>WUUC01046679.1_pt1 | contig 12400 bp, 8 predicted proteins | sample 6278441 | NCBI WGS metagenome assembly WUUC01 (sample SAMN13675441, study PRJNA597444) | soil metagenome | isolation source: soil | place: USA: Washington | collected 2017-10 | reverse complement strand
TGATTTCCAGCACGCGCATGTCGAACATGCCAGGCAACGTGGCTGCACCACCAAAGGCGATGCCTTCATCAATCAGGGAGGTGACACCCAGTTCGGCACCCAACCAGTCGCGGGAGCTGTTCCGAACTCCCAGGCGAGTCTCGCTGGTCCAACTGTCACCACCGGTGGTGAATTCTGCCGCGGCCGAAAGGTCACTGGCTTCGAGCGTACTGCCAGCTCCATTCACCAGTGACTGACTGGCAATCGGATTCTCTTCCTGCCACGAGGCTGCACCGATCCGGAAACCGATCCGGGAACGGCTATTGAGACGGAGGTCCAACCGGGCCATGCCGCTGGTGTTCTCAAAAGTGCGCACCGTGGGATTCAGCCAGCTGCTGACCGGGGTATCGCCCGCAACAGCAGAGACCGACTCATACAGTTCGGTGTTCCCGAGCGTGAACGGATCAGCGGTAGGCGTGGCCAGACGCTGATGATCGACCCTGATGAACCATCCTGCGGTATCACCCTTGATCGGGCCACTCATCGCGACACCGACCTGCAACGATGACGCACTGGAGTCAGCCGGGTTGTCGATTGCGGCTCCGGCCAGTGAGGCGCCGCTCCAGGTCAGGAACGGCTCGACCAACAGCCGCGAGCCGCCCCGCTCGGAAAGCAGACCAAGCGTTGCCCCTGTCGCACCACGCCATTCGGCATCGAGGGGGTTTCCGAACAGGACCCCCTGACTGACACCGTCGCGAGCGAAAAGTGGAGCGCTGGCACCTTCACCGGGCCAGCCGGGGTGCCGCAGGAGCGTCTCCTCAACGCCATCGACCATCAGGCGTGAAGCGGCAGGCGCCAGGCCATTGGAGGTACTGGTAAAAGCCGGCCGGCCGTCGGTAGCCGTGGCCACCCGCGAGAAGTCTCGCGAGATGTCAGTGGCGTCGCGGCGACGATCCAGGGTACGGAGCTGGTCACGGCTGATCGGATCACCGCTCGCGATGTCCGTCGACAGGCCGCTCCACTGCACCTCGGTGACCGAGGTAATCGGCGGAGGCCGACGCTCCATTCGGATGGTCACCTGCAACTCGCGACCGGCCACAACCTGGATGCCCGACATCCGCACTGGCTGATAGCCCACCTGTTCGGCAAGGATCCGATAGCTGCCGGGGGTAAGCCCGCTCAGGGCAAAGCGGCCGCCCAAAGTTGCGGTCAGTTCCCGGGTCGCGGCGTTCTCTCGCTCGAGGGTCAGGATGGTGCCTGGCACTGGCGTGCCGCGTTCGTCCACAATTCGACCGGTCAGGCCGCCGGACGTCAGGCTTTGTGCAGTGACCCCGGCTGGCAACAGCAACAAGCCAATCAGGAGGCGCCACGAGGATCTTGGGGGATGAGCTCGGTAGTGCTGCATGGGGGTCCTGGACAGGAGGTTAAGAAGACGCGATTACCGCCACCGGAATGCACTTACGGTGCCACAGTTCTGCCAGCTACCACCTGCCAAGTGTGACCCTCGGCGTAGCATTGGCGCAACACCCGGCCCTCCGGCGGCCCGCCGGGCTAACTTTCGCGGGTGCCTTCCCTTTCCTATCGCAGTCGACTCTTCCTGGCCCTGGTGGCGGTTAGCGTCATCCCGGTTGCCCTGATGACCGGGGCCGGACTGGTTGCCCTTCGGCTGGTCGAACGCCAGACCACCATTCCTGAAATTACCCGGGTCAGGGAGACCACCCTCGAGCTCAATCAGTCGCTGGTTGGCACCCCACTCTCGCCAGCCTCAACGCAAGCCCAGTTCGCTCATGACAACGCGGTGGACTCGCTGCTGACTCGGGTCCGACAGGGCGATAATCTTGCCAGCACCTACCTGCCGGCGGGGGTGGTCGCGTTGCTGATAGCGCTGGCCATTGTGTTGGTGTTTGCAGTGGCCATCATCGTGAGGTTGCTGTCGCGCCAACTCGCGGCACCGCTCGACGAGGTGGTGCGCTGGACCGGGCAGATCAAGCGACGTGAACCATTGCCCGCAGCTGCGCACGACGAGCGCACCATCCGTGAGTTTGCTACCCTGCGCGCCGCACTGCGGGACCTGGCGGTGAGTCTCGAACAAAAACGAGCGGCAGACCTGGAGGCGGAGCGGTTGCGCACCTTTGGTGAAGTGGCGCGACGCGTTGCACACGAAATGAAAAACCCGTTGACGCCGATTCGCCTGGCCGTGATGCAGATGCGCCGCAATGCACCGCCTGAATCAATCGAACCGTTGGATGTCATTGCAGCTGAATCGGCCCGACTCGAGAACATGGCGCGCGAATTCGCCGAACTCGGCCGGTTGCCCGAAGGCGTTGCATCGCCGGTGGACCTGCGTGAACTGCTGGATGAAATGTTGCGTGCCACGGTACCGCCACCGATGACCTATCTGTTCGAATGCGATGAGGACGCCATCGTGGTAAGTGCCCATTACGACCCGTTGCGCCGAGCCTTCAGCAACCTGCTCCGGAACGCGGTGGAAGCCTGCGGCAGCAGTGGTGAAGTCCGGGTCAAGCTCGCCCGTGGGCGTGACCGAATCGAGATCGCCATTTCTGATACCGGAACCGGCATTCCAGCCGAAAAGCGAGACCTAATTTTCGAGCCCTACTATACCGAAAAGGAAACCGGTACTGGATTGGGGCTGGCGATCGTGCGCCAGACCATCGAACTGCACCGCGGCAACATTGTCGTGACCGACAACCCCGCAGGTGGGGCAACCTTCGTCGTGAGCCTGCCAGCATGACCGCACGCATCCTGATAATCGATGACGAAGCCAACATCCGCCGCATGGTCGGTGCGCTACTCAAGTCAGAGGGATTCGAAGTAAGCGAGGCGCCCAACGGTAATGCGGGACTGCTGGCGTTACCCGAAGTTCAACCGGACATCATCTTGCTCGACCTGATGATGCCACCGGGGCCCGATGGCCTGGCCACGCTGGAGCAGATCCGCACCAAGGACAGCGACATTCCTGTCATCATGATGAGTGGCAAGGCGCAATTGGCCGACGCGGTTCGTGCGGTGCAAATGGGTGCTTTCCAGTTTCTCGAAAAACCGCTGGCGCCGGAATCACTGCTGGTGGCAGTGCGTTCAGCCGAAACCCTGGTGCGCACCCAGGCCGAGAACCGCGCACTGCGAGCGCAACTTGGTCCCGATCCGGCGCTGATCGGCACCAGCAAGGTGATGGACCGGGTCCGCGAACTGATCGCCCAGGTGGCACCCACCGAAGCTCGCGTGCTGATCCTGGGTGAATCCGGCACCGGCAAGGAGTTGGTGGCCGGGGCTATTCACCGCGGCAGCAAGCGATCCCGCGCAGCGTTCGTGTCGGTCAATTGCGCCGCGATCCCTCGCGACCTGGTCGAGAGCGAAATGTTCGGTCATGAACGTGGCGCCTTTACCGGTGCCACTGATCGCCGCATCGGACGGTTTGAACTTGCCGACGGCGGCACCCTCTTTCTGGATGAAGTCGGCGACCTGCAACTCGAAGCCCAGGCCAAGCTGTTGCGGGTACTGGAGACCGGCGAGATCCAGCGCATCGGCGCCGAAAAAAGTCTGCATGTCGACATCAGGGTGGTGGCAGCGACCAACCGTCACCTGGAAGACGCCGTAACTGCCGGCACCTTCCGCGAAGATCTCTACTTTCGCCTGAATGTCTTCCCGATTGTGCTGCCACCGCTGCGCGACAGGATCGAAGACCTGCCAGAGCTGGTGGCTCACCTCGGGGCTCGGTTGCGCCCCCAGCATCCACCACGCTTCACCGCCGAAGCCATCCAGACGCTGACCACTCATGGCTGGCCCGGCAATGTCCGCGAGCTGGCGAACATCATCGAACGCCTGACCATCATCGCAGGTGAAGAGGTTACAGCGGACCTGGTACCGCGGGTTCTCTGGCGCATGGCGGGCGGCATCAGCGACAGCGCCAATTCGTCAACGGCATCGAACACTGACATCGGCTTTACTGCCGATGGTCGGTCACTCACCGACCGGCTCGATGACTTCGAACGCAATCAGATAACCGGAGCCATGACGGCGTCGGGTGGTCGGATCGCGGAAGCAGCCCGGTTGCTGCAGACCGATCGCGGCAATCTTTATCGTCGCATGCGACGACTTGGTATACGTGGAGGTAATGAATGATCCGCGCTGGTGTTCATGCAACCATCGGCATCGCCGCGTTGGTGACAGTGATGATCGGTGGCATCGCTCGACTCAACGCACAGGACACTGCGGCGGTCGAGTTGCGGTTCGGGCCGCCATCTGACGCCGACACTTTCGCCACCAACCCGACCGTGCCTGATAGCGTGCTGCGAGTAGCCATCGCCCGTTTCAATGCCGTCGGCACCATCCGCGTACTTGGTGGGTTTCAATATCCCACGGGAGTGATCTCCGGCACCCTGGGAATCAACGGCGGTGACGCGCGAATCGGTGGCGAAGTTCAGGGCGACTTGCTGGTGATCAACGGTGACCTGAGGCTGGAATCCACCTCACGCGTGCGCGGCGACGTGATTGTGCTCGGCGGTCAGTTGTTCCGCGACCCTGGGGCGGTAGTCGATGGCAGCATTGTTTCGCACTCCGAATACGCCGCAGTGCGGCAGACCCCGGCGGGATTGTTGGAGCCACTCGGGGCGGTACGCTCGCTGCGCGACCTCACCGGCATCGCATCACTCGCGATCGGTCCCGTAGACCTCGCACCCAGGTTGGGGGTCGGAGTCTACAATCGGGTCGAGGGACTGCCACTGCGAATCGGCCCATCGCTGCGGTGGCGCGCCCAACCCGAGGTACTGCTGGGCTTCGACGCCGAGATGATCTTCCGGACTGCGAGTGAACCGAGTGGTCAGCGTGGTGAAATCGGCTGGTGGGCTCGACTCGAGGCCACTCGCACCTCGACCCAGCCGATTACGGTAGGCCTAGAGGGCTTCAACGTTGTCACCGGTACCGCGACGTCACCGGTCACACCTACCGAAGAAGGCCTCGCTGCATTGCTACTGCGGCGGGATTACCGCGACTGGTATGGCACCAAGGGCATCGGCGCTTTCGTGCGATGGGAACCGACTCCGGTCGTGTCGCTCACCGCACGAGTAGCCGTAGCTCGCGACCGCAGCGTACCCGCCGTAGACGCCTTCTCGTTGTTTGGCGGCAATGATCCGTGGCGAGCCAACCCGTTGATCGACGATGGCAAGTTCACCACTACCGAACTGATTGGTCAGGTTGACACTCGCGATGACCGGGACTGGCCGCGCACCGGCTGGCTCGCCCGGATGTCAATCCGACGTACCACCAGCGGCGACATTACTCCGGTGCCACTGCCGGAACAGATCCGGGATCCGCTACCTGCCAGCGGCTATGAAGCACTAGAAGCACATGTTGACCTGCGACACAACCTGCAGTTCAACCTCAAGCATTCGTTGCACCTGCGGCTACTGGCCGGGGGTTGGCTTGGTGGCGATCCACTCACCGTACAACGTCGCCTTGCTGTCGGAGGCGACGACCCGTTCCCCGGCTATCCATTCCGGTTCGTGACCTGCGACTCACGTCGTCGACCTGATCCGGCGCAGAGTGCTCTCTGTGATCGTCAGATCGTGTTGCAAGCCGAGTTCCGTCGCAATCTCGGGTTGCGAATCGGCACTCGTCTCGGCTCCTACGGGGTCGGTATCGAGCAGGCCGACCTGGTGATTTTTGGCGATTTTGGCAGCGCGTGGATTGCCGGTGATCAGGCCGGTCAGGTGCCGTCCAACCGGATCCAGTCCATCGGTGAATGGAAGAGCGACTTCGGCATCGGCCTCGATGCCGGCCTGGTCGGGATCTACGTTTCCAAGGCGATCGCCGACAACACCGATCCGCGATTCACGCTCCGGCTGCAACGGCGATTCTGAGTTCACCGATGCACCGTATCCTGGTTCTCCTGTTCGTGCTGATGGCAGGCACTGCGGCTCAGGCTGCAGCGCAGGGTAGCACGCGCGTGGAAATCAGGGTGGACTCCACCAATCGTGATCCTTACGTGCGCATTCGTAACCTGCTGCAGGAATCCCGATGGCGCGATGCACTGGAGAACGCCTTGCCGATCACCATGCACTGGACCGTCAAGCTGATGCGATCACGGGCCATCCTGCCGGCAACCGAACGCACCGTGGAATTCAAGATCGTGGCTCGGCAGGAACAGTTGCTGGGGCATTACACCATTGCCATCGAACAGCCCAATCGCCCCCGGGCCACACCCAGTAGGTATACCTCTGAGCGCGAATTTCTCTATTACCTGGAGCGCGAAATCTCGCTGCCAGACCTGGCACCGCGGCGCGAAGGAAATTGGTATTACACAGTAGAGCTGCGGATCTCGACCCTGGAAGAGGACGAGCTGCGACAGGCAGAACGCGCTGCGGGTCGGACCCAGGGCGGCGTGCTCGATGCAATAGCGCAGGGAATCCTGCGGATGGTGGGATTGCCGACCGCAGTGCTTACGGGAAGTACGCCGGGCTTCCGAATTCCCTGAGCGGGTCGGGTTCGCTTCCAGCACCGAGCGCTGAGAGGGCCGACTCTCCATAGAACAGTCGAATGTATTTCTGTTGCCGCGGTGACAGGCGACGGATCGCCCAACTCAAATGCACAAAGTGCGGCTCGGTCGGCACCACCAGCGGCCGCATGCCGATTTCATCCGGAAGGTGATTTCCCTTCCGAGTGTTACAGCTTGAGCAAGCAGTAATCACATTGGTCCATTCATTGGTACCACCGCGAGACTGCGGAATCACGTGGTCACGGGTGAGACATTCGCGTTGCTTCAGGTGACTCCCCGGACGAGCGCAATATTGGCAGGTATAACTGTCGCGGGCGAAGAGAAATGTATTGGTAACCTGGCGACGAAAACGGCGGGGGACGTGCACAAAACGGACGAGCCGGATAATGGCAGGCCGTGGTATTCGCATTCGTTCACTGCGAATCACCTCGGCGCCGTCGGCCTCAACTATTTCGGCCTTCCCCTCAATCACGAGCCGAAGCGCGCGCCGAGTGGGCACCATGGTGAGCGGTTCAAATGAAGCGTTAAGGGCGAGGCAGCGCACTCAGTGTCTCCCGAGGTCGTTAAGTACGGATACTCACCTTTGGCGTGGGGATCAAGGCCTCACTCAATCTGGAATTCCGAAAACCTTGCGACCGGCCAGCCAGGTTCCGGTAACCGGTGCCAATTCCCCGAGCACCGCTTCGTAAGGCTTGTCGGTTTCGCCGATTTCGATCGCGACCATGTCAGCCCACTTCCCCACTGTCAGCGAGCCACAGTCATCGTCGCGGTCAATCGCCCCGGCGCCCCCCAAGGTCAGCGCGGCAACTGTTTCAGCGGCGGACCAGTTGGTGAGCAGCCGTGCGGCGCGCGCTTCGGCGCGCAGATCAGGCGGTGCCACGCTCACTTCAGAATCGGTACCCAGCCCCAGCCGAAGCCCGCGATCGAGATAGCTGCCCACCGGAGCGTCCGCACCGTGGTGACGCCGGTTGGACCGGGGGCAATGCGCCACTGCCACCCCGTGCCGCACCATCAGGTCGGTGTCGGGTTGACTGACGTGAATCGCATGGACGCATAGCGTTCGCGGTGACAGGATCTCATGCTGCTCCAACCACGCCATCGGTGAAATCGGTTGACTGGTGGGTCGCGGGGTGCCGAGTTCCTGCCACCACTCGGCGAAGCTGCCGGTAAAGTCTGCCAGCAAAGCTGATTCGTCCTGCGGTTCAGCCACATGCACTGCCAACGGCACTCCGTTGGCGCGAGCCAGCTCGCCAGCACGTTGGTAGAGTTGGCCACTCACCGTGTATGGCGCGTGTGGCGATACCCCAATGCCCGTGCGGCCGGTAGCGTGACGTGCCAGGCGGTCCAGGTCGCGGGCGAAGGCCTTGATGGCCGTGTCACCCTGTTCAGGATGCATGCCGAAAACTTCATGGTGGGCGATGCCGCTCGCGCCCAGATCATCGAGCGCAGCGATGACGGCACCCGTGCTGCCAGTGTCACAGATAGTGGTCACCCCAGTGGCCCACATTTCATGGATGCCCCGCCGAGCCGCCAGAAAAAATTCCTCGGCGCTGCGGGCCGCCTTCAGAACGATCAACTTCCGGATCCAGTCGAGGAAAAGATCTTCCTCCACCATGCCGGCAAAGCCGGTCAGTTCAAGATGGGTATGGGTGTTTACCAAGCCGGGGAGTAGTGCGGTATTGTTGAGGTGAATCGAACTGGCGATTTCAGGCCGCGGGACCACTGCGTCACTGCCTACAGCCAGGATCCGGCCGTTGTCGGCAATCAAGACGGCCCCATGTTGAATCGGCGGCGCCGACACGGGAAGCACCCAGTCGGCGCTGAGCCGTTGCATCAGTGGGTGTCGCCCACCCGGTACGGAGAGTGGATGGGACAGTATTCGCGCGGCTCCGCACCGGGCGGATAAAAACGTGTTTCGCGCACATCGTCCGGGCAGAACGGTGTGGCGCGGTAACCGGTGGTCTTGTCGATTTCCACCGGTCTCGAAAGGTTTTCAGGTTGCGCCCAACCACCGGGCGCCCGACGACGCTGGTAGATCTCCTGCATCATCATCGTCCAAGCCGGTGCGGCCAACCGACCACCCTGCGCGTTGCGCATGATTTCGCGGTTGTGATCGAAACCCATCCAGACACCGGCGACCAGGTCGTTGGTGAAGCCGATGTACCAGACATCGTTGTAATCATTGGTGGTGCCGGTCTTGCCGCCGGACGGGATCCTGAAGCCGGCATTCCAAACCGCATTTCTGGCAGTACCACCGGTCACCACACCCTGAAGCACATCAGTCAGCATCCAGGCGGTACCGCGATCCAGCACATTGCGACTTACCGGCTTGGGCTCCCACAACATCTGCCCAAAGCGGTCTTCCACCCTGATGATCGCGTTGGGCTCGACGCGAGTACCCAGGTTCGCAAAAGTTGAGTAGGCCGCCACCATGTCAATCGGATGCACTTCGAGCGCGCCCAGGATCAGCGCCGGCACTGTGTTGATGCGGGTGCGGATGCCAAAGCGGCGGGCCATTTCAACAATTGGTGGCAAGCCTACTTCGAGCCCCACCTTTACCGCGACCGAATTGACCGACAGCAACAATGCGGTGCGCAACGAAATGGCACCCTGATCAAAGCGACCGCTGTAGTTGGCCGGCTCCCAATTGGGCTGGCCATCGGGCATCCGCACCGAAACCGGCTCATCCATTTCTACCCGCGACATCGGAATGCCGTGTTCGACGGCAGCGGCGTACACCAGCGGCTTGAAAGTTGAACCCGGCTGGCGCAGCGCCTGCACCGCGCGGTTGTACTTGGAATCCTCGAAGTCACGACCACCCACCATCGCCAGGATGTTGCCGGTGCGGGCCTCCAGTACGACTACGGCGCCCTGGATATAAGGCGAGTTGCTCAGCTCAGACGGCGTGCCGCCCTTTTTCTCCATGTACTCACGATAGGTAGTGTGCCGGAAGCCGGGCTCCTCTTCCACCTTGGTCAGCTGCGCGGCCAGCGCGCGTTCCGCTGCTGCCTGGGCATCGATGTCGAGCGTGGTATAAATGCGGTAGCCGGCCCGATAGAGATCGCCACCAAACTGCGCATCGACCAACTGGCGGACATACTCCACGAAATACTCACCGCGACCGCTATAATCCGAGCGGCTCGACAGCGCCATCGGATACGCCTTCCAGGTCTCGGCTTCATCGGGCGTGAGCGCACCGGACTGGCGCATCAGTTCCAGCACCAGGTTGCGGCGTTCGACTGCTGCGCGCGGATTGAGTCGCGGATTGTATCGGGTTGGCGCCTGAGGCAGCGCGGCAAGCAGCGCGGCCTCTGCCACGTTGACCTGTGAGGCACTCTTGCCGAAATAACGTAGTGCAGCAGTCTCGACGCCGTTGGCTCCGTTGCCGAGGTAGATCTGGTTGAGATACATCTCAAGGATCTTGTCCTTGGGATAGTTGTCCTCGATCTCCATGGCAAAGCGCGCCTCCCGCATCTTGCGGGTGAGGCCGCTGATGCCGCCGCGCTCGCGACGGTTGATCTCTTCCGGAAAACGATTGCCGGCCAACTGCATGGTGATGGTCGAGAAGCCCTCCTCAACGCTCAATGCCAGGATGTTGGTCTTGAGTGCCCGAACGAAGCCGATCATGTCGACACCGTTGTGGCTGTAGAAGCGCTTGTCCTCAACGGCCAAAAATGCGGCGGGCAATGCCGGCGCCATCGAGTCCAGCGAGATCATGGTGCGTCGCTCGAGCCCGAAATCGGTGATGATCCGGCCATCGGCGGCATACACCTTCGAGGCCATCTCGGGATCGATCTCCGACAACTGGGTAACCGATGGGCATGAATTGTTGGCGCAGACCCGGAACCACGTGGCGGTCACTGCCACCAGGCCAAATACCGTGAACCCGAGCATCACCAGCCCGACTCGTCGGGTGACCTTGGGCGACGGCTTGAACCGGTTGATGGTGGTCCGTGAAGGGGTGAACCGGCGGATCGTGGCCTTGGATGGCAGGAAACGGCGCCACTTGGCGGGGCGTGGAGGCATCACTCAAAGTTATCCGTTCAGGCTGCAGCTTGCACGCCTGCGCGATCCGACGGCATTTTGCCTCATGCCGCAGCTACTTGAAGTGCTTTCGTCCCGTGGAATGGTTCACGACGCCACGCCAGCCCTGTCCGAACGCCTGACAACTGGCCCCATCACGGCATACGTGGGGTTTGACCCCACGGCCGACTCGCTCCATGTCGGCAATCTGGTGCCGGTAATGGCGCTCGCCTGGCTGCAGCGACTGGGCGGCAGGCCGCTGGTGTTGGTGGGTGGCGGCACCGGTCTGGTAGGTGATCCCTCCGGCAAGCGATCCGAGCGCCCGATGCTCACTGCCGATGTTGCGCGGTCCAATGCTGCCCGCATTGGTGAACAGCTGGCCCGATTCTTCGAGTTTTCCGAAACTTTATCGGGTGCTCGAATGATCGATAATGCCGAATGGCTGGGTCCACTCGGCCTGCTCGATTTCCTGCGTGACACCGGCAAGCACTTCACCATCAATTACATGTTGCAGAAGGACGCGGTAAAGTCGCGCCTTGAAAGCGGCATCTCGTTTACCGAATTCGCGTACATGTTGGTACAGGCGCACGACTTCGCTCACCTGGCGCGCCATCACGACTGCGAGCTTCAGATGGGTGGCAGTGATCAATGGGGTAACATCACGGCCGGGATCGAACTCGCTGCCCGGCGCGATGGCAAGAAACTGCACGGCCTGGTGTTGCCGCTGCTGACTACCGCCGCCGGTGCAAAATTCGGCAAGAGTGAGGCTGGCAATGTCTGGCTCGATCCCACTCGCACCTCGCCGTATGAGTTCCATCAGTTCTGGCTGCGAACCGACGACGCGGATGTCGAAAGACTGCTCCGCTTCTTCACGTTTATCGAGCTTGACGCCATTGCAGCAATAATTGCAGAACATGCCAGCGATCCGGCCCGGCGAGTGGCCCAGCGGCGCCTGGCCGATGATGTGACTGCCCGGGTTCACGGCGCAGAAAGTGTCGGCCTGGTGGCCAAGGCGGGCGAGATCCTGTTCGGTGGCAGTCCAATTATCGGAGCGACTTTAGCGACGTTGCAGATGATCAGCAGGGGCGTGCCAACTGCGGAAGTCACTCGGGCCGAGCTGGCAATTGGGTTGGGAGTGCTTGACGCCTTCACGCGGGTGGGACTGGCCGAATCTAAGAAGCAGGCGAAACAGTTTGCTGCCACTGGTGCGCTGTCGGTAAATGATCATTTGGTGGATGGTCAGACTACGCTGGCAGAAGCACACTTGCTGCACGGTGAGCTGATTTTCCTGCGACGGGGCAAGAAACAATGGGGGGTGCTCAAGCTCGCCACTTGAGCTCCACCCTTAAACAGCCGATACCAACTGGTTGAATCAGCTGGCAGCCAGTTTGCGGGGTGTACCATGAAGTACGGACTGCAGGTGCAAGCAGTAACCACGTTGTGCCTCCTCCTGGGTTGCGCCGTTGGTGAGGGCCCAGTCGATCCGGGCCAGAACCAGCCGCCACCGCCGCCGGCCGGACCACCACCGGCTCCACCACCACCACCCGCCCCGCCACCAATACCGTTGCAGGTAGCAGTCGCCCCTGGGGGCCAGCGTACCGTCGCCCAAACTGGCACGCCGGCAGCGGACGGTGCCGCAGTCATCACGTTCGGCGGTGACGGCGCAGCTGTGGCAACCTGGACCGCGAGTCGTCGGAGTGGTTGGCTGTCACTGGCGAATGTCGCCGGCACCGGCAATGGCGCCCTGCAATGGCAACGGAACACCGCCGGACTGACTCTGGGTGTCTACGTCGATACAATCACCATCGCCGCGCCCGGCGCAGCGGGATCACCGGTGGTGATCTATGACACACTCGCCATTACCGCCACGCCGGTCCCACTCACGCT
>WUUC01226053.1_pt1 | contig 12401 bp, 8 predicted proteins | sample 6278441 | NCBI WGS metagenome assembly WUUC01 (sample SAMN13675441, study PRJNA597444) | soil metagenome | isolation source: soil | place: USA: Washington | collected 2017-10 | reverse complement strand
GGCGGCGTATATTATCTATATCCCGCCGGTCCACATACTCGGGTTCCACCTCCGCGCCAGTGATTTGAATGATCATACGCGCCAACTGATTGACAGAGGTTTCGCGCCCCGTGCCGACGTTATAGACCTGGCCTTCGGCTTTCGGTGAAAAGCCTGCCAGCAACGTCGCATCCACTACGTCATCAATATAGGTGAAATCGCGTGTCTGCTCGCCGTCGCCATGTATGCGAGGCGCTTTGCCCGCCATCGCCATTTCAAAAAATTTCGCAATCACGCCGCAGTATGGATTATCCGGCCTTTGCGCCACACCATAGACATTGGAATAACGCACGCTGGATGTCGAAAGTCCGTAGCTTTCATAAAACGCCTTACAATAATTCTCGCCGGCGAACTTCGACACCGCGTACGGACTGAGCATATTGGTGGCATCGTCTTCGTTGATCGGCAGGTAGCGAGGATTCCCATAAACCGAAGCCGAAGAGGCATAGACCATGCGGCTCACTTTGCAGTCGCGCACCGCCAGCAGGACGTTCAGAGTGCCGCCGATGTTCACTTCGTAATCTTCGCGCGGATTGCGTGTTGACACGATAATGTTGCGCGCGGCTTCGTGAATGACGACGTTGGCGCCGTTGATGACCTCGTGCGTGAGTTCATAATCGGTGACGCTTCCTCTGACGACTTCAAGGTTTGCATCTCCTGCCGGGAGATTGTTTTCGTCGCCCGTGTAAAAGTCATCGAGAACCACAACCGAAGCCCCTTCTTTCAAGAGCCTGCGTACAATGTTTGAACCGACAAAACCCGCGCCGCCTGTTACCACAACTCTTTGACCGGGCAATTTTTCAATATAACTCATTATCACTCCAGCCGCGCAAAACCTGACTTTCGGAGAGGAGAGAGTGCGCGGAATTTGCTAAAAATTGGATCAAAAGACTATGGGAGCAAGCGTGAAGAATAGCCGATTTCATCGCAACAATCCAGAACAGGTTACAGGTTACAGAGAAAGGGAACAGGGGGTTGGCAATTTGCGCTAAATCGTTTTTCATACAGCGGCTTATCAAATGATTCTTTTTTTAATCCCTGTCACCTGTCACCTGTAACCTGTCACCTCTTTGCTATACTTTTCTCGTGAGCAAAACAGCCGGCATCTATATTCACATCCCCTTCTGCGAGCGAAAGTGTACCTACTGTAATTTCAACACAACCGATTTTTTCAGCGACCTCGCACATCGATATATCCGCGCGGTTGTACAGGAAGTGGTTTATTGGGGACAGAATCTGTGCCGTAATAAAAATATCATAGAATCGAATGCATTGGCTGGCAATACAAAACTGCCTGACCCGGGCAATCCTGCAAAGCGACGGAAGGATGGCCATGCACAAAATGAAAAGCTCTGCGTTGACACTATTTTTTTCGGCGGCGGCACGCCTTCCATCGTTGAAGCAGAGCAGGTGAGCAACGTCATTGAAGCCTGTCGAAACAGCTTCGATGTCGCAGATGACGCGGAAATCACCATTGAAATCAATCCCGCGACTCTCTCCCATAAAAAACTGGAGGGCTGGCTGCAGGCCGGCGTCAACCGCGCCAGCGTAGGTGTGCAGTCGTTCATTGAGACGGAGCTCGTTTCCCTCAGCCGCACGCATAACGCCGGGCAGGCAAGGGAGACGATTGAAGCCCTGCGCGGAGCCGGATTCGAAAACATCAGCCTGGATCTGATTGCCGGATTGCCCGAACAGAGCAAAGCGGATTGGCAGTTCAATCTGCACGAGGCTCTGGAGATCCGCCCCGAGCACCTGTCTCTATACCTGCTGGAAGTCAAGGAGGGCACGCAACTTTACGGTCAGATCAAACGCGGCCTCAGACCGCAACCTGATGACGACCTGGCGGCTGAAATGTATGAAATGATTTGCGATGCGACGGGGAAAGCAGGATATGAGCATTACGAGATTTCCAATTTCGCGATGGCTTCGTCGGGTCAGACAAAATCTCTGAGGGCGCAACATAATATGAAATATTGGACCGACGCGCCGTTCTATGGATTGGGATGTGGAGCGCATTCCTATGATGGACGGACGCGCTGGGTGAATACCTTACAGACAGAAAACTATATAGATCAGGTCGCCACACAAGGTCACGCGATAAACGAACGGCGCCGGCTCGATGACACGCAACGGGCTACAGAAGCCATTTTTATGGCCTTGCGTTTGAGCGAAGGCATCAGTCTTGAAGAGTTTCAGGCGGTCTACGGCGTGAATATTTCCGAGCGTTACGGCGCCGAATTAGAGCGTCTGGCAGAAGTTGGGTTGATTCAAATGACGGAGAATCGTTTGCTGCTGACCGCGCGAGGTCGCCTGTTATCGAATGAAGTTTTTATGATTTTTGTTTGAGGATGGTTATGGGAAATCTAAGGGGTACTTTGAAAAATAAAAAATCGTCAGCCTTGAAAAGGAATGTGGCATTCGTTGTGTGCTTTGCCTTTTCATTCAACCTCTGTGTTAACGCGCAAAGCGGGCGCATACCGAACCGGCAAACCAATACGCAAAAACAGAATAAGCCGGATCAGGATGACAAAGACACGTTGAGGTTACGCACGGACGAGGTGTTATTGCCCGTCAGCGTGCGCAGCAGCAACGGGAAAGTCCCGACCTATCTTGAAAAGCAGGACTTCATCGTTACCGAAGATGACAAACGGCAACCGATCACTTCGGTTTTGCGCTTACCTGCCAATGTGCTTTTCGTTATCGACATGAGTGGCGAGATCAATCTTCGCAAAGACAGCAACGTCAATCGAGAGATCGCCCTGAGCATTCTCAGCGCCTTAGGCAAAGAAGATCAGGCGGCAGTCCTCTCTTACGCGGAAAAAATTGATTTGATTTCGCCCTGGACGACAGACAAAACGGCGGTCAGTGAGGCGTTGAAAATGAAGCCGAAGCCGGGCATAAAATCCGAGTATTACAAATGCCTTACCTACGCGGCGAACGAAATCCTGCCGAAAGTCAGAGGTCGCCGCACCGTCGTTCTGTTGTCGGATGGCGTTGATAGTTTTAACCCGTCGGGATTCAAGGACGCGCTTGCCGCGCTGCATCGCGCCCGAGCGACTGTTTACATCGTGAACCAGAATGCGGTCATGATTAAAGAGTTGAGGGCGCGCGTTTATCATAAGCTCGCATGGTATGAAATGATCGACCCGAAGGTGCGAAAGCGTTACGAGCCGATGCGAATTTACGTCAAACAACTCGAAGCGGCAGAATATACGCTCAAAGGTCTCGCAGAAGAGACCGGCGGCGTTGTGTGGAATTCGGATAAGCGAATTGAATACAAAAAGCCTAAAAAGCCGATCGCCCCTGAATTCGTTGAAGAACAGGACAGACCCGTGACCTGCGCCCTGTTGGCCGGCAAAGTTGTCGAAGAGATGGGCACGGAATTTGTCGTCTCCTATTCGACCGATCGCAAAGGGAACGACAAAGATTTTCACCCCGTGAAGGTTTTCGTCACCCGCCCGGAGATCAAGGTGCGCGCCAGGCGCGGCGTTTACGCCAATGCCGATACGGAGTCAGAAGAATTGAAACGATGAAGTCAAAACGATGAACGATGAACCTTGATTTTACCGGCTCATCGTTCATCACTCCTACTTCATACTTTCCTGCCATGCCGACTTCTGACTCCTGACTCCTGAGTGTTATCATACCGCTTCATTAAATTCATCATTCGAGGAAACCATGAATTACATAGACCTGCGCAGCGATACCGTTACGAAACCGACCGAAGAGATGCGCGAAGCGATGATGCGCGCAGAAGTCGGCGACGATGTTTATCTTGAGGACCCTACGGTCAATCTCTTGCAGGAGCTGGCGGCAGAGATGCTCGGCAAAGAGGCAGCCCTCTTTGTGCCATCCGGAACGATGGGCAATCAGGTCTGTCTGCGGTTGCATACGCAGCCCGGGCAGGAAGTCATCATGGAAGAACGTAGCCATATGTTTAACGCCGAGATGGCGACGATGGCTGTGGTGAGTGGAACCCTTGCGCGACCGGTTCGCGGGGAAGATGGCCTGCTGGACTGGCCATCGGTTGAAGCGGCGATCCGCCCGCAATCCCTGTATTATTACGCCCAGACGGGTCTCGTAACCCTTGAAAACTCGCATAATTTCGCCGGCGGTTCGGTGATGTCTGTAGAACGCATCGAAGAGATTTGCGAAGGCGCGCACGCCTACGGCTTGCCCGTGCATCTGGACGGGGCGCGAATTTTCAACGCCGCAACGGCGCTCAATTGTGAAGCCAAGGAGATTGCCAGGGCTGTGGATTCGGCGATGTTCTGTTTGTCGAAAGGGCTGGGCGCGCCCATCGGCTCCTTGATTGTCGGAAGGCGGGAATTTATAGACCGCGCTCTGGCAGTGCGAAGAATGTTCGGCGGTTCTATGCGACAGGTCGGCGTGATTGCCGCCGCGGGAATCATTGCCCTCGAAAAGATGACCGTACGCCTTGCCGATGACCACGCCAACGCGCAACTGCTGGCGCGAGGTTTGGCGGAAATTCAAGGCGTAAAGATTGATCCCGAAACGGTGCAGACCAATATTCTGGTTTTTGATGTTTCGGAGACCGGTGTGAGCGTCAATGATGTATCGGCAAGGTTGAAAGAGCAGGGCGTGCTTGCCAACGGCATCAATGCCAAAGAGATGCGCATGGTGACCCATAAAGATGTGAGCCGCAACGATTGTGAAACGGCTCTGAGCATTGTGAAAACCGTATTGGGCTAGCGGCTTTTGCCGGAAAAGAAGAACTTGCCAGAATCGGTTTTCTGACAAAAATGTTTGGTTGCTGTGCAGAGTATGAACAATGGGTATAGAGCAATGCTACAGGCGAATTACCGCGAGTGAGTTGGACAGGCTTTTAAGAGATGATGATTGGGGCGAAAAGTTTTTGTGGGACGGGCATTTTAATAGAGACCAACATGCTGCCTTAGAAGCCGCTCATCGCTATTTAGATATTCATAAAGCGTGGCAAGTTCTTCATTTTCTTCTGACTGGTGAAGTCACCTTTCATAATCAAAGTCAGGCGCCTCTGCCTTTGCGAAATGCAATCATGGGCGGACACAATACGCAGTATGAAGCGACCTACGATTATCACAGGTATCTCATTCCTGAAGAAGTGAAGGAGGTTGCGGGCAGGCTGAAGCAGATTCTACCCGAAGAGTTGCGCACTCGGTACAAACAGTTTTCATCTGAACCGGTTGCGCATGATCCCATTATTTCCCCTGACCAATGGGACGAGGATTATTGGGAATTTATCGGCTGTCTTTACCGGCAACTGGTAGATTTTTTCAATGAAGCCGCAAAAGAGAATGATGTGGTTATGGTGTGTAATCTTTGAAACATGAACAAACTTGTAATTGCCATTGACGGACCTTCGGGTGTGGGAAAGAGCACGCTTGGTAAAGCCCTCGCCAGACGCTTCAATTATCTCTTCATTGATTCGGGCGCCGTCTATCGCGCTGTCGCTTTGAAATCCCTTCAATCAAACACGCCGCTTGACGATTCCCAGGCGGTTGCCGAAATTGCGCGTGCCGCCGAAATCAAACTCGGAGGCGACCCTGACGATCTGCGAGTGTATCTGGATGGCCAGGAGGTGAACACAGAGATTCGCACTGCTGAGGTCACGCGCGCCTCATCCGTCATCGCGACGATTCCCGCGGTGCGCGAAGCCGTCGTCGACAAGCTCCGGGAGATGGCGAGTGCCGGCGGCGTGGTGATGGACGGGCGCGACATTGGCACAAAGGTTTTCCCCGACGCGCAGGTGAAGCTGTTTCTGGAGGCTTCGCCGCAGGTCCGCACAGAAAGGCGTTGGAAAGAAGAGCTTGAAAAAGGCCGCGAAGTTGCTTTCGAGCAGGTGCAGGCGGAACTCGAAGAGCGCGATCGGCGCGATCGGCAGCGCGCCGCGACCCCACTTGTGAAAGCCTCTGACGCAATCTTACTAGACACTTCGATTCTGTCGCTTGAAAACGTAATTGCGCGCGTGCTTGATATTGTCGAATCACACGGCTAAACTTTTTTATCTTGAACAGCGTGATTAGATTTCCGGCTCTTATCCCGAAGGTGAATTGAATTGAAAATTTGTCTCGCCTCTGCAGTGAATTCAAAAGGCAAAAGGTAAAAGGCAAAAAGCGAAAGTGGTAGATAAATTGCAAACCCATTGCGTTAGCAATCTTTTCGCATCGTTATTTTCCCCTCATTACCGCTACCCCACTTTTGCCTTTTACCTTTTACCTTTTTACTTGGCTTAACGATGGGCATTTTTACGGGATTAATCATGGAAGTTGGTCGAGTGCGCCGCGTTGACCGCCGTGCCTCAGGGGCTTACTTTCTTATCGAATGCAAGGTTGTTTTACAAGGCACACGAATCGGCGATTCGATAGCCGTCAATGGTTTGGATTTGACCGTGACGACGATGGGCACGGATTACTTTAGCGCCGACGCCTCGCTTGAAACGTTGAGCCGTTCGACGCTCAGCGGATTGCGCGCCGGCAGTCGCGTCAATCTCGAACGCGCGCTCGGGGTTGGCGAAAGATTGGGCGGGCACATGGTTCAAGGCCACATTGACGGAACGGGGGCGCTCGTTTCCTCCACCCCTGAAGGCAATGCCTATCGGATGCGTTTTCGCGCGCCAAATGATTTACTGCGCTACATCGCGCAGAAAGGCTCGATAACGGTTGACGGCATCAGCTTGACAGTTGCCGGACTTGGCAGCGACTGGTTTGAAGTCGCAGTCATTCCGCACACCTGGCGCGAGACCACGCTTGCCGAATTGAAGAGCGGCAATCCGGTGAATCTCGAAGTGGACATCCTGGCGAAATACGTCGAGCGCTTGTTGATGCACAACGAAAAATTCAAGGCGGGAACCGGCAGTTTGAGCGTCGAAAGTTTGATGGAGAAAGGATACTGAAAAGAGTCTGGGAGTCTGGAGTCCAGAGTCTGGAGTCCGCAATTTTGTAGAAACGAAGAGACTGGTTTTGTTTTCATGCCAGATTTTTTGAGTACAACATTGCGGTCACAGACTCCAGACTGCGGACTCCAGACTCTGGACTTCAATTATGCTAGCTACAATTCAAGAAGCGATTGAGGATTTTCGCGAAGGCCGTATGGTCATCATTGTGGATGATGAAGACCGCGAAAATGAAGGCGATCTAGCTTGCGCCGCCGAAAAAGTCACGCCGGAGATCATCAATTTCATGGCGAAGTACGGACGCGGTTTGATCTGTTTGCCGATGACGCCTGAACGGCTGGACGCCTTGCAGATCCCTCTGCAAATGCCCGAAAAAGACAATACTGCGGCGCTGGGGACAGCCTTCTGCGTTTCCATCGAGGCGCGGCGCGGCGTGACCACAGGCATTTCAGCGGCAGATCGCGCAACCACGATTCAAGTCGCTGTTGACCCCCGTTCCAAGCCTTCAGACCTGGCGCGCCCCGGCCATATTTTCCCCCTCAGAGCAAGACGCGGCGGCGTTCTTGTGCGCCCCGGTCAGACCGAAGCGTCTGTTGATTTAGCCCGCATGGCGGGGCTTTCTGCGGCTGGCGTGATCTGCGAAATCATGAACGATGACGGCTCGATGTCGCGTATGCCCGAACTGCGCGAATTCGCCGCCCAACATCGAATCAAGATTATTTCGGTAGCCGATCTGGTGAGCTACCGGATGTCGAAAGAGATTCTCGTGCATCGTTCCGGCGAAGCGCGCGTGCCGACGGTGTATGGTGAATTTCAAGCCGTGGCTTTCACCAATGAGATTAATTCCGAAGTCCATCTTGCCCTGGTGATGGGCGAAATCAACCCGGAGCAGGGCACGCTGGTGCGGGTTCATTCGCAATGCGTGCTGGGCGATGTGTTTGGCTCTTTACGGGATGATACGGGCTGGGAACTGCATCGCTCGCTCGAATTGATAGCCAGTGAAGGTTGCGGCGTTTTTCTTTATCTGCGTCAGGAAGGTCGCGGCCTGGGTCTGGTCAACCAGCTTCGCGCCTACGCCCTGCTGGATGAGCGGAGCAAGGATGGCGTTGAAGCCGATTCAGAGGCTTCGGTCAGTCAAAATATGGACCCCCGAGATTACGGGATCGGCGCGCAGATCCTGCATTCATTAGGCGTGCGCAAAATGAGACTCATCACCAATCATCCGGTGAAACGCGCCGCCATCGAGGGCTTCGATCTGGAGATCACCGAGCGGGTGCCGATTGCAATGGAACCTGACGAATCGAACCAACAGGGCGTGCGAGCCAGAAAAGACAAACTCGGAGATTTGCTGACCAGGGTATAAGAGTTGAATCACGCGTAACCAGATGATTGACGGTTCGCAAAGGGAAGGCTCGATGTCTTACGTAACCATGCCGATTGAAATTGATACGAATCAACTTCAATAGCATATAACCTGTTTCAGAAAGGGGACTCAGATATGAAACGGAAGCGACCAGGAGCGATTTCAATTCCAGAACGTTTAGCTCTTTCTATACTCCTTACAATTGTCATGTTTTCCGGCGCCTCTGTGTTCGCTCAGAGCCCAAATCCTGCACCCGCTCCCGACCTGAAAATAATAAGCTTCGGCATTGAGCGCAAATCCTCGACGCGATTGGAAGTCGAATCAGTCCCCACGAGTAATAATCTTCGTCCGCCAGATATATTTGTCTATCGCCCGGAATTACGCGGCGAACCAAAAGCCGTAGGTGACTATGAGCAATATAAAATGAGACCAGTACAGGCAATGTTTTTTGTCCTGGAAGTCCTCAATGAGGGTGCGAAGACAATTCAATCCATTGAATGGGAATATACTTATCCTCACTTCAAGGGCGATAAAGTCATCTCACATCTTAAGACCACTTCGCGACTGAAGATTGGCAGCGGAAAAAATGCCACCCTAAGTAAACAACTACCCTATGAACCAGATTGCGGAATGACTTATATAATGGCGAGAGGACACCAGGCGATAGGCAAAGATTGTGGGCGGAAGACAAGAAGAAGTACAGGAGTCCACCCTGTGGAGGTAAAACTTCTGAAAATCAATTATGAAGATGGGACGGTGTGGAAAGCCCGACCGTAAAGTACGAATGGCGGTTGCGTCGTCCTTTGAACTAACTGATGGCAATACAAAGGAATTGAGCAAGTATTACGACCTTGATGGAGAAACAGAATTTTTTCGTTACTTGTTGTGGACAACTAATAAAGGTCACGGGCAATCAGTGAATTATGCTCAGAAAAATTAGAAACGCTGCTCTATTCTTGCTGGGTCTAATTTTATTACTCGCCATCGCCGCCGTCATTTATATACGAAGCGGTGGACTGGACAAGATTCTGCGAAACCAGATTATCGCGGGCTTGAAGGAAAATGGCATACGCGCCGAAATCGGCGACACCAAACTCGACATTACCGGCAGCAAGGTAACGATTGAAAAACTGGCACTCTATGATGAAGGCGGAGACAAGCCTTTCGCCCTGGTCGAACGCATCGAGGGCGAATTCTCTGTCATCAGCTATCTGGCGCAACGCATCAATCTGATTAAGTTGACCATCGTCAAGCCCGAGGTCTGGATTGAGATCGATGAACGCGGACAAACGGTCTTCGATAAACTGAAGTCCCCCGCCGATTCCAGCAAATCAAAAGATGACCGCTTGAAATTCTTCACAGCGACGTATGATCTTCAGGACGCCAAAATCCATCTTATTGACCGCAAAAACAGAGTCACTGCCGACATCGCCAACCTTACGGCTACGCTGACACCACGCGAATCAGACCTGCTTGAGGACAAACTTAATCATGTGCTCGCCATCGGTTTCAATAAAAGTTCGGCCACTTATGAAGGGCGCCAGATCCACAATATCAATTTGAAACTGGAAGCCAATATCACAGAGGGCAACGCCGACATTCATTCCTTGACCCTCAATTCCGAGGCTGTGAATGTCTATAGTAAAGGGCAAATTTCCAGTTTCGCTCCCCTTACCTATAACCTCAAAGAGGTGAAGATAGAGACAGAGCTGGCGGAGACCGGTCGCCTCTTTGCGCCGGATTCCGGGTTGAGCGGCAGGGCTGTTTTTGAAGGGGCTGTGGAAGGCGAGCGTGACACCTACGCGGCAAAAGGCAGACTCACGTCAGGCGATTTACATGCCGCAGGGGCGCGCATCAGCGATTTGATTTTACTCGTCGACGCCAAAGGCAAAGGCGCGGAGTACAACGCTGATGCCGAAATCGTTTCAGGAAACGTCAACGTCGAAGGCTTTCGCATCTCGAATGTTCGCTTGACAGCGGATGTCACTGGCAATGGCGCAGAGTACAACGCCAAAGCCGACGCCGCTTCGGCGCAGGTCAGCAACAAGGATCTAACCATCGATGCGATTCGTTTCAGCAGCGCGCAGGTCAAAGGCAGGGAAGGGCTGTTTGATGCAACAGGCGCCTTGACGGTCTCCGCTTTCAAGAGCCGACAGGTGAGCCTGAGCAATCTGCGCGGTCAACTCAGCGCCGATAATACGAAAGTCACGCTCTCACAATTTAGCGCGCAGGCTCTGGGCGGCAATGTCAATGGCACGGCGTCCGTCGCCTATAAGGGCGCCGGTCCGTCGCGATTCGATGTTACTTTCCATTCGATCGATCTCAATCAAGCGGCGACCCTGGCTTCCGCAAAAGATGTGAGCGTGGCAGGCAAGGTGAACGGTACGGCGCAATTTTCGTTTCCGGGTATCAACTTCAAAGCCGCCAGCGGACGCTTGAACGCCGACTTTGACGCGACGGTTGCGCCTGCGACAGAGGGAGCCGAACGGACGCCCGCCAAAGGCCGGATCGTGGCTCTGGCAACCGGTCGCGGCTTCAACATCGAAAGTGCCCATATCATCTCGGCGCAGAGCAACATCAACGCGACGGGCGCAATCGGCTGGGACGGGCAAGCCGATTTGCAAATCAGCTTCTCATCAAATGAGATGTCCGAAGTGCAGAGTGTCATCGATTCATTCGGTTTGATCCCCGAAGACATCAAAGATCAATATGAGATTGCTGTCACCGGCCCGGGCAGTTTCGAAGGGCGCCTGCAGGGGAAAATCGGCGCGCCAACTCTTGCCGGCGCGCTGAAAATCTCAAGTATTAAAATGCACGAGGAGATCTTCGGCAGCCTCGAAGGAAATATCGCTTATACGCCTGCGCTGGTGCGCGTTGACAACGGCGTCATCCTGCGTCCCGATCAATCCCGCGCCGACTTTACTTTGAGCGCGCCGCTTGATGAGAAAAATAAGGTCGCCTTGAAAGCTGTTTTTCGCGACTTCGATCTACCGGACATTGTCGAATTAGCTGCGCCCGGACTTGCGAATACGGTTGGCAAAGGGAAGATAACCGGCGATGTGGATTTGCAGAATATTGGCGACACACGAAAGTTGACGGGAACGGCGAACGTCTCGCTTTCGGCTGCCGAGTTCAATCCCTCGGCGGATGAAGAGAAAGAGGCGCAGATTATCTCCGTACCCGAATTTGTCGGCAATCTTACCTTCGCAAACTCTGTGATCAGCGTTGATAATTTGAGGATGAAGGTTTCTGACAGCCTGATTACCGGCAAAGGCTTTTTTAATTTAGACACCTATGCCTACTCGGTTGATGCCGAAGGGAAGGGCGTAGAGCTTTCGCAGATCGCCGAAGCCATAGCGGAGAATTTGCAAGTCAGCGGCATTGCCGATGTAAACATCAAGGGCGAAGGCAAGTGGGGCAAAGATAATACGGATGACTGGTCGAATGTGCATCTCAGTGCCACGATTCAAGGCAAAGATGTGGTTGTCAACGGGCGCGAACTCGGCGACGCGAAGGTCACGGCGATTACGGAAAACGGCATTGTCAAAGTCGAAGCTACGGGCAATCTTCTGGAAAAGGAGCGCGTACTGGCTGCGACCATTGATCTGCGCGATCGAAAGAATTACCCGATCTATTCAAGCATCGAATTCAATGACGAGGAGATCGGCCAGTATCTCGGGTTGATTGTCCCGGAACTGGCGAACATTACCGGCAAAGCCACCGGCAGTATAAAGATCAGCGGCCCCTTGCTCGATACCGACCAGTTAACGGCTGTCGCGAATTTGAGCAAGCTGGAAATCGGCGGCAGCATCGCCGATGGTAAGCAGTATACGATCCGCAATCAAGGCGATATCCTGATTACCGCCAGCCCGAAAGAAGTGACCATTGAACCTGTGACCTTCACAGGCGAAGGCACCAGCCTGACGCTTGCCGGAACCATCGGGCGCGGCGACGATGTGAAACCGAATCTCGCCATCAACGGCGAACTGAACCTGCGTTTTATCTCGTCTTTCAACAGTGACATTACCACCACCGGGGTGGCGCAGTTGGAGGCGGCAATCGGCGGTTCGCTCGAATCACCGCAGATTCTCGGGCTGGTGAAGT
>WUUC01205687.1_pt1 | contig 12406 bp, 7 predicted proteins | sample 6278441 | NCBI WGS metagenome assembly WUUC01 (sample SAMN13675441, study PRJNA597444) | soil metagenome | isolation source: soil | place: USA: Washington | collected 2017-10 | reverse complement strand
GCTCGCTACTGTCTGATCTCGGGTCCGATAGGACCGCTAGCGTCAAGCCGACGAGGAAGAGTAGCCCTAGGAGGGGCACGGCGCCGATCGTCGGTGCTCGCCGAGTCTTCATGTCCCCTCCAGGTCGGCCCGATTACGCGTCTACGGTGTGACGCGAAAGGGGGCGCTCCGCCATCGAACGTCCGGATTAACCGTAGATGTGTTCTCGCATCTCCCCTTTGCTTCGCTCGAGGGCGCGGTTGTATCGCCAGGGCAGGTCTTGGCCACCAGCGCTCCCGCGAATGAATAACATCGTCTCGGGCATCTCGCCGGAGCGTTCCAATGCGCCTAGTAGCGACCGCCGGGTCACCCGACCCAGGTGGTGTGACGCGGCTTTGTACTCGACCAGGATCGCCTCGATGAAGGAAACGATCTCTCCCACTGCGTCAGTCATGTCTTGTCTGTTCCGCGTTTCGAACAGGTCAGGCGCCATCATGAGGTCAGTCTGTATTTCATCGAGATCATGCTTGGCGCGCGCCAGACCTCGGCACTGCTCCATGTACGTGGCCGCTGAGTTCTCCGCGATCATCACTTCTCGAACGTATGCCACCTGTACGTGCGCCGCTCTCATCCGACGAAGGAAATGACGCTCCTTGTCTCGCCTTTCAGCTATCTCGGCACGCCGGGAGGAGATCCTGTCGAGGAGGAGTTTCAGTACGACCCCCGAGAAGGCGAGCGTCGATAGGTCCCTCGCCAGGGCCGCATACTTCGACGCCGTGGTGTCCGGCTCCGTGAAGTGATAGGCGGCGGCAGCACTGATGAGGACTCCGACCGCGACGGTCGCCACCGCCCAGATCCTCCAAGCGCCACCACGCGAGCTGGATGTCCTTGCTTGCCTCGACGTCATGACAGGTCACACTCCGGCGAGTGTCGGCTGTGCCGGCGACTCGTGCCGGCATGCCGCTTGGTTGTTCCCAGGCGTTTGGACTGCGCCATTTCGACTCGACCGGTCCCGCTGTGCCCGAGGCTTGATGTAGAGGGCCGCACGTCGCCGGTCCGCGGGGACGGCAACCGCTCGTCGGTCACTGCAGGCATGTTGGGACACCCCCGTTCCGTGTCATTGCGCTGGTATTCGGATAACGGGGCTGGCGGAAGACATCCCCCGGGCTGGAGCGTCGGCCCGGACCGCGACTGAGGCTCTCCTGTTCTGCTCCCAGCGAGAGGTGGACCAACGAGTCAGCGGGATCACCACGGCCGCCGCCACGAGAACCCCACCGCAATCAGCGTCAGCGAAACCATGGCGCGCTCACCCCCGGTGCAGCCGCAGGGGCTTCCGGCTCCCGGTCGTCCGCTGCGGCGTGATGACGATCGCGCCAGCGCGAAGAGGCATCAAGTCCGTCCGTTCCGGTGCGCCTCAACCGTTATGGAACGCTGGTGCTCCGCCTGATCCCCCCGAGCGCCTCGTCGCTGCAAACGTGTGCGTATGTAGCGTGTCGCCCCTCGGACACAACTGCGATGGCCCGAAACACCGTTCGGGACATCGTGCATCTTCTGGGCCTGTGGTTGGCAGTCCCGGTTCGGGTCGAGGGTCAGGTCCCGGAGTAGTTGTCCGCTGGTGCTGAGCACGCGGATGTGCAAGTCGTGGACCGGTGTGCCGACCCATCTGCGTCCCAGGCCGATGTGGTGCAACCGGCTGTTGTGTCGCAGGGTGAGCTTGCCGTTGGTGTCGATTTTGTCGTGGCGGAAACCGGAAGTGGCCGTGGAACAGCACCGCAGTGATGACCAGCGGCGGCATCCGCTTCGTCCACCCCTTGGCTCAGGCCTGAACGATGTCCCGAGACAGCTGTGCACGATGTCCTGAACTTTGACACCCCGTTGGACGCCCTGTCCTGGGTCCAAGGAGGTTGTGACGGCCTCGGTGGCAGCGACGATGAGCTGGATCCGCGGGTCAGCGACCTGCTTGGGCTCGCCGACCGGGCCCGGACGTCGCATCTCCGGAGCCGGGACTTCGTCGCCGGTGATCACGACGGAGACGATTGTGTACCGCCTGACCTGAGTGGACTGTGCGCCTGGCCCGGTTGGCCCTCCGATGGTGCGCTGACGGCTGACCGGTTGCGGGCCACCTTCGTCGGCTGCGCGCGAAGAGCGGGTGGGGGGAGGTCATCGCCGACGTGCTGTATGTCCGGGCACGGCGGTCGGCCGCGCTGAGGCCACCGCGATGCACGGCGGTGACGCGCCGGTGACGGCCGCGCCCCACCATGTAACCCCCAAGGTGACGAGGCTTCCCAGTCGTGGGCGGCCGTTCGCCGCCACGACGGGCCCAGTCCTGGGAAGGGGGTGGGAGATGCCACTCGCGGACAGCGCGTGGGGCCACATCACGTGCCTGGTCGCCGACCACCTCATCAGCGGGCCCGACCCCGTCGGGACGGTCAAGCTGCAGTTCCGGGAGTGGGCCAGCTGGCCCTGGAATCCCGCCCCTGGCACCTACGCCGCGACGATCGTCCGCCACGCGCAGCTCGCGTCGCTCACCGACCCCGACCCGCTGCCCATCCGACTGCTGGAGGCCCTGCTCCGCATCGACGCCGTCGCGGTCAGCCAGGACCAGCCGCAGCTGCAGCGGTACCTGGACACGCTGCGCAAGGAGAAGGCCGCCCTCGACAGCGACGACCCCTTCAGCTCGCTGATCTTCCCGGGCAGCGGGGAGGCCTTCATCGACCGGGTGCAGAGCCGGGCGTTCATCTCCACGTTGGTCACGCCGGAGGCGGGCAAGCCCGAACCGGTGGCCCTCCGCGTGGTCGGTGAGCAGCAGACCGGGAAGTCCTACACCTGGTGGTTCATCGTCCACCTGGCCACGGCTCGCGGCATCAAACCGGTCCGGGTGGTCCTCGGCCGGTCCAGCACCGCCGAGGACATCCTCCGCGACCTGTCGCTCAAGGTGGCGATCGGCGACGAGCAGCCCGACCCGGTGGCCGACCCGGTCAAGCGCCTCCGGCACTGGGCCCAGTGGCTGGTCGGCCAGGCGGCCCGGCACGACCCGGGCCGCACCTGGTGGTTCGTCTTCGACCAGTGCAACGAGCTGGACGAGAACTCGGACGCCGTCGAGCTGATCGCCCAGCTCGCCGTCGCCATCAGGGAGATGACGGGTGACGGCGTCCGGCGACCGCGGATGATCCTGCTGGGCTACGGCGACGAGTACGCCGACCTCCAGCTGCCCCGCAAGCAGGTCTTCGTCGACCAGGTCGCCCCGGTCACCGAGGCCGAGCTCCGCGACTTCTTCCGGGCCGTGTTCCGCGAGATTGACCGCCGCTGCCGCCCCGACCAGATGCCCGACGACGACGAGCTGGCCGGGCTGGTCGACGTGGCCGTCGACCAGGTGCTCCAGGAGGCCGGGGCGGCCGTGGCGGAGGGCACGCCGTTCATGACCGCGGTGCGCCGTGCCGTCGAGGAGACGGTCGATGTCTACGAAGGCTGAGCGCACCCCCGAGGTCTTCCGCGCACGCCTGCGGGCGCGGTCCGAGGCGCGCAAGACGTCCCCCGGGCAGCCGGCGCCGGAGCGGATCGCCTACCGGAAGGCCGCGGCGCTGCACTGGTCCTTCGATCCCCGCTTCCTGCGGCTGCCGGACGAGGACCCCACCGCGCCGCCCGCCGGTGGGGCGGTGCTGCACCTGGTGCCGGACTGCACCGCACGCGCCTCGCGGACCGGGATGAGCTGGCAGCTGCGCGAGGACGTCCGTGGCACCGCCCTCGCCTCGCTGGGCAGCCGGGACGAGGCGATGCGCTACCTCGCCCCCAACCTGGCGGGGCTGGCCCCCAACGCGACCGCCACGCTCGCCGCCGCCCTGCTCCGCGGGGAGCCGCCGCGCCTGGACCACCTCGACGAGCGCACCCTCGGGCGGCTGCGCGAGGCGGTGTCCTGGCTGCGCCGGGTGCCGGGGGGGACCGGCCTGGTGCACGAGGGCGACATCGACGCGCGGCTGGAGCGGTGCCGCCTGCTCGGGCCCCTCCGCGCGCTGCTGGCCGAGTCGTTCGAGGGCCGCGTGGTGGAGCTCGACCGGCTCCGCGAGCACATCGGTCTGCTGCCGCCGGAGACGTGGAGCGGCCTGCTGGGAAAGACCGGTCGGGCCGCGGCCGATCTCGTGGGCGGTCGGCAGGAGGAGGAGGTCCTCGTCGTGCACGGCCCCGGGGGGATCGGCAAGAGCACCCTGATCGCCAAGAGCCTGCTCGACCACATCGACCACCTCGAGCACCTGCACGACCCGGTCGCCCGTGAGCTGCCCTTCGCCTACGTCGACGCGGAGCGCGCGACCGTCTCGCTGCACGAGCCGCTCTCCCTCGTCGCGGAGATGGCGCGCCAACTCGCCGTCCAGTACCCCTCGCACGGCGATCGGCTGCGGGGGCTGAGCGCCCGGGCGCGGGCCGGCTCGCGCGTCCACCGCGAGTTGACCGAGGCCGTGGAGGACCTGCGCGGCGTGCCGACCGCCCGGACGCTGGGCCGGGACGCCTCGTCCGACCACTTCGCCAACGCGCTCGCGGACGAGGGAGAAGCGATCCGTGAGCTCGGCATGGTCCTCGCCGAGGCGGTGCACGGCACAGCCACACCCCCCTACGTGGTGGTCCTGGACTCCTTCGAGGAGGCGCAGTACCGCGCGTCGCCGGCCCTCGGCCGGATGTGGTCGATGTTCTTCGCCCTGCGGGCGGCGTATCCCCGCACGCGGGTGATCGTGGCAGGCCGGGCGCCGGTCCCCCACCCCGCCGGCCCGTCGTCCCCCCTCCCGACGCTGGAGCTGGCCGAGCTGGACCGGACGGCGGCCACGGACTTCCTGGTCGCCCGTGGGGTGGGCCCCGAGCTGGCCTCGACGATCACCGGCCGGACGGGAGGGAACCCGCTCACCCTCCAGCTCGCGGCCCGCGTGGCCGAGGCGAACCGAGCGGCGGGCAAGAGCGACAGCTGGATCCTCGAGCTCCCGGCCCGCCGCCGCCGGTTCCTCGCCGCCGTGGACGACATGCTGATCCAGGGCATGCTCTACGACCGGCTCCTCCAGCACATCACCAGCCCCGACGTCCGCGCCCTGGCCCACCCCGGCCTGGTGCTGCGCCGGATCACGCCTGACCTGATCCGCGGTGTCCTGGCCCCGCACTGCGACGTGGACGTGCCCGACGACGAGCGCGCCAGGGCGCTGTTCGAGGAGCTGGCCCGCGAGTACGACCTGGTCGAACGGATCGCCCCCGACGTCCTGCTGCACCGGCCCGACGTGCGCCGGGTGATGCTGAAGCTGCTCAGCCGCGACAAGAGCTCCGCGGTGCGCGCCGTGGAGGCCGACGCGGTGGCCTACTACCAGCGCTCGGACCGGCCGGAGGACCGGGCGGAGGAGCTCTACCACCGGCTGCGGTTGGGCGGGAGCCTGCGGGAGGTCAAGGCCCGGTGGATGCCCGAGGCCGGAACCGCCCTGATGGGCGCGGAGTCCGAGCTCCCGAGCCGCAGCGCCCGGTTGCTGGCGCGGTTGCTGAAGGGGCTCCCCCCGGACGCGTCGGCCGGCGAGGACGACAAGGTCGACCAGGTCGACTGGGAGCAACGGCGCGCCGCCGAGGTCGAGGACCTGGTCACCCAGGGCTACCTGGAGCGGGCCAAGGCACTGTTGGACGAACGCCGGCCATGGACGCCGTGCAGCCCCCTGCACGCGCTGGCGGTGGAGGTCGACCTGCGGCGCGGCGACCTGGCGGCCGCGAGAGCGACGGTGACCGCCGCGCTGGACACCGACGAGCTGGAGCAGTGCGGGGACGTCAAGCTCGAGCTGCTGCAGCTGTCGGCGCAGGTGTCGTCGGCGCTCGGTGACCTGGAGAGCGCCGACGCGGACCTCGACCTGGCCGAGAGCACGGCGTCCCGGCTGGGACGCGACCTGGACGCGCTCGGCGTGCTGCTCACCCGGGCGCGGCTGCACGAGCGCGCGGCTCCGCATTCCCCGGCCGAGGCCGACGCGGAGCAGGCTCTCATCCGTCGGGTCGAGTCCACCGACGACGCCGTCCTGGCCAGCCGGCCGGCGCTGCTGCGCGCCATCGCCGGCGAGGTGGCCGCGCGGGCGCCCGCCCTGCTCGCACACGCGGTCACCCTGGTCGGCCTGCCGGCGCTGACCGGACCCGCCGCCGTGGAGCTGGCCACCGCGGTGGCGCGCTCGTTGGACCGGCCCGGCGTCCGGAAGGTCCTGGCCGACCTGGCCGGAGAAGACCCCGAGCGGTGGACGCCTCCCGGCGTCGAGAGCCTGGCCGAGTTGATCCGCGCGGCCAGCTCCACCGGACGGCTGGACGAGGTCGCCCAGCGGTTGCTGGCCACCAACGACGAGACGGGTGCCCTCACCCGCGGCATCGCCTCCGTGATGGCCGAGGGCATCGGGGCCCGGCATGGCTGACTACCTGCCGCCCGACCTGCTCGACCGGGTCCGCGGGGTCGCCATCGAGCAGTTCGCCGACCAGGGCGCGACGCGTCCCCTGCTCTTCGAGCACATCAATCGCCGGTACACCGCCTCGCTGCCCGTGCTCGCCGCGCCGGCGATGCAGATCATGTCCGACCTGATGAAGCTGAACGGCGTTGAGCGGCTGGTCGACACCACGGTGCCGCTGGCCATCTGGCTGCGGAACGCGCGCGGCCTGACCCTGGATGCCGGGGCACGGGGGGTGCTGGACGAGGCCGCCGACGTCGTCGCCTCGGCGTCCACCGGCGAGCCGGACCTCGGGCCGGCCGGGGACGTGTCCGAGGTCAAGGAGGAGATCGTCTTCCGCGACGACACCGTCGCCATCGGCTTCCTCGGGGCCGGGGCGGCGGCCGCGCGGGCCGTCGGCCGGATCCGGGTGACGCCGTACGAGGCCGGCCGAGTCCGGCTGGCCCCGGCCGGAGCACCGGAGAACCCGCACGCCGGCACCTGCTGGCTGATCGCCGACGACCTGGTGGTGACCAACCACCACGTGATCAACGCCCGCTCCGCCCTGGACGGTCCGGCGCCGCGGGCGGCCGAGGACGACCTGCGCGCGCAGGCAGCGGCCGCGGTCGTCAACTTCGACTACGACCGCGAGGACCTCGTCGGCGACGACACGGCGGTGGCCGAGCTGCTCGCCTGGGACCCCGGCCTGGACTACGCGGTGCTGCGGCTCGCCGCGCCCGGGGACCGGCAGCCCCTGCCGCTGCTGCGCACCCCGTTCCGGGTGGGACCGGCCGACAACGTGGCGGTCAACGTGATCCAGCACCCCGAGGGCCTCGCCAAGCGCATCGGCCTGCGCAACAACATCGTCGAGTCGGCTTCCGACCGCGACGTCCGCTACTTCACCGACACCCGGGCCGGTTCCTCGGGTTCGCCGGTCCTCACCGACGGCTGGGCGGTGTGCGCCCTCCACCGAGGCGCGCGGCACGTCACCGTGCGGTTCCAGGGGAAGACGAGCGCCTTCGTCAACGTCGGGACCCAGATCACCGCCGTGCTCGACCACCTCGAGCAGACGAACCCGAAGGTGTACGCCGCACTGCCCGCCGCCTGACCGCCGTCCCCCGCCATCCGCTGGAGGCTCCCGATGAACGCACAATCCCCCGTCGCCACCGACGTGAGCCAGCTGTTCGACGACCTCGGGCAGCTCGCCGAACGCGTCCGCGTCCGCGCCGACGAGGCCCTCGAGTCCAACGAGTCGGCAGATGGCGCGAGCGCCGCCTCCCCCGGCCGGCAGGTGGGCTCCGCCGCCCGGGCCGCCCAGGCGGAGGCGCTGCTGGACGGGGCGCAGGGACTTGAGAAGCTGGCCGAGACCCCCGACGCCGACCTCACCCCGGCCGAATCGTTCGGGGTGGAGGCCATCATCCTGCTGGTGGCCCGGCCCGCCCTGCTGGTCCAGTCCGGTGACTTCCCGGGATCCGGTGCCCTCCCGCCCGAGTGGGCGCACCTCGACGACCACCGCGCGAGCATCCGGGACTCCATCGCCCGGGTCGGGCGCATCGAGGTCACCGGGCACCCGGACCTCGACTGGGTGGGCACCGGTTTCCTCGTCGCCGACGACGTCGTCATGACCAACCGACACGTCGCGGTGGAGTTCGCCCGGCACGACGGCACCGCGTTCACGTTCCTGAGCGGCCGCACCTCCCGCCTGGACCTGCTGGAGGAGGCCGGCAACGCGATGGAGATGCCCTTCTCGGTGAGCGAGGTGATCGGCATCCACGACGCCGAGGACGTCGACCTGGCGCTGCTGCGCGTGCAGCCCACCGGCGACGACGGCATCACCGGACTGCCGTCGCCTCTGGAGGTCACCTCCGCCGAGCCCGACGACGTGATCGGCCGACCGGTCTACGTCGTCGGCTACCCGGCCTGGGACGGACGGCGCAACGAGCCCGAGCCCATGCGACGGATCTTCATGGATGTCTACAACGTCAAGCGGCTCCAGCCGGGGACGGCGACGCAGGCAGCGGCGCCCACGGCGATCGGACACGACTGCTCCACGCTCGGCGGCAACAGCGGTTCCCCCGTCTTCGACCTCGAGACGCACCGGGTGATCGCGCTGCACTACGGCGGCCGGTACCGGATGGGGAACGTGGCCGTGCCGCTGTGGCAGCTGGTCGGGGATCCGCTGCTCGAGGCGGCGGGGGTGAACTTCGCAGACTGATTGCGCCAGTCCCAGCCGCCAGCGACCGGGGAACGAACGCCGGGTGCCCGGCCCGGGGCCGCGAGCCCGGAGGAGCAGGAGGAGTCAGATGGACGCGACCGTCGTGTACGTGCACGGGATCGGGAACAAGCGCGCGTCGTCGGAGCTGAAGGCACAGTGGGACCGGCACCTGTTCGGCGGTGACATGGGCGAGCGTTCCCGCATGGCCTACTGGGCCGACATCCTCTACGACCGGCCGCTCACCGAGAGCCTCGTCCCGCCCTCCGCCGGGGCCGGCGACGAACCGCTCTGGGACCTGCTGGAGTTGCCGGCGCCGGAGTCGTTCCTCGAGACGGTCGTCGCCGACGTCACGACCGGCACCGAGGGCGTCGACACGGGGGCGGGCGGGGGCACGGCTGGCTCGCCGTCGGAAAGGGTCCCCCCGGAGTTCGCCGCCTACGCGTCCCGGGTGACCTACCGGGCGGAGGCATTGGCGGCGGGCGAGGCGGGGCTGGCGCCTTCGACCCTGGAGATCATCCCCGGCCCCCGCGTGATCCGGCAGGCCGCGTTCCGCGCCCTGGTCAAGGTCGCGCTCAAGGACGTGTACGCCTACTTCTTCGGCGGCAAGGGAAGGGCCATCCGGGCCCGGCTCACCGAGGCGCTCGCCGGCCTGGACGGCCCAGTCGTCGTCATCGGGCACAGCCTCGGCTCGGTGGTCGCCTACGACGCGCTGCGCGAGGACGGCCGTCCGCCGCTCGACATCCCCCTCTTCATGACCCTCGGTTCCCCGCTCGGCGTCACGGAGATCCAGGACGTCGTGAAGCGCCCGCTCGCCGTCCCGGGGGGCGTAAGTCAGTGGCTCAACGCCTGCGACGCCCGGGACGTCGTCGCGCTCGACCCCACGGTGCGCCCTGAGTACTCCCCCGCGGACAAGTGCGTCGACTACATCGTGACCAACGACAGCGACAACCACCACGGCATCGCCCCGTACCTCAAGGCCCAGCCAGTCCAGCAGGCGGCGCACGCCGCGCTGCGCCGGAACACCTGACCGGTCGCCACCAGCGAGGAGGGCCATCTGCTCGCTTGGCCCAACACCCCACTCGTCTGCCAGTAGGCTACGAGATCGCTCATACTCCGTACCGCCTCGACGAGGTTGCCCTCCGCCTGGTGTCCCCGTGCCCAGCCGGCGGAGGCGCCCGAGTCTGCATGAATGTCGTCGGTCACAGCATGACGCGTGTGCGCATGTACCGTCTCGCCCCTCGGACACACGACAGCGGATTTGTCCCATCAGCACGGACCGGTGGATCACCGGTCGGTCGCCGCAGCGGCCTGAGCGCTGCGACGCGGACTTCGATCGCCTTGCCGCGACGGTCTGCTGTCCGATCCTGGTGTCCACCCGGAAGACGACGCGCCTGTGCTGGTCGGCTACACAACTGAGCGATCCGTGCACCGCCAGGGCACCGGCGAGTGGGACACGTCCGAGGCCGGCCCGCCCCGGGCGTGGGACCCGCGGGACGAGGCACCGGCCCCGTCCTCAGGGGAACAGAGGATCGCGCGGCCAGAAGAGGTCGTGCCTGGTGACCTTCCCGTCGACCACGTCGGTGAGACTCACCCCCTGGCCGTGCAGCTCGTAAGGCTGCTGTTCGCCACCGCGATCGGTGAAGGTGAGGCCGCGGGTCAAGCCGCTGGCGCTCCAGACGGTGATGACCGTGGCGCCGTCCACGACCATCCTGTCGACGGCGAAGACAAGGTCGTCATAGCGGGACCGGTATTGCCGCAGGTGCTCGGCGAAGGCCGCGTGACCGTGGAGGAAATCCATCCCGCGGCGGAAGACGCCGTCGTTCGACGCGTAGTGCTCGTCGATCAGGTCGCGCACCGCCTCTGCGTCGCCCGTGTTCCACCCCTCCTCGAGCAACCGTCGCACCAGGGCCTTCGAGTCGTCGTCCGTTCCCATCGGGTGCTCCTGAGGTCTATGCCGCCGTGCACTCCCCGGGGCCGGTTCCGGCACCCGGCCGGTGCGACGATTGTGCGCTCGTCGAGCCCCCCTGGCGACGATGTGGGACGTGCGGTCAGCCGGCGCACCGGCGTTGACGGTCCCGTGACGGCGGGGCGGCACGCTGCACGGGGGCCTTGCCGGACAGCTGAGCCTTGCCAGGTGCGCCGCCCGGCCGGCGGTGTCCGACTCGTCGGTCGGTCGACGACCCGGGCCCCGGTGAGGAGGGAGTCAGCCATGGGGACCGATCGCCCCACCGCGCACGACGAGCGGCTCGAGCGGATCAGCGCACGGCTGGCCGCGTCGCCCGCACTCGCCGACGCCGTCCGGCGGGCGCTGGCCCAGGGCAACGTCCCGGAGGCAGCGGCCGCAGTCATCCCGGCGCACCAGGCCGAGGCCGTGGCCCAGGACCGTCAGCCGCTGGAGCGCATCCGGACCGACGCCCTGGAGGCGATCGTGCAGCGGGTCGGACGTCCGCCGCTGCTGGTGCGCAACGGCACGGTGGAGCTCGAACCTCTCGTGGACTTCCCGCCGGGCACCGACGAGCTCATCGAGGCGGTCGGGCAGCACGTGCGGTCGGTGGGCCGCGTGGAGTTCGTCAATCACCGGCTGTCCTGGGGCGGCACCGGATGGGTCATCGCCGACGAGGGCAGCACGCGGCTCGTGGCCACCAACCGGCACGTCGCCCAGCTCGTGGCCCGTCGGGCATCGGACGGACGCGGGGTATTCGTCAGGTCGCCGTCCACCGGCGCCCGGTACGCGGCGGACGTGGACTTCGCCGAGGAGGTCGGCACGCTGCCGGAGGACGCCCGCCCCGTCGGCGTCACCGGCGTCGAGTACCTCGCCGACGACGCAGCACCGGACGTCGCCCTGTTGCGCATCGCCGGGGACGACCTGCCGGCGCCCCTCCCCCTCGCCGAGGCCGAGGCCACCGGCGGAGCGCTCGTCGCACTCATCGGCTATCCCGCCTACGACAGCCGCAACGACCCGGACGACCAGGCCCGCTACTTCCGGGATCTCTACGCCGTGAAGCGGTTCGCCCCCGGGAAGGTGATGCAGCCGCTCTCCGCCCGCACCGTGCTGACGCACGACTGCACCAGCCTGGGCGGGAACTCCGGCTCGCCGCTGATCGACCTCGTCAGCGGGCAGGTCGTGGGTCTCCACTTCGCCGGCGTCTACGGCGTCGAGAACAGCGCCGTCGGAGTGCGGACACTGCACGCCCTGCTCCGGTCCGACCACCGCTCCATCGGGACGTACGCGGCCGGGCCGAACCCCGATCCGGCCACCGAGTCCAGCGACGGGGTCCGTGGTGCCGACGAGCTCCGCGACCGGCAGGGCTTCGACCAGGCGTTCCTCGGCGAGGCGCTCCCGACGCCGTGGCCGCGGCTCCCCGCCGAGGTGGAGGAGGACCTCGCCAAGCCGAGCGACGAGGACCCGGCACAGCCGCGGGAGCTGCGGTACACGCACTTCGGCGTCCGGTTCTCCACCTCCCGCCGACAGCCGGTGATGACCGCGGTGAACATCGACGGCAGGCTCTCGGTGCGGATCAAGCGGGGAAAGGACCGCTGGTTCGCCGACGCTCGCCTGCCTCTGGAGATCCAGCTGGGCAAGGACGACTACGCCGACCCGCAGATCGACCGTGGCCACCTGGTCCGCCGCGAGGACCCCAACTGGGCGCCGTCCGCCGGCGCGGCCGACGTGGTCCCCCCGTTGGCCGAGCAGGCCGACCGGGACACGTTCCACTACCCCAACGCAGCACCGCAGCACTCGACGATGAACCAGGGCAAGCAGCTGTGGCAGGGCTTGGAGAATCACGTGCTGGACAGC
>WUUC01217114.1_pt1 | contig 12408 bp, 10 predicted proteins | sample 6278441 | NCBI WGS metagenome assembly WUUC01 (sample SAMN13675441, study PRJNA597444) | soil metagenome | isolation source: soil | place: USA: Washington | collected 2017-10 | reverse complement strand
GCATCCGACGCTGCATGTCCTTGATCCGCTCCGGGTCCGCATCTCCTCCGGGGCCTCGCATGACCAACGCCATGCTGTGACCCATGCCGCCGCGCTGTCCGCTGTCGTCCCACACCTCGGTGCCGTTGATCACTTCGGTGCGGGTCATCATCGCGCCGCCCGGCATGTTGAGGTCTTCGTTGCGCCGCAGCTTGTCCGGCGTCTCGAGCAGGATCTCGAGCTCGCCATCCATCTGCATCTCGCCCATTGAACGACGGAACTCGCCTGCGGCCTGGAGCGCCTTCACCGAGGTAAGGCGGTCTTCGCCGCCGAGTGCCTTGCGTGCATCCGCGAGCACCGTGGCAGCGCGATCTGGTTCGCGGGCCTGAACACCCGTGGCCCGGGGGGCCGCTGGCGCGAACGTTACGAGCACGAGCAACAGCGTCGCGGAGACGCCGGTCTTGAAGCCGGTGGAGATCGTGATGTGCTTCTGCATGGCTGGCAGTATTCCCCGCCGCGCCGTTCCGGATCATTAAGGCGGGGCAAAGAGATTGTTAAGAATGTAAAACCTTGATCCGACACGGGTTACGGGCCAAAACCGCGTGGTACACTGCGCCCGTGCGTCGCCGTGTCCCATCACGCCTGACGGTGCTCACCAGTGCACTGGTCGTGCTGCTGCCGACGCTTGCCATCCTGCAGTACCAGTGGGCCGGTCAGTTGAGTGATGCGGAGCGCGAGCGCATGCAGCGCAACATGCGGAACGCGGCCGCGCAGTTCAGCGACGCGTTCGACCACGAGATTGGGCGCGCGTTCGTAGGCCTCCAGGTTGACGGCAGCATCGTCCGCGACCAGGCGTGGGATCGCTACGCCGAACGTTACGCGGCGTGGTTCAGCACCGCGGCCCAGCCAGCTGTTGTCGCGCACGTCTATCTGATTGACAGCGATGGACGTCACGTGCGGCTGCGCCGCTGGAATGCCGCCGCGCGGACGTTCGACGCCGCGGAATGGGACGGTGCCCTGGCGAAGTCGCGGGCGCACTTCGAGCAGGACCTCGCGGCACAGCGCGCCGGCGATCTGCTGCAGCGGCGCGAGAGGCCGGCGTTCGTTGAGGACGAATCGCTGCTGATCGCGCCCGTGATCAACGTGCAGTTGGGCACCCGTCCAACCGTGACGCACACGCCGCTCGTGGGCGTGTTCGGGTACACGGTGCTGCAGCTGAACATGCCGTTCATCCGCGAACGCCTGTTGCCGCAGCTCGCGGAACGGCATTTCACGCATACAGGCGACGCGTCATATCGAGCTGCCGTGGTTGAGGCCGCCGACCCGAAGAAGGTGGTCTACAGATCGTCGCCCGATGCGCCTACGGATCCGGCACGGGCGGATGCGACCGGCACGCTGTTCAATGCGCACGGTGATCCGCTGATGTTCCTCGCGCGCGGCGCGATTCGACAGGGCGAGGAGGGTCGCGAAGCAAACAGGCACAATGTGGTCGTCAGCGTCATTCGCGAGAAGCGAGACGTCGGAGGCGCCATTCGCACGCAATTGCTCGGCGGGGCGAGCGGACGATGGCGGCTCCTGCTTCAGCATGAGCGCGGGTCGCTCGAGGCAGCGGTCGGAGCCGTGCGGCAGCGCAACCTCCTCGTCAGCTTCGGCATCCTGCTGCTGATGGGTGTCAGCATCGGATTGCTCGCGCTCTCGTCACGCCGCGCGCAGCGTCTCGCGCGCCAGCAGATGGAATTCGTGGCCGGTGTATCTCACGAGCTGCGTACCCCTGTCGCGGTGATCCGCTCCGCCGCGGAAAACCTGTCGCACGGTGTGGTCGGCGATCCCACTCGTGTGCGCCGCTACGGCGATGCCATCCAGATCGAAGCGCGTCGTCTCGGCGAGATGGTCGAGCGCGTGCTGCAGTTCGCCGGAATTGAATCGGGACAGGCGTCGGCGCGATCCCCGTTGTCGATTGCGCCGATCGTGGACACCGCGATCGCTGCGCTGCTCGCGGTGGATGAGGGTGTCACGATCGAACGGCACGTAGCGACCGGCCTGCCGATGGTTCGTGGCGATGCCGACATGTTGCGTTCCGCGGTGCAGAACCTGCTGGTGAACGCGGCCAAATACGGTGGCGCAGACCGGTGGGTCGGCGTTCGCGTGGAAGCCGCCCGAACCGGGCGGTTCCATGAGGTGCGAATCGCGGTCGCCGACCGGGGGCGTGGCATCGCAGCCGCCGAGTTGCCCCACATTTTCGAGCCGTTCTATCGCGGCGCGGATGCCCTCGCCCGCCAGATCCAGGGCAGTGGTCTTGGCCTTGCGCTCGTACGGCGCATTGCAGAAGCGCACGGCGGCCGCGTCACCGCGACGAGCCGTGAAGGCGAAGGCAGCAACTTCACCATTCATCTTCCGGCCTTCCGGCTGAAGCCAGAAGCCACCGACGTGCGGGTCGGCATGGGCGAGCTCTCGGGCAACGATGAAGCTGTTGCTCGTTGAGGACGAGCCCGGCCTCGTGATGACGCTCACCGACCGCCTCCTCGCCGAGGGTTATGAGGTCGAGAGCGTCGGCGAAGCCCCGGCGGCGCTCGATCGCGCCACCACCGGTGGTTTCGATGCCATCCTGCTCGACGTCATGCTGCCGGGCGGGAACGGCTTCGATGTCTGCCGCACGATCCGGCAGCGTGGTATTCGAACGCCCATCCTGATGCTCACCGCCCGCGGACAAGTGGTCGATCGGGTCGTCGGCCTGAAGCTCGGGGCTGACGATTACCTCGTGAAGCCATTCGAGATGGCAGAATTACTCGCACGCGTCGAGGCCCTCCTGCGGCGCGCGCCAGCCCCAGCCGCCGCGCCGGACGGATTCCGGTTCGGCGACGTCACCGTGGACTTCCGCCGCGCCGAGGTGACCAAGGCGGGGAAACGTGTGGACCTGTCGGCCCGCGAATTCAAGCTCCTGCGCTACTTCGTGGAACATCGCGGCGCGGCGCTCTCACGCGACGAGCTCCTCAACGAAGTGTGGGGCTACAACTCCATGCCGTCTACGAGGACTGTGGACGTGCACGTCGCGTGGCTTCGCCAGAAGCTCGAAACGCATCCGCGCCATCCCGAGCACCTGCTCACCGTCCATGGCTTGGGGTACAAGTTCGTTTCCGCGCCGTAAGCGCAATCGTTCGTCGGCGCCATACCTCTCGACGTGGCAGCTACCATCCTCGCCATGGATTATTCGCCCGAGGGTGTGGAGCTCCATCGAACGATGCGAGTCGTGAAGATGCGCGACTCGGGGCACGAGACGCATCCCTATCGGCTGTTCATCGAACCGGGCGGGTTGAGAGTCGAGAAAATCGCGAGCCGGCTGACGCCGGCCCGCGTCTCTTGTCGTCGCGGGTGCCGCGCCCGCGTCGCTACGGCAGCGCCACGTACGGCGCCAGGAACGAACGTGCGCCGTCGGCATCAAGCCGGTACGACACATTCGTCGCGCGGCAGACCGCGTCACCAGTAATGGTGATCGAGACGATATACGTCGTCGCATTGAAGGTGAAGAATTGTGGCCCGCCGGAATCGCCGAAGCACGCGCCGCCATCGCCGGTCGCGAAGTTTTGCGAGTAGCGGATGTACCCGCCGTTCAGGGCATTGAACGTCGAGAACGAGAACATCCGCGGAATCGGATTGACATCCTGGAAGAACGGTACGCCGCCGCCAACCACCCGGTTCTGCAAGCCGTAGCCGACGTTGGTCACCGCTGCGGCACCGAACGCGCCCGATGCAAGAATCTCGTCGAGCAATCCCGCTGTCGGCAGCGTGGCCGGCGTGATCCCGCGCGTATTCTTCCGATCGACCAGCAGCAGGCCGATGTCACCAGAGTCGCTCTGCGTCTGGTTGAACGCCGGGTTCGTCACGACCGTAACGACCGGGATGAGCCGCGTCTTGCGACTGGTCTGGTCGCCGAATCCAATCGGGTTGTCGAAGCTGACAAACGCCGTGAAGCCACGGAGTGCCAGGTCCTGCTCGAAGAAGATCGTGCAATGACTCGCCGTGAGAAACGCGTCGGGAGCGATCAGCGTGCCGCTGCAGATCGGGAAGATCTGGCCGGTGGTGGGCGACCGTACGATGAACGCGCCGACGTTGCCGAACGCGTTCGTCGTATCGACGAACCCGAACGTGATTGCCGACAGACGCAGTGTAGCCGCGCCGAGAACCAGAGCCAGGACTCCGACGGCAGCGGTGAACCGGATTCGCATGAATGGGCCTCCTCGTGGAGGCGCAATCCTGCTACAGCGTCTTGCGAAGTGCAACCTCCACGCGGCCGGAGCGTGCAATGCGGATGCGCTCTTTGGGCACTTCGACGACGAGAGAACCGTCTTCTGCCCGGATTATGCGGATGTCGCGGGTGCCGCGGTGCAGCGTCAAGAGGTCAGAAACCGCGATGCCCTTTCCGGAAGCCGTTCCACTCACGACGTCCGCTTGCGTATAAACCTCGCGAAAGACGTCGAGCCCCGGGTGCGAGGGCGTTGCGGGCGTGGTGACCACCACGTAGCGAACCGGCTTGTCGGTGAGCTCTCGAATGGCGCGGACCGACGCACGCGCGGCCGCGGGGGCCTCAGGCGGGTTGACGAGCACAACGTCCTTGTCGTTGACGAGCACGGTTACTCCGGCGCCATCAACACCGTGCACGTACACGCCCTCGGCAACCCGGTTCAGCGTCGCTGAGGCGACGGCTTTCATGATGTCGGCGTCGAGCTCCTCCCATGCGTTTCGAACGAGGGTCGGCCGGAAAAACGCCTCGTATCCCGCCCGCCGCGTCTCCATGCCCTGCACGAAGGCGTCGCGCGCCTCGGGCAACTGTACGCGTTCAGTCGTCTGCGCAATGGTGAGCCCCTCTTGTTTGGCGGCCGCGACCCCGGCGAGCGTCTGCTCGATCGTGGATTTCACGCGTGCGACGTACGACCAGTCGCGCATCACCGGGCCATGCCCTGGCAGCACGGTGGTCACGGGTAAGTCCATCAGTCGATCGAGTGTCTTCACCCACTCCTGCGCGTACACATTCGTCGCGTACGGCACCGGAGCGACGACGAGATCGCCGGTCGCGACAATGCGTTCTTTCGGCAGGTACACGATCAGGTCGCCGCGCGTGTTCCCTCGACCCAGGAATTTGATCTCGATCGTTCGCGCGCCCCGCGTCAACGTGAGGGAATCCGCAACATCGACGGTTGGTGGCACCGCACGAAACTGGCTCCGGTCAACGAGCATTTCCTTGCGCGTCCGCAGGCCGTTTTCGACCCGCGTCTTCAGCTCGGGCGTCAACGGCTTGCCCTCGCGGTACGTGTTCGTCGCCAGGTAGCCGCCAAGCCTGTGGATATCCGATGCGATCAAGTCCAGCACGAACGCATTGTTGGCGAACGCATGCTCGATGATGTCCTGGCGCGTGAGGGGATGCGCGATGATCTGCACGCCGGGAAAGGCATCCGCATACGCCTGGTTGCCGAACACATGATCGTCGTGCCAGTGCGTGTTCACGAGGTAGCGAACGGGCTTGGGCGTGAGCTTCCTGATTTCTTCAATCGTCGCGCGCGCCGTCGTCAGGCCAGCGTTGGCGTCCACCACGAACACATCATCGTCATTGATGACGATGAGCGTGTTGCCTTCGACGTCAACGTCGGCGTTGTAAATGACCGCGTGAACACCGTCGGCCAGCTTCTCCACGGTGTAGCGTGGCGCTTCGGCGCCAGACGCGACGGCAGGCAGCAGGAGCAGGGCACAACCGGCGATCGAGCGCGCGAAATCCATCGGAGCCTCCGGCGAGGATAGACGCGCCGCTGGTGAGAACGGTTCTTTGGTGGGATGAACTGCGGCGGAGAGGGGATGTGGCGCGCGTTCTCAGGGCCGGGGCGAGCGGCGCCCATTCGGCCCGCGCGTTACGAATCAGGACGCGCCCCAGATCCGCGATTGCTGTCCGCCGACCTATCGTCTCCCAATCCAGCCGTCGTTCATGAAGCGCCCAAACCCGCGCTGCTCGGGCGCAAGGAATGGCGCAGCGGGGCCGCGCGGAGGATGAGGCGCGGCGGTGCCCCACAGCGGAAATGGCACGTAGTAATACCGACCGTCGAACGCGCCAAACCCATGCTGACGATTTCCTGCATCAGCAACGTCGGCGGTGTCTTTCTTCGAGTCGCCGCCGATGATGACCACCTGCGGTGCAACTTCCTGGGGCGTGGACTCGGACGCTGCCTCGGTCGGGGCAGGTTGCTGGTCGAAGTCGCGCCGGCTTCGCACCATCTTGAGCAACACGGCGTCACTGACGCCCGCGCGTCGGAGCTCGAGAATCTGCTCTGCATCGAGCGTGAAGATCGTGCGATCGGCGTCGATCACGGCGGACAGAATTTCGTCGGACAGGCCCGCTTTGGATAACGCGATGATGTCGCGTATCGTGACCGCGTCCGCGGAGGCCGGCAGCACGACAAGGGTGAGAAGGATGAGCGCCGCTCTGAGGGGCATGCCATAAAAGATACACCTGACCCGGCTGCAGCCGCGGGCGGACAGTTCCACCAAACAGGTCAGCCGCACCGGCGCGAGACGGCCAAAATGCAGTTGTTTTCAAGCATTTGTGGCGGTACATGCCTTGCTCTGGCTGGACGGCGAGGAGTTTCGTCCCATGGAAATCAGCAAGGCGGCAGCGGGAATCCTGGCGGCCGCATGCGTCACGGCGGGCGCCGGTAGCGCTTACCTCCTGACGCGGCACGACCCCACACCGGCAACCGAAGCGGCATCTGTGGCACCTGCCCCGGCGGAAGCGCCCGTCGAGCAGTCGGAAGCAATTGTGGGCGACACGCCCACGGAACCCGCACTGGCGCCTGAGCCCATCGCCCCGCCGGCCACCGTGGCGCCGTCGCGGGCACCAGCGCGCAATGTAGCTCGTGAGCCGCGGCCCGCGCCACCCGCGCGTCGCGCGCCGCGCGTGGAAACGCCGGACGAGTACGTCCCCCCTGCAGTCGAGCCGCGCGCCGCGAGCGAGCCGCGCGTCGCTACCGAGCCCACCTTCGCGCCGGCGCTGCCCGACCCGGAACCGATCGCGCCCGCGGGGCCGCAGTTCGAGGATCTCGTCATCTCGGCCGACTCGGTGATTGGTCTCGAGGTCGAGTCGGCGGTTACGAGCGAGCGCGCCCGAGTGGAAGATGAAGTCGTCGCGCGCGTGACACGCGACGTGAAAGTTGGGGACCGCGTTGCCATACCGGCCGGCGCGCGCGCGATTGGTGAAGTCACCCTCGTCGAGCGCGGCGGCAAGATGCGTGAGAAGGCGCGGCTTGGGGTGCGCTTCACGTCGCTCGTGCTTGCGGACGGGACGCGCGTCGACATCGATACCGACACGATCATTCGCGAGGGCAGCTCTCCGGGCGGAGAAAGCGCCGCGAAAATCGGCGGCGGCGCGATCGGCGGCGCAATCATTGGCGGCATCCTGGGCGGTGCCAAAGGCGCGATCATCGGTGGATCGGCTGGCGCCGGCGCGGGCACGGCAGCAGTGCTCGGCGGCGGACGCAATCCGGCGACACTGCCGAATGGCGCGCCGATCACCGTGCGGCTTCTGCGCCCGGCGAGCGTAACTGTCGAGAAATAAGCCTCCCAAGGTTTTCAGGTTCCACGTTCCGCGTTCCTGTTCGGGCCGGCCATTGTGCCGGCCTTTTGTTTTTTCAGAAAAACATCATACGGCCGGCGTTGACATGCCGCGAGGCCGCCCACAGAATGCGCCCCTCCCCTACGAGCCGAGGGTGCATGGACGCGCGCCTCCGCACACGTGGAAGTCACGCGTCGTTCGCTATTCGTTCTTCGTCGATCAACGCAACTGATGCGCGTGGCCACAAAAACGTGGCTACAAAGGTCACAAGGATAATCTTCCGGCTACTCCGTCTTCGTGGCAAGGAGCCAATCGCCATTGCGCGCGACGAACGCCTCCGCGCTTCGGGCTCCGATGTCGATGCTCTCCATCGTGGCGGCTCGATCGAAATCGAACGTGCGCACCGGGACGGGCGCAATGGGCGACAGCACGCGGTAATCGACATCCCGCGGCGTGTCGGCGGGCACGGCGCGCCACGCGCCGCGAAGCAATCGACCGTCTTCATCGCTGACACACGCAATCACGCGCGAGGCCCCGACCTCGGCGGCTTCGCGAACGGGAACCCGCTGTAGCCACGCGCCATCGAACGTCAGGCGCCGGCCGATGGGGACCATCCGCGAATACGGCCCGGGGATGAAGCACGACGCGCGAACCGCAGCGGACAGCAGCACGTCGTCGCGCGCGGTCAACGTGCGCCGCTCGAAGCCGCGGGCGCCAAGCTGCGTCACGATCACCGCGAGCGGAATGGCAGTGTCGCCGAGGCGGGTGTCGCCAAAGTAGTCATGGGCGGCGCCGCCCACGATTTCTGACATGCGGAACGGCCAGCGCGCGCGCAGCACGCGAAGCGGATCGCAGACGCGCGTGCCCGTCAGCTCCATCCAGGCGGGGCGAAGGTCGGCCGTCCGTTCGAGGGCAACCGCGCCCGCGATGAGGGCACCGGAGCTCGCACCGGCAACGGCGGCGAACCTTACGCCGTGCGCCGCAAGCCACTCGATCGCGCCGACGTGAAACGCCGCGCGGCAACCGCAACCCTCGAACGCAATCCCGATGGTGGGTCTCTGGTTGTCAGTGTCGCTGCGACATCCCGTCTGCTGCGCTATCTCTCCCTTCACTCGAGCAGGTACCCGGGGTCGCATCCCTGGAAATACTGCAGGATGTTGTGAATATCGTAGGGATGCGTGTCGCGGTCGGCAATCCGGTGTTTGAGGACGTCTGCCGCATGCCGGACCCCGGCGTGGTCGTCGATATCGATATCCGCGAAGTGGCCCAGCCGTCCGTGTTGCGCGGCAAACGTGATCTGCAGGTTGCCCGCGCGATCCCGCGTCTTGAAGCTGCCGCCGGGATCGACAGCCATCCACGGCGGATCGAACACGTGCAGCGCGCCACTCACGGAACGGAAGCGGGCGTGCTGGCGGACCGTGGGCAGCAGCTCGTCGCGCACGAGGACAAACATGCGGTCCTGACGGAAGTCTTCGGCGCGCACGACCCGATCGAGGAAGGTGAAGATCGGCGCGGAGGACTGCTGCGATTCGCGCTGCAGCTTCGCATACAGGTTCAGGAGCCCGGCACGTCGGAGTGGCCCGAGGTCGTCCCATTTCGCTGCCGACTCAATGCCCGACTTCTTCAGCAGCCCGAACAGGTCCTTCCACCGCGGCACGGTGCGCAGGTCGGTGAACGTCGGGAACGTCGGCTTCGCGCGCGCCGGATCGATCAGCACCGTTTCGTCGACCATTGTGTCGGCACCCGGGCGGACATCCACGAACACGCTCTTGAAGCGGTATCGCTCGGGTTTGATGAACAGCTCGGTGAGGCCGAACGGAAACGCGGGAACGTCGCGCAGGAGCACGCGGCGTCCTTTCACATCCAGATCGAAGCGCTGGTTCAGTGCCTCGGAGCGCTGGTTGTACAACTTGAACTCGACGCGATCGGTGATGCCCTTACCCGCTGCGTCACGCAGCATCACCCAGATACGGCCGCGATTCACGCGCGAAGTGTACCACTGCGTGGTCTGTGGTTTCGAAACAGGACCAGCCGCTCCGTTGGGGCGGCCGGTCAGTTCGCGCTCCAAGTGTCGTTGCGACTGGTGCGGCCTGCGCGGATTCACATTAAAATCGCTATCGAGGAGCCCGCATGACCATTCGTTCCGTTGCGTCCGTCGTTGCCATGCTCGCAGTCATGGTCACGCCATCTGTGGCACAGGTGAAGAAGGGCGAGATCCCCGGCATCAATAACTTTTCGCGAGTGGATGCGACCGTCGGCTGTGGCGGCGCGACGCAACCTGCCGCCATGGCGGAACTCAAGAAGGAAGGCTTTGCCTCGGTGATCAATCTGCGCGTCGCCAGCGAGGAGGGGGCCAATGTCGAAGCCGGACGCGCAGCGGCGCAGGCCGCGGGGCTGAAGTACATCCACCTGCCGTTCGACGTCGCCAAGCCCGATCCGAAGCTGGTCGGAAACTTCCTGGCCAGTGTGGCGGACACGAACAACCAGCCCGTGTACATTCATTGCGGGTCGGCCAATCGCGTCGGTGCGGTGTGGATGATCAAGCGCGTGCTGCAGGATGGATGGGAAATCGACCGCGCGCGAGAAGAAGCGAAGGCCATCGGCCTGACGAACGCGCGGCTCGAGACATTCGCGACCGATTACATTCAGGCGCACAAAAAATAGGGTGGATTCCTCCGAGTTCCGGAAACACGGGCACGCGCTCGTCGAGTGGATCGCCGATTACCTGGCGACCAACGAGCGCTATCCCGTGCTGCCGCGTGTGGCGCCCGGCGACGTGCGTGCGGCGCTGCCGGCCTCCCCACCGGAGCAGGGTGAACCGTTTGAGCAGATCTTCAGTGACTTCGAGCGCGTGATCGTTCCGGCGCTCACGCACTGGAACCATCCCGGGTTCTTCGCGTACTTCGCGATCACCGCGAGCGAGCCGGGCATCCTGGCGGAGTTCCTGTCGGCGGCGCTGAATCAGCAGGCGATGTTATGGCGCACATCACCCGCCGCCACCGAGCTCGAAGAGGTGGCCCTCGCGTGGCTACGGCAGTTGATGGGACTGCCGGATGCATTTGACGGCGTCATCTACGACACGGCATCAGTTGCGACGCTGCACGGCCTCGCGGCGGCGCGTGAGGCGCTCGTAGCCGACGTGCGCCGCGCGGGACTTCCGGGTCGTCCCGAACTTGGCCGCATGCGCGTGTACTGCTCCGAGCACGCGCACTCATCGGTGGACAAAGCCGTGATCCTGCTCGGCCTCGGGCACGAGTCGCTGCGACGGATTCCGGCCGACGCGACGTTCAGCCTCGATGTCGGGGCGCTGGCAGCCGCCGTTACCGAGGACCGCGCGGCGGGCATCACGCCTGTTGCGGCCGTCGCTACGGTCGGGACGACCTCGATGACCAGCGCGGACCCGGTTGATGCGGTCGCAGACATCTGCGCCCGCGAGCGTCTTTGGCTCCACGTCGATGCGGCCTATGCCGGCGTGGCCGCCATCATCCCCGCACATCGTCATCACTTCACGGGCTGGGAACGCGCCGACTCGATTGTCGTCAACCCGCATAAGTGGCTGTTCACGCCATTCGACTTGAGTGCGTTCTATTGCCGGCGCATGGACGTCCTGCGGAGCGCGTTCTCGCTGGTGCCCGAGTACCTGCGCACGGCTGAAGGTACGAGCGTCCGCAACCTGATGGACACCGGCGTGCAGCTCGGTCGTCGCTTCCGCGCGCTGAAGCTCTGGATGATCCTTCGGCATTTCGGCGCCGCGGGCCTGCGCGACGCGCTCACGGAGCATATGCGACTCGCGCAACTGTTCGCCCGGTGGGTGGACGACCATGAGGATTTCGAGCGCCTCGCACCGGTTCCATTCAGCGTCGTCTGCTTCCGCGCGCGGCCCCACGATGCATCGCTCGGTGACGAAGAACTCGACGCGCTGAACGAAAAGCTCATGGCGTCGGTGAACGCGTCGGGCGAGATCTTCCTGTCGCACACCAGGGTCAACGGCATCCTCGCGCTAAGGCTGGCGATCGGGAACCTGCGCACTACCGACCGCCACGTGACCCGCGCGTGGGAACTCCTCCGCTCGCATGCGGCTGAGCTCCGCGCAGAGTCGATGCTGAACCGACTCTGAACCGTTCCGCCCCTTCCCGACGTCCACACTAACTCGTTCCACTACAAGGGTTTGGCTCAGCTCGAATGGGCACGTCGGTTGCACTGTCACCCGCTAGAGAGAAGAGAGTCGACCCGAACGCGCTGAACTGGATCGCGCGGGGGTCATGTAAGACAGGTGAGTCCAGGAGGAACGGCAATGTTGAAGAAGTGCGCTGTGATAGCCGCGCTGGCGCTGGCACTCTCGCCCGCCTCGGCTCGTGCGGATTGGTTGTTTACACCAAACATAGGGGCCGGTTTCGGGATGAACAGCGGCGACGCCGCTGGCGGCGGCGAGCACCTCACCTACGGGGTGTCACTCGGCTGGATGGGCGCAGGCATCATCGGCTGGGAAGCGGATCTCGCGTACACGCCGGAGTTCTTCGAAGGCGATGACGACGATGTCGATGTGCTCAACACGGGCGACAGCAACGTGACGTCGATCATGGGTAACGTGCTCGTCGGCATTCCGATCGGCGGGCAGACCGGCGGCGGCGTGCGGCCGTATCTCGCGGGCGGCGCAGGCCTCCTGCAGACCCGCGTCGAGGATGCGGACGCGGTGTTCGAGATCGACAACAATGACTTCGGAATCAATTTGGGCGGCGGCGTCATGGGGTTCATGACGGACAACGTGGGCTTCCGCGGCGACATCCGTTACTTCCGCGGCTTTGGCGAAGACACGTCGAACGACCAGGTTGACATCG
>WUUC01150463.1_pt1 | contig 12408 bp, 9 predicted proteins | sample 6278441 | NCBI WGS metagenome assembly WUUC01 (sample SAMN13675441, study PRJNA597444) | soil metagenome | isolation source: soil | place: USA: Washington | collected 2017-10 | reverse complement strand
ACGAAGTGGAAGTCGGCGTTCAGCGAGTTGGGCGTCGGGTTGTACAGGACCATGCCGACCCCGCCGGCGTTCCTGACCGCGAGGCTCTTGTCGACCCGGGTGTTGACGCCGCGCGCACACAGCACGATCTTGCCGGTGACCTTGGCCGGATCGAGCGTGTCTGATGTCGGTCGCGGATATGGTGCGTCGACGCGCTTGCGGCTGCCCCGTTCCGTAGGTGCTGGCCGGGGCGCGGCGCGCCCGCACGGCGTCACGGGGAGATGACGAGCAGGGCGACTGCCTGCCGGGGCAGTCGCATCCGCACCGTGGCCGATCCGTCCGACACCGATACACGCTCGGGCCGGCCGATGCTCTGCAGGTGGCCCGCCGCCCGTAACGTCGCCAGCTGTCCGGCGGTCGGCGCGGCCGGTGATCCCATCCGCTGCCAGGCGGTGTACGCGTTGCTGTGCAGGCCGTCGATGCGGTACTCGACCACCTGCGCGCCGGTGGCCGCCGGGGCCGGTAATCCACGCAGTGTGAACGTGATCGCCGCGTCCGGACCGGGCACGTCATCATCGTGGTAGTGCCACGCCAGCACCGTCGTCTCGGCGCCGTCCCGGGCGGCGATCGCGGCCACGTCGGGCTGCGTCGCGCGTACCCCGGTGCTCAGCATGATGTCGAGCGGCACCTCGTGTGTGCTGGTGACGGCCAGCCGCTGCCCGCTCATCCGGCCCAGCATCCGGAAGGTGTTGAACGCCGGCACGTTGACGCCGCCGCGGGTCGCCATCACCCGGAATCCCGCGAATATCGGCTGGTCCTCGAACTCGAACGCCCACGTCAGCGCGCCTTCCAGGTGGACGCCGTAGCGGTCGGCCAGCAGGTGCGCGCGGGCGAAGCTCGCGGCGAGGTAGCTCGCGTACAGAGTCGAGTTGCGGTACGCGTTTTGTGGGTAGACGGCCGACGAGCAGGCCGCGCAGCCATCCGGGTCGGACTCGCCGATGACGATCGGCGTGGACCAGTACTCCGGGTACGAGGCGACGAGCTGGAACCCGTCCCGGACGTCGCGCAGGTGGGTGGCGATGCCCATCCGGACATGGCCGTCGACGAGCGTGGGCGCGCCCTTGGCGTGGAAGGACACGAAGTCCAGGGCCGGGCCGACCTTGCCGGTGGCGGCGTTGACGCCGCGCAGCGTGTGCTCCAGGAAGGCGCGCTGAAGCTCGCCGCCCGGTCCCGCCGTGTCCGCACCACCGATCCGCGCGTCGGGGACCGCCCGGCGCAGCCCGTCGACGGCGTAGTCGTGCAGCGTGCGAAACTCGGCCGCGGTGCCTTTCCAGTAGCCGGTGTTCGGCTCGTTCCAGACCTGCCAGTACCAGGACCCGACCTCGGCCGGTCCGTACCGGTCGAGACAGTGCCGGGCCCACTGATAGATCAGCTCACGCCACTTGTCGTAGTCCTTCGGCGGGTAGGCCCAGCCGGTGAAGATGTCCTCGTACGGGTCGCCAGGCCGCCAGTGGTGCCGGTAGGGCTCGGGGTTGCTCGACAACGCCTGCGGCATGAACCCGATCTGCACGTAGGGCTTGACGCCGTGTTCGAGGTAGGCATCGAAGATCCGGTCGGCGATCGTCCAATCGTAGACGGGATCTCCGTGGGCGTCTTCCCGGTACATGTTCGTGGAGCCCCACTTGAGCGCCGGTGTGCCGTCGCCGGTGACCAGCAGGCCATGCGTGCGGAAATAGGGCTGCGCCCGACCCAGGCTTCCGATGTCACCCAGCAGCACCTGGCCGTCGGGCAGATAGGCATAGTTGGGCTCATCGGCCCCGAAGAACCGGTGCACGGGCCGGAACGGCCCGATGCTCGTCGCGGCGTCGACCTGGATGTCGACCTGCACCGTGGCGTTCGACACGAGCACCAGTCTGCCGGCCTCCCGCCCCGATCCGGAAGTCGGCCGTGCAGCCGATCGAACCCTCGCCGAACACGAGCGGAACGCGCACGCTGCGTGGCCCGGTCGGCCGCCGCCGCGAGCCACGTCTCAAGCGTGTCCCGCACCGCCCAGCGGTGCTCACCGCAGCGACCGGCGGCGCCGATGGCGAACCGGATCCGACGCCGATGTACGTACCGTGCTGGCGGCCCTGGCCACCGCCGGGCACCCCGCTCAGCATCGACGAACTGGCCACCGCACTGGACTGGACGATCGACCGGGCCGCAGCCGCGCTCGACCACGCGGCAACATCCGCCGCCGCACCAAAGCGATCACACTGCGCGGGTTGTCCGGAAGCGACTCGTCAGGTGCCCCGGCCGTGACCGGGGCGCTTGACGATGTCGACTACCGCGGTGACGGCGCCGGCGTCGGTCATGCCCGTGACGACCATCTTGCCGGGTGCGTCGGCCGCCCCGGGTGGCAGCGGTTGCCAGCGTACGGGGAGGGCGGCGATGCGTCCGTCCGCAGTGGTGAGAACCTGGATGGATGTCGGCAGCTTCGGCGCGGCACCGGCCACGGTGGAGGTGTAGATGGTGTCTTCGAGGATGTGCCTGGCCCGGCTGGCGTTGTATACGTTGATGGATGCGTGGGGTTCCCACATGTTCGGCTGCCCGGGCACGGCCCGGAACATCGTCTGGAAGCTTGCCGGCTCCCAGGTCAGCACGCCGGTGCCCCGGTTGTTGACGATGTCGTTGGCGGCTTGGAAGACGCGCTGAATGGCGTCGGCCTGACCTTGGATGGTGCGCGGGAAGGGGAAGCGCAGATACGGCGTCAGCGCGGCCCGGTCATCGAGCAGGCAGCGCACCGCGGCCGGCAGCCGCTTGCCGTAGCGGGCGGCGAACGCGTCGATCTGCTTCTGGGCCCAGTCGACGGCGGCTTGCCCGGGTGCGATGTTGTCGGGCACGTCGAAGATGGCCCAGTAGGCGGCCTTCACCTCGTCCTGTACGTTCTTGGGCACCTTCGCCAGCAGGTTGCGAGCTCGGTGGATCAGGCAACGCTGGCGCAGCGCGTGCGGCAGGTTGCGTTCGATCGCGCCGATCAACCCGGCCGCGCCGTCGGAGATGACCAGCAGCGGTGGGCGCAGCCCGCGGTCGGCCAGGCCGTCGAGGAAGCCGTCCCACGCGTCGCTGCCTTCGCTGGCCGCCACCTCCAGGGCGACCAGCACCGGCTTGCCGTCGGTGCTGATGCCCCAGCCGGCCAGGATCGGCTCGGCCGGGCTGCCCGGGTGCATCTTGAAGTGCGAACCGTCCAGGAACAGGTAGTCCAGGCTGAGCAGGTCCAGCCGGCGGGTGCGCCACGTGTCGAACTGCTCGGCGATGGCCTGGCAGATCCGCGAGACCGACGACTTGGACAGCGCCGCCTCCGCGCCCAACGCCTCGGCCAGGGTGGCCTCCACATCGCGCACCGACAGGCCACGCACGAACCCGGCGATGACCAGCGACTCCAACGCGTTGCTCTTGGACACCCCGGCCCCCAGCAGCCGGGAGGCGAAGACTTCGGTGGTGCCGCGCAGCTTCGGCCGCGCCAACCGCACCGGCCCGGCCGTGGTCTTCACCGTGATCTCGTGGTGGCCGTTACGCATCCCCGGCCGCGCATCCTCGACCGTTGCCGAGCGCTGGTAGCGGCCACGGCCTAGGAACTCGTCGATCTCGGCCTCCAACGCCGTCTGCAGCAGCAGCCGGGCACCGACCCGGGCGACGTCCTCGTTGATCTCGCGAGATCACGATCCCCGTCGAACAACGCGTCGATCTCGCTACGGATCTTCTCCGTGGGTGACAATCGTCTGGACACGGGCGTGGGTCCTCTCTCGTGATGTGGAAGTCATCGAGAGGAACCTACGTCCGTCGTCATTTACACCAGCGGTAGGACACGACCGACCGATGATTGACGCGTCCACTATCCGGGCGTCGCTGACACCGACAAGCGTCGTAATGCGCTCGCATCGTGCGGTGCTGATCGCGCTTGCCTCGACGAACAGTCCGCGGTAGCCGTGCGCTACGACCAATCGGGCTACGTCTTCGGCGGCGGCCGGTGGACAGATCGACAGCAGGATGTCGGCGCGGTCGAGCAGATCGGAGAGGTCCGTCGCGGGGTCAAGCCCTGCCCAAGGCCCAGCGTCGTCAGGAATTCTTCGGCCTCGGCCAGATCTCCGGGAGCGAACTCACCGCTGCGCGCCGCGCGGTCCAGAAGTCGTCAGCCTCGGCGACGGTGTCGCCGGCGAAGGTCAGCTCGAGTTCCAACGCCGCCACGCCGCCACCGTCGCCGACTTCGTGCCCCGCAAACCACGCGCAGCCCGCACCGTTTAACGCTCGCGACCGAGGGAAATCCCCCCGAATCCACCGCCCCCTGACCGGCAGTGGCCTAACCTACCAACAACTGGATCAAGCGCTCGCTGTTTCTACACCACGCAAGCGGACGTGACCAGATGGGGGTAACACCACGGGGGAAAGGACGACCGATGGCCCGTAAAAACCATGCGCTACTTCCTGTGTGCGCGGCAACGGCGAAGCCTTGGGGCAGGTCGCCGTACGGCGGCTGCCGTCCGGGGGCGGACGGATGACCCATCAGAGCGAGACCTTCATGCGGGTTCCCACGCATCTTCGTCTCGAAGCCAAGGATGAAGGCGGACACGACGTCCGGCTGCTCGTGCGCGGACAGGGGACGCTCGGCTTCGCCAACCCGAGCGGCAGCCCGTTCACGGTTGCCGCTACCGGTCCAGCGCCCGAGACGGACGTGCTGCGATGGACGGTCGATGCCGACGGAGTCGCGCTCAGTATCCGCCACACGGGGCGGTGGACGGATGTGCTCGTCGTCGAAGGAGCGGGTCTGGATCCGGAGCCCGCTTGCGAGTACTGGTTCAGCTTCGACAGCCACAACCGAGAGTTGATCTACGGCAAGGGAGAGATGCGGCTGGGCACCAGCCTGGCGCGCTTCCAGATCCCACCGCCGGTCGAGGGCCAGCCAGATCCGTACCGGTGGCTGGCGCAGACTGAGACCATCCAGGTCTCGGGGGCGACGGCCGGTGTCGTCGACCTCTGGCATGCTGACCTCTGGCGTGATCCCGTCACCGGCGACCCGCCCCTGCGGGTCGTGCCGAACGACCAGCTCACCATGGAGGACGCCGCCGAGGGGAAGGCCACGGTCGCCGCGAACCTGACCCCCGCCTGCCAGGTGCTCTACACCAACGTCGCCGGTGCCAGATTCACGCTGGACACACCTGACTTTCCAGCCTTTTCCCGGGCTATCAAGGAGAGCATCGACGATCCTGAAGGTTGGTGCCACCGAACCCTTGACGCCAAGGCCGAGGAGTTCGGCACCCGCGACCCGAACAGGACTTACCTGCGGATCACCTTGGGCCGCAATCAGGGCGAGTCGCCCGGTGTGCCGTTCGTCATGGAGATCTGGCCGAGCGGGCACTATTCGCCGATCCACAACCACGGCGGCGCCGACGCCGTGATCAAGGTCCTCCACGGCGCCATCAGCGTCAGCATGTACCCGATGCTCTCCATACACCACCAGCAGCCGTTCGCCGAGGACACATTCACGAAGGACGAAGTCACGTGGATCTCGGCCCGCCTGAACCAGGTGCACATGCTCGAAAACCGCGGGATGGAGCCGTGCGTCACGATCCAGTGCTACCTGTACGCGGAAACGAACCTCACGCACTACCCCTACTTCGACTACCTGGAAAAGGCGGACATCGGGCACTTCGATCCCGGGTCCGACATGGACTTCCTGGCATTCAAGGAGCTGATGAGGACCGAGCTGTCCCGCAGGGCAACATCACCAACGGCGGGTTACGCCGCCGCCGGTGACCGGGACTCAATTCTCGTAGCCGAACGGGTCGGTATCAGAGGAATGGTCGCCGCGGCACATCCATATCCGAGGAGCGTGCTGCACTAGCACCACGCCAGCCGCTAATTGACTGCGTCGACCGCTCGGTCCGGGCAGGCGCGTCGTTGTCCAGTACGCCTCAAATGCATCGGCATACTGATCATGGCGTTGTGGGGATACTACTCGCAGCTGTGCAAGATTGCGGGTGACCCGGGCCGGGCGTGCGATGGTATCACCGCAGGAGCCGAGACTGGCAGAGCGGGCGCCAAGCACGGGAAGGCCACCATCATACCTTGGCGTTTCAGGATCTTGGGAATGCGCCGGGATGAACCGGCATGGAGGAGGAGATGGAAGAGCTCCACGCCGAAAGGGGTAGCGACCCACGGTGACCCTGAGCCGTGCGTCGACGTCCCGCGAGGGCGTGGCGAAGCGTCGGTAAGGGCACGTGCAGGCCGGGCTATGGAGCCGCGTAATCAAGGTGTCCGGGGTGCCCACACGGTCCAAGACGTGGAAGGCCACACCGGCGGCGGCGTTATCGCGAGTTGTCGACGGACCCCGCGCGGTCAGAGAACCAGCGCATGTACGGAACCTCCGTGCGCGAGAACCGGGAGATCCCACCGCTTGCCCGCCGGGTTGATCATCGGGTGGGCCGTCCAGGGAACGCTGATGGTGGTACGCCTGGCCTGCGTTCCGCGCAATTCGGGTCGGCTAGAGCGCGGATGTTGGGCTTGAGCTGCGGGAATGTGGGCGTGTCTGGGCGTGGGCCGTTTTCTTTATGCGTCCGGGTTCGTTGAGGTTGTGGCCGGAGGGGTGTCTGTGCTGGTCAGCGGGGTCGTTGCGGGGGGTGCCAGCCTTCGGTGAGGGCCCGGCGTTGCCAGGCGTGGGGGAAAAGCGGTCAGCAGGGCGGCGCGGCGGGCCGCTTGGCGGCAGGTCGGGCCGCAGAAGCGGATGGGGCGTCCGGTGGTGGCGGGGTAGATCGGGGCTTGGCACCACTCGCAGGCACGGATCGGCATGACGGTCCTTGTCGACTGGCGGGTTTCGTGACCGGTGGGGTCACGAAACGGTGGCGTCTGGTTGGGTTGGGGTGGTCAACTCGACGATGGCCTTCGGCGGGGCGAGCTGCAGTTTCGCGTAGAGGTCCCGCTGGGGTTTGGTCAACTCGGTGCGTTGGCGGAAGGTCCCGGCGGGGCCGGTGAACGTGCCCACGTGCAGGCGCTGCAGCTCGCGGTGCACGCTCGGCCAGGTCGCGGCGGTGGTGGTCTCGACGATGCGCACCAGCAGCAGCGCCAGCCAGCACGGGGTGACGTGGGCGCGGATGCGCTCTTCCCGACGGTGGTAGACCGGGCGCAGGTCGATGATCTGTTTCATGTCCCGCCAGCCGCGTTCGACCTCCAGCAACTGCTTGTAACCCAGGGCGATGTCCTCGGCCGGCAGGCTCGGGTCCGAGGTGCGCAGCAGGTACTTGCCGTCGAGGTTGGTTTCGGCCTTGATCGCCTTGGTGTCGATGCGCAACAGCCCGCCCGGGGTGGTGCGCAGGTAGCGGCCCACGCGCCGTCAAACGCGCCCGGCACAACAGCTACCGCGTCAAGAAACGTGGAGAACCGGCCCGCACCGTCCACAATGGACCAGTCACCATCCTGATCCACACCCCCACACCGCGCAGCATGATCAACTTACGCCACGTGGCATTGGGTCAAGCCCCGCGTCTGCGGCGCGTTGCGCTGTGTCATTGGAGCGGCCGGCGGGGCACCACCACACGCGAGCGCCGCCGCGGCGAGCTTGGGTGGCCACTGCCGCGCCCATCTGCCCGGGATGGAGTACGCCGACCGTCGGCACGGAGACGGGTCCGGTCACTACCGCTGTCCAGCGGGCAGAGCTGGGACGGGGGTCCGGTCAAGGAATGCCGCGATCTCGTCGACCAGGTCGGCAACGAGCCGGTTGTTCTGGTACTTCGGGTGGGCCACGGCTGCCCGAACCTGGCACATTCGTCGGGCCACGCTGTCAGTCGGCCGGCGCAACAGCAATCTGATCGATCTCCTGCAAGATGGCAGATGTAGTCTAATCAGCTCGACGACCCATCTACAGCACGATCGAGCACGTCGGTTGCCTGCTCCTCGAAGTCGTCAACCGCGGCGCTGCCCCGGTAGGGGGTTAACAGCTGCCGGAAGTATGCGAGGCGGGAGAGTGCACGCTCGCTCGCGACGCCATCCGCCAAGCTGAGCGCCCGCCGCGCCTGCCCGGCCGCCTCCTCGATGTTGCCGCCGTAGACATGCGCCTCGGCGAGCCAGGTTCCATATAAGGCCAGCTCGCGGGCGTGCGTTTCATCGTAGCGGCTGACCGCCCGCGTCAGCAGCTCGATCGCCCGTGTCGGACGGCGGAACTGCGTCAGGCAACGCCCGGCCATGACGTCGATCTCCTCGCGGTTCAGCCAGTAGGCCCACACCGGGTCGTCGTCGGGATTGCTGTCGGCGAACACGTCGTCAACCTGTGCCAGCGCCGCTTCGGTCGCGTGTGGGTCGCCGAGTCGTGCGTGCGCCCACGCCACGCGCTCCAGTAGCAGCGCGCGCACGGTCGGCGTCGCGCTCGCCTCAGCGCCGCTGAAGGCGGTGGACGCGAGCAGGACGGCTTCACGCGGATCGCCGACGTTCGCGACCTGGTAGGCGAGCGACGACACGAGATTGGCCCCCAGCGGCTCGTCTCGCGCGGCATGAGCCGCCGACACGCCGCCGAGATAGTACCGCTCGGCCAGACTGTGAAGCCCCGCGTCGCTGGCGACCCAACCGGCGAGTTGACACAGTTCCCCAACCGCGCCGAGCATGCTGCGTCCGGTCGGCTCGCTGTAGGTCGCGTCGCGAACCGCGTCCATCGTGACCCGCAGCTCGCGGCGTACCAGGTCGTGCATGTCGCCGCCGCCAAGGAAGTCATCCATGCGACGCAACACGTCCGTACGCTCGACAACGGCACGCGCGAGGCGCTGGCCGATGCGACGGCCAGCCCGTAGCTCGGCAACCTGCGGAGGTTCGACGATGCGCCACTCCTGCGATAGCCGCAGGGCCGTGTCGGGCGTCAGGTCGTGGTCCGTCGCCAGGAACGCCGCGAGCGCTTCGGTACTAGCCCTGCTCCATGCTCCATTCGTCAGCGATAAATCGCCATCGCGGCCTCGCACGATCTGAGGACCGGCCAACTCGCCAGGCTGCCCGGTGAACGGCACGGGGTCGGTTGGCTGCGTCGCCGTTGTGAACCGCTCATGCACATCGGCCGATGCGCGCTGGAACGCGGTGTCCAGGACCGCTTGCATTTCCGGGCGGGGAACGCGGCTCCCACCTGCGGTCTCCCACTTGGTAACCGTGCGCTCTGCGACGCCGAGATGTGCGGCAAAGGCGCGGACACTCATCCGCAACGCCTCGCGCAGCGCCCGGGCTTCGCGCCCGGACCACTTCTTCACTGGCGGCACGGTACATCCTTCGTTCGGGGGCGCTACGAGTTATACGACAGCCGATGCCTCACAGGTGCCACGTACGTACAGCGCTTGGCCGTGTTGACCATGTGTTACGCCGACAAGGCTAAGCGTATGGCACCGGGGCGGGTGCCGGGCAAGCGGCGGACAACGGAACGCTCTCCTGCTCCACCGCTTTAGGAGAACCCGTCCGCCTCGGTGACGCTCACGGCGGGCGACTGGAGGCGAGCTGGGTACCAACGCCGACAAGACGCGGGAGGACGGCCGGCCCGATCTCCGGCGGACCCGAACAGGAGATACCGATGCAAGCCACCACCATTGAGTCGGCGCACAGCAGGATCGCCGGCCGGCGATGCGTCACCCAGGCCAAGAACCCTTCTCGAAGGGTTCAGGGTTGCTTGATATGCCAGACATTGGCGCGCTTCGGCGACCAACGCCACTCCTGCCTCCTCTCGGAAGCGGCGATCGGGGACTCGCCGCAGGCGGCGCCTTGCGTACCGCCCGGCCCGGACATCGCCGCCCACCCGACCGACGATGTCCGCACCAACCGATCCGTCAGTCTGGCGGCGCTCCTGTTGCGCCAAAGCCACGTACTCAGGCGGGAACAGGCGCTGGGGTACCTCTCCTCCTGGAGGATCCGGTGCCTGCTCAAGGTCGGAGTCTGGCGGGTTGCGCATCGTGGGATCTATGTGGGGGGCGACGGCGTCCTCGACGAGCGGCAGCGGCGGTGGGTCGCGGTGCTGGCCTGCCGTGGGCACTTGGCCGGCCCGTCTGCGCTCAGGGTGTTCGGCCTCGCCGGGCACCGGGACCGGCTGATCCACGTCCTGGTTCCGGCCCGGGCACGCGATACTGACCCGCCGCCGGGGGTGATCGTGCACCGCACGAGCATCCTGCCGGAACCCGACCGCACCACACTTGAGGGCCTGCCGTGCACCACCGCGGCGCGGGCGGTGGTGGACGCGGTGCAATGGGCCCACAGCGACGAGCACGCCTACCGGCTCGTCACATCCTGCCTCGACCAGCTGGCCGAAGCTGCGGTTCAGCCGCCCCGACCCGGACGGACACGCCCGGTACCTCGACGGCTCCTTCGACGAGTACGGCGTGCGCATCGAGATCGACGGCGGTCACCACAGCGACCCTGCGGCGTGGTGGGACGAGGTGCGCCGCCACAACGGCGGTCCATCATCGGCGAGTCGATGCTCCACTTTCCGGCCTGGGCGGTGCGCCGGCATCCCGGCCAGGTAGCCGGCCAGCTGCGCGCCGCCCTGATCGCCGCTGGATGGCCGAGCCCATGACCGCGCTACCGAACCGGACCAGGTCCGGCCCCGACCCCGGACATGGCCGGGTGGGCGGCGGGACCGGCAACGGGACCGGGCCCAAGCCCGCTGGCTTCCGCCGCCGGGACCTCCGTCCGAGCACCTGAACTCATCGAATCTTGTTGTCCCCGATCACTGTGTCCACCGAGACGCTGGTCCACGGCGTCGACAGCGCCGCCGCCGCCGCGGCCTCGGCGCTACCGCTGCCGCGTGTGCGGTGCTGTTCGGCGGCCCTGAACGGCGCAGCGATGAGACCATCCCGCCTTCGTCGGCGGTACTTCTACCAGCAGACCAACGACCAAGGAGGAGGGATCCGTCGCTTGAAGACCGTCGCCATGCTGCGCAGGATGCTGGAGGAATTGGAGAACGCCGGCCACGGCTATGAGTCTTGGGAGGTGCTCATCATGTCCGCCGATCGGGACGACCCGATCCTCGACGACATTGAGTATCGGGTGTGCGGCATTGATGATCCACGATTGCAGGATCCAGAGGCCGGGTGTGTGTTCCTGCTCGTGGAGCTGGTGTCGACCGGTCTCCGCGGTCGGGATGACGCGGCGGCGCGTATCGAGGCCGGCATCCGTGCCGCGCAGCGGGACCGTGACGACGAGACCTTGGTCGCGGGGAAGGCGGAAGGCGGCGCGGAACGTGATGCGCGAGGTGGTGAACTCGGTGACGAGGGCGCCCCTTTGACGGCGGGGCGCTGAGCCGGCCTGATTCGCCTGGCCGCTGGCCGCCGAGGGTGACGGGCTCGCGACCGTCCACGACGGTGTGAACGACCGGTTCGGCCGGTCCGGTGTGGCGGTCTGCCTGACCTGCGGTCGGTCCTGCACCGCGCCGCGGGGGTCACCGACCCGGCGGTGTTCTGGCCGGGAGTACGGACCGGACACGTGAGCGCCCACAGGGGCTGAGGAGGCGGCATGGCATCGGATCGGAGCGGTTCGTTGGCCGGTTCCAAGGAATCCTTCGCGCCGTACACCGGCCTGGCCGACGAGTACGGAACCGTGCTGGGTGCGTTGGCTCAACGGACGTGGCGCCAAGGCATCCTCGCCGACGTGGCGCGCCTTCACCCGGATCCGAGCACGGTTGTCGTTGATCTGGGTGCCGGAACCGGTATCGGTGGTCGCCTGCTGGCCACCGTGATGACGGCGCCGTACCGCGTCGGTATTGACGCGTCGAGGTCGATGTTGCGGCATGCCGGCGACGCGTATGAGCGGGTCGAGGTGGCCGACCTGCGGCGGCTACCGCTGGACACCGCCTCAGCGGGCCTGGTGGTGTCCGGCTTTGACACGTTGAACTACCTCGACGCCGCGGGATTGGCGGGTTGCCTAGCCGAGGCGGCCCGGTGCCTGACCGAATCGGGGTGGCTGATCTTCGACTACTCGTCGCCGCAGTTGCTCCGCGGAATGTGGCGTGAGCACTCGGACGTTGACGAGCTGCCCGACGTGTGGGTGTTGTGGCGGCACCCGTTCGACCCGCCCGGTCAACGCTGTGTCAGCACAGTCGAGCGCCGCGACCGGTCCGGCGCGGTTTGGTGGCGGGAAACCCACGTGCAGTACGCCGTGGACACCTACGAGCTGCACACGCTCGCGGCGGCCGTGGGTCTGCGGGTTGACCGGGTCCGGGACCTGCATCGGGACCAGTTCAGCCCGGCCGCCCACACCCAGGTATGGATCCTGCGGAAGGAGGCATGATGCACGCCGCCCTGTCCGAGCGGCTGCGCCCGCGGTACACGTCTGGCTGTGACGCCGTTGTCGGTCACCGATCTGCATCGGGCGGACCTGCTGCCCACGTTCCTGCAAGCGGGCGTGGACGTGCACGGCAGTCACGGGTTGTTCTACTGGCTA
>WUUC01124889.1_pt1 | contig 12409 bp, 8 predicted proteins | sample 6278441 | NCBI WGS metagenome assembly WUUC01 (sample SAMN13675441, study PRJNA597444) | soil metagenome | isolation source: soil | place: USA: Washington | collected 2017-10 | reverse complement strand
TCCAAGGAGCTGAACCAGGAGAACGTGCTGGGCATCCTCGACGCGGGGCTCGCCCGGCAGATCGAGGAGACCTTCTTCAACGACCTGAAGAGCGCCAAGCAGATCGAGCTCGAGGAGTGGCGCGAGCGCGGACCGGTGAAGAAGCTCACCGAGAAGGTGTGCGCCCTGTTCTCCGAGCAGTATTAGGCGCGGCCGGCGCCAGGTCGGCCCACACCGGACGGTGGTCGCTGCTGCCCCGCGGGTCGGCCACGCCGCGGCGGTCGAGGGAGGCCAGCCGGAGCCCGCGCGCGAAGATGTGGTCCCATGTGAACCACGAGATCGTTGCCGGCAGGTCCCGGCTCACCCACTCGTAGCCGGCCGACACGAACGCATGGCCCACCGCGGCGCGGTCGTTGAAGTCGCCCGCCACCACGACAGGGAGCTGGTGGTTCCGGGCATGGGCGATGAGCGCCCTCACCTGGTCGAGCCGCTTCCTTTGGGACATCTCCGCGTCGGCGGACAGATGAAGGCTGTACATCCGGAATCGCAGCCCGTCGACGTCCATGTCGGCCCACACGGCGATGCGCTGCATCCTGCGGCCGAGGCTGAGGTGCGGCAGGAAGACCTTGCCGTCCGACACGATGCGTCCGCGGACCAGCAACGCGTTACCGAAGTCCTTTCCGCCTCCCGGATGCACCGCCGCCGGGTAGTACACATAGCTCAGGCCGAGGCCGCGGGCGATGGCATCGCAGCCCGGCGCATCCATCTCCTGGAGCGCGATCGCGTCGGCGGCGCGAAGGTGGTCGTCCGCGCGGATCGCGGCCAGCGCGCCGTCGACGTCCGCGGCGTAGCGGATGTTGAAGGTAGCGACGCGCAGGCCGGGGACCGGATCGGCGGCGGGCGGCGCCGCCCAGGCATGACGCGGCTTCGACGCGCTCTCGTAGTTGGAGGCCGGAGCGCAGGCGGCGAGGACGAGGGTGGCAGCGGCCGTCGCGCGCATGATCCTCAGCAGGTCTTCATGGTGCCACGCCGCCTCAACCTGTAGGCGTTTCTTGCCGCCGCGGCAAGACCGGCGCCGCACAAGATCGGTCCCGCCCTTGACAGGCCCTGCGCTCGACGATAAACCACCTCCGATCCGGCAAAGGAGTCTGCGATGAATGAGCGACGGGCCGTCATGGCAGCCCGCGGTGGCTGGCTTCTGCTCCGGTTCGCGATGCTCGGTTCGCTTGGCCTCGCGCAGCGTGTCGAGGCGCAGCCGCTGGGCCTCTTCGAGGCGCACGGCGACGTGGGCGAGGTCCAGCACAAGGGCTCGGCGGCCTTCGACGCCGGGCGCGGCGAGTACCGCATCAGCGGCAGTGGCGAGAACATGTGGGGGACGAAGGACGCCTTCCACTTCGCCTGGAAGCCGCTCTCGGGCGACCTGTCCCTCACCACCGACGTGCGCTTTGGCGAGACGGCCGGCCACGCGCATCGCAAGGGCGGGTGGTTGGTGCGCCAGGGGCTCGACGCGGATGCGCCGTACGCCGATGCCGTCCTCCACGCGGACGGGTTGATCTCGCTGCAGTACCGGCTGGTGAAGGGCGGGGAGACGCGTGAGATCAAGTCCCCCATCAGGGGTCCGGCCACGCTGCGTCTCGACCGGACGGGCGACGTGTTTTCGCTGTTCGTGTCGCGCGACGGGAAGCGCTTCCAGCCGGTCGGGGCCGTGAGCGTGCCGCTCACCGATCCCGTGCACGTGGGACTGGGAGTCGGCTCCCACGACGTGGCCATGCTCTCCTCGGCCGTTTTCTCGGGTGTGAGCCTCGACAACCCCGGCGTGGTGCCCGCGGACAAGCGCGTGGTCGAGAGCAGCCTGGAGGTGATCTCCATCGACACGGGCGAGCGCGAGGTCGTCTACTCCACCAAGGGCCATTTCGAGGCGCCGAACTGGACGGGCGACGGGAAGACGTTCCTGTTCAACAGGGGTGGAAAGCTCTACGCGCTGCCACGCGAGGGAGGCCAGCCGAAGCTGGTGAACACGGGGACGGCCGCCCGCCTCAACAACGACCACGGCTTGTCGCCGGACGGCAAGCGGCTCGTGATCAGCCACTCGCCCGAGAACGACTCCATCATCTACGTCCTGCCCGCCACCGGCGGCGAGCCGCGTCGCGTCACCGCGCTCGGCCCCTCCTACTGGCACGGCTGGTCGCCGGACGGCAAGACGCTGGCGTATTGTGCGCGTCGCAACGGCGAATACGACGTGTACACGATCCCCGCCGACGCGGAGAACTCGACGGCCGAAACGCGGCTGACCACGGCCACTGGCCTCGACGACGGGCCGGACTACTCGCCCGACGGCCAATTCATCTACTTCAACTCCGACCGCACCGGCCAGATGCGGCTCTGGCGGATGAAGGCGGACGGCTCGGACCAGCAGCAGATCACGTCGGACGAGGCGTATGGCGACTGGTTCCCGCATCCCTCGCCGGACGGCAAGTGGCTGGTCTTCGTCTCCTTCGACAAGAGCGTGAAGGGCCATCCGCCGAACAAGGACGTCTCGCTACGGATCATGCCCGTGGCCGGTGGCGCTCCGCGCGTGCTGGCGCAGCTCTTCGGCGGGCAGGGCACGATCAACGTGCCCTCGTGGTCACCAGACAGCCGGCAGGTCGCGTTCGTGAGCTATCGCCTGGTGAAGCCTTAGCGCGCGGCTTGGACAACCTGACCCATTCGCTCGTCGGCGCCGCGCTCGCGCACCTGGCCCTCCCGGACGACGCCACGAAGTCGCAGCGTCGGCTGATCCTCGCGGCCGCTCTGGTGGCGGCGAACCTGCCGGACATCGACCTCGCCTATGTAAGGATCACTCCCCCGCCGCTGGGATACCTGCTGCACCATCGCGGGCACACCCACACCCTCGTCGGTCTGGTCGCGCAAGGCGCGCTCCTGGGGCTCGTGTGCCGCGTCGTGCCGCCGTTGTGGCGGCTCATCGCCGGGTACGGCGCGCGGATGGGCGCGCTGATGGCGGCCGGCCTCCTCACCCATCTCCTGCTCGACGCCGCGAACAGCTACGGCGTGCACCCGTTCCATCCCTTCGACTCGCGCTGGTACTACGGCGACGCGGTCTTCATCCTGGAGCCCTGGCTCTGGGTGCTGCTCGGCGTGCCCGTCGCCTGGAACGCGGCGGGCCGCATCACCCGCCTGGCGCTTTTCGGCCTGGTTGCGCTGCTGCCCGTCCTGATGACCGTCGTCGGTGTGATCCTGAAGGGACCGGTCGCGGTGCTCGCGGCGGCGGGAGTGGCGCTCGCGTGGTGGTCGCGCTCCCTCTCCTTTCGTGCGCGGGCCATGGCGGCTCTCGGGCTGACCACTGGATTCATCGCCGGCCTGTTCGCGCTGTCCGCGGTCGCCGAGGCGCGGACGAGGGCTCTGGTCGCGCCGGCCGTGCGCGGCGAGGTCGTGGACACCATCCTCAATCCCAACCCGGCCGATCCGCTCTGCTGGATGGCGATTGCGATCGAGAAGCACGAGGCCGGAGGCGAGTACGTGTTTCACCGCGGCACCCTTTCGCTGGTGGCCGATTGGCGGCCGCCGACCGCGTGTGCGTCCCACCGCTTCACGCGCCAGAACGCAGCCGGCGGCCCGCCCGTGGCGTCGGCGTGGCGCGATCCCCTGCCTCAGCCCCTCGGGCGTTTGCGCGACCTCGGCGCACGCGATTGCTGGGTGAGGGCCTGGCTGCAGTTCGGGCGCGCTCCCGCGTTCGGTCCCGCGGAGATCTACGACCTGCGTTTCGACGACGGGACGCGCGACAACTTCACGGCCATGAAACTGAACGCGACCGCGGAAGCCGCAGGTTGCCCGCCCCACGCGACGAGCTGGGCCATGCCGCGGGCGGACCTGCTTGGACCGGAAGCGACCTCACGCTGACGGGATCTAGTCAATTGGCGGAGAGGGTGGGATTCGAACCCACGATACCCTTTCGGGCATAGCAGTTTTCGAGACTGCCCGCTTCAGCCGCTTGCGTACCTCTCCGGCGGCCAGGATCCTATCTTAATTGTCGCGCGGCGCCCGGGGCAACCGGTTTCAGGCCCGGCACCGGAACTTTCGGAACTCCAAGGCATTGACGGCGGTGGACTTTGTCACGGAGTGACCGCCGTCACTTACGGGACGCCCGCGGACGCTTATCTGTATGCCAAGTCAGTCGAACATCTCGCCCCGGCTTTCTCCGCCGAGCGGGAGATTTTGTCAGCGTACGGACAAGCGCGGCGGAAAGGCACTGCATCGTGTCCTCGGCGTGGCGTCAGGCCGTCTCCTTGCATCGTCAGCTCCGCCTCCGCGGCGAGCGCGACGCGCGTCTCCGGTTGCTCGTGGAGCAGTTGCCCGCGATCGTCTGGAGCACGGACTTGCGGCTCCACGTCACGTCCTCGCTCGGTGGCGGCCTCCGGGGCCTCCACCTCCTGCCGCGCACCCTGGCCGAGCTCAGCCTCTCCGAGTACTTCCAGTCCGAAGGCGACGACGACCGCATCGCGCACGAGCACCGGCGCGCGCTCGCCGGAGAGACAGTGGAGTTCCAGCTCGAGTGGCGCGGGCGCCACTTCGAGGCGCACCTCGAGCCGTTGCACGATGCGACCGGGGTGCTGAGCGGCACGATCGGAGTGGCGCTCGACGTGACGGCGCGTCGCCAGGCCGAGGAGCACCTCCGCCACGCCGCGCTCCACGATCCCCTCACCGACCTGCCCAATCGCGCGCTCTTCCTGGACCGGCTCGAGGGCCTTCTCGATCGGGCACGCCGCGATCCCCGCCAGCGGTTCGCGGTGCTCCTGATGGACCTCGACCGCTTCAAGACCATCACCGACAGCCTCGGCCACCTCGTGGGCGACCGCCTGCTGGTGGCGATCGCGCGGCGGCTGGAGGCCTGCCTGCGGCCCGGCGAGATGCTGGTGCGGTTCGGCGGGGACGAGTTCACGCTGCTGCTCGAGGAGGCCCGCGACGGCCGCCAGGCCACGCGCCTGGCCGAGCGCATGCACGCCGCGCTGGCTGCTCCGTTCGTGGTGGACGGGAACGAGGTGGTGATGAGCGCCAGCATCGGCATCGTGCTGGGCGGCGCCGGCCACGAGCGCCCGGAAGCCCTCCTGCGCGATGCGGACACGGCCATGTACCGGGCGAAGGCACTCGGCCGCGGCCGGCATCAGTTCTTCGACGAGACCATGCACCGCGAGGCCGTGGACATCCTGAACCTCGAGATGGAGATGCGGCGCGGGCTGGCGCGCGGGGAGTTCCGCGTCTACTACCAGCCGATCGTGTCCATCGCCACCGGCCAGGTGCGCGCGGTGGAAGCGCTGCTGCGCTGGCAGCACCCCGAACGCGGTCTGCTGCTGCCGGAGTCCTTCATCCCCCTCGCCGAAGAGAACGGCCTCATCCTGCAGCTCGGCTCCTGGGTGCTGCGCGAGAGCTGCCGCCAGCTCGGGGCCTGGGACCTCGACGGAGAGGAGCGGTCGCTCGGCCTCACCGTGAACCTCTCCCCCCGGCAGCTCTCCAAGCGGGACTTCCTGGACGAGGTGTGCCGCACGGTCGAGGAATCCGGCGTGCAGAACCGCCGCCTCACGCTCGAGATCACCGAGAGCGTCATCATGGACGATGCCGTGCGCGCCGCCGGGATCCTCACGCGCATGCGCGACCGGGAGATGGAGGTCAGCATCGACGACTTCGGGAAGGGACACTCCTCGCTGAGCCAGCTCCATCAGATGCCCTTCGACATCCTGAAGATCGACCGCTCGTTCGTGAGCGCGATGGGCCTGCGGGACGGCAACCGCGAGATCGTGCGCACCATCGTGGAGCTGGGCCACAACCTGGACATGCGGGTCGTGGCCGAAGGTGTCGAGACGCCCGAGCAGCTGGCGGTGCTGCGCGGCATGGGCTGCGACGACGCCCAGGGTTACCTCTTCTCGCCGCCGGTACCGCCCGCCTCGGTGGTGCCGCTCGTGGACGGCCGGCCCGACGTCTAGGGCTCGTCCCGACGCGACCTGAAGAACTCGACGAGCAGGCGCCGGCTCTCCTCTTCCCGCACGCCCGCCACGACCTCCAGCCGGTGGTTGAGCGAGAGCGTCTCCAGCCGCAGCAGCGACGACACGGCGCCGAACTTCGGCTCGGGTGCGCCGTAGACGAGGGTCGCCACGCGCGCATTGACCAGCGCGCCGACGCACATCAGGCAAGGCTCCACGGTGACGTACAGGGTCGTGCCCGGGAGACGGTAGTTGCCGGCGGCGGCAGCAGCCCCGCGCAGCGCCACCACCTCGGCGTGGGCGGTGGGGTCGTGCGCCCGGATCGGCTGGTTGTAGCCGTCGGCCAGCACGCGGCCGTCGCGCACCAGCACGGCGCCCACGGGCACCTCCCCCGCGGCCGCCGCCGCGCGCGCCTGGGTGAGGGCCTGGTCCATGAACTCCTCGTGGGAGCTCAGTGCTGGAACCGCTTGTTCGCGGGATCGGCCGAAACCTTGCGGCCGCACTCGAAGCACAGCGCGCCCATCACGACGGCCAGCCGCGCCAGCGCCTGCTCCGCGCGCTTGCGCTCGATGGCGAAGCGGAGGGAGCGATGCAGCACGGGCGCGGGCGCCTGCCCTTTGACGAGGTAGTCCTGCGCGCCGTCCTGAACGGCACGCAGACCCAGTGCCTCGTTGTCCTGACCCGTGAGCACCACCACCGGCACCTCGGCGGCCTCGCGGCTCATGCGTACCACTCCCTGGGTGCCGGCGGAATCGGGCAGGCCGAGGTCGAGCAGGACCACGTCCACGTCCTTGCGGGAGAGCCGTTGCAGCGCCGCCTGTAGCCGGTCCACCGCCTCGACCTGGAACGGCCGGTCCAGATGCGCGGCGGCGAGTTGCGCGCGGACGAGCTCGACGTCGCCGGGGTTGTCGTCCACGACCAGCAGCTTCAACGCGCGCTCGCTCATGCCTGGGCCTCCCGGAAAAGTTACCACGGCGGGGACCGGCCGGGCCTCAGGCGGCGCGTCGGACGACGCCGATGACGCGATACGCCCAGAGCGTGCGACAGACCTCGAAGTGCGAAAGCGTGGACTGCCGGCAGATCGTACCCACGTCCTGTTCGGCCTCGAGCGCGGTCAGCAGGGAGAGCTTCTCGAGCGAGAGCGTCATCTGGCCCAGCGTCTGCTCGTAGCCGCTCGCGCGCACGTAGCGCGCGTCCAGGCCGCCCACGCCCTTCTCGATGCGGCTCCACGCCACCACCCGCCGCACGCCTTCCAGGATCACGTCGGGGGTGCTGAGCCGGAGCATGATCGACTCCGCCGCCTCGCCCGCGTCGGTCAGGTGGTAGAGGCCCTCGGTCCACTGGAAGGCGGAATAGATGATCTCCTGCGTCTGTTCGACCACGGCCTTGACCAGCTCGCGCGGGTCGAGCGCGCCCTGCTCGACCAGGATCGTGCCCAGGCGCTTGCCTTTCGTGACGGCGCGGCTCGCCGCCACGTACTGGTGCAGCGTGATGCGACCATTGCGCAGCAGCAGCTCGCCGAGCCGGTCGTCCCGGCTGGACGAGGAAGCGAACACGAGCCGGCCCTCCTGCACGCGCATGCTCTTCTCGACGCCCATGTGATTCAGCGTCAGCAGGCCGCTCCAGCTCCGCGCATGAACCTCGGCTACGAGGTCGGCGAACTCGTGATCGGCCAGCCGACCGTTGGGCCAGGCGACGGCGCCCGGAGCCGACGGCGCCGCCGCGGCTGCCGCACCGCGCGTCGGCGGTACTCCGGGTGAAGCGGGAACGGGAGGCGTCACGTGCGCCACCGCGGGAGCGGAATGGGCGGCAGCGGCCTTCGGCGCCGCGGCCGCAGGCGCCGGGGCCGGCTTGGGTGCGGCGGCGGGCGGCTGGGGGGGCGTCGTACTGGTCGGCGGCTTCCAGACACCCACGTCGCCTGCGCGCTCGATCACGAATGGCTCGTCCACGGCCACCAGCGGAATCGGCCGAAGTTCCTCCGCAGGGGGCGGTAGAGGGAGCTCGAACTCGACGGCCACAGAGTTCAGTGGCGTGATGGGGGCGGTGCCGGAACCGACGTCGAGCGCGGCCAGCGGATCGTCGAGGACGAGCGCCGGCGTCGCCGGCGCGGAGTCCACCTCGGCCTCCCGCTCCTCGACCGACCGCAGCCGCGCGGCCACCTGCGCGTCCGCGGGGGCGAGCGCCAGCGCGGCTTCGTACCGCTCGCGCGCGCCCGCGAGGTCGCCGAGCGCCTCCAGGCACTCTCCGAGGTATCGCTCCGCCAGGATGTTGTCCGGCGCGGCCTGCAGCACGCCTTCCAGCTCGGCGCGTGCGGCCGGCAGCTCGCCGCTGTCGAGCAGCGTACGGCCAAGCATCAGCCGCAGCGAGGGATAGGCCGGGTAACGCTGCACGGCTTCGCGGCACACACGGACGGCCTCGGCGAGATCACCGTCCTTGCGCAGCTCTTCCACGAGCTGCGAGAAGAGCCGGGCATTGGGCTCCTTCTCTAGCCGGCGGCGCAATTCCTCGACGCGAGCGGTCGAGGGCGGTGGCGCGGCGGCAACGGCCCTGAGTGGCGCGACCTTCGCCGGCTCCGATCGGGTGGGCGCGTTGCCGCGTTCAGGCTTGGCGGATAACGGCCTTGGCTCGGGCTTTCCCGGTTCGGCCCTGAGAACCGCCGCCGGCCGGGCGGGAACCGGCGGCGGCTCCGCCGGCGACGGCGGCCTTGGTTCGCCCGCGGGCAGCGGGGGTGGCAGCAGGGCCTCGATCTCGGGCACGCGCTCCGCCTCGGTCCATTCGGTGAGCCCCTCGTGCCAGACGAGCGTGGACGGGGGCAGCGTGGCCGTGAGGACGAGGCGGACGATCTGCTCCATGTCCACCGGGCCCATGCGCTTCTCGTCCTGGACGTAGAACCACCGTGTCCCGCTCATAGAACCGTGTCCGCTCCGCGCCGGAGGGAGACGGCGCCTGACGCCGCACGCACCCACCCGCGCGCGGCGTCAGGCTAGCACGAGACGGTTGAATGTCCGAACTCCTGTGAGGTCCGTACATTAACGGCCCGACATCTTCCCAGACAGACCCGGGCCGGGGGACCCAGCCGGCCAGGCGTGCACGCCACGCGGGGAGGCTTCACGCCGTGTCGGCGGCTCGATCGGTTTCGAGGTGATAGCAGCAGACGGCGCCCGTCTCGACGCGCCGCGCGAGGTGCTGGCCTACCGCGGGGTTGGCCAGTGAGATCTCGTCGATTGCACGCTTGATCGCCTTCCTCACCGCCGTCCGCGCGCGCTCGGGCGCGTCCGCAAACGACCGTGCCCGGCCACCCAGGCCGGTGGCGCGGACCAGCTCGCGCGTGAGCGCCGCGAGCTCGTCCCGCTCGCGCGAGGAAAGCACGTCCTGCGCGCGCAAGTCGCGGATCCTCTCCCGCAGCTCGGCGACGGCTCTGCGGTCCATCACGGCGTGCGGGCTGCTCTCCACGCGCTCGGTCGCCCCTTGCACGACCAGGGCCAGCGCGGGGACGGCGCGGCCGGGGGCGGTCACGAGCTGCGTGAGATAGCGGAGGCCGACCCGGTCGGGAACGATCGCGACCTGACCGTCGAGGGCGACCCGCCACATCCCCGACTGCACGGGTGTCATCAGCGCCGCGGCGGGTTCGACGCCGGCCATGGCCGAAGGGGTCGCCCCCGCCATGTCCCTCCATCGCGCCGCCAGGCCGGTCATCCCGATGGCCTCCGCGGCGGCGATGGCGTCTTGCAGCAGGGCGCGGCCCCGCGGGTCGTCTCCCTTCGCGCGCCGCAGGCGTGCCAGTCCCAGCTCCGCCTGCGCCTGGATGGCGGCGGGGCGGTGGCCCAGCTCTTCGTTGGCCGCCAATGCCGCGCCGAGATGCTCGACCGCCAGGTCCACCTTTCCGCAGGTGAGTGCCGCGAGTCCGAGCGGGCGGTGGACCGATCCGAAACAGACGATGGCAAGGAGCGAGCCCATGACCGGCAGCTCCGCGTACGGAAGCAGGGCGTCGTAGGCGGCCTGGGCGCAGCGCTCGTCATCCAGCGCGAACGCCAGCTCCGCCACGCTGAGCAGGGTCGGCAGCCACGAGCTCGACACGGGAATGGATGCGATGCCGGAGCCCGAGAGCCGCTTGAGCAGCGCGAGGCCGGCCTGCGGCCGTCCCGCGCGCAGGGCGAAGAGGGCCGCTGCGGCCGAGAACGCACGCTCGCGCCCGGTCAGCGTCGGCGACGTGGCGATCGATGCCGTGAGGTCCGCGAGCTGGGCCTCCCGTCCCTGGAAGAAGCGGATGGCCGAGAGGTGACCACCGTGGTAACCCAGCGCGTCCGCATCCCCCACTTCGGAGCCCAGCGCGAAGCAGCCCGCGGCCGCGGTCTCCGCCTTCTCGAACTCCGCGGCGCGGATCGCCAGCATGACCTCCATGCCGCGCACGATGAAAAGGACGCTGCGGCAGCGCAGGGCGTCGGCCCGGACCCTCAGCTCCTCCAGGGCGGCGACGGCCGCGGGATCGCCCAGCAGGAAGAGGTCGGCGGCCCGCCAGCATAGCCCCACCAGCGAGAGAAACCCGTCACCCGCGGCGGCGGCGGCGGCGATCATCTCGTTGGCCATGGCCAGGCGGCGCCAGGTGTGCTCGGGCGACAGATGAGCGTGATGCGCGAGCGAGAGCGCTTCGGCGAGGGCATGCGCGTCGCCGGTCGTCCGGGCCCCTTCGACGGCGAGGAGAACCGAGCTCACCGGGCCGCCGCGATACGCCTCCTCCGCCGCCAGACGCACGGCCAGCCGCGCGCGCAGCACCGTCTCTTCGACCGGCAGCGCCTCGAGCGCCCGCCGCTGCAGCGCGAGCACGCGCTCGGCGTCGCTCGCGAGGCGGTGCTCGCTCACCCACACGCCTCCCAGGCCGAGCGCGGCGCGGGCGAGCGCCACCGGGTTGCCTTCCTTCTCGGCGACACGGGCGGCGTGCTGGAACAGCGGACGCGATTCGGCCAGCCAGCCACAGGCCAGCACGGCGTCGGCGTGCTCCACCACCAGCTCGGCGGCCGGGCTCGCGAGACCCGCCGCGGCGTGGACCTCGACGGCACGGCCCAGCAGCGAGGCGGCCGACTCGAACCCGTCCGCGGCCCTCAAGCTGCGGGCCGCCTCCCGGGCGATCGTCACCGACCGCTCGGCGTCCTGCTTCGACCGGCTCGCGGCGGCGAGAGCATGATGCGCGCGGCGCGAGATCTGGTCCGGCTCGTGACCGGTCAGCAGCGTGGCCGCCCGCGCATGAGCGTCCAGGCGGTCCGTCACCCCCAGGGCCGCCGTCGCCACGCGTCGCACCAGATCGTGCACGAAACGGTAGCGGTCGCTTTCCGATGGCGCGGCCAGGCCCAGCTCCACGGCGCGCATCAGCGACTCGGCGGCAAGCGCCGGAGACGTCTCCGCCATACGCGCCATCTCGTGCGCCGACATCTCCGGGCCGAGCAGGGACGCAAGTGCGATCAGCCGGCGATCGGTGTCGGGGAGCCGCTCGAACAGGCGCCCGATCGCGAGCTCGAGGCCACCACCCACGCCGCCGGCTCCCAGGTCGCTCTGCGTGGCGATGCTCCTGAGGTGCAGCGGATTGCCCTTCGTGATGGCCGCGACCGCGTGCAGGAGCCCTGGCTCGGGTGGCGCCACACCGAAGGCGGTCAGGTACGCCCCCACCGCCTCCTCGGAGAGCCCCGTGAGCGGGATCGTCACGGCGTCTCGGCCCAGCTCCGAAAGGAGATCGACGACCTCGCGGGGCGCGCCTGGCGTGCGGTCGCGACACGTGAGCAGCAGGAGCAGCCGGAGTCCCCGTTCGCGGGTCAGGAACCGGCCCAGGAGAAGGCTGGCAGGATCAGCCAGATGGGCGTCGTCGATCACGATCACGATAGGAGCGGTGGCGGCGGCAGCTCGCAAATGGTCGAGCACGGCCACGAACCGCGCGAACCGACCCTGCTCCTGGCCGTGTCGTTCGTCGAGAACGCTCTCGGGGGCCCCGAGATCCCTCAGGATCGCTCGCCAGGGCCAGAACGGCGGGGCTTCACCATCCTGCCAGCAACGGCCGAGGGCGACCCGGCCGCCACGGCTGCGGGCACGCTCCCCCAACTCCTCCGCCAGCCGCGTCTTGCCGATGCCGGGGGGTCCCTGGACGACCGTGAGCTGGGGATCCCCGCTTTCCGCCGCGCTCAGCAGGCGCATCACCTGGCCGAGCTCGGCGGTGCGGGCAACGAAGGGAGAGCGTGTCACGCCGTACCTCTATCTGTCTCCCTGTGATCAACGACGTGGCCACGGGTGTGGCGGTGACGGTCGTCACAGGGACCACTCGATCGGTAGGGACCGATCAGCTCAAGGAGGTGGAAGCGCTCCTTCGATCCAGTTGTAGTGGATCTCGTTGCGCTCCGCGCGCGACTTCACGGCGTTGCCGCCGTTCTGATCGTGCACATGGTTGAACCGCATGCGGAAGACCGAGCCGGGTA
>WUUC01073339.1_pt1 | contig 12409 bp, 17 predicted proteins | sample 6278441 | NCBI WGS metagenome assembly WUUC01 (sample SAMN13675441, study PRJNA597444) | soil metagenome | isolation source: soil | place: USA: Washington | collected 2017-10 | reverse complement strand
CCAGCACCTCGATGGCTCCCCACTCGCCCACCAGCAGCTCGCTCCAGATGCCGTAGACCATCGCGTGCTCATCCGACCCGGTGCCCAGCTCCTTAGAGAGCTGATTCGTCGCCTCGGCTCGGTGGTCGTTCATCGTCCCGTCGAGCCACAGCCTCGCGTCTGACGCCTCCTCTGTGAGCTTCGCTCGCTCCCTGACTTCAGGCGTCGTCAGATAGCCGGCTGTCTCCGGGTCGGTCTCCCCGTCCTGCACCGCCACGGCCGTCTCCATCTCGACCACCTTCTCCATCGTGGGAGAGCCGGCGAAGTCCACCTCGGCGATGACTTCCGGGTTGTTATAGAGCCCGAGCGGCTCGTTGCCGACTCCCGAGCCGTGGACTGCGGCGAGGTCAAGAGCGCCCGCGCTCGACTGAGCCATGTCGTCGGCCACCACGTCGTCGACGGAAGGCGTCGACTGCACGAGGAGCTGACGGGAGAAGGAGGTGACGCTCACCAAGAGCTTCGGGCGCATCGGCACCTGGCTCAGCGTGAGGTTGCTCGTCGGGTAGTCGGAGCCGGGGTTGTCAGAGACCCACGCGGCGGTGCCCGCGGTGTCCTGGCGGGGGAAGCCCACGCTGCCACGCAAGCCGGTGACGAGGCGCGCGCCGAGCCGTAGCACCAGGGCGCGCTTCCGGAGCGCCGAGATGAAGGGGCCCGCCTGCTCGCCTACCAACTCGATGCCCTTGCCCGCGGTGTGAGAGTCGAGCGCCGCGCGACTCAGGAGCGTGGGGATGAATAGTCCGCCGCGCCGCTGATAGCTCGGCGGGAGCTGTCGCGCGATCTCCTCTGAGACGTCGCTCTCGAACGACTGCGGCGGTTCGAGCCCCGCAGCGACCGCCACGGCACGTCTCAGGCTGTAGCGCCTCTGCTCCGCCTCGCTCAGCTCGACTACGGGCGCGCGCGCCCCGTCCCGGTTATCAACTACTGTGCTCATGCTCTCCTGCCTCTCCTGGTGAAAGTGAGTGAACCACGCTGCCCTCGCGGGCAGCACTCGTGCTACTCGCCCCGGTATGCCTCCTCCGGCGTCGCCACGTCAGCGACTCGCGCCGCCCCGACGGGGCCGCCCAGCAGCTCCAGCTTCGGCCTGACGGCACGGACGAACTTGACCGTGGCCGGAGACCACAGCCACTCGGGCTGCCCGTCGTAGACCCTCACGAAGCGGCGCAGCTCCCGCTCCAGGTCTTCCTTGAGCGCCTCGCGCTCTCTCCCCTGCGTGATGATCATCTCGACGAACTCCTCCACCGCTTCGGAATCGACTACCTCCAGCGAAGCGTAGCGGATGGCCGCCTTGCATTCATCACAGACCGTGAAACTTCTCTCGGCCCACTGTCGGCGTGGGACGTAGAGGCGTGCGCCGCAGGTGCAGCGCACGAGGATGGTGAGCCCGGCCGAGCCCAGCCACTCGGCCTTCATCAGTGTTGTCGTCATAGCAGGTCGTCCTCGACTGCCCGGCTGTGAAAGAAGTTGGTGAAGCTCTCGCCGCGCGGGTACCCCTTCGGGTGATACTCGACGACGGGACGCCCCGGCTCCGCGGCCTCGTCAGCCAAGCGGTAGCTGTCGCGCGTCTCGACCACTTTCGCCGCGAGCAGTCGCTCCAGTGCCCGGTCGATAACCCACCTGGAGAGGTGCGTCTGCTCGTCGATCTCGTCGACCCGGCGGCAGCCCTGCACCACGACCGCCCGGCGCACCGCCTCGACCTGCTCGTCGAAGCCCACGCCCGTGGCTCCGATCTGGCGCACCTCGTCGAGCGCGCGCGAGAGGACGTCGGAGAGCGGCGCAGTGTCGAAGGTGCCAAGCAGCGAGAGCAGTTCCCGCTCCAGCGAGCGAGCCCGCTGGGCGTCTTTCCCGCGGGGGCCGCGTCTGGCCTTGTGGCACTCCCTGCACTCGCTGCGGCGTCCGTCCCGGCGCGCGTTGTTGACGCTGAAGGCGGAGAGCGGGAGGCGACGGCCGCACGCGCCGCTGCACACTTTCGATGGTGCGTTTGTCGTCGGTAGCGCCGGCACTGAGAGTCAGGAGCCTCCTTCGCTCTTTGCATCACTGCCCGCGGACTCCAGCGCCCAGAACCAGTGGCCGACGATGACGCCCAGCCCGAAGGCGATGATCGGCCGCCGTCGCGACTCCCTGGCGATGACTTCGGAGATGGTGTCACCCTCCTCGGCCGAGGCCGCGGCGTAGAGGTCGTAGGCCACCAGCCCCGCCGTCGAGAAGAGGATGATCTTTGTCGTAAGTCTCATTGGCGTCCCTTCGCTGCTGCTGAAGCGTTGCTGAATTTCCGTCACCGATCCGTCAACGGAATTCTCACGACACCCGCATAAACACTGAAGAAACCGAATCCCGTTGATGATGAAAAACATAAAATTTCTACGCCGAGAGGGGAGTTGAGCCTTGCGCGTCACCCTCAGTTTGAATCGCTGGACAGTACCTTGTGATCTGGAGCGCGCGGGGCTCCTATCGCGCCGCTCTGTAGCCGCTCGACGGACTCCCCGGCCAGCTTCAGCGGGTCTGCGGCCGGAGGCGGGATCTCCAGCATGCGGGTGCCGGGGCGCACGGTCGGCCCCTTGACCTCGACGCCCTGCGGGTTGACGCGCACCATCACGGTCTCGTCGTCGCCCTGCTCGACGACCAGCGCGTGTGTGCGCGTATCGACGACGACGAGCAAGCCCTCACCCGAGAGGTCGCCCGTGATGCAGTAGAAGGGGCGCTCCGTTGGGCAGGTGTGCATGAGCCTCGTCTTAGAGTTCGGCATCATTCCCCCTACGCCGCGCCTCGTATCGCTCCTCAACATCAAGTTGCGTCCTGACGGTGTGCGCCTCGTCGGCGAGGGCGGCCAGTTCTCCCTTCCCGGCTCCGGGCCGGAGGGCGGCCTCGGCCTTCTCCAGCAGATCGACGAGTTTGTGACGGTAGCGCCGCGCCTTCTCCGCGGCCGGGATAGCCGGCGTCACGGCCTCCGCCGACGTGCCGCCGTCGGGGTAGCCGAGGAAGCGCCGCCAGGCGAAGGAGGCCGGCGGGACTGTCAGCGCCCATTCATCGTTGAAGGCGATGCCCTCGTAGCCGCCGAGCAGGCGCAGGGCCATGCACAGGCCGTTGATCTCGCCACGCAGGTAGGGCGTGTGCTCGGGGTCATCAGCCGCGGCGGCCGGCTCCTGCCCGATGTGCCAGGCGAGCGTGGCCTCCAGCAACGCGCGGTACTCCGCCTTGCCGAGGGTCTTCAGCGCCGCGTCGTGCGCCGCGTAAGAGCTGGTGTCGCCCATGTCCCTACTCCCCCTGTGCCAGCGCGGAGAGCTGGCGCACGAGCTGCTCTAAGTGGCGCGGCTCCAGGGCGACGAACTGACGTTCGGGCTCCAGCGACTCAGTCTCCACCTCACACTCCAGGCGGCCGTCAGGGTGCAGCGCGATGACGCGAGCGAGCTTCGTTCCCAGCATCACCGTGAGCTGAGGGTGGCGGCGCAGCCGCTCGCCGAGCCAAGCGGTCAGGGTCGCGCCGGCCGAGGCGTAAGGGAAGGTGACTGCGCCGGGCGCGAAGAGCGGATAGAGCAGCCCCTCGACGTACTGACCTTCTGCCGTCAGGGAGAAGAAGCGCCCGCCCCACAGGAACCCTTCGGGCAGTTGGCCGGCGGCGGCCATCAATGCCAGCGCGGGCGTCACTGAGAAGCGCGCCGCGACCTCTCCGCCCTTGATCCGTAGTGTGAGCTGGCCACGCTCGGCCAGCGCCTTCAGGTCTTCACTTTCACTCATCACGAACTCCTTTCACTGGTTGACTACCTGCCGGCCGGGTAGCGCATCGCACTCTTGACGATCTTGCGCAGCTCGGCCTCTGACATCGGCTCGGGCTCCTTGACGCACCGCTGTTCGTAGGCTTCGAAGACGGCGCGCTCGATCTCCTCCTGGCCGGCTCCGTCTCCGCGCAGGGCGCAGGCTATGCGGAAGAGCTGAGTGTTGCGCGAGTGCTGCGGGATGATGCCGCCCAGCTTCGACGAGGACGGCGCGCGGCGCGGCGCAGAGGGCTTCGGAGGCGCTGGTGGCTTCTCTGCCGTGAGGAGCTTCAGCAGCCAACCGGGGAGATGCGCGGGGCTTCTCCGGGTGCGCCACTCGTAACGCTTGCCTGAGGCGTGCAGCGAGGGAGCGGCGACGACGTAGCCTCCATCGGTCTTGACGTCGAGCCCTTCGCCCAGTGCGGATGAAGAGTTTTTGAACGAGACGCCGGGGTGGGCGAAGAAGATGTGAGAGCCGCCGCCTCCCGTGATGGCCTCCAGCGTATTGGGCAGCTCGCCGTATCTCTCCAGCAGTTCACACAGTGAGGCGTCTCCTCCGGAGCGTGGATCCACGTCTACGGCGACGAGTCCGGACTTGCGACCCATGGCCAGCCCGACGTTGGCGAGCGGGTAGAGTTCCCACCAGCGGCGGATCTGGGCCGGGTCGGTCGAAGCGTCCTTCAGCCCCTTCCTGGTGCGCGGGTGCTTGCCGGGGCTCCTGCACTTGAGCGCATCGATGCAGGAGCAGCCGCGGTGCGCGTCAGGATGATGAAGGGGGAAGACGGGCCAGCCCCGCCGCGCATAGGCGAGCGCGGCCTCCAGCGGCGTTTTAGGCTTCGCAGCGACCGCGGGGCGCTCCTGTGAGAAAAGAGTCGGCTCGTCGAGCGTGAAGGGCGCGGAATCGTTGAAGTTTTCGAGAGGGGGGCGGACAGTTTTGTCCGCCCCCTCCTCATGATCATGGGCCGTCCCGTGGTGCTCATCCTCGGCGACGTGGCCGAGGGGGGGGAGGACAGAACTGTCCCCCGTTGTATTACCACCCGCCTCTGCCGTGTCCTCCCCGCCCGCTTCATCGTCGAGGACGGCGCGCAGCGACGAGTGGTCGAGGCGTGCCGGGGCGGTCTTCTTCCTCGACTCCAGACCCTTCAGAGCTTCTTTGAGCACCTGCCGCGCCCACAGCTCTGAGTCGCCGCCCAGCTCCTCGATCTTGAGCGCGGCCTTCTCCAGCTCGCCCAGGATCCGCCGCTTGATGTGCTCCTGGTAGTCGGCCAGCGGCGTCTCCTGGTCTTCACCCTCCTCCTGCTCCTCGACGTCGCAGCGCGGGAGCTGCTCCACAGCCCAGGCCACGGCCTCGCGCTTGGCCGCCTGCTTGTCCGTCTTCCACAACTCTGAGGAGAGGGCTCTCTGCACCGCTGCGTCGGCGGCCGGGGTGAGGTAATCGATGTACTCAGTAGCTTCCTCCTCGTTGCCCGAGGTGACCTGGAAGAGGATGAGCCCCTTGCTGCGTTGGAAGGTGCGGAGCGTGACGATCTCTCTGTAGACGGCCTTGCGCCTGGTCTCCGGAGTGCCGTCGCACATCATGAGGTCGGCGAGTGTGAGGTGCGCGCGGCGGAAGGGCGTGTGAGGGACTCTGGCGGCATCACCGCTGTTGGTGCTCTGGAGCGCGCAGATGAAGTCTCTGTGCCTCCTCGTGGGGTAGCCGACGGCCTGGAGGATGAGCCCCGTCATGGCCTCGATCTGTGAATGATTGCGCCGACGGCGGAACGCCTGCTCGTCTGAGAAGTCGGCCACGTCGGCGGAAGGCTTCTTGATGGGAGTGCTCATCAGTCTCCCTCAGGCGACTTGAAGAGGGGCAGCCACGTCTTCAGAGGCGGCCTCCTCGATGGAGTAGAAGGTGATGGGTCGTGACATCGCCGGTGCCGTGGGACGGGTGTGCTTGCGGCGCAGGCTCGGGAGGCGGCCGCCCAGCTCGTCGACGCGGGAGAAGAGCAGTCGGCGCTCGTCGCTGTTAGCAGCGATGCGGGCGCTGACCTCCAGCATGGCCGCGTCGAGCGGCTCGACCTGGTCGACCGCGGCGGCAGCCGCGGGTGGTTCAAGACGTAAGAGGTGACTCCTCATCTTCATTAACTCCGGGGCGGGGCGGCGGAACAGGTTGACCGCCCCGCCCCTTCAGTGTGGCCGCGTGATGCCCGGCACGCGGCCACAACCCTTAAAGCTGTCAAGCCGCCTGCGCCTCTCCCCTCTCAGAGAGCATGGCGAGGAGGCGGCGCTCGGCCGCTATCGATTCGGCCAGCTCGCGGCGAATAGAGATCGTGTCCCGGCGCTGAATAGCAGCCTGGAGGGCCTCGCCGTGCTCACGCGCGCACGTCGCGATCTGCTCGAACCAGTCGGAAGATGAGTGATGGTCTTCACGGCGCAGCACCTCGACGCGCGAGCAGAAGTCTTCATACAGGAACTCGGCTCCGTCTCTGTGAGCCGTCCACAGGGCAAGGAACCACCTCCAGAAGAGGCCGTACCAGTCGAGACGGAGGGAGTTCTCTTCACACTGGTAATGAACCAGGCGCAGGCTACAGCGGCGCATGCCGAGGCGGAGCAGAGCGAGGCGGACGGCCTTGGCAGAAGAGCCGACGGCGAGCCGGTTGGCTTCACAGGTGAGCATTGATGGAGCATCTTCCCGCCTCCTGCCCGAAGCTGTTCTAAGTTGATGAGTGTGGGAACTGTTAGCGCGCCCCTCCGCGCGCTAACGTCCCGGAGAAGTGCGAGCCTCACGCGTTCGCAGTAGCAGGCTCCGTCTTGGGAACGAAATGAATCTCGACGCTGAGGTTGAGCGCGTTGGCAGCTTTCTTCAGAGAGAGCAACCTGACGTTCTGCTCGCCGTTCCGGATTGCCGAGATGGTTGCGTGAGACAGACCGGCAGCATGGGCAAGGCTTTCGTTCGTCTTACCCTGTTTTTCCATGGCGGTGTTGATCAAATCAGCTCTATACATCGTCTGACGTGCTCCCCCTTTCGTCAGATATATTAGACATCAAGGATATGACATGTCAACAAAAATACTAGACGAATCGTCACCCATATCCTTCGACGGAAATATTAGCCTCTCCGTCGTGCAAAACGGACGGCCCATAAAAGAGGATTTAGCCGACTATGTAAGGCGCGTGCGCAACGAAAAGGGTCTTTCGTTAAGGGATGTAGAAGTTAAAAGCGGCGGGGGAATTTCTAAGGGGTATGTAGGTCAGATTGAAAACCGGGATGTACTTGGCCAGTCAGTAACCCCTCATAAATTACAGGCCCTTGCCGTTGGTTTAGGTGTTTCCGAAGATGAAATCTTTGCTGTCGCGCGCGGAAAGTCTCTATCACAACCGGAAGTCTTCGACAGTGAGATCTACGTCATGTTCCGAGGCTTCGACGAACTTTCTGATGAGGACAAGGCGGATCTGTTGGGCACGATCCGGATGCTCGCCGCAGAGGTGCAGCGCCGGCGGCCGAGGAAGCCGTCAGTGAATGGTAAGGGCGGCAAAAAGGTAGGAGGAAAGAATGCTGCTAAGGGCGGGAAATAGAATTATCAACACCGACCAGATAGTCGAAGCCAGGTTTTCCGAGAAGAGAGAAAAGCCCAGGCTTAACCTGTATGTTACGGGCTACCGGGGCACCGATAACTCCGCGCTTATAAGCATGGATGGCGACGAGGCGGAAAAGGTCTGGAACGCCATCTGCAACATCGTCGAAGATGACGTTGGGGAGGTCATTGACCAGCGGAAGTTTTAGTCGGTAGCTTTTTTGACGGGAATGTCGAGGACGACCGTTAAAGTGATCTCGTCCTCGTCGCCGCCGAATATATCTTTGTTGTAAACGGACTTGACGTTGGTGATCTGGATGCCGTGCGGAGTCAGGGCATCGCGTAGTTTGGTGAGAGCCGCGAGGGGCTGGTCGATTTCGTTAGCTTGCTCTGTACTCATGCCCCGACTTTAGCACGGCTGTCAAGACGATGCTTTTAGCCCTCGCAGCTATCAAGCGGGTCATACCGGGATTCGGAGAGCGGCCTCTCACGGCGGATGACTTCTACCGCGCCTGCCGCCGCCTGAGGGTCAAGGTTCACACGATTCCGCTGCGCGTGGACGGCTTCTACATGTTCACGCCGAGGGGCGGCGCTCACATCTACGTCAACAGTCGCCTGTACGGCCTCCGCTGGCTCTACGTCGCCTGGCACGAACTGGCGCACCACGTCCTGCATGCTCCAAAGGATGTCACGGTCGCCTTCTTCCGCAGCGTGCAGCCGTATTCAAAAGAGGACGTGGAGGCCGAGGCCGTCGCCTCAATAGCGATGCTACCCGAGCCGAAGCTCCGGTGCCTACTGGGGACTCCTCGCGAAGAATGGGATTTCGGCATCACGGAAGAGATGGTTGAGTTCCGAATGAGGGTGCTCGCAATTTACAGCGTATAGCTCTGCGCAGGGAGCCTTACGAGCGGTTCGGGAGGTGGCGAAAACCTATGACCCCTGGACAACTACAACTCCTAATGAAAATCCGCGACGGCCAAAAGAATTTTGACCCACGCCTAACGGGCATGAAGCTGGACGTCTTTCAGTCTGTCGTCAGGGACTTAGAGGCTTTACGCGACGGAGGCTATATCACTATGAACAAGCCTCATAAGGATTCAACCGGCAGCCGGATGATAGATAAAGTGTCCGCCGTCGTGCTTACGGAAGCTGGCAAGCGTTATCTAGCAGAGCAATAGACTTACCATCCCGTCACGCGCTCTTCCCTCCCGAGTCGAGCGTAAAATCAAGACCTTAGCCATACGGCGACTTGCCGCTCCCTTACCACATGAACATAAGTAAAAAGTTCAACCTGAACAAGTCACAGTATGAATTGGATTTCGTTGACATCGATCCATTGCAGGATACTCCGCTGTTCATAGACCCTTATTTTCTCGCACAAAGGAATGACTCTTGGTCTATTGAAGCTTCTCGGACGGTACGTAGTTTCTTCCAGCAACTCGTCGCGCTCATCGCTGCGGGGCAAATAGAAGAGGCTAGAGAGATATTCAATCACTTGGGCGAGCCTAATGAAACCTGCCTTGGCCTTTCAGTGGGGCAGCCCCAAGGCAGGGGAGTCGGCAGAATAGATGCGGATAAGATTTTTAAGAGTCTGTTACAGAGCAAGGCAATTCAGAGTGGTTTAGTCGAGGATTTAGAGGACTGCCGAATCTTCGTGGACCGAGTTGATAAAGATAAGGTATCAGACCTTACGACTAATATCATCAGAAGGCATTTAATTGATTACACAGAGCAGCAATGCGCCCTTTGGGATATTCCGATGGCACCTTCAGTCCCGTCAGGCTTTTATTGGAATCGCCATGAGCGTGAATGGCAGTCCAGTTATGAAAGCATGCTTGTCGTTGATGGGAAGAAAATTCTGCTCGTTCCAAAGGCAGTAACTTCATATAGGCTTAGGTATACCCCGCAGCGGTACCACCAGCACTTCGTTCTTAATTACCTTCAGCACGAGCATCTCAGACTCAATACGGCATTGGTCCAGCGTCGGGTAAGAAAAGACGGCTCGGTTTACAGATTTGTAACGAAGAAAGATATAGAGGCTAAAGAGGCGCCCCTTTCAAAAGAGTTTCTACGAAAGTTCACCGAAGACCACCCTGAGGTATTTAAGGACTTTAAAGAATCAACGGCCAAGTTACTTTCCTCTCCAAATAATAATGAGCTTAGCGCGCCCGGCTTAACGAGAGTGATAGATCACCTCATTGAAAAACTTGCGAACACACCGCGAGGGAATCCAAGTGCATCACAATACCATCGGCTCGTTGTAGGAATTCTCGAACTAATTTTCTACCCACATCTGACATGCCCGCAAATTGAGCGTGAAATTCACGAGGGACGTAAGCGCATAGATATAACCTTAGATAATGCCGCCACAACCGGGTTTTTCTATCTCTTGCACACTACGTATAAGACTCCCGCTCAATTTGTCTTCGTGGAGTGTAAGAATTATAAGGCTGACCCCGTAAATCCGGAGCTGGATCAACTCGCAGGTAGATTCTCGTTAAATAGAGGGAAGTTTGGCCTTCTGCTCTGCCGTTCAATTGACGATATGAATCTGTTTCTTGCTAGATGTGGGGATACTTATCAGGATGATAGAGGTGTAATCATCCCAATGGTCGATGAAGATCTAAAGGAGCTATTGACTACGATGAGGGATGACCATGTCAATCCTGTCGAGTCGCTTCTAACAGATAGGTTTAGGGCTATAGCACTTAGATAGTAAAGCTAGAGGTCAAATTCTATGGTTGGCTCTGACACCACCCTCACGTTCTACGTACAAATAGGCTCCATCTGTACGGCGGCCGTCGGACTGATCACTGTTCTGGTGACGCGCACTTGGCCGTGGTTGAAAGCTAAGATTGATAGCCGCTCGGTTGAAAAGCACGCGGGGGCTGAATTGTATCCGGCGGTGAATGTCGAGCGAACAATTCGCTACTATGTTCGGCCTAAATGTCAGGACATTGACCCTTCAGGAGGGGAAGAGCCCCGGTTAGTTTACGGGGTCAAACAGGATCTCTTTAATGCGCTAGATGATGCCCTTAACCATCCGACTGAATATCGATACTTAATGCTACTGGCCGACTCCGGGATGGGTAAGACGAGCGCAATGATCAACTACTACGTTAGACACATACGTAGCTGGAGGCGCTGGCGGCGAAAATACAATCTGGTGATTATCCCGCTGGGAATCCCGGACGCTGACGAGCGAATTGCCGCAGTCGAGAATAAGAGTGAGACGATAATTTTTCTGGATGCGCTCGACGAGGATACACTCGCAATCGTGGACTATGTTGAGCGGTTGCGCCTGCTCATAAAGGCTACACGTGATTTTAGGCGAGTGGTAATCAGTTGCCGCACTCAATTTTTCTCAAAGGATGAGGAGATACCGAAAGGTACCGCGATTCTTAAAGTCGGCTCTCGCGCCGCCGGAGAGAGCGCTGAATATGTATTTCATAAGATCTACATCTCCCCATTTTCGGATGAGCAAGTCGAGTCGTATTTGAAGAAGCGCTATCCTGTTTGGAAACGTGCTAACAGACGCCGCGCGGCAGTAATGGTGAAGAAGATTCCGTATCTGGCGGTTCGGCCGATGCTGCTTACGCACATAGATGATCTAGTGAAATCTAAAGTTGAAATGAATTACCCATTTGAGTTGTACGAGGAAATGGTGAAGGCCTGGATTGATCGCGAGGAGGGGTTTATTCAGGAAAAGGAAGTCTTAAGACAGTTCTCGGAGTTATTAGCGGTAAATCTCTATCTGAACAGAGGAGCGCGCGGGGCTGAGTGGATCCCTAAAGACGAGTTGAGTGCTTTAGCTAAGCAATGGAATATTTCGCTGGATGACTGGAAACTCAGCGGCCGCTCTTTACTGAATCGCGATGCCTCTGGCAATTACAAATTCGCGCACCGCTCTATTCTGGAATATCTCTTTGTAAAATCCTTTCTTGATGGTCAGTCTCAATGCTTAACGGTGGAGTGGACCGACCAGATGCGCACCTTCCTATGGGAAATGCTCGAAAGTGAGATGCTTAAGACCAGAGCTTTACCTTTTCACAATCGGACTTCCAATCTATATTCAATGCCCGTTGGCGAGCTGGGGGCATCTTTAATAATCACAACAATGCAAGAACACCTTGATGGAGTGGGAATGCTCCCTGCATTGTTAGCTGTAGCGCTTGACCCTGATGGACACCAAGATGTGAATACAATTTTCTTTAGCCGATATGGGAACGCCATGACGACGGTGACGATGATGGCTGATATATGGCGTTGTGCATTTGAACCTCTTTCCTCATATCCTATTGAACACATAAAAACTTCAGGCTATAAGAATTTATGGGAGACCTTCGTGATAGCACCAATCGTAGTTTATGACAGACACGCCGAATCTTATGAGTTGAGTTATAGTGATTCTGAAGAAAAAAAGCGTCGAGTAACTTCTATCTCAAGTATAAATAAATATTGTGACCCATCTAATAGTAGGTCGCTCCTGATTATCCCGGTCGTGTATGAGGGTGCGATTATGGGGCTGTTCGTGGCCGAAAGCCCGCGCAGATACGCTTTTAGCTATGAACAGATGCACGTCATTGTGAAATTTTTTGAGACGAAAGCACTCTTAGAAGAGGATGCTTGGGGAAAGGTAGTTCCCAGAAAAATCCCTTCTAGTTCGTTGAATAAATCTCTTTTGGCTTCATCCTATCAATAGACACTGATCACGATACAGCGGGGCATATTTGGGGCAGGGAAAAACAAAAGAGGGCTGCGCCGGCATGAAAGCAGATAAAAGAAGATGAAAATTGGCCGATTTCTGGCGTGGCTGCGTTCCGCTTCAGAATCAGCAGTTTAGGTTTTGGGGGTGCGTTTGACTCCTAAGCGAGGGGTCGCACGTTCAAGTCGTGCCGGGAGCATCCGAATAGTCACTTCAGAAGAGGGCCGCGCGGCCCTCTTCTTTTTTGTTTGGGGCGGGTCGAAAAAGTATGTTGACAGGCGGGGGCGGGGGACTGACAATCGTGCCGACGCATCCCGCGTACAAACTGAAGACGGAGGGACGATATGAGTATCGGCCTGATT
>WUUC01067068.1_pt1 | contig 12410 bp, 13 predicted proteins | sample 6278441 | NCBI WGS metagenome assembly WUUC01 (sample SAMN13675441, study PRJNA597444) | soil metagenome | isolation source: soil | place: USA: Washington | collected 2017-10 | reverse complement strand
GCATCGTCGAACTGGCAGCCGTCAAGGACCTGTACGCCACACCCCGGCACCCCTACACGCGCGCACTTCTGTCTGCGATTCCTACGCTCTCGCCTAGCCCGCTCCGGCGGCGTCTGCCGCTCTCGGGCGATCCGCCCAGTCCACTCTCGCCGCCTTCCGGCTGCCCTTTTCACCCGCGCTGCCCCGACGCTCAGATCGGACGCTGCGACCGCGAGCGGCCACTTCTGAGAGTTGTCAGCGAAGGTCACTCGGCGGCCTGCCACTTCGCCTGAAGTTAGGTTCGTCTTTGATCTCCATGAGTTCGAGTTTGGTGTCGGCCGGCCGACACTCGTCAGGTGAGCAGTGTAAGGGCGTGCGCCTCGTGTTGACCTGTGACGTGGATGCCAGTAAATCACGGGCGGGGTTTCGCCGCTCTCAGGGGGCTTCCATCCGTCTCGCGCGCGCTCGTGGCTTCGATGTGGTCTGGACGGCTCTAGCCCTGACTTGGGTAGCCTGCGGTGGGCCGGCGTCGGCCGAAAATGCGCTACGTGCCCAGAAGGAGTACGAGCTCTCGGTAGGCCTACTTGGGGAGCAAAATGTCCCAGCCGCCTTCGAGCACCTGTTCAAGTCCGTCGAGCTGGACCCGCACAATCCGGAGCCGCACCAGCTGCTGGGCAACCTGTACATGCTGCGCGGCGATCTCAAAAAGGCCGAAGAGGAGCTGCTGCGATCGAAGGCCCTGGCCGAGCACAACCCGGCCTACGGGGCGCCGTTCGTGGCCGAGGTGGAGAACAGCCTCGGCGTCGTGCTGGTTCATCAGAAGCGCTACGACGAGGCGATCGCGCTACTGCGTCAGACCGCCGCGAACATCCTCAATCGCACACCCTATCTGGCGTGGGGAAACCTGGGCTGGGCATACTCAGAAAAGGGTCAGCACGCGCAGGCGATCGAAGCATTGGTTCAGTCTGTTCGACACCAGCCGCGCTTTTGTCTTGGCTACTACCGCCTAGGAAAGGCTTACTTAGAAGTGCGGGAGTTCGAGCGCGCAGAGGAAGCGCTCACGCACGGGTTGGAAGTGCCCGACGAAGGCTGCAAGTCGCTGCAGGATGCTTATCACTTGCGGGGCGAGGCGCGGGCTCGGTTGGGACGACGTCAGGACGCGATCGCGGACTTCGAGCGGTGCGTCGAATTATCGGGGGAGAGTGTGGCCGGGCGTGCCTGCCAGGACTATCTCGAGGCAACGCATTAGGGGGAGTTTGAGGCATGGATTCCATTGGAGCCTTCTTGCGGCGTGAACGCGAGCTGCGCCAAGTCTCTCTGGAAGAGCTGGTGCAGACCACGCGGGTGCCCCTGCGTATGCTCCAGCGCATCGAGGAAGACCGCTTCGAAGATCTGCCGGGGGACGTCTTTGCACGCGGCTTCTTGCGCTCGTACGCACGTGCGCTCGGTCTGGATTCGGAACAGGTGCTGGCGCGCTTCGCAGAAGGCCGCAGGCCGGAGACCAAGGCGCCACCGCCGCTCTTGGCGTCGCTTCAGGCGCCCGAGCGCGGTCGCCGCTTCGGGATCGCGATCGCCCTGGTAATCTTGGTGATTTTGTTCACGCTCGCGCTCTCCATCGTGTTCAACGCCCGCCATCGCAGTACACCCCTGGAGCTCTCCGCGCGCCCGTCCATTCCGCTTGGCCTGTGGTGCGAGCGCGCGGACGTGCGTGTCTCAACGCGCGTGTGAAAGACGTCGTCACGACCGATGCGCTGCTGCTGCGCGCGGTCGACTATCGAGACGCCGACCGCATCGTGACGCTGTTTTCCCGCGATCTTGGCAAAGTGAGCGCCATCGCCCGGGCCGCCAAGAGCTCCCGGCGGCGCTTTTCCGGCGCGCTCGAGCCGTATGCGGTGATCCGCGTGGAGCTAGAGCTCGGCAGCGCCGAGCTCGCCCGTCTGCTGCGGGCGGAGGTCGTCAGCAGCTTCTCGGGCATCCTCAGCGACCTGGGCCGCATGGAGGTCGCGGGTGCAGCGCTCGCGCTGGTGCGCGAGGCGCACGCCGCCCGCGTGCCAGACGTGGCGCTGTTCGTTGCTGCGGTGCAGTACTTGACCCTGCTCGATCACGATCCAGATCCGCTACGTGCCGGCTTGCTTGCGTTCGCGATGCGCGTGCTTGCACTGTCCGGGATCTCTCCGCGCCTCTCTGCTTGCGGGCGCTCGGGCGAAGTTGTCCCCAGTGGCAAGTCTGCCTACTTCGACCCTGGGCTGGGCGCCGTGGTCGCGCGTCGCTTCGGCGGGGGCCCGTTCTTGCTCAGTCCGAGCATGCGTGAACGACTGATGTGCGCGCAGGGCGAGGACTGGGTGAGCACGGCTCGTATCGGGTGGGAGCCCGACGCACTAAACACGGTACGTGGTGCCCTGGCGGCGTTCGTCGAGCATCACCTCTCGCGCGAGCTCGCCAGCCGGCTTTTTCCGAGCTAGCGGCGGGCCTGACTTTCAAGCAATTGGGCTTTGGGATACGATCGCCGAAGACGTTCGAGATAGGGGGCTGGGAAGTGCCAATTCGCGTGCTGGTCGTCGAGGACTCTCCAGCGATGCGCGCGTTCGTGAGAGCCGCCCTCGAGGAGGGTGGATTCGCGGACGTCGTCGAAGCGGCTAACGGTTTCGAGGCCCTCAGGCTCCTGCCGCGCGAGCGCTACGACGTCGTGGTCACGGATATCAACATGCCCGATATCCATGGTCTCGAGCTGCTGTCTTTCATGCGCAAGAGCGACTCCCACGCGAATACACCGGTGGTGATCGTGAGCACGGAGGGCGCCGAGCGTGATCGCGAGCGGGGCATGGCGCTTGGTGCCAACGCCTATCTCACCAAGCCGTTCGATCCGGAGAGTTTGCGTGCCACCCTGCGGCGTGTGCTGTACGGCAGCGGGAAATGACACGCAGCCCAGCGTCGCGCGCTGCGCCGCCCGGGTTTCTTGCCGCGTGTTTGGCGTGAACGAGAGAAGGAAGTAGTGGCGGGCTCAGGCGACGACAACGACAGTGTTCGCGAAGATTTCCTGTCCGAGGCGCAGGAGATCGTCGAGACCTTGAGTCGCGATCTGCTCCTGCTCGAGCAGGGGCAGAAAGAGGGGCGCACCGACCCCGACCTGCTCAACGACATCTTTCGCGCCGTGCACACGCTCAAAGGGCTGGCGGGCATGTTCGGCATGTCGGCGTTGTCGAACCTGGCGCACACGCTCGAGAACCTACTGGACGATCTGCGTTTGGGCCGTGTGGACATCACGCAGGAAGCGCTGGACGTGTTGTTCGACGGGGTGGAGCGCATTCAGCGCATCCTGGCCAGTGACGACCACCAAGCGGAGCCGGAGCCTGCCGAGCTGGCGCCACCGAAGTCCCGTCCGCCCCCACCGTCCGTCGACCCCAACGAAATGGTCGAGGACGTGCTCGCCGAATACCAGCTCGGGGAGAGCGTGCTCAGCGTGCTCACCGAGTACGAAGAGCATCGCCTGCGTCAGAACGTTGCTCAGGGCGTGAAGCTGTATCGGCTGCGGCTGAGCTTCGCGCTCGCCTCGATCGACACCGCGCTGGAGGACTTGAAGTCACGCGCGCGCGCCGTGGCCGAGCTGATCACCTACCTGCCGAGCATGGGCGGCGGCAACGACGACGTGATCGAGCTGGAGGTGCTGCTGGCGAGCCGTACCGGGATCGAGCAGTTGCGCGAAGTGCTGGGCAGCGACGAAGCGGTGCTCGAGGAGGTCGAAAAGCGCGGCCCCAAGAAGCGTCAGACCATGATCCCGCACGCCGCGCCCGAGCCAGAAGAGCCGCCGGCGAGAGCCGCGGTCCCGGCCGCGCCACACGAGAAGGCACAAGCGTCGCCCCTCACACCTTCGTCGCCGCCGACCGCGCTGGATCGCGTCGGTGCCGACGCGCTGTCGTTGCGCTCGGTTGCCAACACCGTGCGCGTGAACATTCAAAAGCTCGACCATCTGATGAACGTGGTCGGCGAGCTCGCCATCGTGCGGGGCGCGGTCGCGCAGATCACGGAGCGCCTGCGCACGCACCCCGAGCTGCGCTACATGTCTGCCGAGCTGCACCGCATCTCGCGCGGCTTCGAACGCAACCTGACCGAGCTGCAGGACGGCATTCTCGACGTTCGCATGGTGCCGCTCGGCCAAGTGTTCGACAAGCTGGCCCGTGTGGTGCGGCAGGCGGCGCGTGACGCGAAGAAAGACGTGCGGCTCGAGGTCAAGGGAGCAGACACGGAGGTGGACAAGCTGATCGTCGAAGAGCTGTCCGATCCCCTCATGCACTTGATCCGAAATGCCATCGATCACGGCATCGAGGTGCCCCTGAAGCGCAAAGAGATGGGCAAGCCGGCGCAGGGCGTGATCGGACTGACCGCTTACCAAAAGGGCAGTCACGTGGTGATCGAGGTGCGCGACGACGGAAGCGGCATGGACCCGCAGAAGCTGATCAAGACTGCGATCCAGCGCGGCGTGATCTCGGAGGAGGAGTCGCGTGACATGTCGCGCGAGGACACCTTCAATCTGATCTTCATGCCCGGCTTCAGCACCAGCGAGAAGGTGACGGACCTGTCTGGTCGCGGTGTGGGCATGGATGTGGTCAAGACCAACATCAGCAAGCTGGGTGGCGTGATCGACCTGCGCAGCGAGGTGGGCAAGGGCACGACGATCATCATCACCATGCCCATCACCCTGGCCATCATCAGCGCGCTGATTGTGCGGGTGGCCGGCCAGACGTACGCCATTCCGCTCGCCAACGTGCAGGAGGCGCTGATGCTCGACGCACGCGCCATCCGCACGGTGGAGGGACGTGAGGTCATGACTTTGCGTGGAGGCACGTTGCCGCTCTGCCGCATCCGCGAGCTGTTCAGGTTCGACGACGTGGCGGGCGAACGGCCTGGGCGGCAGTTCGTGGTGGTCAGTCAGCTCGGCGCGCGGCGCCTGGGCATGGTGGTGGATCTGCTGCTCGGGCAACAAGACATCGTGATCAAGGCGCTCGGCAAGAGCCTGAGCCACGTGCGCGGCTTCGTAGGCGCCACCGATCTGGGCGACCAATCCGTTACGCTGGTGCTCGACACCGGGCAGCTGCTCGAGGAGGTGCTGGCCTCGTCCGAGCGCGCCCGCATGCTGGAGGTGGGCTCATGAGGAAGGCTCTCAGGAGCGCGGCGCCGGCCAAGGCGCGTGACCAAGAGTCCAAGCTGCGCTCGGCCGAGGTCATGCACGAAGTGTTGGCCTTCAGGCTGGCCGCCGAGACGTACGCGCTTCCGCTGGCGGGGGTGCAGGAGATCCTCAAGCCACCGCGCATCACCAGAGTGCCGCGTGCCGCGCACGAGATACTAGGGATCGTCTCGGTGCGCGGTCGCGTGACCACCGTCATCGACTTGAGGCGGCGCCTGCGCGTGCGCGAGGCGCCCTTCGACAAGAACACCCGCGTGCTCTTGGTCGATGCCGGCAAAGAAGTGCTCGGTCTGCTGGTGGACGTTGTGCTGCAGGTCTACCGCTTGTACGAGGAAGAGGTGGAGCTCGCTTCGGCGGTCGGGGGGGATCTCAACGAATACGTGATGGGCATCGGCCGGCCTCGCGCCGTGCGCACCTTGGGCCGCTCTTCCGGACAAGAGCGCGAGGATCCGAACGACATCCTGATTCTTCTGAACGTGAAGCCGCTTCTATCACGATGAAAAAAAACGCAGATTCGACCACGCGCTACCGCACCGACCAGTCCAAGAATCTGGTGAGCTTTCTCGTGGGTGAGGTGCGCTATGCGGTCGACATCCATCTCGTGCGCGAGATCGTCAATCCGCTGCCGCTCGTGAGCTTGCCGCACGCCCCCGACGAAGTGGTAGGCGTGTCCGATCACCGGGGCGAAGTCCTGCCGGTGGTGGACCTGCGGGTACGCTTCGGGCTGCCGCGCGTGGAGGCTACGCGCCGCACCAAGTGGATCGTCGTGCGGGTGCAAGCGCAGGTGCAGGCGGTCGCGCTGGTGGTCGATGCCGTGACCGACGTGTTCGGCGCCACAACGGCTGCGCAGCGCAGCGTCCCGGAGCTTTCGCGTGGCGCCGATCTGCGCGGCATTGCCAACGTGTATGCCCACGATGGGAGCCTCGTGTTCGTGGTGGATCCGCAGGTAGTGACGGCCGCCGCCAAACAGATCGATACTGACTCGCTACGGCCTTTGCTGTCGGGGGGAGCATGACCATCGAACAGCTTCGAGAGGCGCTGCGCGACCGCGACGCGGAGATCCGCCGGCGCGCCGTGCTGTCTACCGATCAGGAGCCGTCACTGGAGGTTGCCGAGATCGTGCTGAGCGCGCTCGGAGACGACGACTGGCGCGTGCGCAAGGAGGCCGTGCAGGTGGCGATCCGGCGCGCCAACGAGCTTTCGCTGATCGATGCGCTGGTCGAGGCCATCTGTCAGGGCGAGAATGTGGGGCTGCGCAACGCTGCGCTCGACGTGCTGCAGGGCATCGGCGACGACGCGGCGCGTGCGCTGGTAGCCGCGCTTCCGGGCGTGCCCGAGCACGCGCGCAAGTTCGTGGTCGAAGCTCTGGGAGACTCGCGGGGTCCCCTGATCGTCGCGGAGCTATCGCGTGCGGCGCAATCGAGCGACACCAACGTGGCGAGCGAGGCCATCGAGGCGCTGGCGCGCATCGGCGGCCCGGACGCGCAGCGCGCGATTCGATCGCGCCTGTCGGCGAATGATCCCTTCTTGCGCATGGCGGCGCTCGACGCGCTCAACCGTTGCGAGGTGGCGCTGCGCTGGGAGGAGCTCGAGCCGCTGCTGAAGGAGCGTCTGCTCAGACGGGTGGTGGTGACGGCCCTGGGGCGGACCGGCCAGACGGAGGCGGTGGTGCCGCTGTTCGCAGCGCTCGAGGATGCGAACGCCCAAGTGGTCGCGGCGGCTGCCGCCTCCCTCGTGCGTCTGAGCGCCCATTCGTTCGACACCGAGGCGGCGGTGAAGTTCGCGCTCGAGCAGCTGAGCGAACGCGCGCGCATCGCGCTTCGCGGCGTCTTGTCCACGTCGTCCGATCCGGAGTCGCAGCGCGCGGCGGCGGAGCTGCTGGCGGAGGCACGCGACGTCGCGTCGCTGTCGATCATGGTCGCCCACTTGAGTACGGACGCACCGATGCCGCGCTTGATCGAGGCGCTGCGCGACTGGGGCCAGCACGTGGTCGAGCCGTTGCTCGAACTGGGCGGAAGCTTGCCCTCCCCGCGCGAGCGCGCCATCGCGCTCGAGCTGAGCGCGGACTTGGCCTTCTCGGACAATCACGCGGCGTACGCGCTCACACAGCGCGTGCTCGCCGGGCTGCGTGACAGTCTCTCCGACCGGGAGACGAGCCTGCGCATGGTCGCCTTGCGCTGTCTCGGGGAGTGGGGAGACGCGAGCGATGCGGTGCAGCTCGCCGCCCAGGCCATCGCGTCTGACGCCGATCTCGCCAGGACCGCCATCCGCGCCTTGGAGAAGCTCGCGAAACGCAGCCCACACGCCGTGGAGCAAGCGCTGTCGCAGATCAGTGAAGAGGGGGCGCACGGGGTCTTGCTCGCGACCGTGACTGCCGGCATTGGCGGGCAGGTTGCGCTCGATCGGCTGCAGCGCCTCTTGTCGTCCGACCACTCGGAGGTGCGGCGCGCGGCGGTGGCAGGTCTCGGGAAGGTCGGCGGAGTACGCGCCAAGGGCCTGCTCGTGATCGCGCTGGCCGACGAGGATCCCGACGTGCAGATCGTGGCGGCACACGCGCTGGGCGGCTTGCGCGACGAACAGACAGGCGCGCCTTACGTGGACGACTTGCTGCTGGCGATGGGATCGGAGCTCGCACACGTGCGGACGGCGGTTGCCCGTGCGCTCGGCCAGACCGGTTCGGCTCTGGCCATCGCGCCGCTGCGTGAACTACTGCGCGAGAACGAGAGCGGCGTAGCGATTGCCGCGGTCGAGGCGCTCGGCAAGCTGGGTCCCGAGCAGCTCGCGCAGCATCTCGAGCCGGCTCTGCTCCACAGGGATTCGGAGGTCGTGAAGGCGGCGCTCCGCGTGCTGTCGGACTGGCGCGACCCAGCGGCCTACGATGCGCTGACCGGTGCGCTCGGTCATGCGGCGTGGGACGTGCGGCAGCTGGCGGCGGAGCTGCTGGGCGACCTGGGCGAGCGGCGCGCGGTTCCTTCGCTGTCGGCCCAGCTTGCGCACGAGAGCGACGACCTGGTGCGCATCGCGCTGTCCGTGGCGCACGTGCGACTCTCAGAGGAGGAGTGACCTTGCCGCTCCTCTTCGACAGTGGTCCCAAGATAAGGCCAGAGGAGTTTCGACTCCTGCGGGATCTGGTCAACGATTTCTGCGGCATCCGTTTTCCAGACGACATGCAGTTCGTGATGGAGCGCAAGCTGAAGGAGCGCCTCAGCAACCTCTCGCTGCAGGACTTTGCGGAGTACTATCACTACCTGCGCTACCATCCCGACGCCCGCGCCGAGCTCGAGCGCGCCGTGGATGTCCTGACCACCAATGAGACGTACCTGTTTCGCGAGGAGTACCAGCTGCGGGCCTTCCAGCGCGAGGTCTTGCCGCTCTTGCAGGAGCGCGGCCGGCTACACCGCCGCTTGTCGATCTGGAGCGCAGGCTGCTCGACCGGTGAAGAGGTGTATACGCTCGCCATCCTGATCAAGGAGTCTCATCTGTTCGATGGCTGGGACGTGCGCGTCACCGGAAACGACATCTCGCGCCGCGTGTTGACGCAGGCGCGACGCGGTACTTACGGGCCCTCCAGCTTCCGCAGCATGCCGGCGCAGTACAGTCAGTACTTCGTCGAAACGCCAGAGGGGCGTACCGTCAAATCCGAGATTCGCTCGATGTGTAGCTTTGCGCACCTGAATCTGCTCGATGGCACCCGCTACAGCGTAATCGGCATGGTGGACGCAGTGTTTTGCCGTAACGTGTTGATCTACTTCGACACGGCCTCGCGGCGCAAAGTGATCGAAGGCTTCTACGAACGCCTGAACCCAGGCGGCTATCTTTTCCTCGGTCACAGCGAGTCGCTGCTCAACGTGAGCACGGCGTTCGAGCTCGTGCACTTGTCCTCGGATCTCGTCTACCAAAAATCTTTGCACGGCATGCGCCCGCCTGCCCAGGGAGAGTCCCGATGAGCGAAAAGTTGCGCGTCATGGTGGTCGATGACTCGGCGTTCAACCGCCGGACCATCGGCGACCTGTTGGCCAATATCGACGGCGTGGAAGTCGTTGGTAAAGCGGCAGATGGCGACGAGGCGCTCAAGCTCGCTGCTTCTCTCTCGCCCGATCTGATCACGCTGGACCTCGAGATGCCGCGCATGGACGGCTTTACCTTCCTGCGCCTGTTGATGGCCCGTCAGCCCATCCCGGTGATCGTGGTCAGCGGAAACTCCGCGCGCGAGAACGTGTTCCGCGCGCTCGAGCTCGGCGCCATCGACTTCATCGCCAAGCCCACGCGCACCATCGCCAGCGACCTCTCGGTCATCGAGCAGGAGCTGGCTACGAAGGTTGCGATGGTGCGCCAGCTAACCCCGGCTGGACGCGACATCAAGCGCCGGCTCGGGGGGCGCACGGCCGGTAGCATGTTCGCAAACGCAGCAGAGCGTATGCAGCAGGCTCCTGTCGCGGTGGTGCCGGACAAAGACAGCACACCGCATCGCATCGTGGTGATCGGAGCCTCCACTGGAGGGCCGAGTGCGCTGGTGGAGGTGTTTTCGCAGTTCCGGCCGGGTTCCACGGCGGCAGTCGTGGTCGCCCAGCACATGCCGGAGCGCTTCACGCGCACGTTCGCCGAGCGGCTCAACAAGCTGGGCGGTTTACGCGTCTCGGAGGCGCGCGATTTCGAGCCCCTGCATCCGGGCAAGGCGGTGCTGTGTCCGGGCGGCAAGTGCCTGGAGGTGGTCACGTTCGGCAACGGCTACGCAGCCAGTGTGGTCGATCCCTCGCCGTCGGATCGCTTCATTCCATCGGCCGATCGGCTGTTTCGTAGCGCCGCGGAGGCCGCGGGAGACAAGGTGGTCGGCGTCGTGCTGACGGGCATGGGTGACGACGGCGCGCGTGGGGTGGTCGCGATCAAGGCGCGCGGCGGGACCGTGTACGCCGAGTCGCCCGAGACGGCAGTGATCTACGGCATGCCCGGGGCGGCCATGCGCACCGGCGAAGTGGACAAGAGCATGCCGCTCCCAGCCCTCGCTGCGCACCTTTCGGAACTCGTTGTGTAACCGCGTACCAACGTGGGAACATTTCGAAGAGCGAGCCGCGATGGACGACAAAATCACAAACCAAACCATTCCACCCAGCCAGGCTGATCTGACGCGCGACCGCGAGTCCTTCGTGCGCAATTTCTTGCGCAAGGGCGTGGAGTTCACGGAAGAATTGCTGCGCGAGAACGAGGAGCTTCGGCGCCACGCGCAGCTGCTCGAGCGTGAAAACACCGAGCTGCGCACGCAGGTGAAGAGCGACGACGCGATGCGCGATGTGTTGCGCACCATCGAGCGGCTGGAGCAGGAGAAGCGTAATTTGCTCGATCGTTCCAGTCAGCTGGAGCAGGCGACGCGTCGCTACGAGGGCCGGTATGCCGCCATCGAACAGGAGCTCAACGATCTCGCGAACCTGTACGTGGCGAGCTTTCAGCTGCACTCGACGCTCAAGCCGCCCCACGTGCTGCAGCACATCCGTGAGCTGCTCGCGCAGCTGGTAGGCGCGGAGTGTTTCGTGGTTTACGTGTTGAGCGACGACGGCAAGCGCGCGGTGCCCGTGGGCTCGGAGGGCGTGCTCGAGTCGGACCTGGCGGAAGTGCGCGTGGGTGAAGGGGCCGTGGGCGCCGTGTGCGCGTCCGGTCAGTCCAGTGTCCGGCAGGGCAGTCCGCTCGGGGAGGGCACCATCACATCGCCGCTGGCAGTGATTCCGATGCTGGCCGACGGCCAGACGGTCGGAGTGATCTCCATCGTGCGCTTGCTCGAGCAAAAGCAGGCCTGGGTCCAAGTGGACCAAGAGTTGTTTCACCTGCTCGGAACCCACGCGGCAGCGGCGCTGCTCTCGGCGCACCTGTACACGAAGGAAAACGATCTGCTCAGCGCTCTCGCCGGACTCGGCGAAAGTCTGAAGTGAGGCGACATGGCCCAGTTTCGCTGCCTGGTAGTGGAAGACTCCCCGATGATGCGACAGCTCATCGTGTTTGCATTGCATCGCATGCGTGAGCTCGAGGTCGTCGAGGCCGATGACGGCGTCGACGCCATGCGCAAGCTGGCTGGGTCCAAGTTCGACATCGTCGTCACCGACATCAACATGCCGATCATGGATGGCTTGAAGCTCGTCAAGCGCATCCGCAGCGACGAGAACCACAAGAACGTGCCGATCATCATCATCACGACCGAAGGTTCGCAGGAGGACCGCTCGCGCGCGCTCGCGCTCGGCGCCAACGCGTACATCACCAAGCCCATCCAGGCCCCGCAGGTGATCGCGAAGGTGAAAGAGCTGCTGAAGCTGGAGTGAACGCTCACGCGCGGTTTCGATGAAACGCGCGGCTGACGGCGGCTTCGACGGCTGGTGCTATCGTGCTGGTGCATGACGCGCGTGAAGGTATGCGGCGTCACCTCGGTCGCGGACGCACGGATGTGCGTCGACGCCGGCGTGGACGCGATTGGGCTCAACTTCTGGCCGGGCTCGTCGCGCAGGTGCGACGAGGAGGTGGCGCGGGACATTGCCGCCGCGCTGGCCGGCCGCACGCTGCTGGTGGGCGTGTTCGTGGATGCGGACGAGGCCGAAATCGCGCGCTTGCGCGACCGGCTAGGTTTGGGCTGCGTCCAGCTTCACGGGGCCGAGCCGCCGCAGCTGCTCGCGCGCCTCCTGCCTCACGCGTACAAGGCAGTGCGCGTGCGCGGTGCGGACGTGCTCGAGGAGGTTCGCCGCTTTGCGGGCGAGCACATTCTGCTCGACGCCTACGTGCCCGGCGTGCCGGGCGGGACGGGCGCCACGTTCGACTGGAGCTTGGCCGAGCAGGTGGCCCGCGAGCGCAAGCTCACCCTGGCTGGTGGCCTCACGCCCCAGAACGTGGCCGCTGCCGTGCGCGCCGTGCGGCCCTACTGCGTGGACACGGCCAGTGGCGTGGAGTCCGCGCCGGGCGTCAAAGATGCGGCCTCGGTGCGCGCATTCGTGGAGCGCGCCAAGGCTGGCTGAGGGTGTCTGCTCGTCCCCCCTATACTCTCCCCGTACGCGTGCCCGTGCCCGTGCCCGTACACGAATTCCGGCACTCCGCCCGCGTCGCGACGGTCGTGTACGGGCACGGGCACGGGCACGCGTACGCGCGGGGGAGCAGAGCGCCTTCTGAATTTTCGGGCCTTGACATCCCATGCGTGTGGCGGCACATTTTTTCCGTGTCTTGCCGCGATTTCGCCCGTCGTACGTGGTGGCCCTGCTAACGCAGGGTGCGGCTGATT
>WUUC01185983.1_pt1 | contig 12411 bp, 7 predicted proteins | sample 6278441 | NCBI WGS metagenome assembly WUUC01 (sample SAMN13675441, study PRJNA597444) | soil metagenome | isolation source: soil | place: USA: Washington | collected 2017-10 | reverse complement strand
TGCGAATCTCGTTGATGTAAATCTCGTGCGGGAACTGCGTCCAGAAGATGATGCGCGCGGCGGGGAACTCACGCCACACGGCGCGCGCCGCCTTCACGCCCGAGAGTCGCGGCATCTGGATATCGAAGACGCACAGCTCCGGCCTCTCTTTGAGCGCGAGATGCAAAGCCTCTTCGCCGTCCGCCGCCTCGATGACGGGCGCGTGCGCGGGGAATTCGCGCTCCAAAAGCTCGCGCAGGTAACGTCGCTGCGCCACGTTGTCTTCGGCAATCAGGATGGACATAACAAGCAGAGGTCGGAGGCTAGAGATTAGAGGTTAGTGTTTCAAGCTTGGAACGGTGCTCTTCAAAGTCTGCAAGCGAGGGTTTGAGATTTGAAATCTCAACTCTCAAAACTCAACTCCGCGATGCCGCTTCACCCGCCGGATTCTAACAGAAGACCAAACCTCCGACCTCTCACCTCTAAGCTCTAAACTCTAACCTCCGTTTTGCCAATGTGGTTAGCCACAGAAACGTGTGATGGGAAAGACACGTCTGCGTGAGGCGTACGGCTGCGCGCGCGGACTGTTGGCCCCCGCGTCGCCGCGCCGCGACGGGCGGATGATAATCGCCCGGCGGTGGCGGTCTTGATACTCGCGGGCCGTACGCGGGCCTTAAGTCAGGCCGCCGCCGACGGGTTGCGGGGCGCGCGTCTGGGGAGGGGCGCGCTCCGCACGAAGCGGCGACGAGCGACGATGAGAGGCGGGCAGGGATGCTTGCGTTGACGATGAGAGACAAAAGGCACAGGCGCGGCTTACGGAAGATTGCGGCGGGGTTGGGCGTCGTGCTCGCCGCCTCGATTGTGTCGGCGGCTTGGCGTTGGACGCACGCGCCTCGCGTCTGGGAGCCGGGCGAAGTCGCCGTCGCGTTCTGGGCTTGGCGGGCCGAGACGCCTTCGGACGATGAAGTGGCGCGCGCCGTCCGCCAGACGGGCGCGGGCGAGCTGTTTATGCGCGCGGGCCAGCTCGACTGCGAAGCGGGGCGCGTGTCCCGCATCCGCGCGGTGAGCGGAAAGTTTCCGGCGCGCATCAGGCTGCATCTCGTCTACAACGGCACGCGCTCTCTGCTCTCGGAGTTCGAGCGCGTCGAAGAGAAGGCGCTGGCCGACGCGGTCGCCGAGAGCTTCAGGCTCGACTCGGAGCGGGCCGCGCGAGACGGCGTCGAGGTCGAGGGGCTTCAGTTGGATTTGGACGTGCCTACGCGACTGCTCCCTCGCTACGGTCGAGTGCTGCGCGTGGTGCGCGACGGTCTGCCTCGCGGCGCGAAGTTTTCGGTGACGGGGCTTACGACTTGGATGAACTCGAAGGAGCTTCGCGGCATGCTCGACGCCGTGGACTTCTGGGCCCCGCAGTTCTATGGCGCTGAGATTCTGCAGACGTTGGAGAGAATCATCCCCATCGCTTCGCCCCGCTCAATCGAGCGCGAGGTCGAGCGCGCGCGCGAGCTTGGGAAACCCTTCTACGCGGGGCTGGCCGCGTACGGCTACGCGCTCCTGTATTCACAGAAAGGGCGGCTCCTGTCGCTCCACGGCGACCTAGACCCTGCGCGCGTGGCCTCGGAGCGGAGCCTTGAATTGGTCGAGCGGCGGGCGTTCGAGCCGCGCGCTTCGAGCGCGGAAGGCGAAGGCGCTGCGCCGCGTGCGAGCGAATGGCGGTACGTCTATCGCGCGCGAGAGGATGCTGTGTTGGACGGGCTCTTGGTGCGCGCGGGCGAACAGCTCGTCCTCGACTTGCCGAGCAGCGAAGCGTTGCGCGCAGGCGTCCGGGGGGTACGCCGGCTGGCGGGCGAAAAGCTGCTCGGCATCTGTCTCTTCCGTCTTCCCACACGCGGCGACGCCACGACTCTCAAGCTCGAACAACTCGCCGCCGCGCTCCGCGACGGAGAGGCGAGCGTCGGCGTGCGCTTGAGGATAGAGCCAGCCGCCGCCGAGGGAGGGGCCGCTCGCGTCACGAATCAACTGCGACTCACGGCGACGAACACGGGGGCGGCGGGCGCGCTCTACGGCGAAGACGCTCTGGCCGTCACGCTGCTCGTCCCGCGCGGGAGCGTGCGCGGCGTGTCGAGCCTCGAAGGGTTCGACTCGTTCGAGACGCTCTGCGCGTCGGCGGAAGCGGCGGGCGAAAGGGAAGGCGCAAGCGCGTCCGAAGCCCGGCTGCGACCGTGCGCCCCGGCGCGCGCCGGCGTGCTGCGACTGCGCGCGCGCGGCTGGGCGAGCGGGGCATCCGCGAGCGTCGGGCTGAGCTTCGAGGGCTACCCACCCTTGGAGCTTTCGGCGAAGGTCACTGCGCGCGCAGACGACGGGCGCGTATGGGAGCGGACACAGAAGTTGAGCTGGAAAGGGGCGGAGGGACGATGAGGGACACACTCTATTCACGCATCGCTAAGCGAAGCGGACGGGGAAGCTCACAGCGAAGCTCAGAGGGGCGGCTCTTTCGTCTCTCTCGTCTCTCTCAAACGCGAGAGATGCATCACAGGCTCGGCGCGGCTTTGCTCGGCGCGTGCGTCCTCTTCATCGTCGGCGCGGGCGTCGCCGTCGGCTGCGGCTGGATGGGCACGTCGCATTCCGTGCGCTTCAACGCGTGGATTGAGGAGAAGGACTTCAGCCGCCTGCCTCCGCTGCCCTTCAGTGCGCGAGAGAAGACGAGAGACGTGGATGAATACATCGACGAAGAGCAGTGGGAGGAGAAGTACGAGCGCAAGAAGCGAGTGGGGAAAGAGTTGGACGCGTTGTGGCAGAGGGCGCTTGAAGCCTCGGAGGGCGACGACCTCGGAGCGGCGCGGAAGCTTCTGGGCGAATATCTAGGGCGCGCGGGCGGGGACGCGTGCGGCGAGACTGACCAATGGGCCGAGAGAGGCTGCGTCCCCGCACGTCGCACCTTCGCCGCCGACCAGCTCGACGCGCTCACGGCTCTTGAACACGGCGCGAGCCCGCAGGCCGTGCGTGCCTATCTCTCGGCGCGGCACGCTTACGACCTATGGCTGCGCGTCAAGGAGAGCGTGGGCAAAGAGCAGAAGGAGCCCGGCGTTGAAGAAGGCAAGACGGCGACGGCGGACGAAGTGCGCGCTGCGCTCGAACTCATCCCGCGCCATGCGAGTCTGGAAGACAACGTCGAGTACCTGCGCGCGGCGGTGCTCTATCGAGAGGACGGATACGCGGAGGCCACAGAAGCCTTCAATCAGTTGGCCGCTCGATACCCGCGCAGCGAGAAGCGAGAGGCCGCGCTTTATATGTCGGGGCTGTCGAGTTTGAAGCAGAGCAAGAGCTACACGGGCGGCCACGCCGCCGAAGAAGAAAGCTGCCCGGACTGTCTCGACGAGAAGTGGCGCGCGGCGGGCGAGTCCTTCCGTCGCCTGCTCAGGGAGTACCCGCGCGGGCGCTTCGCGGCTGACGCGCGCGGGTGGCTCGGCTACCTCCACCTGCGCGTCAGCGAGACGGCGGAAGGGCTCGCCGAATACTATCGCCTGCTCGCAGATGAGACTGACGCAGGCGGTCGCGCCGAAGGCATCCGCTCGCTCAAGCTGGCGCGCGGCGTGGCTCAAGAGTCAGACATGGAGCGGCTTGAAGACGCACTCGCATCGGAGCCGCGCGTGGCGCTCGCGTACGCTTATCATGAAATCTACAATTATGCTCTGCCCGACGGCACTTACATCGAAGTCCCCGAAGAGAAGAACCCGTACCACTATTACAAAGAGAAGGAAGGCTCGGACTTTTACAACTCCGAGTACTACGACAAGTATTACGAGTGGGAAGAGCAGGAGCGTGAGAGGCTGCGGCGCGCTTCGGAAGAGAAGGCGCTGGCGCGCGTCGCGGCCTTCGCCACGCGCATGCTGCGACGCTATCCGGGCGCGCAGGTCGGCGGCGGCTTCGCCTTGCGGCTCGCAGGGGTCAACCTCGAACTGGGCGAAGCGAAGGCCGCGCTAGAACTCGCGCGCCGCGCGCTCTCGCTCGGCGTCGCTGGGGAAGAACGCGCGTCGGCGATGTGGATTAAGGGCGCAGCCGAGCAGCAGCTTCGAGACTTCACCTCGGCGCGGAGGACTCTGGGAGCGCTCGTCAACGAATTCCCGTCGGGTGATTTGACGGAGGGCGCGCGCCGACTCATAGCTATCGCGGCGGAAGATGCGGGCGACTTGGACGCGGCGCTCGAACAGTATCTCGCGCTCGACTACACGACCGATGTCGCTTACTTTGTGGACGTTCTGATGACGACCGACGAGCTTGCCTCCTTCATCTCTCACCGCCCCGACATTCCGCAGCGAGACATGCTCGTCTACTCGCTCGGCGTGCGCTACCTGCGCCTCGGGCGCTTTGAAGAGGCCCGCGCCGCATACGCGCAGGTGAACCCCGACACGCGCGGCTCCGGCCACCAGTGGTACGACGACGGGGGCTGCGGGGACGAATGGCCCAAAAGCTTGCGCCCCTGCTCGAACCCGAAGAGGCCGGAGGACGACGAGAAGCCGAACGTCGTGCGCACGCGCTGGGTGCTGCGCGACCTGAAGACGTTGGAGGAGATAGAGCTGCTTCAAGGCGTGGCCGAGTGTGCCACGGACGACGAGTCGAAGGCGGAGGCGCTCTATCAACTCGCCAGCTATTTTTACCAGTCGAGCGAGCTGACTTTCTACAATCCCGCTGCGTGGCGGGGCATACGCGGCGGCTCCTTCCTCTACAGTCAGGTCTTGCGGACACCGAACGAGCCGCAGTTGATGCGCCGTTACATGGAGGAGCACGAGCCGCTTGCGCGCGCACTGAAGCTCTACCTCGAAGCCGTGCGGCTCTACCCACGGACGCGCGCGGCGCGAGACGCGCTCTACACCGCAGCGCTCATCCACCAACGGCTCTCAGATTTTGAGTGGTACTGGCCCGAGCAATACAAGCAAGGTATGCACCCCGGCGAGCGACTCGTGACCTACGCCGACGTGATGCGCGAATATCCGGGCTATCAACTGCCGCGCGGCACGTTCGGATGGGAGCCACGGACGCGCACCGTCAACGGCGGCCCCGGTTGGGCCGCCGCGCCGAAGCACGCGCCGCTGACGCGCGAACAGAGAATGCTCCGCAGGGCGAAGCGCGCCGAAGCACGCTTGGTCAAAGGCTGGGAGCTGTTCGGCAAGTTGGCGGGCGGCAGTCTCCGCCGCTGGTCGCTCATCCTCCTTTCCACGGCGGGGCTGCTCCTCGTCTGGCGCGCGACCCGGCGCTCCCGCGCGCTCCTTGTCGGGCAGCTCGCACGCTTCGCGCGCAGGCATCCCCGCGTGCCGGAGGGGATGCCGCGTCCCGCTTCGTCCTTCTCCGCGCAGGAATCCTACAAGCTCTCTTGGCGCGCTCTCTCGGCCACGCGCGGGGCCGGGCGCGTGCTCTGGCAGGTCGTGCTCGACCGTCGCGCACGCGCGGCGCTCGCCCTCAACTTCCTCACGCACGGCGTCTTGACGGCCCTGCTCTGGGCTCTGACGTGGGCGCTGCGCAGCGGTTGACGAAAGGCGGAGGGAAAAAGGTAAAAGGCAAAAGTCGAGAGAGCCGGGCGAAATGCGTCCGGTCTGCTCTTGAACTTTTGCCTTTTACCTTTTTCCCTCCGCCTTATACTCTCTGTCGCCGTTTGTCGCCGGGTGCGTGTTGATGATAAAGTGCCGTTTCACTTAAATCGTACGCCCAAACGGTGAACAGACGAGTCCGAACCTCTGTCAGACTCGGGCGGGCGATACGTTCGCAACATCGACGAAAATTTTCTATATTCTGACAATCTGACAAGCCGGGTAAATTTTTGTGAGCAGCAAAAGTAGCAGTCCGACCCCTAGACAACTGTCGCGCGCCGAGCAGGAAGTGCAGACGGCAGCCGAACGTCTGACCTCGCAGATGGACGACGCGCTGGCCGCCGTCACCATCCAGTCGCCCGACGCCGTTGACGAGCTTGAAGCGTGCGCCGACCGTTTGGAGCGTGCCGCCCGCGACATGTCGGTCGCCCTCCGCGAGCTGGCCGAAGAGCGCGGGAACCGGGACGAAAAGTAAGTTTAAGAGGGGCCAAAGTTTCTACCGGAGCCGAAGTGGGAGCGCCTTCGCGGATTAAGCCCTGTGCGGCGTCCGCCTTCGCGCTCCTCATCTGTTTCTGCCCTCGATTTGTTCGGGTAGCAAACAAAGAAAAGCCGTCAATCGTCAATCGTAATAAGGAAGAATAGGATTTTCCATTCACGATTTACGATTCACGCATTTAGAGGAGTGTGTATGCAGGCTATCAAAAAGAGCGCCGCGCAGGAGCACGGGCGCAGGCACTCGGACGTGGGGCTCGAAGCCATCGGCATCGACGCGCCGGCCAACGTCTACTGGAACCTCAACACGCCGGAGCTGTACGAAGTGGTCGCGCGTCGCTCGGAGGGCGTCTTCTCCGCGCACGGCGCGCTGCTGGTGGACACGGGCGAGCACACTGGACGCGCCGCCAAGGACAAGGCCATCGTGCGCGAGCCGGGGAGCGAGGATAAAGTCTTCTGGGGAGAGGTCAACAAGGAGTTCTCGCAGGAGCAGTTCAACGCCCTGCGCGACCGCATGATGGCGCACACCGAGGGGCTCGACCTCTTCGTGCAGGACACCTACGCCGGGGCCGACCCGCGCTACCGCCTGCCCGTCCGCATCATCACAGAGCTTTCGTGGCACTCCCTGTTTGCGCGCACCATGTTCATCAACGACGACTCGACCGGCGCGAAGCACACGCCCGAGTTCACCGTCGTCAACCTCCCGAGCTTCAAGGCCGACCCCGAGCGCGACGGCACGCGCGCGCAGACCTTCATCCTCATGGACTTCTCGCAGCGCCTAGTCCTCATCGGCGGCACTTCTTACGCGGGCGAGACGAAAAAGAGCGTCTTCACCATCCTCAATTATCTTCTGCCGCAGCGCGGCGTGATGAGCATGCACTGCTCTGCGAACATCGGCGACGCGGGCGACGTGGCAATCTTCTTCGGCCTCTCGGGTACTGGCAAGACCACGCTCTCGGCTGACCCTGAGCGCCGCCTCATAGGCGACGACGAGCACGGTTGGAGCGACGACGGCGTCTTCAACTTCGAGGGCGGCTGCTACGCCAAAGTCATCAAGCTCTCGGCTGAGGCCGAGCCGGACATCTACCGCACCACGCGCATGTTCGGCACTGTCATGGAGAACGTCGTCTACGACGCCGAGACGCGCATCCCAGACCTCGACGACGCGGCGAAGACCGAGAACACTCGCGCCGCTTACCCGCTCACCTCCATCCCGAACATCGTGCCCGAGGGCTACGCGGGCCACCCGCGCAACATCATCATGCTGACGGCTGACGCCTTCGGCGTGCTGCCGCCCGTAGCGCGCCTCAGCCCGGAACAGGCGATGTATCATTTCCTGTCCGGCTACACGGCGAAGGTCGCCGGAACCGAAAGAGGTGTCACCGAGCCGCAGGCCACATTCTCGACCTGCTTCGGCGCGCCCTTCATGGTGCTTCATCCCGGCGTCTACGCAGACCTGCTCGGCAAGAAGATACAGGAGCACAAGGCCACCTGCTGGCTGGTCAATACGGGATGGTCGGGCGGCCCCTACGGCGAGGGCGAGCGCATGAAGATTAAGCACACGCGCGCCATGATTCGCGCCATCCTCAACGGCTCGCTCGCCGAAGTCGAGACGCGCCCCGACCCGGTCTTCGGCGTCGGCGTCCCCGTCTCCTGCCCCGAAGTGCCTACGGAAGTCTTGACCCCGCGCAACACTTGGAAGGACAAGGAATCCTACGACCGGAAGGCGCGAGAACTCGCGCGTCTCTTCAACGATAACTTCAAGAAGTACGAGGCGGGCGTCGTCGAAGCCGTCCGCACAGTCGCACCCAAGGCGGAATAAGAGAAAGCGACAGGCGACGGGTAGCAGGTGACGGGTAAAAGATGAAAGGGCGGAGGAGGCTTGATGCCCTCTTCGCCCTTTCACCTTTACCCCTTACCCCTTGCTCGTTATCTATTACCTGCCACCAGCTTTTAAAATCTGTAGCCGAAGCCGACGCTGGCCTGAAAGTTGTGCGAGATGTTGGTGGAAGACGTTTCGACTCCGGTGAAGATGTTGCGGCCCGCCTGCTTGAAGCGGACGATGGTGTCGCCGAGGTCAACGCGGATGATGGTGCGTGAAGAGGGGTAGACTTCGGCGACGATGCCCGCGTCGAGCGCGAGATGATTGTGATTGGGGCGGCAGATGTTGAAGGAGCCGCCCGAGCCGCAGTCGAATCCGGAAGTGGACTCGCCGATGAACATCACGCCGGGACGAAGCTTGCCGAAGACTCCGACGTACTTCGAGCGCCCACCGGCCTTGACCCCAGCGAACCCTTGCACGTTCTGTCCCGTCAGGTTGTTGCCGAACCGGTCGCTCGGGAAGAAAGTAGTCTCGGCGTCGAGCGCGAAGTGCTCCGTGAAGTTGTAGCCTAAGCGAGCGCCGAGGCCCTTCGCAGACTCGTCCAGATTCTCTCCGCCGAGGGCCGAGAAGACGGCCCCGACCTCGAACTTGTGCTCATCGGTCTGCGCCTTTGCGCTCGCGGGCGAGAGTACGAGCAGCAGCGCAACGATGGTGTAGAAAAATCCCTTTCTCATAACTTTCCCTTCCTGATTTCAATGTCGTTGAAATGTCGTCGAATGGCTCTTCAAGACGTGCTCTCTTCTTCGTCCGGGTCTTCGTCGCGTGGCCGTCTTTTCCGCGGCACGTTGTCGGAGGAGGCGCGCACGTTCTTGATTTTCTTGATAATCTCGCGGCCCAGATTTTCGGCGGCGACGAGGCCGTTGATGGCGACCGTCTTGCCGCTGGTGACGATGACGCTGGTGCGCGGGTCGGTGATGGTGAAGATGTAGTTGAGCGCCGTCTTCTCGAAGGTGATGACGAGGTCGGCGGCGCGCTCTTCTGTGACGAGCATCAAGTCCCAGTCCTGAAGCTCGCGGTATTTTTGCAGCTTGTATTCGAGATACTTTTTGTCTAGATGCTGCGTCGGGCGGACGTAGATAGTCCGCGCCGCGCGCATGATGGAGACGGGCGACACGTGCTCGCGCGGCCCGGTCTGGCGCTCGCGGCTCGCGGGCGCGTTCTGCGTGCGCGGCGTGTCTTGCGCGGCGCTAGCGTGCTCGCGCGCCAAGGCGGTGCTTCCGAGGACGGCGTGGCCCGCGAAAGCGAAGAGGGCGACGGCGGTCAGCCAGCCCATGGCTTCCAAAACTCTTTTCATGATGCGTCTCCTTCTGGCGGCACTCGTTTCCGGTTCGACTCGCATAAAAAAACCTCTTGCCGGATGAGACCGATGGCAACGGGCGTGCCGTCGCTTTCGAGCCCGTAAAACGAAGGTTCCCGCCAAGAGCGCGTCGAAACGAGCGCCGCATGAGGGCAGCAGGTGAAAGATATTTACGACGACCGCAGACGCCGCGCAGGCTTGCGAAGGAGGAAGCCTTGCACAGACTTTTCATCGCTGCATCGTCGCATTCTGTTGCAAGAGGGTTTAAACTAGGGCAGACTGAAAGAGGAAAAGGCCGGGGCTTAGGACGCCCCGACCTGACGTTGAAGGGTCTGCGGAGAGGTACTTGGGCAGGCACGCACGAAGGCACGGCAAGCGCGCGGATACTTCCGGGCGACCTCGCTTCATTGACGGCAAACAGCGTCGAAGGAAGACCAGCATAAGGCCCAGTGCTGCAAAACCTATTGCATTCTGCCCCGCCGAAGCGTTAATCTCGCGCCGTGAGCGTCCCCGCCGCTATCCGACACTCACATTAAGCACACTAAGACTTGGCCGCCACCGAGACAGCTTGGCATAATCTCGGGTAAGGTGCTGGCTATATCATCGGCAGTATGCTTGTCAGCACGTTCATTGTTAATTCCGCAAGGCTCACCGACACTCCGTTCGGCATCCAGCTCTCCGGAGAAGGTGTTGAAACCAAGAGGGTTGAGTCTTCAACCATCGAGGCCGGTTGCGATGGCGGCGGCGGCGGCGGCGTCTCGGGCGAGCCATTCGGCATCCAGCCGTCTGCCTGTACGGTGCAAGTTAGAAGTAGCATTAACACTGATGTTCGTAGAACTTTACGCATCTTTTCGACCCTTTCGCTTTATGAGGTTTAACCGAGATTGCCACCGCGCCTGTCGGGGGAACGACGGGGGAGCTACGCATGCCAGACAATGGCATAGACAAAGAAAGGCTATCCTCACATGACTTTAGCAGAAGTACGCCTTAAGGAACTAGATGACTCCTCACTGCCCTCGGACGAGCGAATAGGGTTGCGCTGTAGGGTCGCGGCTGAGTTCATTCACACCGGCCAATATGAGGCCGCGCGTGATGCTCTGGGCGAGTTGTGGCCGGGACTCGGGCGAAGGCCCGAAGTCGCCCAGATGCCCTCCGCAGAGGCCGCCGAGGTGCTGCTTCAGTGCGGAGTTTTGACGGGCTGGCTCGGCAGCGCGCGCACCGTCTCGGGCGTTCAAGAGCAAGCCAAAGACCTCATCTCGGAAGCTTTGCGCATCTTCCAGTTCGAGGGCCGCTACGAGAAGGTGTCCGAGGCGCAGTACGAGCTTGGCATGTGCTATTGGCGGCTCGGCTCGTTCGACGAGGCCCGCGTCGTGATGAGGGAAGCGCTGCGGCCCCTGAAGGACATCGATGTCGAGCTGAAGGCTAAAATCCTTATCCGGCGGACGGTCGTCGAGATTTGGGAGAATCGGTACTACGAGGCGCTCACCATCCTAAGAGAGGCCGAGCCGGTCTTTGAATTCGTCAACGACGCGCTCAAGGGCAGGTGGCATGGTCAGATGGGTCTGGTCTTAATCAGGCTCGCCGGCGTGGAAGGGAATAACGATTACGCGGACAGGGCCATAATAGAGTTTACGGCGGCCATTTTTCACTACGAGCAGGCCGGGCACAAAAGGTACTGCGCGACCAACCTGAACAACCTCGCGATGACGCTCCATAAGCTCGGGCGCTACTCTGAAGCGCACGAATCGCTTGACCGGGCGCAGTTGATATTCACGCGGCTGAAAGACTCCGGCAACTTGGCTCAGGTGGACGAGACGCGCGCGCGCGTGCTGGTGGCAGAAGGCAAGTACCGCGAGGCGAACCGCGTCGTCACCGGCGTCGTGCAGACTTTGGACAAGAGCGGCGAGCTGGCGCTGCTGGCCGACGCGCTCACCGTTCAGGGCGTCGTGTGTGCGAGGCTCGGGAGCTTCGACACTTCGCTGAACATTCTCAGGCAGGCTTTTAGGATATCGCAGGAGTCCGGCGCGCTCACCAGCGCAGGGCTGGCCGCGCTGACCTTAATCGAAGAGCACGGCGCGAGGCGACTTTCGGAGACTGAGCTGTACGACCTCTATCGACGCGCCGACGAGCTGCTGCGCACCACGCAGGACGCCGAAGACATCGCGCGGCTCAGGGCTTGCGCGCGCGTCGTCGTCAGGCGCGTGTCGGGCGCGCGGCTGCACGACAAGAACTTCACGCTTCAGGGCGCAATCTACGACCTTGAGTCGAAGTTCATCGAGCAGGCGCTGGACGAAGCCGAAGGGAGCGTGACGCACGCCGCGAAGCTGCTCGGCATGAGATACCAGTCGCTCAGCAATCTGCTGAACACGAAACACAAAAGGCTCCTCAAGAAGAGGACGCCCGTAAAGAAGCGCAGGCGCAGCATCGTAAGGATGGCCGAGTGAAGCCGTGTGCTGTCGCCCTCCGTCAACAGCGCGGGGACTTTCGCGTGTAATTCGGGCGAGATGAATTCTAGATGACGAAGCACCCGGACGACTTGGCTGAGGGCTCGAACGACGCGGGCGACGCGCGGCGCGGCGTGGCGGAAATCTTAGGTTTCGGCGGCGAGGGCGACGCGCAAGACGTGAGCGCCGGGACGGAGATGACCCTCAAGACCGTGGTCGAGACCGTCCGCCGCGTGATGCGCGCCGACACGGCGAGCGTCGCCAGCTTCTCCCTAACCGAGCGCACCATCACTTGGCGCGCGATGAGCGGCTTCCGCAAGCTAGACCCTTCCGAGGGCGAAATCGTCAACGCCCTGCGCGGCGAGTTCGCCGAGCGCGCGGCCTCTTCCGAAGATACCATCATCGAGGTGAAGGGACTCGCGGGCGACCTGCCCGTGAGCGAGTTTCCGCTGCACAGCGCCGAAGGCGTGCGCGATCTGGCGCTCGTCGCACTGCGCGCGCGCGGCGAGAGGCTCGGCGTCCTCGCCGTCGGCTACCGCGCCTCTCACCGCTTCAACGCCGAAGAGCGGCAGCAGCTCGAAGGTCTGGCCGAGATGGCGGCGCTTGCTTTAGACAACGCGCGTCTTTTCCAGACGCTCGGCACGGCCAAGAGAGTCTGGGAGCAAACCTTCGACGCCATCCCCGACGGCGTCATCGTCCACGACGACCGGATGCTCGTCGCGCGCTGCAACTTCG
>WUUC01147001.1_pt1 | contig 12411 bp, 7 predicted proteins | sample 6278441 | NCBI WGS metagenome assembly WUUC01 (sample SAMN13675441, study PRJNA597444) | soil metagenome | isolation source: soil | place: USA: Washington | collected 2017-10 | reverse complement strand
GGGCCGCGCCTATTTGCTCTCGATTGGCGTGAGCGATAATGAGAACGCCGAGTACAGGTTGAGCTTCGCGGCCGACGATGCGCGGCTCTTCGGGGAGACTTTAGCCGAGCGGCTGCGCGCGACCGGCCGCTTCATCGAGGTCATAAACATCCCGCTCCTATCCGACCCCGCGCTGGTGCGCGCAGCAATGGCGGCGGGCAGGCCGACCAAGCGCGCCATACAAGGCGTCCTAAATTTACTGTCGGGCAGTGGCAAGAAAGTGCCGGCAGAGGTGCTTCGCGAGATTCCAAACGCTGAACGGTTGCGAGCAGCGAGGCCGGAGGACGCAGTGATTATTTTCTTCGCCGGGCACGGCGTGACCGCGAACGGCGAGACATCGAAGGGCATCTTCTATCTCTACCCATACGACCTCGGGAGCGGGGGCGCGGCCGGCGACAACCTGCGGCGTGCGGTTTCAAGCGAGGAGCTGTCGGAATGGCTCAAGAAGGTGGATGCAGGCGAGATGCTGATGGTCATCGATGCATGTCACTCGGCGGCGGCCGTGGAGGGCCAAGACTTCAAGCCGGGGCCGATGGGGAGCCGGGGCTTGGGCCAGTTGTCTTACGACAAGGGGATGAGGATATTGACAGCAACGCAGGCAGCCGACGTGGCCGTCGAGGATGAAACGTTGAAGCAGGGGGTTTTGACTTACGCGCTGGTGCGCGACGGGCTGTTGAGGTTCGGGGCCGACTATCGGCCGTCGGACGGAAGGATTAACTCGTCGGAGTGGATAGAGTATGCCGCGCGGCGCGTGCCGGAAATTTTCGGAGAGGTGAAGATCGGGCGGCGGCGGTTGGTGGTGAGAGGGCGGCCGTTAGATGGGACTGGGGCGGCGGATTACCTGTCGCGGGAAGCGAGACGAACGGCCGGGGCGCAGCAGCCGGCGGTCTTCGACTTCTCCCGCGGGAGGCCCCCGATGATCATCTCCATTAAGGAGTAGAACCGACGAGGCTTCGTAGTCGACGGTATTTCAAACTCGTCGAGTCATCAGTCAGTCAGCCTCATTTCGCGTTGCCCCTCACGGAGATGACGGCCGGCTGCTTCTTTCTCGCGAAATCGAACATCGCGGGCTGCTGCGTCCATAAAGTCCGCGTTCGCTCCCGTTCGAGGTAGTCCCTCGCGCCCTCGACGGTAGTCTGCCGCCCACGCACGATCAGGCGCTTTCTTCCTTCCCACACCTCGCCGTATATTTCCGGCACACGCCCGACAGCATAGCGCATCCACTCGACTGAGTTGATGCGCCCGTCCGTAGGTCGGTAGTCCGCACTGAACTTCAGCAGACCGTCGCGCACCAATGCGTAAGTGAGGAGACCATGCTTCAGACCCGTATCCTCTACCGCCACGTCGGCGGCCTGAGTCGCCGTCAGTATCCTCATCCCCTTGTCATAAGAGAGTTGACCCAGTCCGCGGCTGCCGATGGGGCCGGGTTTGAAGTCCCGCCCCTCTACCGCCGCGGCTGAGTGGCACGCATCGATGACCATCAGCATCTCGCCTGCGTCAATATCGCGCATCCACGTCGATAACTCGTCGCTCGAAACAGCTCGTGCGAGGAGACCTCCCGCCGCGCGCTCACTCCCGAGATCATACGGGTAGAGGTAGAAAACGCCCTTCGCCGTCTCGCCGTGCCCGGCGAAGAAGATAATCACCATATCTTCCGGTCTAGCACGCTCGATGCGCTCGGCGTTTGGAATCTCGCGGAGCAGATCGGCTGGCAGGCGCTCGCGCTTACCGGCGAGCAGCGACAGGACGCCCTCAATCGCGCGCTTCGTCGGCCGGCCTTCGCGGATGCCGGCGGGCGCGGGCTTAACGTCGGCGTGCAGCGGCACGCTCAACACTTCGGCGAAGCGGCCGGTGGCGCGTAACTGACGGCCGAGCGTCTGCTCCACCGCGCGCGCGTCGTCGGCCGCGAAGCTCAGTCTGTACTCGGCGTTCTCGTTATCGCTCACGCCAACCGAGAGTAGGTAGGCGCGACCCTTGACGGCTGGGCCGCCCACCTTCGCCTCGAAAGTCCGATGGACGGTCTGGCTCTTAACACGGTCGGCGTTGAAGGCATAGGCCGAAAACTCCACGTGCTCGGCCCTGCCCGTGCGCGGCAGTCTGACCTCGAAGTCGATGGTGGCACGGCCCTCTGCGTCGAGAGTCAGCGGGCCACCGCCCGCAGGGGCGTACCCGACCAGCGACCCGTTCCTAAACAGCCGCAGGTCGTGGACGGCGGGAGCCGGAGCGCCCGGCCGACTCTTCGCGCCCACCACCGAGACCGACAAACGAACCGTGTCACCCGCACCCGCGTTGATGCTGTCAATAGCCACCGTTGGTTGCGCGCGGTCGCGTTGTGACAGGTCGGGAAGGGGAGGCAACTGCTCGCCGGAGAGTGTGCGCGCAAGCAGGCGCGGCTCGTAGTAATCGCGCATGAAGATTTCGAGCGGTAGCGGTGTGAGAGGCGAGTCGCCGACGACCCAGTGGAGACCCTCGATGTTGTCGAGATTGTTCGTGTCGAACCGTCCGTCCGGCGTGACCACGACCCACGTCCCGTCTTCGAACGAGATGAGGCGGCACGCCTCCTCGCCCGTCGCCGTCTTCCAGATGCGCGTCGTGCCGTCAGGGCTGCCCGAGACGACGAACTCGTCCCCCTTCAGGAAATCGACTTCGCTGTGCAACGCGTCCCTCCCTTTCAAACTCCTCAGTCTTTTACCGGAGGCCACGTCGTAAAGGCCGTCGCCGTCCACAAAGTACTTCTCACCGCGCGGGAACGCGGCCGGACTCTTCACGCTCGTGACCCGCCCGGTGTCGAACTCGACATGCCTGCCGCCTTTAACTACATACACGCCGTCCAGTAAATTTCCGCTGCGGCTCCGATGCAAATCACCATTTTCATTCGGCACCCTTCTAAGCACTCGCCGCGTCTGCACGTCGAAGAACGAAATGTAGCTGTCGTTATTCTCTATCGTCTGCACGGCGAAACTTCTGCCGTCCGGGGAGAAATAGAGGCCGGGGAAATTATTCAGTTCGAGACGCATCCGCCAGACGAGGCGGCCGGTCTGTGTCTCGACGAGGATGAGGCTGTTCTCTGCCTCCTGAATGAGCGTGAGTTTTCCATCCGGCGACAGGTCGCAGAAGCTGTGGCCGTGCGTTCTGGTTTTGTAGGTCAGATTCGTGAAGTGGCCGTCGTCTATCCCCCGACACCAGACCTCCTTCCCGGTCTTGAGGCTCCAGAGGCAAGCCTCCCCTCCTTCCGTCAGAAGGTGCTGCCCGTCGGGGGTGAGCCACGACGAGATAGCGCCGAGCTTCGGGCCTAAAAATTTCTGAACCGACTCGCCCGTCTCCGTGTTCCACACCTGAATGCCGAACGTCGAAACCTCTTCGCGTGAGGTCGCCTTAGCTTCCAGTTGCAACGCGATGAGCTTGCCGTCCCGAGACATCAAGCGCACGGGCAGGTGGTACGGGCCGGCCCGGCTAATCTCGGCCGGGTTGTAACCTTCCAACTCGACCTGCGTCCCGCGCTCGACGTTCCACAGATACGCCCCCGACAGAATCAGTTTCCCGTCGGCCGAGACGCTTAACCCGATCAAGCCTTCGGCCTTCCCGGCGAACCTCCTGACCTCTTCGCCCGACTCAGTCTCGTACATGCGCAGAGAGTTTTCACCCGTTTCAATAATGGTGGAGCCGCCAGCGACGATCACGCCGAGCGACAAGAGGAAGTATTTCCCGTCGGGCGTGAAGGCGAACGCATTGGCCTCGCTCCCTGCTATAAAATTCTTGACCTGTCTTACAACCCGACCCGTCCGAAAGTCGATTAACTCGACGCCCTCGCTCTCTTCCCAGTCGGCGGCGGGGCCACTCACGATGTCTGCCAGCAGATATTTTCCGTCTGGGGAGATGCCGACAGGGCCGTTACCGACGAAGCTTCGCACCTGCCTGCCGTTGGCAATCTCCCAGACACGGATTGAGTAGACTTCGCCCCAGTTATAAGGCGGTTGCCCGGCGGCCAGGAGGAACCGGCCATCCGGCGAGAAGACGACCGTCCCCACACCGCTATACATGGTGTTGTCTTTCTCATCCTGGGTGAAGCGCCTGATCTCCCGCCCCGTCGTCACATCCCAGACGCGCGCCGTGGGGTCGCGGACGGAGGGCTCTCCCTGCGCGCCGAGGTAATCAATCTCGCCGCCGCCGGTCGCCACGTACTTCCCGTCGGGCGAGAAGACGGCCGCGTGGATGGGCGCTTCGTGCCCCGCAAAAGTCCTGACGGCGCGGCCGTCGCTCACACGCCACAGATTCGCGGTCTTATCTTCACTCGCGGTGAGCAGCGTCGCGCCGTCGGGCGAGAAGGCCACGGCCGTCACCGCTGCGGCGTGCGCCGCTATCTCCCTGACGACCGCACCGGTGGCGACATCCAACAGTCTGACACTATATGTTGACGGCGGGCTCTCGCCTGGTGTCGGCGGGAACGAAATTTTACGGGAGCCCTCGGTGACCGCCAGCGTCTTCGCGTCCGGCGAGAAGGCGAGGGCCGACACGCTGCCGGTGCCGGGCAGCGGCATTCTCTCGATCTCACGCCCTGTCGCGAGTTCCCAAAGGATGCACTCCCGGTCGCCGCCCGAAGCTAACAGTTTCGCGTCAGGCGAGACGGACAGTACGTCCTGCCCGTTCGAATGCCCCAGTTGAACCACGAGTCGCCTGTCGCCACCGGCTTGCGCGCGCTGCTGCGTGGTGGCAGTGAAGGTGAGCGGCAGGGCCGTGAGTAATAGAGTGATGAGGAGGCATGTGGTATGGGTCTTCAACTCTCAAAGCTCCGGTGGGTTGGTGTCGGCCTTACCCTTATTTGTCGGGCGGCGCGGCGCCTTCGACCATCTCGACAGACCTATTGAGGATGGCCTTGCGATAATCTTTGACGTGCTCGACGACCTGATGTACGAGCACAATGACCAGCGTGGGGGCGAAGTAGAGCCACCCGGACAGCCCTCGATAAGCGACGAGGCTACATAAGAGCGCGAGCGCCGGAATCAGCAGGAGACTGTAGAGAATCGCCTTCTTAAAGCCGACCCGGTGGAACAGAACGACGAGCAGGACGCCGTCGAAGAGTGTGAGAAGAAACTTCAGCCAGTTGCTGGGCGGCTTGAAGCCCCCGCCCATCAGCTCGGTCTCCGTGGCGCTCGCCACTACGTCCACCCCGGCCATCAGCCCGAGCGGCGTCTGATGCCTGTCCTGCCCGAGATAAGTCCCGCCGATGATGACGATCTTATCGCGCACCAAATCACCCGAGGCCCACCCCGCGTCCTTCGACATCTCCAACAGTTGCGAGGCAGGGATGTGCAGGCGGTGAGTGGCCGCCGTGTCCCCCGCGAACCTCACGTAGAGCGACTCGTCGAGCGGGCCGCGCGCTGCGGCCTCCGCTGGGACGAAGAGACTGTAGAGCGACCAGTTGAAGGTAGGTATATCTTCGCCGTTCACCGTGACGACGCGTCGGTAACGACGTGTGACGTTGTCCGAGTCCTCAGGCAGCACGGGCGGGGCCGCGTGATGTCCGGGCGGGAGGGGCTGCCCGCCGAGCGCGGGTTTGAGTTCAAGTATCTCACCCTCCGACCCGATGACTACAGCGCGCGCCCAGACAATCGGGGGCCACCTCTGCTCGGCCATGATGTGTGTGAAACTCGCGTCGGAAGTATCGATGTCTACGCCGATCACCTTCGCGCCGCCCCGCGCGACGGCGTCAACTAGGCGGCGCAGCACCGCGTAGTCGAGCGGGCTTCTCGAATTGAACAGTCGCGCGTAGTCTTCATCGCTGATGTTGACGATGGCGACGCGTCGAGCCTCGGCAGGGACGACGGTCAAACGCGCCCTCGCCTCCACGGTCAACTTTTCCGCATCTTGGAGAGGGCCGCTCTTGCTGAAGATGAGCGTCAGCAGCGCCGTGAGCAACACGATGGGGAGCGCGCGTTTCAGGCGCGCGCGGGCCGGGTTCTTCGCGGGTGTCTGAGCCTTACCGTCCGATGGCGGCTTAACCTCGCGCCCCTCTGCTGATGGCGGGTGGCTTCCGGACCCGTCCGCGGGTGGGGCGGGAGGACCTCCAGCACGAGGCTTTTTTCTCTTCTTCACTATGGCCGATTCGGCGTGGCTTTAGTTAGTGGGTGGTGCGATGTGACTTCGTGCCATGTCGTCGAGGAAGGCGCGCAACAGACTTCGAACCGTCGCTTTGTCTACGTTCTTCTCTTCCCACGCGAGCGACAGGCGCTTAACTTCGGCGAAGCGTCGCGTCGCCTCTTCATACTTCGTGGCGTCTATTATCAAAATCCACGCGCTATCAAGAGTGGGCTGTTTGTTCTTCGACTGGAGCCTGATCATTTCGTAGAGGCCGGGGGCCAGGCCCTGCAACGTCAAACTCCGCGCAGTTTCCGAGTTCCAGTCTAGTTTTTCGACCCTCGGAGGCTGACCAGCTTCAGCCCCTACCACGGCGAGCGGCTTGAACTCGACGAGATATGTTTCCGGCGTCAGGTGCTCGAAAGCGGGTGTGAGATCAACCCGGCCGTCACGCATCGCAAGAACTGACTCGCGGAACCCCCCTCGCGTGATGTGGACCGCAAACCTATCCGGCTCGCTCTGCCAAAGGCTCATGACGCGTCCAAGAAATGCGTTAAACGGCGAGGGGCTCTGTTTCTGCGCAGGCACAATGACTCTACGACAGGAGTTCTGATTTTGCGCACAATTTCTTGTTAGAAGCGTCTGGCCCTGGTTGTTGACGACGACTAACAAGTGGTCTTCGGCGGGGGAATCGTTCCTGATGATGTCCCTGGCTTTTACCGACTGTCCCCTCACTATGGGATGCGTGTCGCCCGCGAGATACCAGGCTCCCTCCACCTGAAGCACGTAGCCGACTCTCTCCTGCGCTCCGGCCTTCGGGGTAAATACAATAAGCACTAAGAACCCGAGCCTGATCAGTACTGCGAAACGGATTACCGGAGTGCCTAATAGCCGGGCAAGCGTTCCGCCGTCGAACGACATTCTTTCAGCCTCCTATCAGATAACTATGTTCCTACGCCTTCCGACACAGCCGGCCGCCTGAAATCTTGCCAGAATGAATCAGTATCTTATCATCATTTCCCGAGGCATCTCGTAACTTTACTTAACGATTATGGGCAATGACTTTGCTGACCACAGGCTAATGAGGAGCAAGCACCTCGACAACGTCGGCGTGCTGTTTTGTGACCGGGTAAAGGCTTTGTTCAAGGTTCGTCGCACCCACGACGGCTATTATCTCATTAGGCGACGACTCCGAACAGTCCCTTTACTGGCCCCTGACACGCTGGTCGTACGCCTCGACTCAAGTCGTACGTAATCGGCCGCCCGCGCACGATAAGCCGCCTGCGGCCACGTTTCACCGCACTGAAGATTTCCGGAACGTGCCGCGCCACGTAGCCGAGCCATTCGGACGAGATGAAGCGCCCGTCGGAGGGCCTGAAGAGGCGGATAAGGTGAGTCTTGCCGCCTGCTCCGACGGCCTCTGCATCGGCGGGCTCGCCGGTTCGGAGGGTTTCGGCCGCGGCAAGCCCCCGACCGTCGGGCGAGAATGCCAGTCGCGACGACTGCTCGACGGCGACCAGTTGTGCCAAGGTGATGACGCCGGTTAACAGTATGCGGAGTGAGCACACGAAGCCGTTACAATTCATCGGACGAGGTCTCCTGTGAGTCTTTGGGCGGGAGCAGAGGCAGCACGGTGGTGATGCGCTTCATATAGTCCGGTGGCAATTCTTATCAAACTGCCACCAGCCAACATCGAGTAAACTACCATGCCCCGGGGATTGAATTACTACCCGCGGGCAGGAAATGGGACTCATTGTGAAAACACTCGAATGTATAATAATCTCATCGCAACTTTCTTTGAGGGCTTCGTGGGGACAATTAACTCTGGTGAGTAAATCCAAAAGGCCGCCGCGCCTGCTCACGTCTCTCATCTGCTCCCCGTCTTAATTGCGTAGTCTCCGCCGGACTTCTCACGATGAAAAAGATTCTCCTGACAATGAGCGTTTTACTCTGCGCGCTCCAGACCGCGCCGTCGCGCGCGCAAAACTCCGGAGACGTACCGACACTGTATCCCGCTAACACATACAGTAGTTACGCACTGACCGTGTCATTTTCCCCCGACGGCAAAAGCATGGCTACTCATGGCTTGGATTCAATCCTAGTGTGGGACCTTGAAATGCGGAGAGCCTCAAGCGCGCTCGTCTGGTATGGGGGCATCAATTCTGTGATGTACGCACCCGAAGGCCAAAAACTCGCTATCGTCGGCACTCATAATAAAAGACTGATTAAGGTCTGGAATATTATTCCAGGGCAGAGCATCAAGCTCGGCGATTTCATCTCCGAAGAGGAGAGATATCAGGGCATAATCACACTGCTGGGTCACGAAGACGATATCAATTCGGTAGTCTTCTCCCCGGACGGGCACGTGATAGCCACCGGCAGCGTCGATAAGACCATCAAGCTGTGGGATGCGGAAACCGGGAGCGAATTGAAAACGCTCGCCGGCCACACCGAAGAAGTTAACTCGGTCGCCTTCTCACCTGACGGTAAACTGCTCGCCTCGGCGGGCGGCGGAGACTGGGTAAACCTACAGGGCGAGAGAGACTTCAAGATCAGATTATGGGAAGCGGAAAGCGGGCGGCTGTTGAACACGTTGGGGGGACACTCCGAGCCAGTGCTCCGGGTAGCTTTTTCTGCTGACGGCAGGACAATCGCCTCTGTAACTGATCAAGGGGTCGCGCTGTGGGACGTTCGCGGGGGGATACGCCTCACCAATTTCCCGGGCGTGGCTGAGGCGAAATTTTCTCCCGACGGCAGGACCGTAGCCCTCAGCAGCACGGATGAGTCAGCAGAGTTGCACTACCCGGTCGGAAATAACGGGACAGTTAAACTATGGGATGTCGTGGTGGGGAAAGTGCGTATGACCCTCTCGAACATTTCTGCCAGACCCTCTGCGACCTTCTCGCCGGACGGCCGCACTCTCGCGGCTTTCAGGAACGAATGGATTCAACTGTGGGATATACAGACGGGGGCGGAACGAAAGAGACTTACCTCACAACACGGCGGCGCGAACAGGTCCATAGCTTTTGCCCCCGACGGCCGAACATTGGCGGCGGTCAGCCAAGGAAGTTCCGTCATACTGTGGGACATTCCCAGCGGGAACGAACTGGTCAGATTGTTGCCAGCGGTCAGAGACGACGACGCGAACTGGACGGTCATCACTCCCGACCAGCGTTTCGACACGAATTTCATGGAATACAACGGCATGCAGTGGCTCTTTAGGGACGAGCTTAGCGTCATCCTGCCGCTCGAAGTTTTCTCACGGCAGTACTTCGAGCCGGATTTGTTCCGCAAGGCTCTCGACCACGAGCGGCTGCCGCCGCTCCGCCCGATTTGGGACCTCAACCGCGTCCAGCCAAACGTCGGCAACATACAAATCTCCGCGATCGCGGACAACCGAACGGTCACCGTCTCGGTTGATGTCGAAAACGTCCGGGCCGACATTATCCGGCGGGGCGTCAAAGAAACCCTTTCCTCGGGCGTGTATGACTTGCGCCTGTTTCGCGACGGCCAAATGGTCGGACAGAGCACGCCTCATGAACTGCTGGAAAAATACGCCAGCATCGCGTCCCGAAATGCCGAAGCGGTGAGACCGCGCAGGCCAACCGACTCGGCGGAAGACGAAGCGTGGCGCGCGGCTCATGACTTGTCGCGGATCGTGAAATTCGAACGAGGTAAAGCAACCTACACCTTCAAGAACGTCAGACTCCCGCGCGACGGTCGCAGGCAAGTTGAGTTCACAGCCTACGCTTTCAACGCCGACCGCGTGAAGAGTCAAACCGCTTACAACGATTATTACATTCGTGGTGACGTTCCCCGCGGCCCGCGCCGCGCGTACGTCATTGCGTTCGGCGCGAACCAGTACGAAAGCCCCGACTGGGACTTGCAGTTCGCCGCCAACGACGCCAATGCCATGGCCGAGATAGTCTCAGCGACGCTAAGACGTGGGAAAGAGTTCGATGAAGTGGTCGCCATCCCTCTCATCTCAGACGACGTGCGGGCTGATGGCGCTACGTCCGCGAGAAGGGGCGCTACGAAGGGCAACGTACAAACCGTCCTCGAACTGCTGGCAGGTAAAGCGCCGGCCGAAGGAAAATTGAAGAGCATTGAGAACGCTATCGGCGCTGAGACATTGAAAAAGATTCGCCAAGCCACCCCGGATGATCTGGTGCTGATCTCCTTCTCGGCGCACGGTTACGCTGATCGACAGGGCATATTCTACATCGTGCCCACAGATATTGGCGTGGAAAGCAAGAGGGTGGCGGCCGCTCGGTTTACGACCCGTTTCATTTCCAGCGACGAGCTCTCGCTCTGGCTGCGGGACGTCGACGCGGGCGAGATGGTGATGATTGTCGATGCCTGCTACGCAGCGGCCGCGGTCGAGCGGGAGGGGTTCAAGCCGGCGCCGATGGGCAGCCGCGGCCTTGGACAGCTCGCCTTCGATAAGGGGATGAAAATCTTGACGGCCACGCAGGCGGCTGACTTGGCAATCGAAACCGGCGGCTCAATACGGCATGGCCTGTTGACCTATGCCCTACTGCGCGAAGGGCTTGAAAAGCGTAAGGCGGACTTTCGCGTCAAGGACCAGGAAATAAGATTAAAAGAATGGCTCGAATTCGGCGAGTTCCGCGTCCCTGGGCTACATGAAGACATTGCTAAAGGTAATCTTAAATCTATTGGGGGCCACCAAGTTAAAGCGGCGGGCGCGGGCGCAATCCAACAGCCTTCCCTCTTCTACTTCACTAGGAAGAAGACGGAATTGACTCTAATGTCATTAAAATAATTTCATGGGTTCACGAAGGCGACGAAAGGGGAGTCTTAGCTAAGCGGGAGGCGTCTGCTTCATCGTCATCACAATCTTCTGCCGCGCTCGGCCGCGAAGGCCAGTCGCACGCGCACGAATTCACGCTCCAGGCGGGTCAGCAGCGTTTTGCCTCCCTGAAGCAACTCCTCGCCGGATGCCCGCTCAAGTTCTTCGCAGAGCGTCGCCACCTGGCGCGCGCCGAGGCTGGCGCTGCCACCCCTGAGGCCGTGCGCCGCCCGTCGTAATGCCGCCAAATCTCTGGCCGCCCACGCGCTCAGGATGGCCGCCAGACGGCGCGGCGCGTCCTCCGCGTAAAGGTCGAGCAGCTCGACGACCACGTCCGGCTCCCCTTCAACCTGCGCCTCTTCAAGACTGTGGAGCGCCGCCCAATCCACGGCCTCCCCCGTCGCGTCGAGAGCACTCGCCCATGTCGCCGGGCGGGGGCCGCGGTCTATGCGTCCGGCGGTTTCTATTCTGCCATTCATGTTAATCCCTCCGCGCCGGCGTGCGCGCGCCGGCGGATCATAAAGACCTCGTGGACGGCTTCACGGTCGCGACGCTGCCGCCGAGCAGCAGACTTAATGTGGAGTGCAGTTGCGCGGTCGTGAAGGGTTTTGGGAGAAAGACTGTGGCGCCCGCCGCAAAGCTGTCCTGCATGAGCTTGAGCGCCGTTTCGGAGGTCATCATGATGACGGGGATTCGCATCAGACGTTTTTCAGTTCTCATGTGACGGATGATGTCTATCCCCTCAAGGTAGGGCATCATCATATCGAATACCGCCGCCCCGAATCCGGCGTCGGATTGAAGGATACGCACCGCCTCGCGGCCGTCTTCCACCGCGACCGGGGTGTACCCCGCGCGCCTGACGACGGACGCCACCAGATGTCTCACTACCGGGTCGTCGTCCGCGACCAGGATGCGCCGCGACACCCCAACACCTGTTAATGACATGTTCTTAAGTTCCTTTCACTCAAGCCAGAGCGTGACTGAATCGCTCTCGGAGGAACAGCCTGACCCGCTCGTACTCTCTGCCGAAGGTAGCGCCCAAGCGCACGGCCCCGGCCAGTTGATTCTCGCGCCCCATACGTTCCAACTCGCGCAGCGGCGCGACCACCGCCGACATCCCGCAGCTGGCGCTCACGCCGACGCAGTTATGTGCAATCAGTTCCACCGCGAGGGCGTCCCCCGACTCGATGGCGGTCATTAATTTTTCGATGCTCTCGGACATCTGCCCGAGGTACACGCCGAGGATGTCGGCCACCTCTTCCGGGTCATCGCCCATCGCCTGATGCAGCCTCTCCACATCGACGGGCGGAGCAGCCTCTTCGGGCGTAGCGCCGGAGGGTTCCACGGTCGCCGCGGCGTCCGCCAGCAGCCTTTCGAGCACGGCGGCCAACTCCTCCGGCCTGACCGGCTTGGAGACGTAGTCGTCCATGCCCGCCGCGAGACACTTCGCGCGGTCGCCTTCGAGGGCGTTCGCCGTCATCGCCACG
>WUUC01070945.1_pt1 | contig 12412 bp, 13 predicted proteins | sample 6278441 | NCBI WGS metagenome assembly WUUC01 (sample SAMN13675441, study PRJNA597444) | soil metagenome | isolation source: soil | place: USA: Washington | collected 2017-10 | reverse complement strand
ACGTGCTCACCGCGGAGGGCGCACTGTGGATCGACATGAGCACGATCTCCCCCGCCACGGCCAGAAGCGTTGCCGCACAAGCGAACGAGGCAGGGCTCCGGGCGCTCGACGCCCCGGTCAGCGGCGGTGAGCAGGGCGCGGTCGACGGCGCACTGTCGATCATGGTGGGTGGCGCGGCGGCCGACGTGGAGACCGCCCGCCCGGTCCTCGACGCGGTCGGCAAGACGATCGTCCACGTCGGACCCGCCGGCGCCGGACAGACCGTCAAGGCCGCGAACCAGCTGATCGTCGCCGGCACGATCGGCCTGGTCGCCGAGGCGTTGACGCTCCTGGACGCGCAGGGCGTCGACCTGGCGCCGGCCGTCGAGGTGCTGTCCGGCGGCCTCGCGGGCAGCGCGGTGCTGGATCGCAAGTCGTCGAACATGCTCCAGCACGAGTTCACGCCGGGCTTCCGGGTCGACCTGCACCACAAGGACCTCGGCATCGCGCTCGGCACGGCACGGGAGGTCGGCGTGCCGCTGCCCCTCGGCGCGGTCGTCGCGCAGCTCATGGCCGCCGCACGAGGACAGGGCCACGGCGACCTCGACCACTCGGCCCTGCTGCTGGTGCTCGAACAACTGGCCGGAAAGGGCCCCACCAAACCGAGCTAACCGGAGGTCAAGCCCGCCGCGCGCCGGACGTCCGCCACGAGGGCGGTGGCCGCCGGGCTCGCCGGCGCCGCCGTCACCGTCACGGTCTCCCACTTCGGCACCCGGTCCGCGAGCCCGATGAACTGGACCCGGTCGGTCTTCACCGAGAACGACTGCGGCACCAGCGCCACCCCGAGCCCGCACGCGACCATGTCGAGCAGCGAGTGCACGTCGGTCACCTCGAGCGCCACGTGCCGGTGGCCGACGACCGAGTCCACCAGGTCACGCGGCCCCCAGTCGGGCGCGAAGTCCACGAACCGCTCGCCGGCCAGCGCCGCGACCGGCACCCGTGCCGCCGACGCCAGCCGGTGCGTCGGCGCGCACGCCAGCACCATCGGCTCGCTCGCGAGCGGCGTCACCGCCACGTCGTCCGGGTGGGCCGCCGGCCGCGCGACGAACGCGACGTCCAGCTTCCCCTGCGCCACCATGCCCGTCAGCTCGCCGGACCCACCCGTCCGCAGCTCGATGTCCAGTCGCGGGTAGGTCGACACGAACCGGGACAGCACGGTCGGCAGGTGCACCACGTGCAGGCACTGCAACGTCCCGATCGTGAGGCTCCCCCGCAGCAGCCCCTGCACGGCCGCGACCGCGTCGACGCAGGCGGACGACGCGGCGAGGGTCCGCCGCGCCTCGCCCAGCAACGCGGTGCCGGCCGGCGTCAGCCGCACCTGCCGCGTGCTGCGCACGAACAGCTCGGCACCCAGCTCCCGCTCCAGCGACCGCACGGACGCCGACAGACCGGACTGTGCCACGTGCAACCGTTTCGCAGCCCGCGTGAAGTGGCACTCCTCGGCGACAACTGAGGATTTCTTAACGCACTCATGATATGGGCATCTACCTGCGGAAACGCGCCAGCGATTGAACGTAGGAGATGGGCGACCCATCGATGATCCAGATCCACGCTACGCACACCCATCTGACGGGACCACGCGCGCCGTTCGTCGTGACGCATCTGCAAGTGCAGGTCCGAACCATGTACGCTGGTCAGAGGCAAGATCAGCTCAACCTGGTGGGATCAGATGAGTGTTTCCGGTCCGCATCTACGTGCGCCGCGTGGTGCAGTCGACGGCCGGCGCTGTGCGGGCTGTGGAACAGTGCTGGCAGCTGATAACACGGCACGTCTGTGCAGCAAGTGCCACAAGGAAAAAAACGATGATCTCAGCACGCCACCCGCCCAGCCTAGGGATGAGTTTTTCGAGACGGATGATTTTCGGGCTGCTTTCGCGGATCGGCACATCGGAAGGGTATTCAGGGCATATCGGCATCATCCCCGTTATCTGCGGATCTTGGGCAAACCGCTAAATCAGGAATTGCTGGGGCGGTGGCTTGGTCTCAATCAGGGACAGGTAAGCAGACTTGAAAAAGCGCCGAAGGCTCCCGATCTAACTATCGAAACGTTCCAGAATTATGCACTTATTCTACATCTGCCGCAGCATTTTCTATGGTTTGATCTTCCGGGGCAAAGCCGATTGACGCAGTCGCAGCCATCGCGCTCACCTGACAACTTGATTATTCCGACATCTGCGAACGATATTTTGGTTGCGACCACGCGTGTATTCGAACCGGACCAACTCGCCCAACTCCGGGAACGACCACGGGATGTCAATCAGGACGCCTTGCGCTCCTTGGCCCATGTACTTCATGAATCCCGCCGACTCGAAGACAGAATCGGTGCGGCTCCGCTATTGGAGCCTATGCGTGGACACCTGACGCTCGTGGAAGGGTTGGTTGTCGATTCGCGCGGCCCCCTACGTCAAAAGGTCGTTGATCTCGGCAGTCAATATGCACAATTTGCCGCCTGGGTGCATGCTGCCGTGGGTAATGCGACTGTTGCGCGTCAATACTATGATCGGGCTACCGAGTGGGCGTTGGAAGCTGACGACCCAAATATGGTGTCAACAGCGTTGTCGATGAAAGGCCACTTGGCCTATCGACTCCGACAACTTGCGCCAATGCTAGGTCTAAGTCAGGCCGCGCAACGTGACAAGCGGTTGACCCCAGGAATCCGCGCGTTGGCCGCTCAGCAGGAAGCCCGCGCACTCGCATTGAGTGGTGAAATCGACCCCTGCGAACGAAAGCTGAATGAGGCCATGGAACTGGCCATCCGGGCAAGCGAGCATCCCGAGGACGAGCCCCCTTGGGTGTACTTCTACTCACCCGAATATTTCACCATGCAACGCGGACGCGCATACCTCTACCTAGGCTTGCACGAGAAGGCAGCCGATCTATTGGAAGCCGGACTAGCATCTATGCCGCAGGAATTGCACAATGCCGAATGGGCACAGCCGTATCGAGCTGATTTGGATACGGCGCGGAAGCGCATGTCGTAACGCGCCGTTCTACTTCATTTACTCCGACCTGTGTTGGTAGACGAACCAGTCGACGCCGTCCGCGAGATTGCAAACTTGTTGGGTCTGCGAGTGGGCTAGTCTTCGTCCTCAGGTGCGAACTGGGCGAGATGTGCGGCGAGTTCATGGTGGGAACAGCCCATAAAGTCCGCCAATTCACGGACGGCTGCCGGTGTCAGCTCTGCGATTTCACCCGGATAACAGCCCAGCTTGTAACGTGCCCACTGGCTCAGCGGACGAAACAAGTTCCTTCGGTTGTTGCTAAGAAGTGCAGTCAGGTCGACCTGCAAGGCTAGGTTGTCCATACCCAACGATGCCCGCTGAAGTGACAGACGCAACGTATTGGTTGGCTCTGCATCCAATCCGTAGCACAGTTCCAGTAGACGCAACACCGTCAATTCTCGGAGGCCATGTTCGTAGGCGAGAAGGGTACGCTCACCGATACCAGATGGGAAACGTGCTACAAACTGAACGCGTGACAAGTCGCGACTCTCCCGGATGCGTCGCAACTCCGTGCCAATCGCTTTGGAAACGACTTTGCGGTTTTTCTGATTAGAAAAATCCATGGATAGATCAGTCCCGTTGTTTAGAACATCGTGTCGGTGACAGTTCGAGAGCATCCGCCCATGATGAGACACCCCACTCAGTCTCCTGACCAAATTTATTCTGCCTGCCATCATCGTCGCTCATGACTCAAACCAATTGCCCTTTCGGGCCTTATGTGGGATCCCATCCATTCCACGTCACACCTGGAAGGGTGAGAACATAGAGAGGTATGCCTTGCTCGTCTAGCTCAGCTACTCCGCATATTCCCTCGAATGCCTGCGTGCCAAAGGGGAGATCCTGGCCCAACAGTCGCATGGCCAATTCCCTGGAGTCCGTGGTTGCCTCGACCAGAAATGTGTATACGAATGTCTTCCGACCTGTCACTTGCCAGTACCCGTCTCGCTATCCCTGTCCGAAGTGGTGGGCAACCTGTCGTGGATCGGGATGGGATAAAGCGTGCTGACCAGGATCGCAAATTCCGGCTCCAACCCCACTGCGTAGTTACCGCCCATTGACCGCTTGCGTAGGCGCGGCGTTCCAGAATCCCGGTTTCCGGGGATCAGGTGGTAAGCGTGGCCCGAGACGTTCGGGAATGAAACTAACCACACGGGTGGAGCGTCCGGCGTGACCTTTGTGGATTGGTACTCGGGAGGCAATAGCCAGTAGACCTGTGGTTTCGACAGCCCAGGGTTCTCAACGATGCCAACCAGTGTCATTTCGCTGTACTGACTGGACTCGCCCTTGTTCGATCGGTCGACACCGTCTGCCGGTCGAAGGACCCGCAATCGCAACCCGCGAGGCGATTCCTTTTCCTCGTCACTCACTGATCTCTCTTCTCTTCCTCTTGCAAGTCGAATCGCTACTTTGATACGTCTAGACCGCCTTTGGGACACCAGTTGCGCTTCCCCGTTGTTTGAGCGTGTTCACGGGTTCGCCTTTGATTTCTAGTGCGTGTCGTATGAGCGCCATTCGATGCAGGTGGGCCGCTTCCATGTCCTCAGCCACTCAAGCAATGCGGCACGTGCGTCGTTGACAGGTATGACAGCCGTGCGCGGGAATACTGCCCCAATTGCTCCATTGAAAATCAGATCGACTTCCGGCGGCGGACTTGTCGGGTTATCGGAAATCGCGATCGTCATTACTGGATCATCGTGATCTATATACATCAGCGCAGCAAAACCCGCCGACGGCCGCACGCTGATCCGAAGCTGATGATTGGGATATGGCCCGTGCTTCTTTGTACTGTGGTATTCAACGTCGCCGACGTACAGTGTGGTTTCCCAGACGACATGATCGAGGCTCAGAATTTCATCGATCAGGCGGACGGATTCTTGCATGCCATGCGTCACGCGCGCTACATCGCTGGTGAGCGCCGCCGTGAGGATCAGGCGTTTATGTTCCTCGTGTTGCCGGGCCATCGTCGGGGGCTACCTACCTCGGAACTGTTGGGAAGGGACGGCCGAGACACCCCGGCCTGCGCGATCCGGGTTGCTCCACAACCGTTACGGCAGGTACCCGCGAGGTCTATATCGATCTCGGCATGCCGCATGCAAGTTCTGACATATCGCCTGGCCAGAGCTCGGATCGCCCCCAACAAAGTCACCCGTTAGCGGTAGTCCAACTGCGCCCATTGCGCATCATAGAGTAGATCAATATCGTCGGCCAGAATATTTCTTTACTCGATATTCTTTCTCGATATATTGATCAATGCCGAACCGCGGCCGACCTGCACTTATGCTTGTGCAGAATGTTCTATACCCGGACAGACATAGTTGTTCTTCCTTGCTTGCGCGTTACTTGAGGCGACGGCTCGCAAACCTGTGGGTCTCACCCAAGAGTAAGGACCAAACAGCAATGAAGAACACAATTTTCAAATCGTCGTCGGTTTTGCTTTCTATTCCGGAGGTTGCGTGGCTTCTGGGAGTCGACAACTCGCATGTGTGCCGGGCTATCCGGATCGGGTTACTGCCGGTGGTGCGGCGTCGTGGTCGGGTGTTGGTTCCGGCGCGTGCGCTGGTGCATCTCGCCGATAACGGTGACTCCCCTGGATCGGACGGGGGTAGTGCGTGATGAACGCGGTTAACCCGGACGAGTTTTTCGAGGTCATCGCGGCCAAGCTTGACCGGTTCGAGCTGGTGCCGGATGACGTGTTGTGGGAGATCGTGACCCGTGATGGTGCCTGTGTGCAGCCGTACCGATTGGACATTGAGCCGGAGTGGGCGCGGGACGAGTTGACGGATCGGGAGCTGGCCGCGCTGATCTGTTCCGACTGCCCGGTGAAGTGGGAATGTCTCGAACTTCAGTTGCGCACGACAGGTGAGGACACGTCGGGAGTGTGGGGCGCACTGTCCGCTGAGGACGTGCGTGCGCTGTATCCGGTGTGGCGGTCGCGGCGGCGTCGTCGCGGCGGACAGGACGGGGGCCAGCAATGACCCTCAACTTGACGGTGGAACAGGTCTTGGCCGGTACCGCCGTGTTGTTCGTGCTGGTGTGGGTGTTGCGTGCAGGTGCGCGTCGGGCTAGGGCTGCGGCGAACGCGGCACGGTCGGGGGCGCGGTTGTTGTCGCTGGCCGGTCGGGTGTTGTTCGGGGCCGGTGTGATCATCGGTGTGCAGTGGTTGGTGATCAGCCATCCGGCAACGAACGGGTGGGCCGTGTTGGCGGCGTTGGGGCTGCCTGCGCTGTTCTCCTCGTTCACGCTGACTCGTGCGTTGACAGTGACCACTGTGGACATGCCGCGTAGGCGGGGTGGTCGCCGATGACGACACAGGACGTGCGTGGTCCGGTGCGGTCGGGTCCGCAGGACGCGCGGCACGTGCCGCTCCCCCGTGGACAGCGGTTGGCGCAGGACGCGGCCGAGGCTGCGGAAGTCCGCGCGTATCAGACGCATCCGGATGTGGTGGCGTTGCGGATCGAACGCATCCGATCCCAGGTGGACCGGCTGTGTTGGGCCGGCATCGTGCTGGGCCTGGCGTTCACGATGACCAATGTTCAGGTGTTCGCCGCTGCTGGTGCGGCGGTGTGGTCGTTGCCGTGGTTGGCGGCGTGGGTACTGGATCCCACGGTGTCTCTGGTGTTGCTCGCGATCCTGCGGGCCGAACAGGTGACCGCGCGGTATCAGGTGCGCACGGGTCGGTGGGTGCGTGGGGCGAAGTGGTTCACTCTCGCGGCCACGTACGTGATGAACACGTGGTCGTCCTGGGCTGCTGGGAGCGCGTCCGGGGTGGTGCTGCACTCCGTTCCGCCCCTGCTGGTGTTCGTGGCCGCTGAGGCGGTGACCGACCTGCGGGACAAGCTCACAGATGCCGTGACAGCCGCTGTGCGGGCCGCTGACGCTCGCATAGCGAGCGGTGCGGACACGAGTGGCGCAACGGCCGTTCATGGCGTTCACGCGCCAATCAGCCCGCCGAACGGTCAGCAGTCGGCGCGGCGGCGGACGTTCGCCGAGTATCGGGCCGTTGCGTGTCGGGCCTGGTCACCCAGTGTGGAGATCACTCCGGCGTGGGCGCGTCAGGTCACCGGTTGCTCGCGTGGCCTGTCCTCCCGGTTGGCCGCTGTGCTGGTCGCCGATGTCGCCGAGTACGGCCACCCGACGAATGGGGGGACGGCCATGAACGGTCATGAACGCCCCGTGAACCCCGTGAACGCTGTGAACGGTGCCGGTGGTCGTGAACGCAACGCGTTGGAACCGAAGGTGTTCGACGCTGAGTTCGTCTCCGACGACGAACCCGACCGTGCCGGCACCGACCGGGCGCGCGACGGACACCGGTCTTCGTGGTGGTCGACGCGGTTGACGGTCCTGGTGCGGCTGGTCGTGGAGTTGGCCGGTCGGGTGTGGCGGTCGGACACAGCGGTGCGGGTGCGGTCCGTGGCGGCCTACCGGGCGCGGAAGCTCCCTGCGGATCTCGTGCGGCTGGTGTGGTTCGTGGCACGGGGGCACTGGCGGTGGCTGGTCAAGGCATGGAGTTGGGCCACCTACGCCGATCTCCGGGCGGACGTGCGTGCCGCACGTCTGGCCGGGGACAGTGAGGCACGGCGGGCAGCACAGGAGTTGATTCGTACGGACGCCACAGCGCGGTGGGCACGTATTGGCATCATCGTGCGTCGCGTGGTGATCATGTGTCGGTTGCTGGCTCCGGTGGCCGTGGTGTTGTGGCTGGTCGATTCCCTCATGGACCGGTCGGACATGTGGCCATGGCTGGCCGGCGTCTACACCGTGTTGGGTGCGGTGTGGACGGTACTCGCCACGGCGGTACCGGTAGCGGTTGTGCTGGTGCCGGTGGTGTGGCTGGTCGCGGCGGCGTTCGAGGGTCGCGACAGGACACCCGGTGCGCGGTGGCTGGTGCACCCCGACCGGGATGACGCCGATTCCTGGGTGGATGAGCGGATGATCTCCCGCGCGCTCGCCCACCTGGGTATCTCACCACTGACGAAGTTCTTTAAGGACGGTGGCGAACTGGTCTACACGGTAGCGGCCAGAAAGGACGGAGACGGCACATTTGCGCAGGTCAGGCTCCCTTTGGGGGTCACCGCGGACATGGTTGCCGGGCAACGCGGGAAGCTCGCGGCGAACCTGGGTCGGGCGGCGTTGGAGACCTGGCCCACCAAGGGTGAGGAAGACGGCATCCTTGATCTGTGGGTGGCGGACAAGGGCACGCTCAGCGGGGGTGCCGGGTCGTGGCCGTTGCTCGACGACGGGTTCGACGGCGGTCGGGTGGACCTGTTCGAGGGTGTCCCGTTCGGACTGTCTCAACGTGGTCTGATCGTCAACGCGCCGTTGATCGGGTCGAACTGGTTGATCGGTGGCCGACCTCGGCAGGGCAAGACCTCCGCCGTGCGCACGTTGCTGCTCGGTGCCGCGCTCGATCCCACGGCCGAGTTGTGGGTGTTCGTGCTGGGCGAGTCACCCGACTTCGAGCCGTTCCGGCCACGCTTGACCCGCTACCGCATGGGGATGGATGACACGGTGGCCGAAGCCACCACGCAAGCGTTGGCCGATCTTGTGTCCGAAATGGAGAAACGCGGCCAAACCCTCGCCGCACAACCCGGCCGACCACCCAAGGTGTCGCGGCGGCTCGCCGACCAACGAGACCTCGGGTTGCACCCGTTGGCGGTCGCGATCGATGAGTGCCACGAGCTGTTCCAACACCCGAAGTACGGCCGGCGTGCCCGAGAGTTGGCGGTCACGCTGGTCAAACGGGGTCCGAAGTACGGGATCATCCTGCTGTTCGCGACCCAGTCACCCACAAAGGACAGTCTGCCTCGGGAGGTAACCCGCAATGTCTCGTGTGGAGTGGCGTTCTCCGTCGCAGACCAGGTCGCCAACGATGGACTACTCGGTGCGGGCCGCTACCGGGCCGGTGTGCGCGCCACCGAGCTACGCATGCACACCGACCGGGGCACCTGCGTCGCGGTCGGCATCACCGACGAAACGTTCGAACTGATTCGCACGTTCTACGTGGCGTTTGAAGACGGCACCGACGATGTTACCCCCGTCATCGCGCGTGCCATGGCCCTGATCGCGGAGGAAGGACGCGCCATCGGCGACGCGGAACGGGTGCAGCTCGAACCGGCACCGGTTGACTGTCTCGCCGATATCGCCGCAGCGTTGCGGGGTGAACGGCGTGTACGGACTCAAGTCGTGTTGGCACGGCTCGCGGAGCTCAATTCGACTGTCTATGAAGGATGGACCTTTTCCGATCTCGCCGCCGCACTCGCCGAGTACGGCATCACTGTGCGCAAGTCGGACGGCGTCAAGGTCGTCCGCGCCGAAGACGTGACGGCCGCACTCGCCAACCGCGACGCTGGCGAGAACGGCAGGGACCGGGACAGGGACAACCAGGGAGCACAGGGAGAACTCCCTACCCCGTCCCTACCCCAACCTCCCCGCCCCGACCAGGACAAACAGCCGCCAGGGACCCCAGGGACAGACAGCGGAGAGGCACCGGAAAACCCCCGGAATCGCGGTGTGTCGGGCCACCGTGGAGGGTCCCTCCCTGACACGGACGGGGGTGGCGGCTACGACGACTAACCCGCCACCGACCACCCCCACCACCCCGAGTCAGGGAAGCAGCGATGATCACCACCTTCACGAACGAGAAGCGGACCCAGAGGTTCACGACGGCAACCGGCAACGGCCGATCTCCGCCCTTCCGCCGAGTGAGCACGGCGGCACGGAGGACACCAGCGCCTCTCAGACGGTGCGGGTGCCGTCTCCTAGAGAGAGCGACGGACGAGACGGCACCGTTGCGCGGTCCCAGACGGCCGTACAGCGCACGAAGCGCCGTAGGCGGTCTGCTTCTCCGGCCGACACCGGATCGGGCGCACAGGCCGGTTCTGCGGCCGTTCCGATGCCTGCGCCCGAGGAATGGGCACAGGAACAACTGAAGAACGCGCCCCCACGGTCACCAGCGTGGGCGCGAGACGTGGCAGCAATCTATGGACTGGATCTTCCCATGGAGGAGTAACGTCAACCGGTAAAGCAAGAGGCCCTGGCAGCGCGCCAGGGCCTCTTGCTGTCTGCCCCGATATTCGGACAAGTGAGTGACCTTCAGTCGCCGCCCGGGGACCCCTCCCAAGGGCAAGTGATACTATTAGATCCCTCATTCAGGACGCGAGGAGGAATGATGATATGGAAAAGAGGGCGTCGGGCTAAAGCTAAAGAAGCAATGGCCACTCTGGAAGAAATGACGGCCGAAGTCATTTCGGTATATAAAAGCGGAAACTGGGACATGACTCTTTCTCTAGCCGATGCGGTCGGAGAACTGGTGAAGCCTATTTCTTACATACCGCGCATGGAGATATGTCTATACCATGTGGATTCGATTCGGCTGCGCATTGCATACAAGCGTAAGGATGTAGAGTTAATTCGAGAAGTGGCTAAGAAGGGTGGCCCCGAAGTGGCGAAAAAGGCATTTAACACGTTAACGAGGATAGCGAGTCATGACGGTGACCCAGATCCAAACGCGATGAGTTTGGATTCAATTCTTCGAGAGTCTGAACAAGAGCTCGGCTTCCTAAGTGATGCTGAGAGTCAGATCTCGCACATGAGAAACCCGCATCCGGATCTGATCGGCACCTACTGGTTTTGCAGCCTTTATCGCGACGACCGTAGTTCTCCGTGATTTCATCATAGGTGATCCGATCGAAACTGCCGTTGTGCCTGACCGCAAGCGAGCTAGGTGTCTTGACGGAATACTGGGGTGATCTGGTCGGGGTGGAATCGGACTCCCTTGCCCGCAGGATGGATGATCACGGCGGTCAAGCTTTTCGCGATAGCGGCTTGTTTCTGTTCCGTCGTGAAGTCTGGTTTTTCCCACTCCTCAGCGAGGTTGGCAACGAAGCTTCTGCGCTTGTCTAGATGTGCGTTGTATCGTGCTTGCTCGCGGCGAAGTTCAGCAACCTTGGCTTCCATTCGCGCCAGGCTGGGAAAGTGGCGTTCGGCGGAAACGCTGCCCGCTTCATACTGACGGATGGATTCCTCGATCCGAGAAATGTAACCGGCTAGTTCTTTCTCTTTGGGCCACGGCGGAAGTTCCTCGACCTTGCGGGACTCGATCTGTTGTTGATCCGCGATAACCAGAGCTTTGATGTATTTATCAATCGGCTCAGCCACCCGCGAAACGCCACCACAACCACCAGCACCTTTGGCCTGACACCGGTAGCTAGGAACGATCTTCCCGGAACGGGAATATTTGCGCGGTGACCCGATCATCCTGGCATTGCATTTGCCGCACCGCACGAACGGCGACAACAGGTAGATGGTGCGATAGCCGCGCCCCTTGGCCCCCAACCGGGATTGCCCACCTTCACCTCGTGCCGCCGGTGACCATGCCCGCTTCACGGCGACGTACTGTTCCTCGGTAAGGATTGGTTCCCATTGCCCCCGTACCGGTTCGCCGTTCTCGTCCCTCAGCGCGTCGCCGTGATGGGTGACGAATCCGCAGATACGCGGACGGAAGAACATGTTGCGCATGGTAGCCGCGCGCCACGGCTTACCCGTAACCGTCTTAATCCCGCGCTTGTTCCACTCCTGTGCAAGCGTCAACGGGCTGACACCAGCGAGAATACGCGGTACCGCGTTCCTGAGATGTGCGGCCTCACGCTTGTTCAGCGTAATACGATCCTTGCGCCACCCGAACGGGCGCATCCGACCACCATGATTCTTGCCCGCATACGCTGCCCGTCGCTTTCCGTCTACAACGCGACGAGACGTGTTCCGAGACTCGGAATTGCGCTGGTTCACCAGGCTACGCGCGGAATCAATACCGGCGTCCGTCGACAGGTCAATGTTGCCGGTCATGCTGACGACATACACGCCGTACAACTCGACCACATCAATGAGGTCTTCCAGAATACGCGGGTCACGTGTAGCGCGATCGATATCGACGACCGCGAGCGCGTTACATTCACCCCTGCGCAACGCGGTCAGAATTGCTTCCCAGTCCGGCCGAACCACCCGATAACCGAACGTGCCATCCGGCAGCCTGACACGCTTCCGCTTGAACGAGGAAACGTTCGGTTCAGGAACTTCACGTTCGATTCGTCCGCCAATTCCCTTGACGAACTTCCGAAGATCACTCAACTGGTGATCAACTTGGCCCTCGTCGTCCGCACCGCGCCCAGACGGTACCTTGGACTCACGGGCCGACAGCGCCCAAACTAGCTGGTCAGGGGCGTGATCGATCAGTGTACGACCGCGCTCCCGACGTGGTGGCGTGGTACTCATGGCACCAAGTATGAAGTAAGAGATTCACAGCCACCGCGACGAAGTAGGCCAGCTGCCGCAACTCCACAACTCATCACCCGAACTGATTAACCCGATCGAAGA
>WUUC01147110.1_pt1 | contig 12414 bp, 13 predicted proteins | sample 6278441 | NCBI WGS metagenome assembly WUUC01 (sample SAMN13675441, study PRJNA597444) | soil metagenome | isolation source: soil | place: USA: Washington | collected 2017-10 | reverse complement strand
TGGTCATCCCGCCCGCTGCCGATCCGGACATCCGGCCCTTTCAGAAGCTCATCACCAAGTACGACCTCGCGCCCGGCGACGGGCTCATCGAGGCAGAGGACGAAATCACGATGGGGACGCCGCCATGACAACGAACCAGATCTACGTGGTGCCGCGAGAAGGGTTGATGGTGCCCGATCCCGCCGCACGCGGCTCGTCACCGCAAGTCAGGCTGCCGCCTGAGGGCAAGCTCGTCGAAGACGCACCTTACTGGCGCAAGCGCCATCGCGATGGCGACATCGAGATCCGCGAGCCCGCGCCCGCTCCTACGGCGGAAGGCGTCGAGCGCCCCGGCGTAGAGACTCGGGAGACTCCCGTCACCCCCGAGCCCTTTTTCACGTCCGCTGACGAGGACGAGTCGAAGGAAGGTGATCGATGATTCTGTTCGAGTCGATTCCGAACGGCTTGCTCGTTCCCGGCGTCTACACGGAAGCGAACGACAAGAGGGCGAGCTCGCAAAACCCCGCCCAACCGCGGCGCCTTCTGCTCGCCGGCGGGCGGCTGAGCACCGGGGAAGTGACGACGGGCATCCCGTATCGCGTCTTCAATCCCGCAGACGCGGAGCGTTGCTCGGGCGTCGGGTCGCACATCGCTGAGATGGCGCACGTCGTCAAGGACGTGAACCAATACCTAGAACTCTGGGCGGTCGCTTTGGACGATCACGCTAGCGGCGTTCCCGCAACGTGCACCGCCACCTGCGCGGCAGTGAGCGCGAAGGCCGGTACCGTCGTGCTCTACGTCTCCTCTTACTGGGTCGGTTCGACCCCGCGCGGCCGGTACGAAATCGCCGTCACGGTCGGCATGACCGCATCGGCGCTCGCTGCGGCCATCGTCGCCGCGGTCAACGCCGATCCTTACCGCCTCGTGCAGGCTTCGAACGCCGACGAGGTCGTGACGCTCACCGCACGCAACGACGGCACCCAAGGCAATAGCCTGGTCTGCTCGCACAGCTTGATGGTCGGCGAGAAGCTGCCCTCGGGGGTCACGCTGACCATCACCGCGTTCGCCGATGGCGCCTCTAACCCCGCCATGTCGACCCCGATCGCGGCGATGGGCGATGCGCACACGAGCCACTTGGCCCAGGTGTGGACCGACGCCACAAACATGACCGCGAGCGAAGCCGAGATGCTGCGCCGTTGGGGCGGCACCGTGCAGCGCGAGTGTCATCTCTTCAGCGGCGTGTCGGGTTCACTCGGCACGCTGACGACGTTCGGAGACAGTCGCAACAGTCAGTTCAGCTCGGTGATCGGTACAGGCCTCTCGCCGACGCCCCCCTGGATCGCTGCAGCCCAGCTCGCTGCAGTCGACGCAGGCATGGCGCACCCGGGCAAGCCCCTGCGCGGCAAACTGCTCCCGTGCATGTTCGCGCCTGCCGCAGGCCTCGAGTTCGACGGCGACGATCGACAGCAGCTCTTGTCCGAAGGCATCTCGACTTACACGGTGTCGTCGGACGGTAAGTGCTACGTCGAGCGCCTCGTCACGACCTATCAGGAAGACGTCAGCGGCAATCCCGACAGCAAGTACCGAGACCGTCAGGTCCCGGGCCTCATCGGCGCGATTCGCTACGACTGGCGCAACTACATCGGGCCGAAGTACGGCGCGTACATGCACGCGTCCGACGCCTCGGTGTACGACCCGGGCAACGACGTCGTGTCGCCTTCAACCATCCGGGCGGAGTTTGCGGGGCGCGCACGCAACGTGTGGATGCGTCAGCAGGCCTGGATCGAGAACGTCGATCAGTTCGAGGAAGACATCGTCATCGAACGGACCGAGGACGGAATGGACATGATCGGCGTCCCCGATCTTATCAACCGGTTGCACGTCATGCGCACCCGCTTCGACTGGCTGCGCTGAGAGCGCTGAGGAGCACTCGCAATGAGCAAGTTTGTCGGAAGCGCTAAAATCAAGGTCAACGGCCAGCTCGTCAAGACCGTGCCGGACTCCGTCACCGTCATCTTCGGCGGGCCCACCCGTCAGAGCCAGATGGCCGACGACACCTACAACTACAGCGAGACCACGACGCCCGCCTCCGTCGAGTACGAGGGCCTCGTCACTCCGAAGACGAAGATCAAAACGCTCGGCCAAGTCGAGGAAGGGGTGGTCGAGATCATCCCCAACAACGGCGCAGGGCCCTGGACGCTTACGAGCGCCACCAACATCAACCCCATCGAAGTCTCGACGAGCACGGGCCGCTTCAAGCAGCGCTTCGAGGGCGATCCGATCATCACGAAGGACTGACCGTGAAGTTCAACTCGGACACGTTCCTGCACGGCCTGCGTGGCCGGCGCGGCTTTGGCCGCTATGACTTTCCGGGCATCGAAGACGCCAAATGCGGCATCCGCCTGCTGCTCGATGAGGAGCTCGACGAGGGGCGCATCGAAGCGGTGGCGTACTGCAAGGAGCGCAAGGCGGACCTGACTTGGGATGCGGAGTTTTTCGACCGCGAACTCAAGCGACAGGCGATCTTCCGCGCGTACGTCGATCCGGACAGCGATCCAGACCTGCCCGAGAAGTTCTTCGAGGACATCGACGACATCCGTAAGCTCGACACGGTGCTCGTGCTCGAGCTGTACGAGCTTTACATCAGCCACCAGCAGCTCGCCGACCCCTTCAAGTTTGTCAGTCGCGAGGAGGTCGACGTCTTCGTGGAGCAGCTGGGAAAACCCGGCACGACCGAGCGCGGTTTGACGCTCTGCGATCGGCGCACGCTGCTGAGTTATGCGCTTTCTATGGCTTGCGTGCTGCGCGAGATGCGAGCGCAACCCAGCTCGTCTACTACCTCGACTGCCTGAAAGAGCACACGCAGTCGGTCAAAAACAACTCCCGGTGACCGCGCATGGCCAAGTCGACCGTCAAGATCCAAGTCCTTGGATCGAGCGAGGCGCTGCGCGAACTCGGAGGCGTACGTCGCGGCGCGAACGAAGCGGCCATCGCCGAAGTCAAGGCCGCCAAAGCCGCTGAAAAAGCGGCTTCCAAAGCCGCAGCCGAGCATGAGAAGGCGGCGAAGAAGGCTGCGGATGTGGCGCGCCGCGCGTCGGAAGCCACGACAAAAAAGCAGAAGCAGGAAGCCGACAAGCAGCGCAAGGAGGCGGAGAAGCTTGCCGAGCACTGGGCGAGGTTGGCTCAAAAATCTGCAGACGCGCGCATGCGCGCCGAAGAGCGCGTCACCAAGGCCGCCCAACGCGAAGCCGCGAAGCAAGCGCGCATCGCCGAAAGGACGCGACGCACACGGGAGGCCGACTCACGGCGCACGCTGATGCGCGCAGGCGGCGTGCTCGGCGCACTCGGCGCGGGCGCCCTTGCTGCCGGTGGCAGCGCCATGGGCACGGCACGTAGCATTACGGGCGTCGACGACGCCGCCACGCGCGTGCAGAAGGCAAACGACTTTCGCGAGCGACTCATCCTCGTGTCGGGCCAAGCGGGCCTCGACGATCGCGGCACCGCGCGCGTGCAGTCGCAGATTCAGTCGGCCGCCATGGCATCCGGCAAGGGCCCCGACGAGCTCGTTGGGGTACTGGAAGCGGGTCAGGCAAAGTTCAACGACCTGAGGTTTTTCGCCGACAACCTCGCCGAGATCTCGAAGATGGCCAAGGCCTCGGGCTCCGACACCACGGAGTTCGCGCAGGCGCTTGGCTACATCCGGCAAGCCTTCGGCCTGACGGAGAAGGAAGCGATCGACGCGGGCTACAAGATGATCCAAGCCGCAAACAAGGGCTCTATCGAGGTCAAAGACTTCGCCCGCGACTTCGCATCGGTCGCAGGCGTCTTCGCGCAGTCGACCGGGCAAATGGGCATGGAGGGCGTGAACGAGTTTCTCGGCACCGCCCAGTCCGCCGGCACGCTCGGCGCAGGCTCCGCCGAGACGGCGACCATGGTCGAACGCCTTGTCGCCTTCATGGGCAACCCGACGCATCAGAAGGAGATCAAGGAGCGAACCGGCATCAAGGTCGGCGGAAAGAGTATGTCGGAGATCGTCGCGCTGCTAGCAGACAGCCGCAAGTTCAACAAGGAAGGTGTGCGCAGCGAGATCTTCGGCGGCGACATCATTCCGAACAAAGCGATCATGGCGCTCATCGCCTCCTACCGCCGCGTGCAAGAGGGCAAGGAAGGAGCGATCGACATCGGCTCGATCGCGGCCGAGGAGTCCGCGGGCGGACGCGAGTTCACGAACACGATGATGGGTCGCATGGAGTCCTCCGGTCTGCTCGACATGCAGCGCCAAGCGATCGAGATGCAGAACGACACCATCGAGCACCTTGAGGACTACAACGCGCAGATCCTTGCCGTGACGAAGGTCAGCAATCAGCTTGAGAAGGCCTTCGGCACGCTCGCGCTTTGGGCGGGAGCGATCGGCGTGGGTGGAGCTGTCACCGGAGGCATCGGCCTTGCGGCCAAGCTCGCGGGCGGAAGCGCTGCGGCGGCAGGGGCAGCTGGCGCGGGTGCGGCGGGGGCCGTCGCCGGAGGCGGAATGCTTGCGACCGCAGGGCTCGTTGCCGGCGGCACAGCGCTCGTCGGTGCAGCAGGCGCAGCGGGGGCCGCCGCTGGATACGGCCTCAACGCGTGGTCTGAGAGTCAGACCGGCAAGACCATCAGCGATCACATCGTCGACTTGTTCTTCGACGAAGTGCAGCGCCGCTCGACGCAAGGCATGGGAGGCGGCAAGGCGCAGGCTCCGGTCGAGGGCGAACTCGAGGTGAAGATCACGCTCGACGAAAACCGCACCACGGTCAAGACGCTGTCCAAGGCGCGCGGCGCGCGCATCTCCACCGCCGCAGGCGTGAACATGCCGAAGGCCCTATGACGTACCGGACCGAGTTCGCGAAAAACCCGGGAAGCTTTCGAGGCGTGCCGTTTTTCACGCCATCGAGCGAGCGCGAGGGCGGGCGGCGCGGCACGGTCACGGAGTATCCGAACAGCGACGCGCATCGCACCCAAGACCTTGGACTCATGGTCCAGCGGTTCATGGTGACCGCGTGGGTGATCGGGCCTGAGTATCACATCACGCGCGACCGACTGATCGCAGCGCTGGAGATGCCGGGCGCTGGCCCGCTCGTGCATCGCTTCCACGGGCGGATGGATGCCAAAGTCGAGCCGGGCAAGACCTTCCGTGTCACCGAGACGCAGGATGAAGGTGGCAAGGCCGTCTTCAGCATCCCCTTCATTCGCGCCGTCGCGGCGGAGCCTATCTACGCGTCCAACACCGCGCAGGCGGTGCGCAACGCGGCCAACAAGGCCAAGAGCTTCTCGCTTACCGCGTTCGTCAACCAGCTCGATACCTCGGGCTTCGATGAGGTGCGCGCCGAGATCTTCGAGCGCATGCAGGACGCCAACAACGCGCTGACCGACGTCAACAACCGCGTCAGTGGCGCGCTCGCGACCCCGACCCAGATCGCGGGGATGATCCAGACGTTCGGCAATAACCTTGCCACGCTCATCGCGACGCCCACACGCATCGGCGAACTCGCGGACGGTCTGTACGCGATCACCGAAGCCATCTTCGGCGTCATTATTCAAGCAGGAGAAGCTCTACGCGCGGACGCGCGCTTGCCGTTTGAGCAAGCGGCTGAAGCGCAAGTTCAGGCGCGTAAGGTCATTGGACTCAATCGCCAGTCGCGCGCTCAGCTCGCAGCCCTTTTGGCTGGACTCAAGTCCACTGCTTCCGACAACGACCGGGTGATCTTCACGCTACTCGCAGAAGCGGCCGCGGTCGAAGCCGCCCGCGCTGCGGTGGACTTGCCCTACGACAGCCGCGACACCGCGACCGAGACGCGCGAGGATCTTACCGCCGCGCTTGGCGCACTCGCAAACTCGGGCGACGACGACGCCTACGCCTCGTTGACGGACCTGAGGGTCGAGCTCACGCGGCATCTGTCGCGAACCGCGGGCGAGTTGCCCCAAGTCATCACCTACACGCCCGCGCGCACCCTGCCGTCGATGCTTATAGCGCATCTGATCTACGGCGACGCGCGACGGTGCGAGGAAATCGTCGCGCGCAACGGCCTGCGTCATCCTGGCTTTGTGCCGGGCGCTTTTCCGATCAAGGTGCTCGCGGATGCATAAGGTCACGCTGCGCACCGGAACAATCGAGGTGGGTGGCTGGACGACGGCGTCCATTCGCAAGAGCCTCGACCAGCTGGCCGACGAGTTCACGTTTGAGATCACCAATCAGCGTGTCGACAATAACGGTCGACTCTCCGTGACTCAGGCCACGGCCGTTCAGGTGCGCACTGCCGCCGACGAGCTACTCGAAGACGACAAGTGCGAGATCCTCGTCGACGGCAAGACCATGATGACGGGCTTCATTGACGATCACGACTTCAACTATGATGCCAACCGCGCCCGGCTCGTCATCGCCGGGCGCAGCAGTACGGGCGACCTGTGCGACGCGAGCGCGTTTCGCGGCTCGACGAAGGATGCTGATGCTTCGCGCGCGAAGGGCCAAACCGTTGACCGTTTTGTGTTTCGAGGAGCGACGCTCGCTGAAATCGCGCTAGAGCTTTGCGCACCTTTTGGCATCAGTGTTCTGGTCACGGGAAGCGACGATGCACTCAGCAAGAAGTTTGAGCGCTTTCGTCTGGAGCCCGGCGAGACGCGCTTTGAAGCCCTTTCGCGCGCATCCGAAATGCGCGGCGTTGTGCCGATCACGGCCAGCGATGGAAGCCTCGCTTTCGTGCGGTCGAGCGGCATCGCGACAGGGGCGGTCATCGCGTTGGGCAAGAACGCAGTCGCAGGCGGCATCCAGCGCGCTCTGAGGGGCCGCTTTAGCGAGTACTTGTTTCGCGGTCAGACCGCGACCGACGACACGCTCAATGGTAAGAGCGCCGCGCAGATTCACGGCAGCGTCGAGGATGGCGGCGTGACGCGCTACAGGCCTTACTGGGTGATGGGCGAGGGGCGAGCAAACCAAGATCTAGGGGCGCGCGCCATCTGGGAGCGCAACGTGCGCGCGGGACGCTCGATTCGCCACCGCTACACGGTCGAGGGCTGGCGCGACCACAAAGGCAATCCCTGGGAGACGAACACCCTGGTCAAGATCGAGGACGACTGGGCGAACGTCGACAGCGAGAAGCTTGTCTGCACGCTCGAGTTCACGCTCGGCGAGGACTATTCGACAGACATCGAGCTCGTTGACCGCTGCGCGTTCGACCCCGCAAAGACCGTCAAGCTGCCGGCGCGCATCAGTGGCGACGTCAGCGTAGGCGCCATCAAGATCCTGGACTGACGATGGACCAGGCAACCTTTCAAGACCTGCAGCGCTTGATCGCTCCGATCGAGCGCCGCGTTCGGCTGCTCGTCAGTCGGGTCGTCATCGGACGCACGAAGGACAGTTCTGGCACGCAAGGCGTGCAGTCAAGCGCGTTGCTCGATGAGATCCCCGAGAGCGAGCACATGCAGCCCGGCGGTCTCACCCACCGACCACTTGCGGGCGCCGAGGGGCTGCTGATCAGCGTGGGCGCTACCCGTGATGGTTGCGTCACCATCTGCGTCGGCGACCGACGCTATCGCCCGAAGAACCTCGCAGAGGGCGAGACGGCCCTCTACAACGAGGGCGCGCAGCAGACGGTCCTGAAGATCGCAGCGAATGGCGATATCGAAGTCGCGCTCGCCACGGGCGCCGCGCTCAAGGTGGGGACCGGCACGCAGCCGGTGCTGAAGGGCGCGGCCTTCCTGGCGGCGCTGAACACGTTCCTCACTGCCCTGCACACGTACATCAAGATCCCGACGCCTTCTCCGACGGAGACCGGGACCTACGAGACTGCAGCGAGCGCGTTGACCACAGCTCTTGGCTCGGTGCAGTCGACAGTGATCATGGGGGAGTGAAGGCGGCGATCGCTTGCGCGGCATCGCTCTCGACTTGAGCGACCTTCTCGGGCGGAAGCTTGGCTCGCTCCTCGGCTTCGCCAGTCTCGTTCTCTAGGACCGACAAGACTTTCGCATGAGCCTCAGCAACGATCGCGCTCGACGCTTGGCACTCGAGCCCCTCGAAGCAGCTTACAAGCTTCGCAACAGGCGATGCGCCGCAGCCTTTCAGACGAAGCTTATGGAGCCGCGCTCCCTTCTTCAGCCGAATCAAATCGTCCTCCGCGTCGACGATCTCCTGGCCCATCTCATACAGGTCGTTCGGCCAGACTGCTCCCGAGACCCTGGCGATGCGCTTGCTTCGGTCTAGTTCTGCCTGGGTATCGCGGAGCCTCGCCTGTGCGTGACAGATCTTCGCAGAGGTTAGTTCGGTCAGGGTGCCCCTTGCGACGAGCACCTGGCCGAGGTGCTTCATCCCTTGCTCGTCGAGCTGCGCCTGGCGCTTGGCTTGCTCCTCGCGCAGGTGCTTCTCATAAGCAAGTGCCCTCGCGCTCTCCTCGGCAGCATCCACGCGTGCGCGATGCGCTGCGAGATGCATTTCGAGAAGTTGGTACCGCTCAGCCCCTGACACGTCGGCTGTAGCCGCGACCCCGCTTTCAATCGCAGCGAGCTGCTTTTTCCAGATCAACGCGGAGAACTCGCACCAAGTCAGCGTCCCGTATCCCTCGATCTCGTAGACAATCTGATTGTCTCGAACTTCTCCAGTCGGCCGAACTTCGTACGCGATGATTTCCTGGTCTACGTTTTCGGGACATTGGATGTCCTTTGCGCCGCGCTCTCTGAGGGCAAGCCGATGATCCGCCGCTTCATTGCGAAGCTCACTCGGCGTCTTCGGGAATGGCTGAAATAAGCAGCCGGTAAGAAGAGCAGAAATCACCACGATTTGTCTCATGTTCCCTCAGCCGCAGAACGGGTCGTCGCCGCACTCGGGATCGGTACCGGCTTGCAGGCAGTACACGTTCTTGCCGATGGGATAGCACTCGCCACCCATCGCTTCGCAGAGCGCATGCGCTGCAGACTTGTAGCGCCACTTGTCTTTGCCGCTCGCGTCCACGTAGTGCTCTGTGCAGTAGAAGGTGCACGTCCCCGCTGGACTACCTGTCTCTGAGTAGCAAAGGTCAGTCTCCGCGGTCGTTGTGTAATCAGGATTCGGCTGCAGCGGACAACCGATGGTTCTGTTGCACGTCCGCTCGAAGTAAGGCGTCCCGTCGTGCTCGGGCACCTGCGGCGTCAGGGGGCCCGCGTCTTGCTGTTGGGTCGGGCCCGCGTCAGTTGGCGCGCCGCCGTCGAGCTGTTGACCGGCATCCTGCGGAGCCGCTGCGTCGTTGCCCGCGTCTACGGCTGGCGTGCCGGCGTCCTCTTGGTCTTCCCCGCCTGCGTCGGCCTCGTCGTCTTCGTGCTGCCCCTTGCCGGGAGTCGCTTCACCTTCGCCATCGATGGGCGAGTTCGGCCCTTCGATGGGCGCCTCGTCCGTGGGCTCTGAGCGCGGCGCAACGCCGTCCGAACCGCATCCCACTACCGCCACCAACACCAGGCCAAACCACGACGACCGCATGACCTGATCGTATCGGTCTGCGGTCGGGCTCTACAACTGAACGTCCTGCACCCGCAAGGGTGTGCAAGCTGGGGGACATGTGATCCGTCTCGTGCTCGACCCCGCGACACGTGAGGGGAATCTGTCGCGAAACGCCGACCAAAGCCTGGTCGACGACGATGGGCTCGACACCGTCATGACGATCTCATTGTTCACTGACGCACAGGCGCCCGTTGGTCTTCTGCCGCCCGGCGCCGACCGCCGCGGCTACCTGTTTGACCGCTTCGACGAAGAAGAGCCCGACCTTGTGACGGGGTCGCTAATCTGGACGGTCACCGAGTTTGAGACCCTCAGCGAGCAGTCGCTCGCGAGCATCCGGCGCCACGCAGAGGACGCGACCGCCTGGATGATCGCCGCCCGCGCAGCATCGCGCATCGAATATCAGACGACGCGCGTCGGCGACGACGGCGCCGAGCTCATCGCGCTCGTCTACAAACCGAACGACACCAACTCTCCTTACAAACGGACGTGGGAGCTGAAATTTGCCGTTCAATAGACCCCCGTTCGCGACGATCGAAGCGCGCGTCAAAACGGACAGCCAAGGCGAGCTCGAAGGCACTGCGGCGTTCTATCGACGCTCGTTTGAGCGGGCGAATGCCAATGCGCTCGCGGGCGTCTCGCACCAGCTGCACGGCCATCTCGCTTGGATCGCTCGCCAGCTCGACCCTCGGTCTGCAGACGCAGACATGCTTGAGAAGATCCACGGAGAGCCGTACGGGGTCTTTCGCAAGCCGGCGGTCGCTGCACAGCTCACGATCTCAGTCACAGGCACCGAAGGGTCGGTCGTCGAAGCAAGCGCGCAGTGGAAGCGCTCCGACGGTGCGATCTACATCGTCGATGCAGACGTCGTGGTCGGCGACAGCGCGACCTCGGTCGCGGTCACCGCAGAGGCACCCGGCGCCGATAGCAGCACAGGCAACGGCGCGGAGTTTCAGCTCGACGGCGTCATTCTCGGCGTGGACGGTACGGCCACCGTCACCGCCACCACGCGCGAAGGCTCCGACCTCGAAGACATCGAGGACTACCGCACACGCGTCATCGAACGTCGGCAGCATCCGCTGCGCGGCGGCGCGCCCGGCGACTATCGGACGTGGACGCTGGAAGTGCCAGGCGTCACCCGCGCGTGGGAGTTTCCGCGACAGGAGGGCGCCGGCACGGTCTCGATCTTCGGTGTCAATGACGCGGCGTATCCGGACCCGATTACGCTCAGCGGACCAAAGCTTACGGAGATCGCGACTTACCTGGAGCAACCAGGTCGCGCCCCATCGACCGCTGAGTTGTTCATCTACACGCCGACGCTTCAGGACCTTGGACTCGAGATCAACCTCTCGCCGAATACGACTCCCGTCCAGAACGCGGTCGCAGCTTCCGTGCAAGCGTTTCTGAAACGCGTCGGCACCCCCGAGGGAATGACCGTCATCCTCTCGCAGCTCAACGAAGCGATCAGCCAAGCAACAGGCGAGTTTGATCATGAACTCGTCTCGCCCGTCGCCAACGTCGTCATCCCCTTCGGCTCACTGCCTACGGCGGGCGAACCCGCTTTCGGGCCCCTCTGATGGACGCCGCAGACTTCCTCTCGCAGCTCAAGGCCCTGCTTCCCACCGGCAAAGCTTGGCCGCGCGGCGAAGACAACGACATCCACACGTGCCTTGCATGCGCCGCCCCCGAGTTCGCACGCGTGCAAGAGCGCGCTGACAAGCTCCTGCTCGAAGCGAACCCCCCGACCTCCGAAGAACTCCTGCCCGAGTGGGAGTGGCTGCTCAGCCTTCCCGATCCGTGCGCCACGGCGCCGACCACGGTCGAAGGCCGCCAGCGCGCACTCGCCGCGCGGCTCGTCGACGACATCGGCCACAATCCCGCCGACTACGTCGCGGTCGCTGTCGGCTTTGGGCACGTGGGCGCGGAGGTCATCCGCAGACCTTACCCTCCTTGCTGCGCTGGCCGCAGCGCGGCGGGCGACCCGGCTTACGACGACGCTTGGGCGTTTGCGTTCTTCGTCGGGTACATGGCGAACCTGCTCGATGCGCCGCAGGACTTTGAGACCGGGTGGGCAACGGACGCGGGTACGCCGACGGTCGAGCCCAACGTGGCGCGCGGCCCTGACGGGACGTTGACCGCCACCCGGATCAGCGACGCTGTGACCTTCGTGCGCTCCTACGAGATCGCGCAAGACGATGTGCCGACCGATCAAACGGAGTTCAGCGTCTGGCTGAAGTCCGAGTCGGGCCTCGTCAACGCGGAGATTTCACTGCGCACGGACAACGTCGCGGCGGAGTTTCAGCCCGTCATCATCGATCAGAGCTGGAACCGCTTCACGGTGCGCCTGCAGAGCGACTCCGCCACGTACCGAGCGGGCATCGCGGTCGATGACGGTGGTTCGTTTTTGGCGTGGGGTGCGTCGATTACCGATGTCGACAGCACGTTCGAGTGCCGCATGCGGCACATCGCGCAGGCCCACACGGTGCCGATCTTCGGCCGCATCGGCGAGTTTCACCCGTTCCGCGCGTCGCTGTACGTCGATGGGCTCGGCAACCTGCTCGTCGACGAAAACGGCTTTCTGCTGACCTGAGGGTTCATGCATCGCATCACTGGCACGTACGTCGACCCGACCGCGAACGGTCCGGGTAAGCCCGGCTTTACCGCTGGCGAGCCCGGCGTATCGGGCGCGACCGTCATCACCGACCCATGGCTCAACGCGACGCAGGAGGAGATCGCGAGCGTCATCGAAGCGCTTGGCATCACGCTGAGTGCGGGCGACAACGCGCAGCTGCTCGCCGCGATTCAGCGCCTGGTCGGCGCCACGGTCATCAGCCCTGCTGTCAACGTGGGCGACCAGCACAACTACACGCCTACGGGCTGGAGCACGGCGGGCGTCGTGCGCATCGACGGCTCGGGCGAAACGATCTTCGGCTTCGGCCCCG
>WUUC01092624.1_pt1 | contig 12415 bp, 7 predicted proteins | sample 6278441 | NCBI WGS metagenome assembly WUUC01 (sample SAMN13675441, study PRJNA597444) | soil metagenome | isolation source: soil | place: USA: Washington | collected 2017-10 | reverse complement strand
GCGTCGAGGACGCTCTTCACGCGACCCGTGCGGCCGTGGAAGAGGGCATCGTCCCTGGCGGCGGCGTGGCGCTCATTCGTGCACAAGCGGCGCTCGAGAAGGTGGATGCCACCGACGAGCAGCGCGTCGGCATCAACATCATCCGTCGCGCCATCGAGGAACCCCTTCGTCAGATCGCGGGCAACGCGGGCGTCGAAGGCTCCATCGTCGTCGACAAGGTCAAGAACGGCAAAGCCGGCTTTGGCTACAACGCACGCAGCGATGAGTACGGCGACCTGATCACCATGGGCGTCATCGATCCCACGAAGGTGGTGCGCACGGCGCTTCAGAACGCAGCCAGCGTGGCGAGCCTCATGCTGACCACGGAAGCGCTGATCGCGGAGCGTCCGAAGGACGAGCCTGCGGGCGGCCACGGCGGCCATGGTCACAGCCATGGCGGCGGCGGAATGGACTTCTGAGTCCGCGCTTTCGCGAATGAAAGAAGGGCGGCTTCCCGATTGGGGGCCGCCCTTTTCTTTGGATCGCGCCGAGACTTCGTTGCGCAGGTCGCAGCCAGCTGAGCGCCCGATAACGCTGCGCTCAGCGTGCTTGCTCAGGCGTCGATGAGGTGAACGCCTGCGGCCTGGAGCTGCGCGAGAATCGTCCGCGCCTCTTCGAGTGCGGCGCGTGCTTCGTCGCGCTCGGAGCGCGCCTCGCTCTCTTTGCGTTGAGCGAGCTCGATGCGCGCCGACGCCTCGAGTCGCACGTTCTCGACATCGGAGCGCGCCACGCCGAGATCATCCTGGGCGGCGCGCAGCTCGTCTTCGACCTCATCGAGGCGACGTTGCATTGCCTGCAGGTCTCGTTCGAGCTGTTCGAGTCGCTCTCCTTCGTCGGCATAGGCTTCCGCGGCGCGATCTGCCTCGTCGAGCTCGCGCTCGAGTCCGTCCGCGCGTTGATCCGCTGCGCGCAACCTATCTTCGAGCTCCGTCACGCGCTCTTCATACTCGAGGCGCATGCTGGTGAGCTCGGCCGACAACTCGCGAACGCGGACTGTGTCCTGACCGTTGTGCTCTGGAATGCGCGTCAAAGAGGTGATGGCGCGTTCGGCTTCATCGATGCGCAGGAGCAAGCCCGTGCGCTCGCCTCGCGCCGCCTCGCTGCTGAGGTGCTCGCGCAACGTGACGACGTCGTCGCTGGCGTAGCGCTCCTCTTGCCGCGCCGGCTTCTGACGCGAAACGCGCTCGTCTTCGCGCAAGGCTTGGAGCTCGCGGTCGACCTGCTCGAACCTTGCTTGGCCGTGCTGAGCGCGTTCACGCTCGTTTTCGAGCTCCTTCTCGAGCTCGCTCACGCGACGCTGGAGGCCGAGCACCGTGCCCGCGAGCGCCGGATCGACGCTGGGGCGTGCCGGACGAGCGTGCAACTGAGCGCGCAACTCGTCGACATGCATCTGCGCGGCTTCGCGTGCGACTTCGGCTTCCAAGGCGCGCTGGATCGCCCGATCGCGCTCGATTTCGAGCTCCGCCACGCGGCCGTCGTGCTCGATGCGTTCCACGCGTTGCTGCTCGATGCGGCGCAGCTCTTCCAGCAAATCCTTGGCGACCGTCTCCTGACGCTTGGCATCCGCCTCGAGCGCCTGGATGACTTCGGCGCGCTCGACGAGGCGCTTTTCGATCTCGACGCATTCCTGGGCCAGCGCCTGTGCTTCTGCGTGCGCAGCTTCGCGGCCAGCGCGCGCCGCTTCGGCCTTCGTCTCCGCGAGAGCGACTTCGGCTTTGGCCTCCGTCACCTGACGCTCGGCCTCAAAACGGCGATTGTGCTCCTGACGCGCCACCGACTCTTTTTCGGCGCCGTCGCTCTCCAGCCAACGGATGCGGGCGACGGCGTCGTCGAAATCGGCCTCCGCGGCGTCGAGGCGTTCTTCTAGGCGCGCTGCGCGCTCGGCAGTTCGCTCGGCTTCGACCCGCAGCCGACGCTCCGCCTCGAGCGCGCGCAGTGCGTCAGCCTCTCGGCGTGCAGCGGCCCGCGCCTCCTGTTCCGCCGTGAGCAGCGCTTGCTGAACTTGCGGATGATCCTCTGCTTCGTCGTCGCCCGGCGTACTGCCCGGCAGCTGAACCCAGAGTCGCGCGTCGACTTTGACGTGCCGATCGGCGGCCAAAGCAAGCCAGCGCGTACCGCGGTTTTTGCGGACCAGGCTGGTATCGACCGCAATTTCCTTGGCGGCCCCGTCGACTTCTTCGAGCGCCTGGCCGTAGACAGGGCCCTGCGCGAACAGGCGTACGTGTGCAAATTCGCGGCCGAGCAGGCTGTCGAGCTGCTCCGAAGGAGGCGAGGAGCGACGTCGCCTGCGCGAGCTCGCTTCTTCGGCGCCGATGGCCAATACGCCGTCACGGTCGAGCACACGACGCAGCTCGGCTACGGCTTCCTCCCGAGGTTCGGGTAGCTGAGAGAGGTCTTGCACGAAGACCACGTCCAAGGCCCCGTCTCGGAAAGGAAGCTCCGGTACTTCGCGCTCGCTCGGCCTCCGCTCCGCAGGCGGATGGATGTAGTCCGCGCTACGCGCGACCTGCGTGATGCGCTCCTCTGCGGCCTCGGGCAGCCGCCCGACCACCAGCACCCGGCGCCCCTCCAAAAGGGGCTCCAAATAGACGGCCACCGCCAAATCGGCATCTTGTCGCACTGCCATGTCGCTCATCGTGTTCTCGCTGCCCCCGACCCGGGTTGGGCGCGGTAAGTTTCATCGCCCCGCCCCGGGGGTCAATGCGCTCGCTGCGCAAGCGCGTCCGCGAGCATGCCGCAGGCCTCGCCGACACTTCGCACAATTCAGCTGGGGCGAAGAAGCAGCAGAGGACGACTGTCACGGCCGATGCGGCCAACCTCGTGTAGATTGGAGGGGTTGAGCACGCCTCAGGTCGAGCCAGGTTTGCATGTGGCGCTTTCTCGCCATCTGGTGCGGATTGCGCGGCGAGCCCTGCTCTGGAGAGCCACGCGCGCGCTCTCGCTGGCCGCCGCCACGCTGTCGTTTCTGTTGCTTAGCGCAGCCTGGCTGTGTGGCCCCAGCCTGTCGACGGTGGCCGCCGTATCCGTGTGGCTCCTCTTGCCCAGCAGCGCCCTCGCCGCCTTCGGTTTTGCGCTGGGCAGCACCAAACAGCTGCACGGCAGCGCCCGCGCGCGGCTGCTCGAGCCATTCGATGCATCGCTCGCGCGTCGCGTGCAATCGGCGGCAGAACTGGTGCGCGCGCCGAACGGCTCGCCAGCGCTGATTCACGCCTTGGCGACCAGTGTGGGCGCCGAACTCGAAGCCCTGCCGCTCGGCCGTGCCATCGCGAAACCCAAAGGTTGGGGCGAGCTGACGCTCGGCGGAGTGCTCGTCGCCCTGCTCGCCGCCTTGTTGCTGATGCGTAGCGAGGATGCCCAATCCGGTCTGTACGCGATCTTGCACCCGGGCCTCGCCGACGCGAGCGGCGCTCCGGTCGGCCTGTGGATCGAGCAACTTCAGGTCGACGTGCAAACGCCGCAATACCTGGGCTCCGAAGAGAGCCACCTCGACCATCCGCAGCAGATCGAGGTGCCCGCGGGAAGCCGCATCTCGCTGCGCTTGCGGGCCCGCCTGGCCGCTTCGCGCGTGGTGATGGCGCTGGGCGACCGAACGCTGCCTTTCACGCGCGTCGACCCGAAAACGTACGTTTTGGACCTCACCGCCGAAACGAGCGGCGTGATGAACCTGCGCGCACGCGTCCAGGACGAGTGGGTCACCGATCCGGCTTCTCCGAAGCTGCATGTCATCGCGGACGCCGCGCCCGTCGTGATGCTCGACGCGCCGACGGACGACCGCAACGCAGACGTCACCGAGCCAGTGCCCTTCGTGTATCGCGTGCGCGACGATCACGGCCTGGCGGAGGTCGACTTGGTCGTGCAGCTGGCACCGCGACGCGAGCGGCGCATCGCCGTCACGCGCAGCGACCAAGAAGGTCAGAAAGACTTTGCCGACTCCACCCATGTGACGCCCGCCGATTTCGGCGTGCAAGCGGGCGCATCGTTCAACGTGTGGATCGAGGCGCGCGACCGCGATGCGTTCAAGGGGCCCAACGTGGGACGCTCGCCGATCCGCCGCATCACGGTGTCGAGTATCTCGAATCCGCGCGGTGCACCGATCGCGCTCGTCACCGAAGCGCGTGATCATGCCCTCGACACGTTGGGCAAGCGCCTCGAGACCGACGTTCCGGAAAAGCAAAGCGAGGTCGCTCAGCGCGCCAAACAGCTGTCGAGCGAAGCGCGGCCTTTGGTCAAAAACCTGGAAACGCTTGCTTCCGCCTACGCGAAGAGCACGGGCGATCAGAGCACGGCCGACACCCTGCGCGACATGGTGCGGCGCTTTTCACGGCTCGGCCGCGAAGAGCGCGATGCGGCCGAGCACAGCGACAAGCGTGCTTGGAACAAGACGCACGAAGCGCTCGTTTCCGAGCTCGAGGACGACGTCGTCTGGTTGACTGACCTGATCGGCCGCGCGCGACTTGCCGACGCGCAGCACGTGCTCGGCCAGCTCGAATCGACGCGGGCACGCATGCGCGCGCTGCTCGACGAGCTCAAGAACAGCTCCGATCCGGCGCGCAAGCAGGAGCTGCTCAACGAGATCGAACGCGCGCGTGCCGAGCTGCGCGAACTCTCGCAGCGTTTGCTGCAAGCCCAAGGCGACGTGCCGAGCGACTTCGTCAACTACGATGCGCTGGCCGAGCACGCCGCAGAAAATCCGCTGGATGCGATGCAGCGCGCGCTCGAAAGCGGCGATATGGCAGCAGCCGAACGCGCACTGGCAGATCTCGATTCGCAACTCGAAGGCCTACGTGGCGGGCTCGGTGAGGGACAGCAGGCGTTCGCCAACGCGCGCATCAGTCCGCGCCAACGCGCTCTTTCCGAGGCGCGCTCCGAGATCGATCAGCTCACACGTGCCCAACAGAGCCTCGCCAACGAGACGGCGCGCGCAGCGCAGGGGCAGAGCCAAGGCAATACCGACAGCGCGTTTCGCGAGGCTGCGGACAAGCTGGCGGAACAAGCAGAGGCGCTCGAACAACGTTCGCGCGAGCTCAAGGCGGGTCGCTCGCAACCACAGTTGGCGGAGGCTCAGTCCAGCGCTGCGCAGCGCTTGCGTGACGCGCGCGATGCCCTCAAGCGCGGTGACGCGGCCGAAGCGCGCGCGATGGCGCGGCGAGCGGCGGGCGACTTGCGCGATATTTCCGCGGAAATGAGCCTCGATGCGCGCATGTATCCGGGCCCAGACGGCTCGCGCATGACGGCCGCACGCGAGGCGTCTTCCCTCGCGAAGGACACACGGAGCTTCGCCGAGGACGTGGAAGAGAACTTGCCGGCACCTTCCGATGAGACCTCACCCGAGCAAGCCCGTGCGTTGCAGGACAACGCAGGCTCGCAAAAACAGCTCGGTCAGGAGACGCGCCGGGTGGCTCACGATCTCGACCAGAGCGCGCCGCCCGGTCTGCGCGATGGCTTGGAGCGCGTGCAGAAATCGATGCGTGGTGCCGCCGAAGCCATGGAACAAGGCGACTCGCGTGAAACTCAAGGTCACCAGCGCGATGCCCTCGATCGTCTGACGGAGCTCAGCGAACGACTGCGCGAAGAGCAGGAGGCCCTGGGCGGCCAAGCGCGCGCCAGCGATGGCGAAGGGGATGGCCGGCAGCGCGACGAGGAGAAGGTCACGATCCCAGGCCAATCCGACGACCCGCGACGCACGGATTTGCGAAGGCGCGTGCTCGACGCACGACGCGCGCGCAGCCCAGAGTCGTACGAAAAAGCGATCGAACGCTACTATCAGGAGATTCTGCGGTGATCGCGCGCTTTTCGACATGGCTCGCACTCTTGACTTGGTTGTGCACGAGCAGTGCGCACGCTGTACCGAGCGATGCCGATCTATTGCAGCGCAGCATCCGCGCACTCGACGCGGCCGATGTCGAAAGCGCCGACACGTTTTTGCGCGAGCTCTCACCGAGCGGGCGCAACAGTCCAGAAGCGCGCGCCCAACGCGGCATGGTGCGTTTTTATCAGGGCGCTTACGGCGAGGGCACGAGTGAACTCGAGCAGGCCGTCGCCAGCGCACCCAAGTCTCCGCATCTTGGCGAGTGGCGCCGCGTGTCGTCGTGGGTGAAGGCTGCGCGCGACCTGACGCGTGATTTTGCCGAGGCCAAGAGCGCCGACGGCCGCTATGTGATCCGCTATGCGCAAGGCGTAGACGAGGTGCTGGTTCGCTACGCGCTCGACACGCTGGCGCGCGCGGATCGAGCGATCGAGACGCAACTCGGCATCCGCCTGCCGAGTCCAGTTCGCCTCGAGGTGTATCCGTCGGCGCGCGCCCTGTCCGAAGTCTCGAGCCTCACCATCGAGCACATCGAGACGAGCGGCACCGTCGCGCTGTGCAAATGGAATCGCCTGATGATCGCGTCGCCGCGCTCGCTGCTCTACGGCTATCCGTGGCTCGATACGATTCAACACGAGCTCGTGCACTTGGCTCTCGCCCGGGGCAGCCGCAACGAGGCGCCAGTCTGGTTTCACGAGGGCCTCGCAAAGCTCTTCGAACGCACCTGGCGCGGCGCACCGGCTGGAGCGTACCTCGCGCCGGCCACCGAAGATCTGCTCGTCGCTGCGGCCAAAAACGGCAAGCTCATTCCCTTCGAGCGAATGCACCCTTCGATCGCGATGCTGCCCTCTCAAGAGGAGGCTGCGCTCGCGTTCGCGCAAGTCGTGACTTTTCTCGAAGGCTTCATGAACACCTACGGTTCCAAGAAGGTCATCGAGGCGATAGGCCGCATGGCGCAAGGCCGAGATGCCCGAGAGGCGCTCGCCGAGGTCGCCGGCAGCAGTTTTTCCGCGCTGGAAGAGAGCTGGCGCAAGCAACTACGAGCGCGGCCCGCCGGGCACGGCAAGGTGCAGGAGCTCAAGTTGCGCTTCGTCAGCAAGAAGGAAACTGCCGATGAATCGCTGGACGTGCCGGAAGAGCGCGCGCGCAAGCATCTGCGCATCGGCGATCTGTTGTGGGGCCGCGGACGCAAGCTCGGTGCGACGCGCGAATACGAGCGCGCTCGCAAGTACGCTCCCAACGATCCCATCCTCGCCTCACGGGTAGCGCGCGGTGCCCTGTCGGGCGGAGAAGCGGCGCGCGGACTCAAAGCACTCGAGACCGCGCTCGAGGAGCACCCCAGCCATGCTCCCCTGCATGCACTGCGCGGCGAGGCACTGATCGCGCTCGGCAAGCTCCCCGAAGGCATGGACGAGCTACGGGAGGCGATCCGCCTCAATCCCTTCGATCCCGGACCACATTGTGGTCTTGCGCAAAAGCTCAAGCAGACCGAGGAAGGCGCGTACGAACGACGCGCTTGCGTGCTGTTGGGCGGGCCAGCTTTGCCCTAAGCTACGGGGACACGATAGGCTGATCTGCAATCCATGGCGCTTTACTCACCGATTCCATCCTCTACCGCCCATTTGGCCGACGACGTTGCTCGCGTTCACGCGCTGGCGGCAGCACGCGCGCGAATCGCGGTGGAGATTCAGAAACGCATCGTGGGTCAAGAGCGCGTCATCGATCTGCTGTTGATCGCGGTGTTCGCGCGTGGCCACGGCTTATTCGTGGGCGTGCCCGGCCTGGCGAAGACCTTGCTCATCACCACGCTCGGCCAAACGCTCTCGCTGCGCGCCAGTCGCATTCAGTTCACCCCCGACCTCATGCCCAGCGACATCACGGGCACGGATGTGCTCGATGAGGACAGGCTGACCGGGCAACGCGGCTTTCGCTTCGTCCCGGGGCCCGTGTTCACGAACATCTTGTTGGCAGACGAGATCAACCGCACGCCGCCCAAAACGCAAGCGGCCCTGCTCGAGTCGATGGCCGAGGGTCGCGTGAGCGCCGGCGGCCGCACGTACGAGCTCGAAAAGCCGTATCTGGTGTTCGCGACCCAAAACCCGATCGAGCAAGAGGGCACGTATCCGCTACCCGAAGCGCAGCTGGATCGCTTTCTCGTGCAGATCGATGTCGGTTATCCGACGCGCGCAGAAGAAGAAGAGATCGTGCTGCGTACGACCGCCGAACTCGGCCCCGATCCCATGCCCGTGCTGACCCGGGAGCAAATCTTGGATCTCCAAGCGTTGATCCCGCGCATCCCCGTCGCGCCCCACGTCGTTGCGCATGCGGTGGCACTCGCGCGCGCTACGCGCCCGGATGATCCAAGCGCCTCGGAAGAGGTGCGTCGCTACGTGCGCTTCGGTGCAGGCCCGCGTGCCAGCCAAGCGTTGGTGTTGGGTGCGAAAGCGCGGGCTGCCCTCGATGGCCGCTTCGCGGCGGAGCCGGAAGACGTGCGCGCCATGGCCTATCCGGTGTTTCGTCATCGTCTGGTGTCGAGCTTTCGCGCCGAAGCCGAAGGCGTGCGCACGACAGACGTCGTCACCACGGTGCTGAAGTCGGTCACGCCGTGAAACCGAGTGCGATCGATCCGTCCTTCGTCGAGCGGCTCGAGCACCTGCGCTTTGCGGTCGACGGGGTGGTCGACGGTTTTTTCACCGGCTTGCACAAGAGCAAGCGTCGCGGCGGCGGCCTGGTATTCGCTGAACATCGCGCGTATCGGCCGGGCGACGATCTGCGCACGATCGATTGGCGTGCCTACGCGCGCAGCGATCATCACCGCGTGAAGCACTTCGAGCACGAGGCGCAGCTGCGCGCCATGTTGGTGCTCGATGTGTCGGGCTCGATGGCGTATGGCGGCCCACCTTACGTGCGGTCGAAGATCGGATACGCCGCGACCTTGCTAGGAGCGGCAGCGCACGTGATGTTGCGCCAAGGCGACGCAGCGGGCGCCGCACTCATCCACGACGATCTATTGCGTTGGATTCCGCCGCGCGGCGGACATGCACAAGCCGCGGTCTTGATGGAGGTGCTGGCTGCGGATCCTGAGCTGCAGCACGCGACGGACCTCGAGCGTTCGCTTCACCAAATCATCGAGCGGCTCGGCAAGCACGGCGCGATTTTGATCGCGAGCGATCTGCTCGATCCGGCGGAAGGAGCGCTGGCTTCACTCGTTCATCTGACCGCGCGCGGCCATCGCGTGGTCGTCTTGCACGTGCTCCACAACGATGAGCTGGCGCTGCCGTTCGGCGAACCGATGCGTTTTCTCGGCACAGAAGGCGAGCTGCCACTCGAGGTCGATCCGCGTCTTGCAAAGAAGGCCTACCTACGCGAGGTGGAGGCGTTTTGCGCGCGCGCCCGCGATGCATGCGCCAGCTCGGGGGCTCGCTACGTGCTGGCCCGAACCGACGCACCGCTGCATGACACGCTGCGCGCAGCCCTCTCCGATCCGAGGGATGCGTGGGCCTAGGGCTGCCGCTCGCCCTGCTTGGGCTGATCGCGCTCGCCGTACCGATCTGGCTGCATCGGGTGCGCCGCAAGTTGTTGCGCGAGCAGCCGCTGCCTACGCTGCGCCTCTTGCAGCGTGCCGTAGCCAAGAAGCGCCGCACCGTGCGCTTTCGCGATCGTGCGCTGTTGATCGCGCGGATGTGCATCCTGGCACTTGCGGCGCTCGCCCTCGCCCAGCCCTTTCTGTCGCGCGTGGCGAGCTACGCCACCGAGCGACCGATCGCGCTGGCCATCGTCATCGACGACTCGATGTCGACGAGCCGCAAGGCGAATCAGATAAGCACCGTGTTCGACCGCGAGGTCTCTCGGGCGCGCTCGGTGCTCGACGAACTCGCGCCCGACTCAGAAGCGGCGATCATCTTGGGAGGGCATACACCACGCGTGTTGTCGGCGCGCACCAACGATCTTCGCACGAGTCTCGAAGCGCTGCGTGCCATCGAATCCCCCAGCGCGCGCGGTACGGCACTCCCCGATGCCGTCACGCTCGCGATGCGGGAGCTAGCGAGCACGAAGCTGTCGGTGCGCGAGGTGCTGGTCCTGACCGACTGCGCTGAGCACGCCAAACCACAGACCCTGACAGGTCAATCATCGGTGCGCGTCGAGTGCATTGCGCCGCGTGGTGGGCAGGAAAACGTGTACGTCGAAAGCGTTCGGCGCGCTGCGGCTGCCGATCGCGACGGCCAAGTGGCGATCTCGGTGCGCGTCGCTGGCAAATGGAGCGCGGGTCCGTTCGACGTGCAGCTGGCGATCGACGGGCGTCCAGCCTCGGAAGCGAAGGTCACGCTCGAAGAGGGTCACGGCACAGCGGATCTCAAGCTCGCCGAGCGCATGCTCACCGATGCTCACATCCTGCGCGTAAGCTTGGGCGTACGGGATGCGATCGAAGCAGACGATCAACGCGAGATCTCCCTCGAGCAAGCGGCGGAGCTGTCGGTGCTGCTCGTGGATGGCGATCCCGCGCCGAGCCAGCGCGACGACGAATTGCGTTTCTTGTCGTTGGCGCTCGACCTCAACGAACCTGGCGAACCAACACCACGCGTGACGCGCATCGACGCGGACGGACTCGGCGGTGCCGATCTCGAAGGCTACGACGTCATCGTGCTCGCCAACGTGCTCGCTCCTTCCGAGGCCGTCTCGCAGCAGCTGCTGGCACGCGTGGCCCGAGGCGCAGGCCTGTTGATCACCGCTGGCGATCACGTCGACCCGTTTGCCTACCGCGGACGCTTCGGCGCATTGATGCCGGCATTGATCCGCAGCGCGGCCCAGGCGCAACCGAGTTTGTCCATCGACCCCGCCCTTTCCGCGGTGCCGAGCCTCGTGCCCGAAGGTGGCGTCGGTTTGGAAACAGGCCGCACCCTCGAGCGTTTGTTGGTCGAGGCGGTGGTGCTCCCCAGTGAAACCGCGCTGGCGTTCAACGATGGAACGCCGCTTCTCATCGTGGGTCGGCACGAACGCGGACGGATCGCCCTGTTCACCACCACCATTGACGACGACTGGACCGATCTACCGCTGACGCCTGGTTTTCTGCCGTTGATTCACGGCGTCGTTCGCGGGCTTTCCGCGCTGGATGCGCTGCCGCCTGGTCCCCATCTCGCGGGTACGGCGCTCACCGCCCGAATTCCGCAAGGCGCGCAGTCGATCTTCAGCGTGACGCCCGATGGCCGCCGCATCGAGCTCGACGAGAAGAGCACCACCGCACGCATCACCGACACCGCGGCGCCAGGTGTCTATCGCACTTTCTCGGCCTTCGATGGACGCGGCGAGCGCGAGCTGCCGCAACTCTCGTTCGAGGTCATCCCCGACATCGCAGACAGCGACCTGACGATCGCAGTCATGCCGCGCGCCAAGGTCAGCACCGAAAACGGCAGCGTAGGTCGGCCCAAAAGCGTCGCGCCGTGGATGTGGCTCCTGCTCGGGATCGCGGCCATCGTCGAAGGGGCAATGCGCGTGCTCAAGCGCCGCAGTCAAGTGGCCGCTGCTCAGAGCTCGCAGCCCGCCTAGCAACGGGCTGCTAGCCGCTCGCGGCGATTTCGTCGCGCTGCCAAGCTTCGACGACGCGCTCATTGCCGCCGTAGTCGAGGTGCACGCGCAAATCGGTGAGCCCTGCGTCCGCAAACAGCGCCGCGACCTGCGCGGCTTGGGTGGCGCCCACTTCCACCAGCAACGCGCCCGGCCGCGCTAGGTGCGCAGCGACGTCGCGGGCGATGCGGCGATAGAACGAGAGAGCATCGACGCCTGCGTCGAGCGCAAGCTGCGGCTCGAAGTCGCGCACGTCCGCCATCAGCGTCGCCATCTCGTCGCGGCCGATGTAAGGGGGATTGATCGCGATCAACGCAAAGCGTTCGGTCGGTGCGAGCGCTGCGAAGAGATCGCCCTGCACGAAGCGAACGCGCTCGATCACACCGAGCTTCTTCGCATTCGCGCGAGCGATTTCGAGCGCCGCCGGCGACAGGTCGGTCGCTACCGCGCGCCGCTGTTCGGCACCTTTGAGAAGGCTCAGCGCGATCGCTCCCGAGCCCGTGCACACGTCGAGAATGTCGCCCGCTATCAGCTCGCCGCCGAGGAGCCCGAGTCCGCGTTCGACCAACACCTCGGTGTCGGGTCGCGGAATGAGCACGTCGCGGTTGACCGAGAACACGTGCCCGTAAAACTCGCGCTCACCGAGCAAGTAAGCCATCGGTTCGCGACGGCGCCGGCGTTCGACCAGGCCGCGAATGGCCGTGAGCTCGCTTTCGATGAGGGGCCGATCGAGGTCGAGATACAGCTTCACCCGCGGCAGTCCCAACGCGTGGGCAACGATCAGGTCTGCGTCCAAGCGCGGCGAACTGAAACCGCGCTTCTCGAGGTCGCCCTGAATCCAGCCAATCATCGTGCGGAGGGTCCAAGGCTCAGACATCGGCCGCTTCTACTGTTGACGAGGGCCGCAAGCAATCGCGAGCCGTCGCGCGTTTCCGAGATGGTAGGTGAACGACACGCGGGGGAGCGGCCCAAGAATCATAAAGGAAATCAGTTAGGCACACTTACCTA
>WUUC01057802.1_pt1 | contig 12415 bp, 7 predicted proteins | sample 6278441 | NCBI WGS metagenome assembly WUUC01 (sample SAMN13675441, study PRJNA597444) | soil metagenome | isolation source: soil | place: USA: Washington | collected 2017-10 | reverse complement strand
GTGGGGGCTCTCGGCACGAGACGTCAACACCGCGCTAGGCCTCCAGAACGTGGTGCTGCCCGCGGGCACCGCCAAGATGGGGAGCATCGAATATCCGGTACTGGTGAACGGCTCGGCACAGGCGATAAGCGAGCTCGGAAACCTGCCGCTCAAGACCGTGAACGGAACCACGGTGTTCTTGCGCGACGTGGCGAACGTGCGCGACGGCGCGGCACCGCAGACCAGCATGGTGCACGTCGCGGGCAAACGCTCGCTACTGATGACGATCCTCAAAAATGGCGGCGCAAGCACGCTCGACGTGGTGGCCAGCGTACGCGAGATGATCCCGCAGGCGCTGGCGAAATTGCCGAAAGAGTTCAAGGCGTCGCTGCTGTTCGACCAGTCGCTCTTCGTGCGCGCCGCGATCTCCGGCGTCGTGTACGAAGGGCTCATCGCGGCGGCCTTGACCGGGCTGATGATCCTGTTCTTCCTCGGCAGCTGGCGTAGCACCCTGATCGTGACGCTGTCGATCCCGCTGTCCATCTTGACGTCGATTATCGTGCTCACTGCGCTCGGGCAAACGCTCAATGTGATGACCTTGGGTGGCTTGGCGCTGGCGGTAGGCATCCTGGTGGATGACGCCACGGTCGAGCTCGAGAACGTCCATCGAAACTTCGCGCAGCGTAAGCCTTTCGTGCGCGCCATCCTCGACGGCGCGCAGCAGATTGCGCTGCCCGCGTTCGTCTCCACCCTGTGCATCTGCGTCGTGTTCGTGCCCGTGGCGTTCCTGACGGGCGTAGCGCGCTCGCTGTTCGTACCCCTGGCGCTGGCCGTCGTGTTTGCGATGCTGACTTCATACCTGCTGTCGCGCACGCTCGTGCCCACGCTCGTCTTCTTCCTGCTGCGCAAGGAGGCGGAGCTGCACGGGGCGTCAGCGGCGCACGCACGCCCCGGGCCGCTCGGCCGGCTGACCGCGTCGTTCGGGCGCGCGTTCGAGCGCCTCCGCGCCAGCTATGCCGGCTGGCTTTCGGGAGCGCTCTCACGCCGCGGATCCTTCATCGCGCTCTACTCCTCGTTCGTGCTCGCATCCGTCGCACTCTTTCCGCTGTTGGGGCGCGACTTCTTCCCGAGCGTGGATGCCGGGCTGATCAAGCTACACGTGCGCGGCGCTCCGGGCACGCGCATCGAGCAAAGCGAGGCGGACTTTGCTCGCATCGAGAGCGCCATTCGCGAGGTCATCCCAGAGCGCGAGCTGGCGACGCTGATCGACAACATCGGTGTACCGACGAGCGGCATCAACCTATCCCTGAGCGAGGGTGCCCTGATCTCCTCGGCGGACGGTCAATTCATGATCGCCTTGAAGCAGGGGCACCGGCCGACGTCCGGCTACGTGCGCGCGCTGCGCGCGGAGCTCAACCGGCGCTTTCCCGACAAGACATTCTTCTTTCTCGCGCCCGACATCTCCACGCAAGTGCTCAACTTCGGTTTGGCGGCGCCGATCACGGTGCAGGTGGTCGGTCCCATCGGTCAAGACGCGCAGACGTATGCGCTGGCGCGGCGCATCGCGGCACGCACGCGTGGCGTACCGGGTGCCGTGGATGTGCACCTGGCTCAAGTGCCATACGCCCCCCAGCTGCGCGTCAATGTCGACCGGGCCATGGCGTCACGTGCAGGGCTGTCGCAGCACGACGTGGCAAGCGACCTGTTGGTCTCGCTCTCGTCGAGTGGGCAGGTCGCGCCCAACTACTGGCTCGACAAGCGCGGGGTGCAGTACCTCGTGGCGGTGCAAACCCCGCAATACCGCAACGACTCTCTGCTGGCGCTCGATCGAACGCCGCTGTCGACCTCTTCGGCGCAGCCTCAGCTGCTCTCGAACGTGGGCGGGATCATGCGTGCGGACGGCCCCGTGAACATCACGCACTACAACGTGGCGCGCACCTTCGATGTACAGTGCAACGTCGAGGGTACGGATCTTGGCTCGGTCGTCGATGCCGTGCAGGCCATCGTCGACGAGCTCACGCCTCAGCTTCCGCGCGGTACCACGCTGAAGATACTGGGCCAAGCCGCCAGCATGGAGTCCTCGTTCCACGGTCTCGCGCTCGGGCTCATCTTCGCCGTCGTCCTGGTGTATTTGCTGATGGTGGTCAACTTCCAGTCTTGGCTCGACCCGCTCGTCATTCTGACGGCTTTGCCAGGCGCCCTGGCTGGCATCGCGTGGATGCTGTTTCTTTCGCACACGACCGTGAGCGTCCCCGTGTTGATGGGCGCCATCATGTGCATCGGCGTCGCAACCGCCAACAGCATCCTGGTGGTCACATTCGCAAGCGCGGAGCGCGCGCGCAGCGGGCTGGACGCCACGTCTGCGGCCCTGGCTGCCGGTAGCGCACGGCTCAGACCCGTGCTCATGACTGCGCTGGCGATGATCGTCGGCATGCTCCCCATGTCGCTGGGGCTGGGCGAAGGGGGCGAGCAGAACGCGCCGCTGGGCCGGGCCGTGATCGGCGGGCTCTCGCTGGCGACGCTCACGACACTGTTTTTCGTGCCGGTGATGTACAGCATCTTGCGCAAGCGAGCGCCGGCGCCGATGGACCCAGAGCTGGAGATGCTGTCGTGAACGACTTCCCACCTCCCCAACACGAGCGCGCCGCGCTCTCACGAGCCGGCCGCTGGCGCGCGCTTTCCTTCGCCTTGCCAGTCCTGTTCGCGCTCGCGGGCGCCTTCTTGCTGGGCTATCTGCCGCGCCGAGCGGCACAGGCTGCGCTGCGCGGCGACGCCCGCGCACGCGTGACTGCGGCGGTCCGGGTAGAGACCGTCCGCCCGCTGCGTATCGAAGGGGCGCGCGCCATCACGTTGCCTGGCAGCATCGAGCCGCTGAACTCGATCGTGATGTATCCGCGGGCGCAAGGTTACGTAAAGGCCTTCCACGCCGATCTCGGCGACAACGTCAGTAGTGGCCAGCTGCTCGCCGAAATCGAGACACCGGAGCTCGATCAGCAGCTCGATCAAGAACGCGCGGAGTTGCTCCAGGCGGAGGCGCGGCTCGCCCAAGCCAAAGCCAACCGCGACCTCTCGAACACGGTCCTCGCACGTTACCACGTGCTCGGTCCTGCTGGCGCGGTGTCGAAGCAGGACTTCGAGCAGCGTACGGCCCAAGCCCTGGTGGAAGAGTCGAACGTGCGGGCGGCCACGGCAGCCATCGCGGTACAGCGCGCGAAGCTACGCCGGCTCGCTCAGCTCAAGTCGTTCTCGGAAGTACGGGCGCCATTTGCCGGGACCATCGCGTCACGCACCATCGACCTGGGCGCCCTGGTATCGGCGGGAAACGTGACGCCACTGTTCACGCTCGTGTCCGCCGGATCGGTGCGGGTCTTCGTGCAAGTGCCGCAGGACGTGGCGCCGAGCGTACGTACGGCGACGCCGGCCAAGGTCCAAGTACGCGAGTACCCCGGGCGAACATTCGAAGGCGAAGTGACCCGGTCAGCTGGCGTGCTCGACCCGGCAACGCGTACGATGCGCGTCGAAATCAGCGTGCCGAACCAGGATGGCGCGCTGCTCACCGGAATGTACGCCGAAGTGTCGCTCGAGCTGGCTACACCCCATGAGGTGCTCGAGCTGCCCGCCACCAGCGTCGTCATCGGCGAAGGAGGGCCGCGCGTCGCGCTGGTCGATGGCGAGCAGCGGATTCGGATGCGACAGGTGAGCATCGAGCGCGACCTCGGCGCCACGATCCAGCTCGCGCACGGACTCCACGGCAGCGAGCGCGTGGTCAAGCTCGCGAGCGCCGCACTGACCGAAGGCCAACACGTGCAGGTGAGCGATGCTGCCGCGCCGCCCTCCAAGTGAGCGCACGGAGCCCGTTCAAACGGGAGGAGGCGGCGCGCATCACCCAACGAGGACTGCTCCCAGTGGACCGAGCGCGGAGTCCGAACGGCGCGCACCCTGCCTCAGCGCCGCGAGCTCACGCAACGTTCGCGTTGGGTGCGCTCGGCGTCAGCGCCGGGGACGTGGACCGCTCGATATCGCGTCCGAACAGCAGGCCCAGCGCGATCGCCCTGGCTACGGCCTGCACCTTGGTCTGGCAGTTGAGCTTCGCCATCGCGTTTTTCATGTGAAACGTGACGGTGCTCTCGGAGATGCCGAGGATTTGCGACGTCTCCCAGGCTGTTTTGCCGTCTGCCGTCCACCTGAGCACTTCGCGCTCGCGCGACGAGAGCGTCACACTCGACTCGCGCGCGCACGAAGCCAGATAGGACTGCATCTTCTGCAGACTACAATGCGCAAGCCACTGCAGTTTCGGCCTCAGCGCTGTCAACTCAGTGTCAGTCAGATCGTCGTGTGAACGTGCAAATGACAGCAGCGCGAATACCCCGGGCGCGCTCCAGCTCGACTGGGCAATGCCGACACGCAAGCCATGCTCTTGCGCGTCCGCCCACAAGTTCGGCGCCGTGGCAAATGCGCGATCGGACCAGACGATGGGAAGGCTCGACTGAAGTCCGTACTGCACGGTGGGATCGATGCCCATGTAGTTGCGCTCCACATAGTGGTCCATCCAGCCGGAGGGATACGAGTCGAAGAGCCTCACCGACGGCAGGTCGGTCAACAACGGCACCCGCACCCCATAACAGCAATAAGAAAATCCGAGGCCAGCAGCGATCCGGCGTACGCGCTCGAACAGGTCGGCTGGCTCATGGGACTGCTCAAGCATTTCAAACACTTCCAACCACCAGTGGTCGGCGTGGCAAGCGGCGTCGGTCGTCATCATTACACCGAGGACAGGTCAGGGTCTCTGCCGCGAAGCAGCCTGCCCCCGGCGCTACCTATTCCTTCCACGCCAAAGCTCGGATGGTCAAGGCGTTCATCCGGACGGATCGCTTGCGCCCCATACGGGCGACTGGCTGCAGCTGCACAAATCATCGGAGTTTCGATTCGGTTTCTAGCGCACGTCGTCGGCGCGGGCGCGCGTGTCGCAAGATTGTCACACTTGTGCGCAGTCCCGTCCCCCGCGACGCGACTGAGGGCCCAATTTCGATCCGAAAAATCTCGTCCTACGAGCCCCTTTCAGTCTTCAGGTGGGTTCCGCGCTCACGGGCGAAGGCCCAGGAGCTCCCGACTACGTCGGCGGAACGACCGGTTTCGTTTCATGGTCCTCGCGTTCGGGGCCACAGGCGTAGGTCGACCGGTATGGCGGGCCTCCAGCAGATCAGTCCGGACGGATCGGGGTGCCGTCGCCTCCGGTGCTGGCTCGAGGTGGTCTCGAGACGATCCCTTCACACCCGATCTCCAGTGAACCGCCAATCGCATACCACCAGCAGACATGCCCTCGGCTCACTCACAGGACTACCACTCGATCTTGCCAGACGCATCCGACGCGTCTGCTCACATTCCGGATCCAAGATGCGCCTTCCGCTTCCGTCTGCATCGCGATTCTTCGACCAGCGGTGGAGTACGCATCGATGAGTAAGATCGCGTCGAAATCGCCTTGTGTTGGAGCGCTCCATCAGCTCGAATACACGCGGAACAGCTCCGCGGCGGATACCTGCGCACGGCCATGATCGTCAGCCCATCGCTTGCGAACGATCCGCTCCGGGCGTGCTGTTGCCATCAAGGAGAGTAACATGTGCGGCATCTTATCGATAATCGGACTTCACGGAGACCGTCAGACCTTGCGTGCGACGGCCGTAGAGCTAGCCCGCCGCTTGCGGCATCGGGGACCGGACGCTTCAGGCATCTTCGTGGGAAAGCGTGCGATCCTCGCACACGAGCGCCTCGCGATCGTCTCTCCCAGCAGCGGCGCCCAGCCGCTGCGCAGCGCCGACGGCCAGCTCGTGCTCTGCGTGAATGGCGAGATCTACAATCACCTCCAGCTCCGAGAGCAGCTGGTCCACGACTACCCCTTTCGAACGGGCTCCGACTGTGAGGTCATCCTTCCCCTCTACGAGCGGCGCAGTCCGAAGGACTTCTTGAACGCATTGAACGGCATTTTTGCGTTCGTTCTGTACGACGACGAGAGGGGGGACTTCCTGGTTGCGCGCGATCCCCTCGGCGTAGTCCCGCTCTACACGGGCAGCGACTCACAAGGTAACTTGTATGTGAGCTCTGAGCTCAAGGCGCTCGTCGGACATTGCGTCAGCATCGAAGACTTTCCCCCCGGGTGCTACCTGGATTCCAGAACCGAGTACCCGGTTCGTTACTACACACCTGCGTGGCGCGATTATGATTCCGTGGCCGATCGTCCGTACGAGGCTACCCGTTTGCGCAACGCCCTCGCCGGGGCCGTGCAGCGCCAGCTCATGGCGGACGTTCCCTGGGGTGTTCTGCTCTCCGGCGGGCTCGACTCGTCGCTCGTCGCCGCCCTCTGCGCGCGGGCTCACCGGCAGTACGGTCCCCAGCCCGAGCGCCCAGTTGCATCCTTTGCAATCGGCCTGGCAGGCTCGCCGGACCTCGCAGCCGCGCGCAAAGCGAACCAAGCGATCGGGACCGAGCACCACGAGGTGACGTACGCGATCGAGGAGGGCTTGGACGTTCTGTCGGAGGTCATCTACTACACCGAGACCTTCGACGTGACGACGATCCGCGCGTCCACCCCGATGTACCTCCTGGGCCGTCGCATTCGCTCCCTCGGCATCAAGATGGTGCTCAGCGGGGAAGGAGCCGACGAAGTCTTCGGCGGATACCTGTACTTCCACAAGGCACCGAACGCACGGGAGTTCCACGATGAGACGGTCCGCAAGCTGGATCAGCTCTACAAGTTCGATTGCCTGCGCGCGAACAAATCGCTCGCGGCCTGGGGTGTTGAAACGCGTGTGCCATTCCTCGACCGCGAGTTCCTCGAGGTCGCTATGCAGTTCGATCCGTCGGTGAAGATGTGCACGAAGGACCACATCGAGAAATGGTCACTACGGAACGCCTGCTCGGACTTGCTGCCCGCAGAGATCCTCTGGCGCCAGAAGGAACAGTTTTCGGACGGAGTGGGATACGGCTGGATTTCGGCGCTGAAGGCGCACGCGGAACGGGCCGTGAGCGACGCGGATTTCTCGATTGCCAGCGAGCGGTTTCCGGTCAACACACCGCAAACCAAGGAAGCGTACCTCTACCGGTCGCTCTTCGAAAAGCACTACCCGCACGCGGATGCGGTGCGCTGCGTCCCCGAGGGCAAAAGCATCGCGTGCAGCACGCCAACCGCCATCGCTTGGGACGCCGCATTCGCCGCTCAGGCCGATCCGTCCGGCCGCGCTGTTCGGGGCGTCCACCAGCACAGCTACTGACAGTCCGGCTGCGCCTCACCGCAGTATCCTGCGCGCAAGCCCGAACAGCAACGTGCCTCGCGGGTCCACCGGTGAGCTCCGCTCCCGTGGTCCCGTGACCGACCGGAACGTCGCGCGACGAACACGTTGGATGCGCTATGCGCTATGACTGGCTGGTGAGCCTAACACTACTGTTCCCAACTTTCGGCGGCCCTCGCTTGTCGATCATCCACCGAAAGTTGGGAACAGTGGTGCTAAACGAAACGTAGGAGCGCGCAATGAGCATCGTAGAAATCGGCAACTTCGACTATGTCATCCTGCTCTGCCAGAACATGAAGGAGACCCGGATCTTCTACAAAGACGTGATGCGCTTTTCGCTCGAGCGTGACTCCGACAACTGGGTTAGCTTCAGGGTGGGCCCCACCCTACTCACGCTGCGGCCGAGAGCCACCTACGATGGCGCGGCAGCGCCGGGCGCGGCTGCGGTTCAGCTCGCGTTCCGCGTGTCCCTGCCCGCTGTCGACGTCTGCCATGCCGAGCTGATTGCGAAGGGCGTTCCCATCGCCCGAGGACCAACGGACCTACCGGAGTTTCGGCACCGCGCGCTCTTCTTTCGTGATCCTGAAGGAAACTTCGTCGAGATTTATGCGGAGTACTGATCGCCGATCAACAACCGGCAGCCTGTTGGGCGCGCTCAGCCTCGGAATCGTCTCCGCCCAACATCTCCACCAGGTTGTCCCTGAGCAACTCGATCCACGATCTGATGTCCAAGCCATGTATAGTTTTATAGATGGACTCGATACTCAGTTGGATGCTTCCATTTTGCATGCTGGCCACGATCGTCACCCCGCCGACGGGTCCCACCGACACGATGTGACTAGTGGTATCCAGCTGATTCAGGACGATTGGCTTTCTATCGAATACCCTGCAATTTACGGTAACAAGATACAGCGCATCGCGCCGTCCAGTGCGGCCAAGATCCCGTATGGCTCTCTCTCCACCATAGAACTGATGCTTCCTGATGCATCGGATGGCATCGCCCACCTGGGAAGCAACGGTACCGTGCTCGTGGCTGCCTCTCAAGTCGACCCACAGCGGCAATACGGTCGCCATGGGGCTCATTATCCGAGCTAGCTCTTTCTTGTTGCGCCTCATGAACGTCATGCCGATCATCTGGCATGCAACTCCGGAGGCTTGATACAAGGCCGTCAATATTGCGCCAGTAATGGACTCTATCGGCATGTGTCCTGCGCTGCTGCCGATCCGAACGCTGTACGACAGCGATTCAGGACTCAACTCGCTATCACTCACGCGCGCATCCCCGGTCCGCTTCAAATACTCCGTGAGGTATCCCTTCCAGAATGCCTTGTCCGCACCACATTGACCGGAGCGAATGTACTCTTCTTCCTCCTCGAGTAGCGCAGCATATCCCCCAACATCCGCCTGCGGCGCCTCCGACCGACTCGTGTAAGCATTGTACAATTCCGCGATCCGCCTTACCAACAGCTCCTGCCCCGAGTACCCATCAAGCTGAATGTGATGGAACCGATGGTAGTAAATCGACCTGCTTCGCCCGCCGTACTCTCCCAGCAGGAAAAGCATCGCCCGCGCCTTCTCCTCGTTGCTCAGGATCGGCACGACCCGATTGGTATCGCGCCTTATTGTCTCCAGGCATCGTGCCATTGAATCCGGAGCATCTCGCAGATCCACCCGACTCACCTTGCACGGGCCTTGCGTCGAGCGCTTCTGCCACGCCCCCTCGGAATCGAGCTCGTACTGGCAGTGCACCATGTCTACTTCGGAGAACGTGGTGTCAATCGCTTTGGTCAATGCCTCGATGTCGAGCTCTCCATCAAGCACCATATAGCGCGAAATATTGTAATTGTGCTTCCCTGGCGGGGACATGAGCTCAGCCAGGAGAAACTCCAATGGCATGCCGACGAGCCGTTGCCTAATCATCCCTGAGTCCTCCTCGCTCGCACTCGTGTTGCCTCGATGATGGCGTCGAGACAACGCTTCGCGTTCTCGCTCACTTGCTCGGTTCGAGAGCCGCTGTAGCAAAGTCGGCTCGCGTTTGCGTGAGGACCAGCGTGCAAACTGCGCCAATGCCGGCCACCAATCCACAGACCGAGAACAAAAGGGTAAAGCTCTCAATGGAATAGGGACCCAGGTAGATTTTCGCCTGCATGACCTTGGCCAGGAATGCCGTCGCAATCGCAAAGCCTCCCTGCCTCAGGACCGTCGCTACGGCTGTAACGTTGCCTGCGCGCTCTTGGGGGGCGCACGCAATGAGGGCACCGGACACCTGAGACTGCATGGCGGCTGCACCTACACCCGCAACAATCATCCCGGCAATGGCGAGGACGTATTCGTGAAGATAGGAACCAACTGCGACAGCGCCGCATCCCAGCGCAACCACGAACAATCCGGTGAAGTAGTAAGAACTTTGCCTCATTCCTGCTGCCATCCTCGCAATTGCAGGATTCGCCAGCAGGAGAGGCACCACAAACATCGGTAACGTGAAAAACAGCATCACGTAAGACGCGCGTTGGCCCCCGATCTGCAGCGAGGACTCAAGAAAGAAGGGCATGAACACGATGAGCGACCAATAGCTGACAGACAGAGACAAGGGGACGATGGCCAATCCAACGAACTCTCTCTTCTTGAAGAGATGAATGTCAACGGCCGGATATCGCGCTTTCGTTTCGATCCAGACGAACAGGATCAGCAACGACGCGATACTGATGCCGGCCGCCGCACTGCTAAACACGACACCGCCGACGGTGGGCCCATGCAGCAAGGACCAGATCGAGATCAGCAAGAGCGCGCTGACGACGACGACACCGGCAACGTCCATCCGTGCGGCGTTGCTGCTTCTGTACTCGTCCATCCATCCCAATGCGACCGATATGATCGCGACACAAATTGGAACGTTCATCAGGAATATCCAGGTCCAGCCGAATGTACTCGCGATCAGCCCTCCGAGCGCGGGGCCAATCGCCAGGGCCGAGCCTGAGATCGTTCCAATGATGCCGAAGGCCTGTACTCTCTCGGTCTTCTCTTTGTACAGCCGGCCGGCCATCGCGACGCCACCACAAATGATGAAAGCCGCACTGGCCCCTTGAACGACGCGACCCGTCAGGAACGTGCTGAAGTGCGTTGCATAAGCGCACAACGCAGATGCGACCAAAAACACCACGGCGCCCGCCACGAGCGTCAACTTTTGGCCGTACCGGTCTGCCACCGCGCCCGCGGTGATCAATGTGATCGCAAACGCCAAGCTGTAAGCGTCCATGACCCATACGTAGCCAGCCACGTCCAACGAAAAAGTCTCACTGATCGCGGGCAGCGCAAGTGAAACTGCCGTGACATCAAAGGTGGCGATGAATGCGCCCAGTCCGATGGTGATGGCGCGTATGTACTTCGTCGACCGACTGTTGGCTGGTTCGATGGTCATACGAGGACTCCTGGACGGCAGAGACAATCTCCACGAAGCTTCGTCATCGGCTCGGGCTTGAACTGGAGCACGCCCCTATCGCGCGCGGACCTTACGTTCCACCTGTTCCCTGTCGGCCCCAAGAAGCAAGTATGCGGGCTGTTCTTTCAGTGCGGGTGGTTATGCAAGATCTTCCTGCGGTGCGGCACCTATCAATAATGGGAGTTGATGCAGCCGCACGGCCAGAGTAGGAACTGGCGTGTAAGATTTGCGAGCAGCGAATGACCAGGCCACTCCGCGGCGCACTCGCCTGACCGCCGTCGCGATCATCCCGCCGATGGTGCCCCCCCGTTCCGCTGCGCGCAAGAGGAACAACTCTATCGCGCAATCACCGTGCCTTCTGATTTCCAAAAGCACACGCATAGGGCGAGCTAGCCCGCCCACACGGCAACCGTTTGCCTTCGTACGAGCAGTGCGTCTGCCAATGGAGTAGCCACGCAGACGTGCTCTGAGTATTGGCCGGCCAGTTACGCCGGGCCCAGGCGCGTCGCGTTCTCGCCGCCGCCGCTACGTGAGTTATCAGACGGAGAGTGAAACTTGATCGCGCGGGTCATCGGAGCAGCACGTTTCTAGCGGAATCACACCCCCACGCCGATATCGCCCGCATGTCGCCAGGACGTTCCTGTTCCCGAGCCGATGAGGCAAAGACGAATGGTGAAGATATGGAAAGACCGCATCGTCTAGAAGACACGAACGTGTGCGCGCTGTTCGACCACCGCGTGCAACAACACCCCGATCGCACCGCCGTCGCTGACAGGGGGCGTCTCTACAGCTATGCTCATCTGAGTCGCGAGACAGACAGAATCGCCCGTGCTCTGCTGGCGCTCGACTGCAGGCCGCGAACCCGAGTGTGCCTCGCGGTCGACCATGGCGTCGAACTGGTGGCCTCGGTTCTTGCAGTGCTGAAGATTGGCGCGGCTTATGTGCCGGTGGATACCAGAAATCCCATCAACAGAACAAGGCACATCGTTGAAGACAGCGGCGCGTCACTCATACTGCATTCAGAACAGCACACAGATTTGGCTGCCGGCTTTCGAATGGCCAAGTTGTGCACAAATGACCTGAGCCAGCACGGCGCAATCCTCCGGCCGCAGGGGATGGGGCTGAATGACCTCGCCAGCGGCGTACACCACGATGATCTTGCGTACATCCTGTATACGTCGGGGTCGACGGGGACACCGAAAGGCGTCGGCATCACGCACGGCAACTTGATGAACTACGTGCTGTGGGCGAGAGACAGATACTTCCAGTCCACGGACGATCGCATTGCCTTATACACTACGCTGGCGTTTGACTTCACGGTCACCTGCCTATTTCCGCCTCTGCTCGCCGGGGCATCGATTGGTGTCTACGACGGCGTTGCCGATCCGATGGCAATTCGAGGCATCCTGGCGGATCCGAATGTGAACGTCATCAAGATAACGCCATCGTACCTGCACGTCTTGTCGCAATTATGGAATGGTCAGACGCACATACGTCGATTGATCGTGGGCGGAGAAGATCTGAAGGTTGGGCTGGCCGCCAAGGTGCATTCGCAGCTGACCCGGTCCGCAGAAATCATCAACGAATATGGACCCACGGAGGCGACGGTTGGGTGCCTCTTTCACGTATTCGACCCAGAAATGGACACCGGCGGCTCTGTCCCGATCGGGACGCCAATCCCCGGAATGCAGGCGCACGTACTGGATGACCGGGG
>WUUC01109023.1_pt1 | contig 12416 bp, 10 predicted proteins | sample 6278441 | NCBI WGS metagenome assembly WUUC01 (sample SAMN13675441, study PRJNA597444) | soil metagenome | isolation source: soil | place: USA: Washington | collected 2017-10 | reverse complement strand
TGAGGGGAATATAAAGCATCTCCTTCGTTCCGTCCTTGAACGTTATCACCAGGTCGATCGGCATCGGCATTTCACCGGCACGTCCCAGCAGCACATCGGTACCCTGTCCGTTGTCTGTTACTTCCCTGATCTCATAGTCGATCTTTTTATTGCTGTTGATCCAATATCTCATATACCAGTGCAACTGAAGGCCTGACGTCTTTTCCATGACCCTGATGAAATCATTGGGTTCCGGATGCCGGAATTTCCAGGTATTGTAATACCGTTTTATTCCCTTGTCGAAATTCTTCTCGCCGATGACGTAACGCATCTGATGAAGGAAGACAGCACCTGTTGTGTATGAACCTGTCTTATATCCTTTGTTCGTGACGAAATGGTCTGAATGCTGGTTAGGCACTTCGAGCTGTCCGTTGGTGACCATTGCAAAGTAATTCTTATAGCTGCCGGCGTGATCGTTCTCCGTGTTGGTCACATGTGCAATCACTTCGTCGCTGCTAAAGTCGGCAAAGCCTTCGTCCATCCAGGCATACAGAGCTTCGTTCGATGCGAGGATCGCCTGGTACCAGCTGTGAGCTATCTCGTGCAACGTAGTGGCAGCCAGGCCATCGAGCTTGCCTTCACCCAATACAAGGGTACACATCGGGTATTCCATACCGCCGTCGCCCCCTTGTATCACGGAGTATGTTTCGTAGGGATATTTACCGAAGTGACTGCTCATGAACCTGAACGTCTCACCGACAATAGGTTGCAGCGCCTTCCATGTATTGGTTGTCTTTTCGTTTTTCTGATAGAAGAAGTGAAGGTCGGGTCCATCGGGTAGCTTGATCTTGTCGTGGGTGTAGTCCGGATCGGCAGCCCATGCGAAGTCGACGACATTTTTCGCGATGAATCGCCACTTGAGGTTCTTCTCTTTTCTGGAAGGATTGCTTCCGGGCTTGCCATAGCCATGACCGATCTTGTCAGGATCCTGGAGGACGCCGGTACCCGCCACTACAAACGACGAGTCGATGGCGATCGTGACATCGAAGTCGCCCCACACGCCATGGAATTCTCGGGCCACGTACTGGTATGCGTGCCATCCCTGGAAATCATATTCAGCAATTTTTGGATACCACTGGGCCATCGAATAGGCGATACCTTCAGCGTTGTCCCGGCCGCTGCGGCGAACCTGGATCGGTACCTGCGCTTCGAACCGAAGCTCGAGTGTAGTCTTCGAGCGGGGCATCATGGGCTTCGCAAGCTCTACCTCCAGGATGGTGCCATTGACCCTGGTTTTAACAGATCTCCCATCCTGTTTCATGTTGGACACATTCTGGTACCCGATCTCGCTCTCCTGGAGCTTCGAGATACGTGAGCCTATACGCTTATCCGGGTCCGCTATATTCAGCGAGCGCACATCCATCATGCTGCCGGGCTGAAAGGCGTTGAAGAACAAGTGATAATAAACTTTCCTGAGGGTATCTCCGGAGTTGTTGTAGTACACCAGCTTCTGGTCTCCGGTCACAAGATGTGCCTTGGTGTCGAGTGCGACATTCATGTTATACTCGACTTTTTGCTGCCAGCGATAATCCTGAGCATTGGAATAACTGGAAAAAAGAAGAAGAGCTGAAAGGACTTGAAACTTCATTTTCAACCGATTTCGGGGAAAAGTATCAAATCGTGTGCTGGTTTCAAATCGGAATTATACAGCCGATTACAAGTCAAAATATCGCACCAGGCTAATGCCTGCGTAACCCGTACGATAGGTCTCAACACTCTCACCCGGCAGTCCTTTTTGAAAATTGAAATTGTAACTGACCATGAGCGACCAGTTCTGGTACAGAATGGAAACAGGGATGGAGATCGTGTAATTCATGACACCCCATACCGTGCGTTCTCTCAGGCTGAAGAGCGGCTTCCGTTGCGCCAACAGCTGAAGTTGTTGAAGCCTGTTGGAAAAGCTGGGAACGTACTCCTCGATGGTGTCGCTTCCATACCATAACCCCACCGTCGGCAGGAAAGTAACGCGATCAAGACCCAGCCAGTTTTTCTTTGTCAGGTTCAGGCCGGCAGACGGCGCAAAGCGATGGGCCAGCAGCTCGCCGAAGTAGAAGTTGTAATCGAAGCGGAAGACAAACTTCTTGACTTTGAAATAATTCGAGATGTAAAGATTGTTCGTGTAGGGCGTATAGATCTCTTCATCACCCTTAGGTGGTGTATAAAAATAATGATCGTACTCAACCAGCAACGACCAGTACTTGTTGATAGGAGTGAGGTAGCCCAAGGCACCCACGGTCAGGTAATACGACGGCTTATATTGATTACTGTAGTAGCCGGTAGCGTCGAGATAGACGCCGCTCTTGTGATAGTACGACAGCCCGGTGTTGAGCCCGAACTGGCTTACGCTGGAAGATCCATTGCCGACGATGTTGTTGTTGTAGCCTGCGCGCAAAGCGAGCTGCGATCCGACTGGATCAGCCGCGAGCAGCACGCTATCGATCAGATCGAGAATAGACAATGAGTCGCCTGAATTCAGAATGGAATCCATCTCCGCAATGAGCGGATCGTTTCGCAGAAGAAGCGAATCCGGTGTCTGGCTTTGGGCGTCTGTACAGGATAGCCAGGTCGCGAACAGGCAGAGGACGACCTTTTTCAAATATTCTTGTTAGTTCCGTTGTTGCAGGCGTTGGTTTCTCTCCCTGAAGTTTTCTCTCCGCTGCTGGTTGAGCCTTCGTTGCTGCAGCAGATCCCTGAACTCCCCTTCGGCCCTTCGTAAGTTCAGGATCTGTTGTGCGGTGATCACTTTCAGCATGCGGCCCGAATAATCTTTCTCCAGGTCGAGGAGCTGTTGCTTTACTTTCAATGAAAGATCTATGAGCTCCTGTTGTTTCTTCGGATCGGGATTGTTCTTATCGATATCACCGTGTGCAGCACGCAGATCGGTCGTTATCCGGCGGCGTTCCTGTGCAAACTCCCGGTAAATGGGCCAGAACTTCTCGGCCTGTTCGCTGGTGAGGCTTAGCTTATCGGTAAGATAAGCGATCCTTAAATTGTTGATCTTCTCCTGTGCTTTAGGATCGATCTGTGCCGGCTCGGGATCTTCCTGCTGCGCCATTACACTGAAGCCGATCAGCAAAAGGAGGAGGGATGTTGTAAATACTTTTTTCATTGCACTTCTCATTTACAGGTCCATGTCTTCTAAAATGTCCTCGGTGATATCTGTTTCATCTGAATATTCCATATTCGAATAAACGTCGTCTGTCAGCTCATCCAGTTCCGCTTCGGTCCAGTCGTTGTCGTGATTATCGGTTTGTTCAATGTCGGCTGCGTACGAATTGTCCAGGTACAGTGCGACCTGACTGGCGTCGATCTCATTCAGTTGCATCTGGACAGTAGGCTCGGGCCGGAACCAGAAGATACCGGCGGCAACCAGGGCGATCACAGGAAGGGCATACCTCAATGAGAATCGGAGGGTGACTGCCAGCGGAGTGCGGCCGGGTGCTTTGGCCATGCGCGCCTGTATGACCGTGGGCAGCCGGTCGAAATACCCGTCGGGTACTTTATAGATGTTCTTCTTGGGGATGTCGTCTAGCTTCTTCATGACCTCTTTTCTTTTGACTGTTTGCGGGTGCCAGGGTTTAATTCATTCAGTGATAAAACCTTCGATTTTTTTCACGGCGTGGTGGTAGCTGGCTTTCAAGGCACCGACGCTGGTCTTGGTGATCTCTGATATCTGTTCGTAAGGCATGTCATCAAAGTACTTCATATTGAACACAAGTCTCTGTTTATCAGGTAGTTTCAACAGGGCTTTCTGCAGCTTTCGCTGGATCTCGTCGCCGTCTATATCGGAAGAGGAGTCGACTTTGGCACTGAGCTCCGGGCCGATGTCTTCGACGGAAAAGAAGGACCGTTTTCGTTTTTTGCTAAGAAAGTTAAGGCATTCGTTGGTAGCGATCCGGTAGATCCAGGTAAACAGCTGGGCGTCTTCGCGGAAGCGGCCGATGGCATTGTTCACCTTGATGAAAACCTCCTGGGTAAGGTCGTCGGCATCGTCGTGGTCGATCACCATTTTACGAACGTGCCAGTAAACCCGTTGCTGGTAGGCTCGTACCAACAGGTTTATGCCGTAGTTGCGGGTTTCCGGGTTGCGGATCTTACTTAGCAGCTCGCTGTCGACCAAGGACGGAATTTACGGTTAAACAAGGAATGAGGGGTGGGGTTTAATCGTGGGGTCACAAAAATCTTTGGGAACTTGTTCGGAGTTCGGGGTTCTGATATCACCTTGTTTAATGCGTCCATCGTGTCTGGAGAGACCTCTCCCAGTTGCGAGGATAACGTTAACTTACTGATGACGGACCTCGAACCCCGAACAATTTCGAGTGACTTTTGCGGAGTTACCTATTCTAGTTTTAGCAAGGTATCCGCGAGTAACTCATATTGTTCTTTCGAATGCGTCGGAAAATTAGCGAACCGCAGCTGAGTCGCTTTCGCTTTGCCATATCCATCTCCCGGAAAGAGTCCCAGTGGCTGCAGAGCGTTGTTTATCCGTTCTGTATGCGAACCCGTCTCTGCAACGATGACAGTTTGGGAACGAGAGGATGGATCGGCGACGAATGGTTTTGCGTAGCTGACTTTTTCCAGCGCCTGGTACAACAATGCAGCTTTGTAGTTTGTCTCGTGTCGAATGGTTGTAATGCCGCGTCGAACGAAATCGCCCGTGACTTTAGCAAGCAGGAAGATTCCGAGTACGTTTGGTGTTTCAGGCGTTTGATTCTTCGAAGACATTGCGATCAGTGAAGGCAACGAGTGATACGAGCCTACAGACATTCCCTTCGAAAGGAGATCATCCGCTTTACCGACACACTTGTCGTTGACGATCCAAATGCCGAGGCCCGCAGGCAATCCGAAACCCTTCTGCACGGAGAAAAAAAGCATGTCGATCTTACTGAAGTCGAACTTCGGGTAGGGGAGCGAAGACACGGCATCGACTGCAATGATCGCCTTCGGATATTTATTCCTGAATGAGTGGATGAATTCGAGTGGCAATGAAACACCGGTACTTGTTTCGTTGTGCGTGAGGCCGACCAGCTCGGGATCGGCGGATGGTATCGTTGCATCATTGAATCCCGAGCCATCTTTTACCTCGACTTTCAAGGGGTGCTTGCCGAGTTGCTGTGCGATCTCGAAATACTTGGTGGAAAAGGCGCCGTTCACAAAATGAAGCGACTGATCGGCGACCAGTGATTGGATTGAGCGCTCCCATATCTCTGTGGCCGACCCGGTGAAGACGATGTGAAACCCGGAGGGTATGTTCAGTAATTCGATCAGTCCGCCGACAGCTTCTTGATAGATCGCTTCAAATTCTTTACTCCGGTGTGAGATCGACGGTATACCGGTCTTAAAAGCCGTCTTTACATGACTTTCGGTGGTGATGTAAAGTTGGGAAGGGCCGGGCGTAAAGCTGACTTTCATCTGGGAGGTGGTAGATCACAAGTAATAAAAAAAGAGAAAGAAATCAAGAGGTGTATCTATGGAAGATTTGTGTACGTTTGAATTAGAAATCCCACTCGGACCTTGGGACATGTCGCTGAACCGAACATTAAAACCAATGCCGGGTATAGTAGACGGACAAAACCAGGCCTCATCCGCCAATTGGCGGACCTCGCCCAAAAAGCAGGTTAACAGTGGAAGGTTGCGGCTGTAGACGACCCAAAACTTGTCTTTTCGGGGTTCAGCACCTCTCCAGATCCAGTGGGTATTTTTTCTTTTGTTGTGCGAGGCACTATGTGCGAGGTGCGATGAAGGAGACCCGGTGATTGTACAAATACAAGTACTCAATCGAGAGTCTTTCGTCGCACTTCGCACCCCGCACATTGCACCTCTAATAGAGGACACGGAACTTAATCGTGTGTTCGATCTCCCGCATCTTCTTGATCACTTCCTTATCGTATTCTTTGTTGATATCCGTGATCACATAACCAATGTCCTCGTTGGTCTTTAAATACTGACCGACAATATTGATGCCGCCTTCAGCCAGCACGTGATTGATCTTCGCCAGAATGCCGGGCACGTTGTTGTGTATGTGGATCAAACGATGTGCATTCTTCAATATCGGCAACGTCAGGTTCGGGAAGTTGAAACTGTTCGACGTGCTCCCGGTGTTGATGTAGTCAAAGAATTTCCCTGCAACGAAGTTACCGATGTTCTCTTGTGCTTCGGCCGTGCTGCCACCGATGTGGGGCGTGAGAATCGTATTCGGAAGGCCTCGAAGCTCCGATACAAACTCTTCGTTGTTGCTCACGGGCTCGTAAGGGAATACGTCGATGGCACAACCAGCGATCTTTCCGCTCAGGATGTTGTCCTTTAAGGCGCCAATGTCGACCACGTGTCCACGGCTGAGGTTGATGAAGATCACACCCTTCTTCATCTGGCCGAACTCGCGGTCGCTGATAAGGTTGGTGTTCGATTCGCGGCCATCGATGTGAAGGGACACAACATCTGCCTGCTCTAAAACTTCCTTCATCGACCTGCACTTGATCGCGTTGCCGAGGGAGAGCTTTTCTTCTGCATCGTAATACAACACGGTCATACCGAGCGATTCGGCGATCACCGACAGTTGTGTGCCGATGTTGCCGTAGCCGATCAATCCCAGTTTCTTTCCACGTATTTCAAAGCTGCCTTTGGCCGACTTGTCCCATTGACCTTTATGCATCTTCGCCGACTTATCGGTGATGCCGCGGATCAGCATGATCATTTCTGCAATCGCAAGCTCCACCACCGAGCGCGTGTTGCTGAACGGAGCATTGAACACGGCCACGCCTTTCTTCGTCGCTGCCCGGAGGTCGATCTGGTTCGTGCCGATACAGAATGCGCCGACGGCCATCAGTCTGCCGGCGTTCTCCAGCACTCTTGCGGTTACCTGCGTCTTCGAACGGATACCCAGCACCGACACGTTCTTGATCTTTTCGACGAGTTCATCTTCGGTCATCGCGGCAGGATGAGTCTCCACATTGAAGCCCTCCGCACGCAAAGCATCCACAGCTACCTGGTGTACATTCTCCAGCAGCAGCACAGTGATGCGGTTCTTGGGATACGATATCGCAGTATTCATCTTGTTCAGGTAGAGGAATTCATCGAGACTGGGTGCAATATGATCGGCGTTAGCAAGCACATTCTCTCTTTCAATGTTCTCCGTGAATGCATAGAACTTATTGGCCAGGCCTGATCTCTTAATTTCATAATCCGTATAACCGTCGCCGATCACGTACACATCGCCCGGCAGATTCAGCCTCTTCAGTTGTTCAACTTTTCCGTTGTTGGCCGACAAGGGATTGTCCTTGTCGAATCCGGTCACGTTGCCCTGCTCATCGAAGCTGAATTTATTTGCAAAGATGTTCTGTGGCCTGATCCCGTACTCTGTTACGATCGGTTCGATAAACGTATCGAATCCGTTGGAGATGATATAGATCTGCTCGGCGTAAACTCCGAAGAAGTCCTTGTTGCGTATGAACGAAACCGACACCATGTCTCTCAAGGCAGTTACGAGCTGCTGCAACTGACGCTTGTTGGGAGACAGGATCTTGAGCCTTTGCTCCAGGGATTCGCGGAACGAAAGCGTCCCATCCATGCCCTTGTTGGTAATGTCTTTGATCTGCTGCTTCAGGTTTTCGCGGTCGGGGTGGCTGTCCAGCGAGATCTCGGCAAGCACATCGAATGCTTCTACCTTTGTAAAAGTGCTATCGAAATCGATTACGAAGTACTTATTCGGCTTCATGGAGTGATTGAAGGACGCAAATGTACTTTTTGTGCGCTACTCTAACAAAATCCAGAGAATAAGTAGAGTTTGAAGTTAGCAGGCTGAAGTTCGGAGTTAACGTCAAACTTCAAACTGAAAACTCCAAACTTCGAACTATCGAAGCATCAGGATCTTCGAGGCTGAGTTAATCTGTTCAGTGTAAGCGCTAATCGCTTTCCCCGCATTCTCGATCTGATCCTGCGCCTGCTTCCAGTCACGTTGTTCGATGGCTTCACGAATGCCGGGCAACGTCTTCACGCCATAGCCTGTGTAAAGGCCGGGAGCATAGATCGAATGCCTGAACCATGGGCGGCCGGGAAGGCCATCGGCGATAAGGAGCTTTTGCTCAGCCTGGTAAAGAAGCTTGTTCAGATTAGCCAGGTTGGTGTTGGGCTTCGGATTGGCTGCCGCGAGTTCTGAATATTGGTTAGCCGCCTTTTCCAATGCCGCGACAGCATTTTGCAGGCTCGAGAAATTCAGGAACGGCACTTCGTCTTTCTTCACAGGGGGAATGTACTTCTGTGTGGGATCGGCGGAGAGCAGGTAGCGCTTCTCAGTGATCATCTGGTTTTCGACTTCTGTCGTCTCGCGCGTGGTTTCGAGCAAGGTCATCACCTCGTTCATGTAGCCGTTCACGGTCCTGTGAAATGCCTTGAAGTCGAAAGGAAGCACGTCGGCATTTGCGAGACGCATGGTGATACGACCGGCAGTCTTTGCTAGCACGACACCATATTCGAACTTCGGATCTTTGAATCGCTTATACAGATCATACGAATCGTAGACGGAGTGATATTCGCCGCCATCATCTTCGCCGCCGAAGCCGATATTCATGGAAGGCACCCCGAGATGCTGGATGAAGGGAGTATAGTCGCTGCCGGAACCCAGTGCACTGATGGTAAGCCCGGGCTTCGCAAGAATGTCTTTCTTCGCCTTGGTCGTTGCGGCGTTCGAAGCATCCGCAGACTTACGGCGCTCGATCACATTAACCCCTGTTTGCGGATCGATCACATCGCGGCCGGCTTCGTTGATCAGCTTTTCCAGTGTATGGGAGCCGCCGGCTCCGAAGAACCCGCGTCCATTGCCGTCGGTGTTGATATATGCCACTGCTTTCTGTTGTAACTCCTGTGCATGATGCTCCGCCCATTCGGTCGAGCCGATGAGGCCCGGCTCTTCGCCGTCCCATCCGCAATAGACGATCGTACGCTTCGGCTTCCATCCGGTCTTCATGAGCTCGCTCAGGGCGCGGGCTTCTTCCATTACGGAAACCATTCCACTAATGGGGTCGGCAGCACCATTCACCCAACCGTCGTGGTGATTGCCGCGAACGATCCATTCGTCGGGTAGCTCGCTGCCTGCGATCTTGGCGATAACATTATGACAATCCACCATCTTCCAATCAAACGAAAGTTTCAAATGCACCTTCGCCGGTCCGGGGCCAATGTGGTACGTAAAAGGCAACGCACCTCTCCAACGTTCCGGGGCAACGGGCCCCGACAATGCACGAAGGAACGGCTCGGCGTCTTTGTATGAGATCGGTATAACGGGGATCTTGATCAGGTTGCCCGCAGCAGATTGCTCCAGGCGCTTCGCGTCGGCGGTAGCACCGACGTCCGGGGTCAGCGGATCGCCGGGGTAGATCGGCATATCGAGTACGGAGCCACGTTGTGCTCCGTTCTGATTCCTGAAAGGGCCCTTCGGATAAACGTCGCCCTGGAAGTAGCCGTCTTGCATCGGATCGGAGTAAATGATACATCCGACAGCACCGTGCTCCTGTGCGACTTTGGGCTTGATGCCGCGCCACGATCCGCCATACTTGGCGATGACGATCTTTCCCTTCACGTCGATACCGAGCCTTTCGAGATATTCGTAGTCCGCGGGAACACCATAGTTGACGAACACCAGCTCGCCTGTAACGTCACCATCGGGCGACCAGGCATTATACACGGGAAGCTGTTCGGCAGTCTTGCCCGACGTTGCGTCTTCTTTCAGCGCAGGCTCTTCTAGTGTGGCTGTGTATTTCGTGGGGCCGGTCAGCTCGAGCAACCGGACTTTGGGAGTAGGGAAGAGTACCTTATAAGTTTCTATCTGTGCATCGTAACCCCAGCTTTTGAACTGGTCGCGGATGAATTCTGCGTACTGTTTGCCTGTAGCGGAGCCGAGGTGGTGCGGCTTTGCTGTCAGCTTCTTCATCCACTCGTCTAGGTTCGAAGCTTTGAGATAACTGTCGAATTTCTCTTCGGCTTTGATCTCTGTTTCAGCGTTCTCTTTTGTGAAGCCTGTGATGGTTTTCGTTTGCGCGAACGTGTTCAACGAAAAGGCGCAAACAAGAAGTGTTAAATAATATTTCATTTTCTATAAAATGAGGCTACATGCTTTTATAATCTTCCCTGACGGGTGAAAAAGTATCGATAACAAAGCAATCGGTGACGGCTTTTGCGCCATGCGGTATCATGGAAGGAACAACGGCACCCTGGCCCGGACCGAGTATCCGTGTTTCACCGTTAAGGGTGAATTCAAGCTGGCCGGAGATCACATCCACCGTTTGCTCGTGCACGTGAGTATGAACAGGCGCAGCGCTGCCGGCCTTGATGTTCCAGTGGGCAATGGTCATCGTTGCAGAATGAAAGAACTTTCCTTTGAATCCGGGAAACGGTTCTTTCTCATTGATCTGGTTGATGTCTAGGAAACCCATAGTTTCAAGTTTGAAGTTTGGAGTTTGAAGTTGCCGCGAAGGAACACGTGATCTGATTTATTTCTTCTTTCTCGAAAGAACTTTCTCGGCGGCCGTGACGATGTTTTCAGGGCTGAGTCCGTACTTCTTGAGCAACGCTGTGGGTGGTCCGCTTTCACCAAAGGAATCGTTGACGGCAACCATCTCCAGGGGTAAAGGATTGAAGCGTGAAAGCACCTGCGCTACGCTGTCGCCCAGACCTCCGTTGATCTGGTGCTCTTCGCACGTTACAACACAACCCGTCTTCCCGACCGAAGAAAGAATGGCTTCGACATCAAGCGGCTTAATAGTGTGCATGTTGATGATCTCGGCGCTGATGCCTTTGTCGGCAAGCGTCGCTTCGGCCTCGATCGCCTGCCACACCATGTGGCCACAGGCGATGATGGTGACATCCTTTCCTTCGATCATCCTGTCGGCTTTGCCGATGACGAAGGGCCGGCTTGACGTGAACATGGGCCAGCTTGGCCTGCCGAAACGGAGGTACACCGGACCGGTGTGTTCACCGAGGGCTTTCGTTGCGAGCTTTGTCTGTTCGTGGTCTGCGGGTACGATGACCGTCATGCCAGGAAGCATTTTCATCATACCGATGTCTTCCAGTATCTGGTGCGTGGCGCCGTCTTCGCCCAATGTAAGACCGGCATGCGATGCACATATCTTAACGTTCTTTCCGGAATAGGCCACCGACTGTCGGATCTGGTCGTAAACACGGCCGGTAGAGAAGTTGGCAAATGTTCCCGTGAACGGGATCTTGCCTCCGATGGTCATGCCGGCTGCGATGCCGATCATGTTCGCTTCCGCAATGCCGATCTGGAAAAACCTGTTGGGGAATTCTTTTTTGAACGCATCCATCTTGAGCGACCCCGTGAGATCGGCGCAAAGGGCGACTACGTTCGGGTTTGATTTACCAAGCTCATGAAGTCCGATACCAAACCCGGACCTTGTATCTTTTTTTTCAGTGAAATTGAATTTGATCATGCGTCAGATTTAATAATCGCCAAGAGTTTCTTCCAGTTGTGCGAGGGCTTTCTTCAGCTCCTCGTCATTCGGTGCTACGCCGTGCCACTTGTGTGATCCCATCATGTAGTCGACACCGTAGCCCATCGAAGTAGTCATGAGGATGAGGATGGGTTTACCCTTGCCGGTCATCGACTTAGCTTTTTCGAGGGTGGCGATGATCTCTTCGAGGTCGTTACCGTTGGCGGTGATGACTTCCCACCCGAATGCCTGCCACTTGCCTTTGAGATCCTGGAGGTCGAGAATGTCTTTTACCGGGCCGTCTATCTGTTGGCCGTTGTAGTCGATGGTGGCGATCAGGTTATCGACTTTGTTGTGTGCGGCGAACATGCATGCTTCCCACACCTGTCCTTCCTGCTGCTCGCCGTCACCCATGAGTACAAACACGAGCTTGTCGTCGTTGTTGAGTTTCTTGGAGAGTGCAGCTCCGATGGAAACCGAGAGTCCCTGGCCTAGCGAGCCTGAGGCGATCCGGATGCCTGGCAGGTGCTCGTGGGTGGCGGGATGGCCTTGCAGCCTGGAGTTCATCTGGCGGAACGTGGCGAGCTCTTTCACGTCGAAATACCCCGACCGCGCAAGGGTGGAGTACCACACCGGTGAGATGTGCCCGTTGGAGAGAAAGAAGAGGTCTTCGCCCTTCGCATCGAGGTTAAAGTGATTGTTGTGACGAAGCACTTTAAAATACAGAGCAACAAAGAATTCTGTGCAACCAAGTGAGCCGCCGGGGTGGCCCGACTGACATGCGTGCACCATGCGGACGATGTCGCGCCTGACTTGCGAAGCGATCTTTTTGAGTTGAGGAACGTCGTAGGTTTCAGCCATTATCAGAGGATAGGATATTGGCTGCGAATATAATACAAGGGGCCTTGCGGGCCTCTATTTTTTCTTCTTGATTGC
>WUUC01158947.1_pt1 | contig 12417 bp, 4 predicted proteins | sample 6278441 | NCBI WGS metagenome assembly WUUC01 (sample SAMN13675441, study PRJNA597444) | soil metagenome | isolation source: soil | place: USA: Washington | collected 2017-10 | reverse complement strand
GCCGGGCCAGTGCGTCGCCCATGGTGAACCGGCCCGCGTTCCGCAGGGGTTCGGCCAGCAGGAACATCAGCAGCATGAGGGAGAGGGCCGTGCTGAGGGCGAGTACGACACCGTCGTACCCGAAGAACGCGATCACGCCGCCCGTGCCGAGCACGGTGGCCGCGGAGATGTAGTCGCCCGCGATGGCCAGGCCGTTGCGCATGGGGGAGAGGGAGCCGTAGCCCGTGTAGAACTCGTCGAGGTCGTCGCGGTCCGGGCCCGTCATCACGCACAGCAGCAGCGTGATGGTCGCCACGACCGTGAACGCCACGAGCGACATCGCCTGGGCGGAACTGCTGAAGCCGGTCACCTGCCCGCCTCCGCCCGCTTGGTGTCGAGTTCCGTCTGCTTCCGTATCCGCTCGGCGATCGGGTCCACGCCCCGGCGGGCCGTGTACTCGTACAGCGCGATCGCCACGCAGGTGACGGGCATCTGGAACAGCCCAAGGAGCAGGCCGAGGGGCAGCCCTTCGGCCACCTCCCTCGTCATGAACGACGGCGCCCACGCGGACAGGACGAGGAACAGCGTGAAGTAGCCGAGCGCGGTCAGCGTCGCCACGCGCCGCTGCCAGCGGTACGCGGTGCGCAGCACCCGGAGGTCGCTGTGGTGCCCGAGAGCGGTGTGGCGATGCCGGTTCGGCTGTCGGGCGGGTTCCGGTTCCGGTTGCTGTGGAGCCCACGGATACGTCGGCTGCGTGGGGTACGTCGAGTAGGACGGTGACGAGTTGTGGGGCGGATGGTGCGGTGGAACGGGGTACGACGGGGACGTGTCGTATGACATCCCGGTTCTCCTTGCGTGGCTCGGGCCCGGTGCGGACCGCAGGGAGCGGGGGGTGAGCGAGGACGCACGCTACTCGCAGGTAGCAGGCCTGCGCGAGGGTTTCGCCAAACTGTCTGGTCGGTATGCGCTTACTTCGCTGACCTGGGGTGTTACCCGCGTTAACCCGAACGGTCGTGCCCACGTTGACCACTTGTGACCGAAGTGTGAACAACTTGAGTGCACAGGTGTCACGTTCGAACCGTTACTCTCCTCGTCGACCAAAAAATCCTCATCAAAAATTAAAGATCGCGGGGGGAAGAGTGCGACGAACCAGTCGCAAACGAGCGCTGCGTGGGGCGATGACCGTCGTTTCCGCAGCGCTTGCTTTGGCCGTTGTCCCGGTCGAAGCGACAACAGCGACGGCTCAGGCCGCTGACACAGCGGCGGACGAGGCCGCGCGCGGCAAGGCGTTCTGGGAGGACGACATCCTGCCCGGCGCCACCGCGGAGGAGAAGGCGTCGCAGAAGGCGGTCGGTTCGGGGAAGGCCGTCGAGGTCGGCGAACTGACGACGGCGACCAGCCGGGTCGTCGCCAACCCCGACGGGACGTTCACGGCCGAGGCCGCGACGTCGCCCGAGCGGGTGCGGAAGAACGGCGAATGGACCGCGGTCGACGCAACTCTGGTCGAGCGGCCCGACGGCAGCTTCGCGCCGCGTGCGGCGGAGGACGTCCGGCTGTCCGGCGGGGGGAAGGACGCACCGCTGGCCCGGCTGGTGACCGGTGACAAGGAGTACGCGGTGTCGTCCCCGTGGACTCTGCCGAAGCCGGAGATCGACGGGGCGTCGGCCGTCTACCGCTCGGTGCTCCCCGACGTGGACCTCGCCGTGCAGGCCCATCCTGACGGGTTCACCTACCACCTGGTGCTCCACTCGCGTGAGGCCGCGGCCAACCCGGCCCTGAAGAAGGTGGAGTTCCCGGTCGAGAGCCGGGGGCTGGCCGTGCGCGCGGACGGGACCGGCACAGCCACATTCGTCGACGACACCGGACATGCGGTCGTCTCCAGCGGCTCGGCGCTGATGTGGGACGCCGGCGCGCCCCGGTCCACGGTCAAGAAGGCGGCTTCGCGGTCGGCGGGCTCCGCGGCGGCCGTCGCCGACTCGCTCGGCGCAAGCGCGCACTCCCGTACGGCTGTCATGGAGACGGACGTCACCGACGACACCCTCTCCATCGTCCCGGACCAGGAGTTTCTCGCCGACAGCGCCACCACCTTCCCCGTCGTCCTCGACCCGCCGGCGGTCAAGGCGACCCTGACGGGCTGGACGACCCTGTGGTCCACCTCGCCCGGCACCAGCTTCTGGAAGACCAAGCACGCGCTCGGCGTGGGCTACGACGCCTACGTGGACAACAAGAAGGCGCGCTCCCTCTTCCAGTTCGACACCCGCAAGGTGGCCGGCAAGAAGATCCTGGGCGCCACGTTCACGCCGTACGCGATCTGGTCCGCGAACTGCGACAAGAAGAACATCGACCTCTACCGCACGAGCAAGATCTCCGGATCCACGACGTGGAGCAACCCGCCGAAGTGGAACGCGAAGGTCGACACCGTCTCGGCGGCGAAGGGCCACTCCACCAGCTGCCCCGACGGCGACATCGAGTTCGACGCCACGGCGGCCGTCGCGTACACCGCGAAGGCGAAGGACACGCTCACCACGCTCGGACTGCGCGCCGACGAGGGCGACGCGATCGCGTGGAAGCAGTTCATGTCCCCGCTCGACCCCGACGCCACCGCCTCCCGCAAGCCGCGCCTGTCGATCACGTACGTCACGCCGCCGAACGCCAAGCCGTCGTCGGTGAAGATGTCCGACCCGAAGGTCTCCTGCTCGGCCTCCGCGTCCCAGGCACTCATTCGCGACAAGACGCCCCGGCTGACCGCGACACCGACGTCGAGCGACGCCTCCAACGCTTCGCTGCGCCCCAACTTCGAGCTCTACAAGGGCACCAGCGCGACCCCGACCTCCCTGAAGCCGTCCGCCTGGACGGACAGCGGCACCGCCGGGACGATTCCCACGGCGACGCTGGAGGACGGAGTCGCCTACAAGTTCCGGGCCAGGACCGAGTACAAGTACACGTACGCGGGCAGTACGCACTCCCTGTTCGGCCCGTGGTCGAGCTCCTGCTTCTTCAAGGTCGACTCCAAGGGGCCGCCGGCGCCGAAGGTGACCTCGGCCGTGTTCCCGGAGTGCGCGGGCACGACCTGCGACAGCGCCGACCCGGAGCACGGCAGTGTCGGAATGACCGCCGCCTTCAAGGTCGCGGCGGGCGCCACTGACGTACGCCGCTACGACTGGTGGCTCAACGGCGTGAAGCTGGGCACCAAGTCGTTCACGGCCAACACCTCGTCGTACGAGATCGAGGCCGCGCCCGACAAGCGGCTGACCAACACGCTGCGGGTGCAGACCTTCGACGGCGCGGGCAACGCCGGCGGCACCTACGACTACCTGTTCAAGGTGGCCAAGGGCTCCGACCCGGTGGCTGGTTGGAAGCTCGACGACGGCACCGGCACGACCGCGGCGGACAGTTCGGGCAACCGGCCGCTGACGCTCACCCCCTCGGCGGCCTGGACCGACAAGGCCCGGCTCGGCGGCGGCCTGCGGGGCGACGGCACCGGTGTCTCCGGCTCCACGGCCGCGTCCGTCCTGGACACCACGAACAGCTTCACCGTCTCCGCCTGGGCGCGGCTGACCGCGAAGGACCACATCTCCACCGTGGCCACACAGAGCGGCACGCGGGCCGGCAGCTTCCAGATCTACTACTCGCAGTCGCTGGACCGCTGGGTCTTCAACCGGTACTCGGCCGACGTCGACAGCCCGGTCATCACCCGCGCCCAGTCGACGAAGCCGCCGGTCGTCGGTGCGTGGACCCATCTGATGGGTGTGTACGACCAGAACAGGAAGCAGATCCGGCTGTACGTCAACGGGCGGCTCCAGGCGAGCACCGAATACACGACACCTTGGGCTGCGAAGGGCGGCTTCGAGGTGGGACGCATGAAGGCCGCCGGCGGCTTCACGGACTATTTCGAGGGCGACCTCGACCAGGTCCAGGCATGGAACCGGGTGGTCTTCGACAACGAGTTGGAGGCCATCGCGAACGCCGAGAATCCGGCGACGGGCCACAGCGAGGCCGCGCTGCTCGCCAACTGGGCGCTCGACGAGTCCTCCGGAACCGTGGCGGCGGACGCGTCCGGCCGGGGCAACACGCTGCACCTGCAGACGGGTGCTGCCTTCGTCCCGACCGACGACCCCGCTCACGGCAACGTCCTCGCGTTCGATGCGGCCAGACTCGGGCGCGCCACCTCGCCCGTGGCCCTCGACGAGTCCAGCAGCTACACGGTCGCCGGCTGGGTGAACCTGGGCGACGGCGAACTCGACGACACCACGAAGGCCTACTCGCCGACCGTGTTCGCACACCCGGGAGCCAAGCGGAACTCGTTCCGGCTCTGGTACCGCCAGGAGGCGGGCGACTCGGTCGGGGACTGGAACTTCGGCCGGTACGAGACCGACGTGCTCGACGGACCCGCCGCCTCCGTGGTGTCGGACGAGGTCAACTCGCCCGGCGGGTGGGTGCACGTCGTCGCCGTCTTCGACTCGGTGAACCAGGCCGTCAAGCTCTACGTCTCCGGCCAGCGGCAGGGCGACGAGGACGGAGTCCTCAGCGAGGCGGCCTTCCAGCCCACCGGTCCGCTGATGGTCGGCGGAGCTCGCCGCCACGACAACGGCGAGTGGGGCAACGCTCTGCCCGGCCAGCTCGACGACCTGAGGGTCTACGCCGGGGTGCTCTCCGAGGCCGAGATCACGCAACTGTCCACGGTGGACGAACCCCCGGTGCCCGTCGAGTAGCGGCCGCACCTGATCACTTCACGGCGGTGTGCGGGGCCACGCGTCCCGCACACCCCGGTCCTCAACGTCTTTGAACGTCTTTGGGCGTCAACGTCTTTCGGCGTCTCCTCAGGCGCCGTCCTCGGACGCCCTCTCTTCAGAATCCGGAGAATCCCCCACGTGTTGTCCAGGCACAGCTCAGTGCTGCCCAGGAGATGGGCATGGACCAGGGCAGGCCGCCGTCGACTGGCGTCCGTCGTCCTGCCCGTCTCGACGGCGGTCGTCGCCGGTCTGCTCAGCGCCGCACCGGCGCAGGCCGCCGACAATGACCGCGACCACACCGCTCTGCAGAAGGCCCGCTACGGCAAGGCCGAGCCCTTCGACCCGAAGCTCACCAAGGTCCACGACCCGACGGTGGCCGCCGCGAGAGAGACGCGGACCAAGGCCGAGCGCACGGTGAAGTGGCCCACGGCGGCGGCGGTGAAGGTCGAACCGGCCAAGCAGACCGCACGGACGAAGAGGGCCGCCACCGCCACCGCTGCCGACGCCACCGGCAAGGCCCAGGTGCGCGTACTCGACCGCGGCACCACCGCCGAACTCGGCATCCAGGGCCTCGTGTTCACCGTTGCCGGAACCGGCGACGGCAAGGCCGCGACGACCGTCGACTACAGCTCCTTCGCCGACGCGTACAGCGGCAACTGGTCCTCCAGGCTGCGGCTGGTCCGGCTGCCCGAGTGCGCCCTGACCACCCCTCAGAAGGCGGCCTGCCGCAAGACCGAACCGGTCGCCTCGGAGAACGACGCGGAGAAGGAGACGGTGACCGCGCAGGTCGCCGCCCCGAAGGCCACCCGTGCGGTCCTCGCCCTGTCCGCCGCCGCCTCCTCCGACCAGGGCAGCTATGAGGCCACGCCACTGGCGGCCTCCTCCACCTGGTCGGCCGGCGGGTCCAACGGCGACTTCACCTGGAACTACCCGCTGGAGGCCCCGCCGGCCCCGGCGGGCCCGTCCCCGAACCTGTCCATCGGCTACTCCGCGCAGAGCGTGGACGGCCGAACCTCCTCCACCAGCGCGCAGCCGTCCTGGATAGGCGAGGGCTTCGACCTCCCGGTGTCCTACGTCGAGCGCGCGTACGGCAACTGCGAGGACGACGGCCAGGACAAGAAGTACGACCAGTGCTGGAAGGAGGACAACGCCTCCCTCGTCCTCAACGGCAAGTCGACGCCGCTGGTGAAGGAGGGCGGCAAGTGGCGGCCCAAGAGCGACGACGGCGAGCGTGTTGTCCATGACACCGGTGCTGTCAACGGCGACGACGGGGACACCGGCGACAAGGGCGAGTTCTGGACGGTCACCTCGACCGACGGCACGCAGTACGTCTTCGGCAAGAACCGGCTGCCCGGCTGGAGTTCCGGCAAGGCCGAGACCAACTCGGTGTGGACGGCCCCGGTGTACGGCGACGACTCCGGCGAGCCCGGCTACTCCTCCGGCGACGCCTTCTCCGGCCGCGCCAAGACACAGGCCTGGCGGTGGAACCTCGACTACGTCGTGGACCCGCACGGCAACGTCATGACGTACTGGTACGAGAAGGAACTCAACCACTACGCCAAGAACGGCTCCACCGGCAAGGGCACCGAGTACGTCCGCAACGGCTGGCTCAAGCGCATCGACTACGGCCAGCGCAGCGACACGGTCTTCTCGACCACCCAACCGGCCGCGGCCCGCGTGAAGTTCGCGGTCGCCGAGCGCTGCGTCCCGGTGTCGGGCGGAGAGACCTGCGGCTCGCTGACCTCCGCCAACCGCAACGCCTGGCCGGACGTCCCGTTCGACCAGATCTGCAAGGCGGACACGACCTGCACCGACCAGGCCAGCCCGTCGTTCTTCTCCCGCAAGCGCCTCACCGACATCACGACGCAGGTGTACGACGGCTCCGGCACCGGCGCTGACACCGACTACCGCAGCGTCAACGCCTGGCACCTGGACCAGTCGTTCCCCGACCCCGGTGACGGTTCGGACGCGGGCCTGTGGCTGGAGTCCATCCAGCGCACGGGCAAGGCGGGCACGGACGCCTCGCTCCCCGCGGTGAAGTTCAGCGGCATCCAGCTGCACAACCGCGTGGACAGGACGGGTGACGATGTCGCCCCCTTCATCAAGTGGCGTGTCCGCACGGTCGTTTCGGAGACCGGCTCCAAGCTGACGGTGAACTACTCGAAGGAGGACTGCGTCGCGGGCACGGACATCCCGTCCGACCTCGACTCGAACACCCGCCGCTGCTACCCGGTGAAGTGGATCCCGCCGTCCAACCCCACCCCGGGCACGGACCCCAAGCCGCGCACCGACTGGTTCCACAAGTACGTCGTCACCCAGGTCACGGAGTCCGACCCGTACGGCGGCGCCCCGCTGAAGCAGACGGACTACACGTACTCGGGCGGTGGCGCGTGGGCGTACGACGACGAGTCGCCCATCACCCAGGCCAAGTACCGCACTTGGGGCATCTGGCGCGGCTACCAGAAGGTCACCACGACCGTCGGCGAGGCCGTCGGCATCCGCTCTAAGAGCACCTCGCTGTACTACCGCGGCATGGACGGCGACAAGCAGTCGGGCGACGCCACCCGCAAGGAGACAGTCACCGACTCCACGGGCAAGGCGGTGACGGACTCCGAGCAGTTCGCGGGCCAGGTCCGCGAGCAGATCACGTACAGCGGAGTCGACGGCGTCGAGACCAGCGGCACCATCAACACCCCCTGGTCCCGCACCACCGCCACGGACAAGCACTCCTACGGCACGGTCAACGCGTACATGGTCCGCACCGGCTCCTCGGTCACCCGCACTCCGGTGACCGGCGGCACCGCGCTGACCGCGACCAAGTCGACGACGTACGACCCGACGAGCGGTCTTCCCCTGAAGGAGGAGACGGACGCTGCGGGCGAGAAGGACTGCACGGTCACGGAGTACGCGACCAACACGACCGCCTGGATCCTGTCCCTGCCCAAGCGGGTGGAGAAGGTGTCCACAGCGTGCGACGCGACGCCGAAGCGGACCGGCGACCCGAAGACGACCGACGTCCTCTCGGACGCGCGGGCGTCGTTCGACGACCAGGCGTACGGGAAGGCGCCGACGAAGGGCGACGTGACCCGTCAGGAGCGCGTCACCGGCTACAACGCCGACGGCACCGCCGGGCTCCAGACCGTCACCACCGCCAAGTACGACGCCCTGGGCCGTCTCACCGACAGCTGGGACACCAAGGGCACGCGTACCAACCACGCCGAGTACACCCCGGCCGCGGGCGGTCCGCTGGCCAAGCTGACCGAGACCAACGCCCTCGACCACTCCACCACCTCCGAGTTCGCGCCCGACTGGGGTGTTCGGACCGCGACCGTCGACCCCAACGGCAACCGCACCGAGCTGGCGTACGACAGCTTCGGCCGCCTCACCGACGTGTGGCTCGCCGACCGTGACCGCGGTGCCGGGCGGTCGCCCAGCCACAAGTTCGAGTACAAGGTCCAGAACACCGCCGCTTCCTGGGTCGCCACCAAGTCGCTGAACAACGACGGCACCTCGTACCGCACCGAGTACGCCATCTACGACGCGCTGCTGCGACTGCGCCAGACCCAGACGCCCGCCGCGTCGGGCACGGGCCGTGTCATCGCCGAGACCAAGTACGACACGCGCGGCCAGGCCGTGTCGACGGCGGCCGACTACATCGACACCACCGCCCCCTCGGGCAAGCTCGCCGACCTGCTGACGGCGGCCCCGGCGGGCACGGAGACGATGTACGACGGCGCCGGGCGGCCGACGACCGAGAAGGTCCTCACCAACGAGAAGGAGTTCTCCCGCACCACGCACACCTACAACGGTGACACCACCACCGTGGAACCGCCGACCGGTGCGCCGGCCGTGCGGGAGAAGGTCGACGCCCGGGGCCGACTGGTCGAGAAGCTGGAGTACGACGGCAACAAGGCGACCGGTTCCGCCAGCCGCCTGGCCTACGGCTACGACCACGCCGACCGGCTCACCTCGGTCAAGGACGACGACGGCAACACCTGGTCGTACGGCTTCGACTTCCTGGGCCGGCAGACCAGCACCACCGACCCGGACGCGGGGGCCAGCTCCTCCGAGTACAACGACCTCGACCAGGTCGTGGCGGCAACCGACGCCCGGCAGAAGACGATCGGCTCCACCTACGACCTGCTCGGCCGGACCACCGGCAGGCTCGACGGCAAGGTGCCGGTCGTGAACGGTGCTCCCGCGCCCGATGACGCCAAGTACCTCGCACGCTGGACGTACGACTCGATCGCGAAGGGACAGCTCACCTCCGCCATCCGCTACGTCGGCGGAAAGACCGGCAGCGTCTACGCGCTCACCAACGCCAAGTACGACAAGCTCTACCGGGTCCAGAACGAGCAGTACACGATCAGCAAGACGGAAGGCGCCCTGGCCGGCACCAACGGCACCTGGACCATCGCCAACGCCTACAACCTCGACGGCACCCTGCAGAAGCGGACCATCCCCGCGATGGGCGGCCTCGGCCAGGAGGCCCTGGAGTACGGCTACACCGAGCAGCGGATGCCGGACACCCTCAAGGGCCTCACCGACATCGTCCAGAACACGGACTACCTTCCGGCCGGCGAGCAGATCCGCACCACGCTGGGGGTCTCCTCGACGGCGGACTGGACGGAGGTCAACAGGTCGTACGAGAACGGCACCAAGCGGCTGGCCCGCCAGAGCGTGGTGTCCGAGACCCACACCGGCACCGACGCGGACGCGTACTACCGCTACGACCTCGCCGGCAACCCGGTCGAGATCGAGGACAAGGCCACCAGCCCCACCGACCGGCAGTGCTTCACCTATGACGGCCACCGCCGGCTGAAGACCGCCTGGACGACCACGGCCGACTGCGCCACAGCGCCCGGCACGGGCAATGTCGGCGGACCGGGCAAGTACTGGCAGTCGTTCTCGTACGACAGCGCCGGCAACCGCAAGACGGCCACCGACCACCTGTCCGGCGAGACCACCTCGTACGTCTACAAGACGGCCGATCAGCCCCGACCGCACGCCCTGGCCTCCACCGAGACCAAGAAGGACGGCGCGGTCACCGCCACCACCGGCTACACCTACGACAAGGCGGGCAACACCGACCTGAGGACCGTCGGGGGCAAGCCCCAGGACCTCGACTTCAACGCCGAGGGCAGCCTGGAGAAGGTCACCGAGGCCGACAGGACGACCACCGAGTACCTCAACGACGCGGGCGGCAACCGGCTCATCCGCCGCGACGCCACCGGCACCACGCTCTATCTGGGCGAGACCGAGCTGCGGCTCGACAAGGCGAGCGGCAAGGTGGCGGCGACCCGCTACTACGGCCACGGCGCCGAGACCGTCGCCGTGCGCACCACCGCGGGGCTGTCCTGGATCGCCGGTGACCACAACGGCACGGCCAACGTCCAGGTCGACGCGGCCACTCAGCGCGTCACCCGGCGGCAGATGAAGCCGTTCGGCGAGGACCGGGGCACGGCCGCCACCGCTTGGGTCGGCGAACGGGGCTTCGTCGGCGGCATCGAGGACCCGACCGGTCTCACCCACCTGGGGGCGCGCGAGTACGACCCGACCACCGGCCGGTTCATCAGCGTCGACCCGGTCGCGGACCTGAAGGACCCGCAGCAGATCAACGGGTACGCCTACAGCAACAACAACCCGGTCACCTTCGCGGACCCCGACGGCAAGTTCTTCTTCGCCCTGATCGCGCTCTTCATAGCGGTCGTCAAACTCATCGTCGCGTACTACAACTACGTCCGCAGCAAGTCCTCCGGCTCCAACGGCTCCGGCGGCATGTCCACCATGGGCAGCGCCAACTACGGGAGCAGCGGCGGTGGCACGGGCACGGACTGCTCGGCCACGTATCCGGCATACAAGCCCGGCTGCAACACCAACGTGGAGCCCAAGGACCCACGCGCCGAGGGGTCCTTCAAGGACTTCATGGCAGGCATCGGCCACAACCTCGTCGCGGGTGCCGAGGCCATGGCGGAGGTCAGCCCCGGCTGCTGGTTCGAGGACTGCAGCGGCGGCACGGACATGTACGACGACTTCGTCGGGGGCAAGGGCGTCGACAAGGACTCCCAGGCGTTCGACGCGGGCGACGACGTGGCCGAGGTGGCGGGCTGGCTCAACGTCGGCGGATGGATCAAGTCGCTCAGCAAGAAGCTGCTGAAGAACAGCAGCAAGAAGGCGGCCAAGGACGCCGAGGCACCGAATCCCAAGTGCACCAGGTGCTTCCTCGCGGGAACCGACATCCGCATGGCTGACGGCTCCACCAAGGACATCGAGGACGTCGAGATCGGCGACGAGGTCGTCGCGACCGACCCGGAGACGGGCGAGACCGGCCCCCGGGAGGTCTCCCAGCTCATCATCACCGAGCACGACAAGCACTTCAACAAGCTGACCATCGCCACCGAGCACGGTGAGGAGCAGCTCACCGCAACCCACGAGCACCCGTTCTGGTCGGTGAGCGAGAAGCGGTGGGTCCGGGCCGGGGAGCTGACGCCCGGCACAGTGCTGCGTACCGACGACGGCACCGTCGCCGAGATCCGCGCCAACGATCCGTTCACGCGGTACGCCCGCACGTACAACCTCACGGTCGACGGGCTGCACACCTTCTACGTGGTGCTCGGCGGAACCGGTGTGCTCGTCCACAACAGCGACGGACCCGCCTCGATCCCGCAGGTCGACAACCAGGGGCTCCAGAGCGTCGTCAACAACCTCTACAAGGGGATCGGCAACGAGAAGCTCGTGGGCGACGGTTCGGCCATGGCCGCCGCCAGCGCGGAAGCGAACGGTCACGCGAACGTGGAGGGCAAGAGCCACATCAACAGCACCACCCAGTACCGCAGTGCTCTCAACAAGTTCCTCACCGAGGACACGAAGAGGGCGAAGGGCGGAAAAAGGGTTCCGATCGTCAAGAGCGCCAAGGACATCCAGGTGGCGAAGAGCCTCGTCAGCGCCATCGATGACGCTCTGGCCGGAAAGTACACTGGCGCGTCCAACTACCCGGGTCTGGGGAACTGCTGATGAGAGACGACATCCGTTTTCTGGAGGAACTCGTCGCCGCCGTCCCCGAGTTCGGCGAGCTCTACGAGATCCACGTCGAGAACAACGGCGAGCCACTGCCGCACGTCTTCTTCGGTCTCGACGTAACACCGGCCGTCGTCGACTCCTACCTCGGCAAGGACCCGGAGGCGCCCGACTGGCGCGCCACGCTGGAGTTCCTGGAGCGACAGTTGGGACGCGGGATCCCCGACGTCACCGAAGTGATCGTGACGTCGTTCCTGTACCAACTGCCCTACAAGCACGAACCGGGATACGGAGTCGTCGAACACCTCGGCCCGCTGCTGTCCGCGAAGTACCGCGAGCTGCGGCCCTCGGGCTGACTCGCACGACCTGTGACGACTGTGTCCCCGGGGGCCCCGCGTGAATTCCTCGAATTCCGCGGGGCCTCCGGGCCTACTAGGGACTGGAAAAGCAATGAGTGACCTGCGCAACGTCGTGATGCCCCGGCAGGTGCGCGCGGCCCAACGACTGCTGTTCGGCCTGGCGTTCGCCGGGCTGGTCGTCATGCTCGCGTCGTCGGGCGGGCTGACGTCCTACGGGATGGGCAACATGATCGCCCCGTGGCTGCTGGTCTGGCTGTGTGCGCTGCTTGCCCTGACCTACGACGGCAGCGCGCGCGGCGGGGTTCGGATCACGACCATCGTGGTGATGG
>WUUC01119762.1_pt1 | contig 12418 bp, 13 predicted proteins | sample 6278441 | NCBI WGS metagenome assembly WUUC01 (sample SAMN13675441, study PRJNA597444) | soil metagenome | isolation source: soil | place: USA: Washington | collected 2017-10 | reverse complement strand
GGAACGAGCCTCGAGAGGCGTGCGTGAGCCCCATCTGGAATCCCCTGGCTTTAGCCATGGGGAGGTTCAAATAAAACATCAATTGCTTCTTCAACGAGTTCTACTCCTTGAATAGAAATTTTTTGAGTTAGATCTTGTGACAGACCTTTTAAGTTGCGATAAGGGATAATACAGCGTTTAAAACCCATCTGAATTGCTTCTTTTAATCGGCTCTCTACGCGTGGAACACTTCGAATTTCACCCCCTAATCCCACTTCACCAACCACTGCTGTTTCAGGATCAATGATGCGATTTCGCATGGAAGAGGCAACGGCCAAAAGAATCCCAAGGTCAATGGCTGGTTCTAGAATACGTAAGCCCCCAGCAATAGAAACAAATACATCACATTTATGAATTTGATAACCCATCCTTTTTTCTAAGACGGCCAATAAAAGAGCAAGTCGATTTTGATCAAGTCCGGTACAACGTCGAGAAGGAGTGCTAAATACAGTAGGAGTGACTAAAGCTTGTACTTCTACCAAGATAGGGCGAGAGCCTTCAATTGTTGGAATGATCACTGATCCAATCACTTCTTTTCTTCTTTCTTGAAGAAAGATTTCAGAAGGATTAGGCACTTCGACTAGCCCGGCACCTTGCATTTGAAAAACGGCAACTTCATCTGTGGGTCCAAAACGGTTTTTGACGACTCGAATCATCCGATAATGGTGTTGCTTATCTCCTTCAAAATAGAGGACTGTATCTACAAGATGTTCTAGAACTCTAGGACCTGCAATTTCTCCAGACTTCGTTACATGACCAATTAAAAAGGTGGCAATTCCACGTCCTTTAGCTAAGTGCATAAATTCGGTGGTTGTTTCTCGGACCTGAGAAACAGATCCAGGAGCTGAACTAATTTCATTTTTATAGACAATTTGAATCGAATCAACAATTAACGCGTCGGGATTCAGATGATCAATTTGTGCTTTAATGGATGCAAAGCTAGTTTCACTTAATAAGAAAAGATTATCGGTTTCAATACCTAATCGTTTAGCACGCATGGAAGTTTGTTTGATTGATTCCTCACCACAAATGTAAAGGACCACTAAGCCTTGTTTTGCTAAGGCATCAGAAAGTTGAAGCATTAATGTTGATTTACCAATTCCTGGATCTCCTCCAACTAAGGATAAAGAGCCTGAAACAAGGCCACCTCCTAAAAGTCGATCAAATTCTTTCATTTGTGTATAAATACGAGGTGTATCACTGTTTGTCACTTCTTTTAATTTAATGGGACGATTAGCCGTTTCTACTTCAGAAGAAAAACGTTTCGGCACTGTTACTTCCACTTCTTCGTGTAAAGTGTTCCATTGTGAACAAGAAGGGCATTGTCCCGCCCATTTAGATTGTTTATGTCCACAATCTCCACAATACCAAACACTTCGGCTTTTAGCCATGATTAAGTCTCCTGCATTAATTTAATACTATTCATAGAAATGAATATAAATGGGTTTACTGAGTTTGAAGGAAAACGAGTATAAAATCTCTAGAATAGGGTTCCACTGAAATTGCAGCGAGAGAATGCATCTGCTGCTGCATCTTGTTGAGCCTCTTTTTTCGAAGCCCCCCTTCCACGTCCTAGTTCTTGTTGATTAATTTGAACAGAGACTTGGAACATTTTGCTATGATCGGGACCTGATTCTTCTAGGACAAAATAAACAGGAGTTTGTTGATATTTCTTTTGGCAATAATCTTGGAGTAAGGCTTTCCAATTGCGTAAAGGGGTTTTTAGAATAGATTCAATTTGTGTGGTTAAGTTTTTAAATAAAAAATCGCGGGCTGCTTCAATGCCACCATCTAAGTAAATCGCTCCTATAATGGCTTCAAATAAATCTGCTAATATAGAATCTCGTCCACGTCCATCATTCATTCGCTCTCCTTTTCCTAATAAAACATAGGGAGCAATGCCCAGAGCTTGAATATAGCTCATACAAGAGGTGGCTTCGACTAATCTTGACCGTAAGTAGGAAAGTTCGCCTTCCGATGTAGAGGGTAAGTAACGATAGAGGTAATCAGCGATTAGCATACCAAGAACAGAGTCACCTAAGAATTCAAGTCGTTCATTATGTTCTCGAACATTTCGATTTTCATTAATAAATGAACGATGAACAAAAGCTAAGGCTAATAACGAACGATCCTTGAACACATAACCCAATTTGGCTTCAATCACGTTAGCATTGGAAATGAGTTGTTGAACTTGATTCATAGCAGTAACTATTCTAGGCAATAATCTTTTTTTCTGCTATCATTTTTATTATAAAAATAAACAAAAGTTTTGAGAATGAAATTTGCCACTGCCAAAGAGCATAAAGATTTTTTTCGTAAGCATGAAATGATCGAATTTGCTGATTTCTTAACATCCAATCAATTACTTCAGTTTAACCAAGCCATTCACCAAGCTCTTTCAATTAGGCTTCCTATTCCGTTTGATAGAATGGAATCTTTATCTGCTGAACAATTATTTATTCAGGGCCGAGATTTGTGGCGAGCTCATAAAGAATTACATAAGTGGGTCGTTCAAACTCGTTGGGCAGAAATTGCTGCTGAATTAACAGAAATGAGACCTCTTCGTTTGGGATATGATCAACTTCTTCCTTCTTCTTCTGTCGCCATTGTCAAAAAAGAACAAATTTACGCAAATTTTATTCAACAAACTCCTTCCTTAGCAGAGATTAGTTGCATTGAAGGATTAGCTTGTGGCTTGGTTATTGCCTTATCCTCATCAAGCTCAACAGCATCTCCTCCCATTTCTAGCAACTTGAATATTTTCCCCTCACAAGCAGGCAATGCCATTTTTTTTCAGCCACATGCTTTAATAGATTTAAATCCATTAAGGGAGTACTTAGGACAGCATTTTTATTTAATTACTTATGCACATGCTTCTGCTCGTTATCAATTTGAGCCTCGAGATCCTCATACACATTTATTAAAGCACTTGGGATATGTGGTGCATCATCCATTATCTGATCGGTTAAATCCCATTTTAGTTCGATAATAAATCTATAAATAATCTGTTGTAAATTTACACAATCTTTAATATTCATTTATTATTTTATAATAATCATATTTTATAACAACATATTATAAAATATTAAACATAGGTTTTAAATGAATTTAAATACAGAATTTTTTAATAAATTTACAAATTTTAGCGAATTTTTTAGTAGCGAAATTAACCGTGTTATTATGGAAGCCGATCAAAAGATTAGGCCACTATTAAAGCAAATTTTCTCATTTGATTTAAATACTAGTCATAAGCCCACAGAGAACAAGAAATTAAAAGAAAATACAAAGATACAATATTACAGAGAGCTTTTAATAAAATAAAGAAGAAAGAGACTGATCCTCTTTTAAGAGAGGTTAAAGCAGATGTAGGTCCTATCGCCCCTGTTATAGTTTCTACAAAAGAGAGTGGCGAAAAGTTAGTTACAAGATCAAGAGAGTCAAGAAAAAAAGATAGAAGAGACAGGGTTAATTAAGGACCAGGCAACAACACCTACTTCTTGTAATCATGTTAATCATTTGTTCTTGAGATTAGCGGAACAAATTAACAACAAGATGATTATAAGTCAACAGGGCGAAGATACGGATGAAGATTCATCATGGGATGATGAGGTAGAAGAGATTCCACAAATAGTCCCTGAAATCAAACAAGAAGAAAATCCCCCTGTTAAAAAATCGATCCAAAAACTGATTATACCGAAACTAGAGAAACCATCAAGCAATCGTCGTGTTGACCTTCTTGCTGAAATTCGAATTAGAAGAGTGGATAGAGAAGAGACAGAAGAAGTTCCTTCGAGTACAATCCATACAATCACCCATAAGAAAAGAGAAAATAAATTGAACAGTGAAGAGGGAAATAAAGAGTTCACTCAACCACCAATTCGGGGCGGTTTACTAGAGGAAATTAGAACTAAAGGAAAGCAAAGACTTAAACATCTTAATTCAGATGAAATTTCAAGAAAGAAAAAAGAACAACCACCAGTTACAAACAACTTTCTAGCACGAGCAATAGAAGCACGTCGTCAGGTAATAGAAGATGAGGAGGAAGATCCTAAATTAGATATAGATTTTGCTAATTCTACTTATTTGTAGGATTGTTTTAAGTGATTCCTTCTGTTAGGATCATTCCCTTATTGGAAAGGAGTCACACATGTATTTTCAGATCATTGATTCAGGAAGAATGAATCCTCAAAGCATCATGGATAAGGATCATTCTCTCTTGAATCAATTAAGCTCAATCAAACAGCCTTTATTGCACTTGTATGAATGGCAAGAAACTTGTTTAACGTACGGCTATTTTACTAATCCCTCTCAACATTTACATCTATCCGCTTTACATAAACACAGGGTTTCTTTAGCTCGTCGACCAACGGGTGGAGGAATCATCTTTCATTTAACCGATTTTGCTTTCTCCATTCTAGTACCGGCTTCAAGCCCTTATTTTTCTCTTAATACCTTAGAAAATTATGCCTTTATCAATCGCTTAGTCGCACAAAGTATTGGTCATTTATCCAATCAGATGGTTCAACCTCAACTCTTTGTTCAAACTACGATCGATTTTGAGTCAGCCTCTCACTTTTGCATGGCTAAACCGACGAAATATGATTTAATAGTCAATGGCAAAAAACTTGGAGGGGCATCACAGCGCCGTACGAAGCAGGGATTTTTACATCAAGGGAGCCTTTCCATCACACTCCCTTCAATAAACATTTTGCAAGATGTCTTAAAAGATCCTCTTGTCATTTCAGCCATGCAGAAGCATTCTTATCCTCTTATTTCAACAGTCCATCCACAAGACTTAGCTGATACGCGTCAATTAATCAAACAGCAATTGATAGCGACCTTAAGAGAATTCTCCGGCAAGTAGATAAAAAAGATGAAGAATCTTCGATAATTATTTAATTTACTACTCTCTACTAATCAGCTAGAACTAAAGCCATCAGGATAGCTAGTTATCTTGTTCTTTTTGAATATCAGCTGTTGTGATTTCTTTAACAATTTTCATAAAGTGATTTTTTTCTTTTTGGACGCTCTTGCAGGAAATCCTTTGGTGGGAAAGGGGGATTTTGATAAGATATAGACTTTTATGCACTGAGAACAAAATGACTTTAATGAGGAGAAGTTGCATCTATGCTCAATTTTTTTCGCAGGCACCAACGTTACTTTTTTCTTGTCATCACCTTTTTTGTGATTATTTCTTTTTCATTTTTTGGGACGTATAGCACAGTAGGATCTAATAATTGGCGAGATCAAATTGCCTTTAAAGCCATTGACGGTCATGAGTTTACTCGATCAGAAGTGGATGAAATGGCTCAATTCTTGACAACGGATAGTCAAGATAAAGTCTATTATAGAGGAGATTGGGGACCTAATTTTCTTAATGATGGAGTGATTCAAAAAGATTTTCTGGAAACGGGATTAGCTCAGGAGCTTTTTTGCTATTATCGCAAAGAACTTGCCAAAGATTTAAAGCAGCGTTTAGAAAAAGAAAAAAGATACTCTTTTTATACACACCCACAAGCTCCATTTTTGAACGTTGAAAATGCATGGAATTACTTGATGCCAGATATGGCCACTTATTTTAACAACTTACGTGCTGCTAAAGCTGGAAACACACCTCAAGCATTTGATGCAAGAGTGAAACTTTTCTTAGCTGAGAAAAAATTTCCCGGTGCTTCTTTAAGACAAGTTTTGCGTTATCAGGAAAGACAATATGCTTGGTTGAGGCCAGATCCCAATTTAGACCATACCGATCTTTCCTTATTTAACTATCATACGTTAGAAGACTGGTTTGGGCCTCGTTTTACTCGTTTAGTCAGTGAGTTTATTATGAATGCGGCTATTTTAGCTGAGGCAAAAGGATATCAAGTGACTCGTGCCGAAGTATTAGCCGATTTGATGCGCAATACAGAAGTCAGCTATCAGCAAAACAAACAATCTCCTTATCTAGGGGTAAAGTCTTCTTCCGAATATTTTCATGAACAGCTACGTCAATTGAACATGGATCAAAATCGAGCGATTAAAATTTGGGGACAAGTCCTTCTTTTCCGTCGTTATTTTCAAGATGCAGGACATTCAGCGTTGGTGGATACCTTCCAATATCAACAATTCCAAGATTATGCCAAAGAATCAGTGACTGTTGACCTGTATCGACTTCCTTCAGAATTGCATTTTGGAGATTATCCCTCTTTGCAACGATTTGAGGTCTATTTAAGTGCTGTTTCAAAAAGACCTAAAGACGATGTGTTGGGCCTGCCTACACAGTTTTTATCAGCTTCTGAAGTTTCAAAGAATTACCCAGAGCTCGTGCAAAAACGGTATTTATTAGAAGTGATTCAAGTGGATAAAAAGAATTTTTATCCACGTATTGGATTAAAAGAAATGTGGAATTGGGAAATAGAAGACAATAATTGGTCAATTTTACAAAAGCGTTTTCCTGATTTAGGAATGAGTGAAGCGAAAACCCATGAAGAGCGTCTAGCAGTTTTAGATGGGTTAGACAAAGTAACACGGTCTAAAGTAGATGGTGTCGCTCGTTCTGCAATTATCGAGAATGATCCTAATTGGCTTAACAAGGCGATTGAAGAGACTAAACCTGAGCAAATGACTGTAGGTTTGCGTATTCAAGGAGGAAAGTTTCCTTTTGAGGGCGTGGAAAGCAAGGATCAGCGGCAAGAGCTCATCCGTTTGCTAGACCAAGCTCCGCTCAATACCTTCCTAGAACCTCTTCAAGCTTATACAGCTGATGGGCAGCATTATTATCGAATCAAAATACTGGAGCGCCACAATCAAGCAGAAGTATTAACGTTTGCAGAATCCAATCAAGATGGAACGTTAGATCAAGTTCGTGATCGTTTATTAGAAGCGTATTACATGACAATTCGTGAGCAAAATCCAACTCTTTACCAAAAACCATCTGATCAATCTTGGAAACCTTTTAAAGAGGTGAAAGAGTTAGTTACGGATCAATATTTTGATAAAATTTTAAAAGCAATTCAGCAAACACAAGGAAGAGAGGGAACCAGATTGACAAAAGAACAGGCCGCTTCACTTCGGTTTTCGACGTATTTTGCTCAATTAAAAGCAAAGATTGAAAAAGATCCCGTTCAATCTCTTCAATTGATTCGTCCTAAAGAAGATCAGAAATCTGGTTCCCTTCTTGCACAAGCCGATTTAGTTGGGCAATGGCGTTTAATCAAAACAGAAGAGACACTTAATCGGACTCAAACTCATCAAGCAATAGATGCAGAACAAGCCTTTCAATTGCCAGTACAAAGTTGGTCCACAATTCGTCAACCTGCAAACGGAGATTTGGCTTTTTTTCAAATCACTCAAAAATCAAATTCATTTGAAAATAGCGAATCTTCTATAGCAGAACGTACACGACAAGCTTATTTCTTACTATCAGCGGACGCGCAGCGGATTTTATTACATCAAATCATGAAAGAGATTGTGGCGAAGCAGGCCATGTCACTGGATTTCTTAAACACTCCAGAAGAACAAAATGGAGACTTAGAAGAGTCGCCGATGGTCCATACAGAAGAGATTTTATAAGGTGATGCAAGACGAAAATTCTTTTGCCATTACACCAATTAGTTTTTTCGCTGTTGGTTGGGATTGTTGTTATTTAAATAAGAAAGGAGTCAATCCTTCTTTTTCAACCCATCTATTACCAGACACAAGCCATTTGTGTCATGAGCATGCATTTGCAAAAGTTGCCTTGGGTTGGAATGAAGAAGGATTGGCTTTTCAGATCCATGTCACTCAGCCTCATACTCAATCTTTCTTTCCAAATATAGAACGAGGGGATAGTGTCGAGCTTTTCATTGATACAAGAGATTTAAAGTCAGCGGGATTTAACACACGTTTTTGCCACCATTTTTATTTTCTACCTCAATCCATTCATAATCACTGGTGTGGAGAGATCACTCATTTTCGTACAGAAGATTGCCACCCTTTATGCGATCCCTCTTTGTTATCTTATGAGGTTAAACTGGGTTATTCAGATTATAAAATGAAAATTTTTATCCCATCTGATTGTTTATATGGATATGAGCCCAAGCAGTTTGATCGTTTGGGGTTCACCTATCGAATCAATCGTGCAGGGGGAAAACCACAACATTTTGCAGTGACATCAAAAGATTATCCCATTGATCAACAACCTTCTTTGTGGGGCTCATTGAAATTAATTGGAGCTCCTATCACTTGATGATAAAGAATAGAATAGGCTCCTAGAATAGCTCTAATTGGAGAGCATGAAGCCAGTTTTGGCAGAGAGTAGCTTCCATTTTACAAGCTTGTTCAGCATAAAGAAAGCCAGATTGAAGCTTTTTGAGACCTTCTTTCATTTCATTTAAATGTTCTTTCTCTTCTAATAGAATGGACTTCACAGTGACTTTAGAATTAATTTCACGGAGAATTGTATCGTAAATTGGATAAAGCTCTCCAGCTCGCAGCTCGATGGCATAAGTCACAAGAAGATAGGCTGCCTCTTTAACAGCCTTTTTAGAAAGACCTTGATCTTTGGCTAAGTAGCGTGAGATCTGTAAGTCTAACACCATCAAGTAATGGACAGAATGACTTCCTCCTAAAAGATAAGGAAGAGAATAAGTATTCAACGGTCGAGAAGTCACACGTTTAATTTGTCGTTTGAGATAATGAGCATGTCGAAATTCCTCAGCTGCATGCTTGAGCATTTCTTCTTTGACGTACGTGGGATGTTCACAAGCTGCAATTTTGCGTGCTCCACAATTTTCAAGATAGGAGAGCGTGTTTAGCCATTTAGCATGCAGCTCTTCTGAACTGACAATTGCGGAAAGAATTAACTTGAATGGGTCTATAAAAGAAATAAATGGATTCATCAAGAGCTCTCCAAAGTAAGAATAAGATGATCATAAATAAACTGAAGCTCATCGGCTTGGATACAATAGGGAGGTAATACATAGAGAACATTTCCCAAGGGACGTAATAAAATTCCATGGTCCAGAAAGAAAGAATAAAGACGGTCCCTTGATGGTTGAAAATAAGAGGAAGTGGTAGAAGAAGTGTGATATTCTAAAACCAGGATAGTTCCAATCGCTTCACACCGTTTTAGGTTTGGATGATGTGACCATTGTTGGCAAAATGTTTTGTGACTGACTGCAATCCTCTTTCTTTGTATCGAACAAGCTTCTTGTTGTAACAAATCTAAGCTTGCTAATGCACTGACACAGGCAAGGGGATTAGCAGTATAGGAATGTCCATGTAAAAAAGCTTGCTGAAGATGGTCTGATAGGAACGCTTCAAAAATATGTTGTTGACAGGCTGTCACTCCTAAAGGTAAAAAGCCTCCTGTTAAACCTTTGGAAAGGCAAAGAATATCGGGTTTTTCCTGTAATTGTTCACAGGCAAATAAAGTTCCAACTCGTCCAAAGCCAGTCATCACCTCATCTGCAATTGTCAAGACCTGGTACTTTTTACACCTCTCTAATAAAGCATTGAGTCCAATTTTAGAGTAGATGAGCATCCCACCTGTTCCTAAAATGAGAGGTTCAAAGATGAAGCAGGCAGCTTTGCCCCTCTGTAAAATAGTCTCTAGTTGTATTAAGGACTCTTGTTCAAAGCCTTCCAAAGGAGGATCGATAGATTCTATATGAAACAGATGGTTCCAAAATGGTTGATTGAATGCATTCCTTCCGGCAGCTGACATCGCACCAAATGTGTCGCCATGATAACTGTGTTTGAAGCTAATCACTTCTATTTTTTCTCTAATATTTTGATTATGCCAGTATTGAAGAGCGATTTTAATCGCAACTTCTACTGCTGTTGATCCGTTATCGGAATAAAAGATTTTGGATAGATGACCTGGTAGGATTGGTAGCAATCGAGTGGCTAATTCAATGGCGGGAGGATGAGTGAAATCAGCAAAAATTGCATGTTCAAGCAATTCTGCTTGGGTCTTAATTTTATCGACGATATAGGGATGAGCGTGTCCATGCAAATTCACCCACCAAGAAGAAATGCCATCTAGAAAGATTCTTCCATCTTCGCTAAATAGTAAGGTATTTGTCCCTTTAATCAAAGGAATAGGAGGACGTGCCATCTGCATTTGGGTGAAAGGATGCCAAATGCTTGCCAAGTCTTTCTGAACTAGACTGGAAGAAGTTGTAAAAAAAGGGGATGCCATTGTTCTACGTAATGTGGGATAATGTTGATATTAATCTGTTTTTCTGGAAGCAATCTTCCTAAAAAAGGAAGGTTTGAAAAATGAAGAATAGCTTCTTCAGTGTCAGCATTGGGTTCTCCATTAAAAATGAGCCCTAAAATAGAAGCGTTACGTTGTTTTAATTTTTCCACTGTTAAAAGTGTGTGATTGATACTCCCTAAATAATGTTTCGAGACGATCACCCATAATCCTTTCCATGATTCGAATAGGTCAAGCGTTAATGTATGTGGATTTAAAGGAACTAAAATGCCTCCAGCTGTCTCTATCACAAGGGGACGTGTTGTTTTTGGTGGAATAATGAGATAAGGATCTATTTGAATGTGCTCTAATCGAGCTGCCTGATGTGGTGATAAAGGAGCTTTGAAAGAATACATGGGGGGATGCACTTGACTGAGAGGATTAATGAGTGTTTTCATCACTTCTGTATCTGAGCATTCTTGATTGCCACATTCAATTGGCTTCCAATAGTCAGCTTGGAAGATAGAAGTCAAAATTGCTGAAACAACTGTTTTTCCTACTTCTGTTCCAGGGCCAGTGACGATCAGTTTAAACATAGAGTCGACTCCGATAGTAGGCAATGCATTCCAAAAGAGTCGTTAATTCATGTTCTGTATTAAAAGTATGTAAGCAAATTCGTAAACATTCATAACCTTGTTGAACCGTAGGACTCATCAAAGGGCGGACGTCGAATCCTTCTTGCATGAGTTGATGGGCGAGTTGTCGGACTTGGGTATTTCCTTGGATGGAGATAGATTGAATATGCGTTCTAGAAGCATTTGGTAAAAGAGTTTGGCATTGATGAATAAGTTGAAGGAGCTCAAGACGTTGTTGCTCTAGGTTGGGAAATAATGTGTAGCTAGATTGGATAGCAGCTAAAAGATGAAAGGGTAATGCTGTTGTGTAGATGCATGATCTTGCAAAATTGATCAGGTACTCTTTAAGTATAGAAGTCCCAAGAACAATGGCTCCATGTGTTCCAAGAGCTTTGCCAAAGGTGATAAGATGAGCAAAGACATGATTTGTTAGTCCTTTTTCAGCAATCAGTCCACGTCCTTGAGGTCCCCATACACCTGTTGCATGGGCTTCATCGACAATCAAATGCGCTTGATATTGTGAGGCAAGTTGGCAGATTTCTTCAAGAGGAGCGATTGATCCATCAGTTGAATAAATGGATTCAACGCAAATCCATATGGCTCCTTTTCTAGAACATCGACTCAAACGATGTTCTAAATGCTCAAGGTCCTGATGTCTAAAAGGGAATGCACGAGTACGGCTTAAATGGATTCCATCATGAGTCGAAGCATGAATATGAGCATCAAAAATGATGCAATCATCAGGGCCAGTTATTGCGGAAAGAACACCGATATTTGCCATGTATCCACAGTTAAAAAGGAGACCCGCTTCATATCCATGAAAGTTGGCAATGGTCTCTTCGAGTTGTTCCGCATAGACACTGTTGCCTGTTAAAAGACGAGATCCAGTCGATCCCAGTCCCATCGATGGATATCGATCCCATTCCTGTAAGAGGGTAGCCGCTAGATCTGGAGAACGAGAAAGACCCAAATAGTCGTTAGAGGCAAAGTCAATTCGTGCATCATAAAGGAGAAGATGGCGTCGATTTCCCAATCGTTGCCGTTTAGCAAGTTCTGCTTCAAATCGATGTGTCATTTTTTCTCTTAAAAGCAAATTGTTTTGTAAGTCCTAGCAATTGAAATAGCGCTTCATCTTCATCAATTGAGGGATTATTGACAGTTAATAATTTCTCGCCAGAAAAAATCGAATTGGCTCCTGCCAGGAAGCATAGTGTTTGTCCTTCTTGAGACATGTGAACTCGACCGGCAGATAAGCGAATCATCGCTTTTGGCATCACGATTCTTGCAATGGCAATGATTCGCACGAACTCCCAAATGGAAAGAGGCAATTGATTTTCTAAAGGGGTTCCTGGAATCGCAACGAGTTGGTTGATCGGAACAGATTCCGGATGAGGATTTCTTCTACTTAAAGTGAGTAAAAGTTCTAATCGGTCTAACTCTTTTTCTCCTAACCCTAAAATTGCTCCACAGCACACACTTAAACCTGCTCGCTCTACAACATCAAGAGTCTTTAATCGATCTTGATAGGTGCGGGTTGTAATGATAGTTTGATAAAACTCTTCAGAAGAATCTAAATTGTGATTAT
>WUUC01165616.1_pt1 | contig 12422 bp, 11 predicted proteins | sample 6278441 | NCBI WGS metagenome assembly WUUC01 (sample SAMN13675441, study PRJNA597444) | soil metagenome | isolation source: soil | place: USA: Washington | collected 2017-10 | reverse complement strand
CGGGTGGTCGAAGACCCACGGGCCGCGGGTCGTCTCGAGCGTGTCCTTGTTGACGGTGAAGAAGTTGTTGCCGTCCACGAAGAACCGCATCTGCGTCGGGCCCCACTCCACCGCGAACACGTGGAACGCCGCGGCGGCGGGCTGCCCGAGGTTCAACGGCGACCCGTACCCGCCGCCGCCGAAGTAGGCCGGGGCGTGCAGCGTCGAGTAGACGTTGTTCGGCTCCTTGCCCACGTGCTCGAGGATGTCGATCTCACCCGACGCGGGCCACGGCCTGCCCTGGAAGAAGTTGCTGCCCAGCATCCAGAACGCCGGCCACAGGCCCTGCCCGCTCGACACCCGGATGCGGGCCTCCACGCGCCCGTACGTGAAGTCGAACTTCCCGTTCGTGTTCAGGCGGCCGGACGTGTACTGGCAGGTGGTGTTGCCGCCGGACAGCGGGTCCGGCGGGCACGCCGAGCCCGGCGTGACCTCGCGCCGGGCCTGGATCACCAGGTTGCCCGCGCCGTCCATCCGCGCGTTGTTGTTGTTCGTGTAGTACTGCAGCTCGTTGTTGACACCCGGGCCGACCTCGGCCTTCCACTTGGCGGGGTCCGGCGTGGTGTTGTTCGCGCCGTTGAACTCGTCGCTCCACGCGAGCCGCGTGAAGTTGGGCGCGGGCGGGGCGGCCGGCGGCGGGGTGGGGTTGCCCCCCGTGCCGTACACCTGGAACTCCCACAGCGAGTAGCCGTAGCCGTTCGACCGCGCGGTGCCGTACATCCGGACGTACCGGCCGGTGCCGGACACGGTCAGCGTCTCCTTGAAGCCGCGGCCCGCGTTCGTCTGGTAGATCGTCGTCCACGAGCTGTTGTTGGCCGAGACCTGGATCTGGTACGCGGTGGCGTACGCCGGGTCCCACTGCAGGACGACCTTGGTGACGGTGGCGGTCGCCCCGAGGTCGACGGTGATCCAGCCGGGGTCCACCCAGCCGTTCGTCGGGCTGGTCGCCCAGCGGGTCGCCGGGTCCAGGTCGGTCACGCGGGCGGGGAGGCAGCCCGAGCACGCGCCGTCGTCCTGGGAGGTCGACGCCGTGGCCGGCTTGTTGTAGGACAGCAGGCCCGCGGTGCCCGGGTCGGGGTCGGGCCCACCGGCCGGCGTGCCGAACACCTGGAACTCCCACAGCGAGTACCCGTACTGGGTGGCCCGCGCGGTGAGGGAGAGCCGGACGTAGCGGCCGGTGCCGGTGACCGGGAGCACCTGGTTGCCACCGGTGCCCGCGGCCGTGGTGTACACGGTCGTCCACGACGTGGCGTTCGCGGAGACCTGGACGGTGAAGCCGCGCGCGAACGCGGCCTCCCAGTTCAGCCGCACCTCGTCGACGGCGTAGGACGCGCCGAGGTCGACCTGCAGCCACTGCGGGTCGCTGAACTGGCTCGACCAGCGCGTGCCCGCGTTGCCGTCGACCGCGGCCGTCGCCGGGAAGGCGGCGGCGTTCTCGGTGGACGACGCGGTGACCGGTTTGCCCTGGGAGATGAGGGCGCCCGCCGCCGCGGCGGGCGAGGTGATCTGGAGCAGGGTGACCGCGAGTGCCGCGGCGACCGCTCCGGACAGGAACCGGCGGCCACGGAGGCGCCGGCGGAGAAGCGAGCTCATGCGTGCTCCTTTGCACGCGACGGGGACGCGTCCGGTCGCGAACCGTCGGCGTGGAACAGGGGGACTGGAGGCGTGAGAGCGCTCTCTCCGGGACAGAGCGTCGCTATTCGGGCGGAATCTGTCAAGGGCGACTGCCGGGCGGACGCACCCGTTGGGCCGAACGGGCGCTATTTGTTCCTGGTCAGAACAAAACCGTTGACCACCTCCTGTGACACACGTCATCCTCGAACGTGAGAGCGCTCTCTCGTTCCCCTGCAGGAATCGTCGAGGGAGTTTGTCTTCAATGGCGAAGAAACGAATCAGATGGCTCACCGTCGGGCTCGCGGCGGTGCTCGCGGCCGGTGTCGTCGTCAGCGGCGGCCTGGCCGGCAGTCCCGAGAAGGCACAGGCGGTGATCCGCGTCGCGGAGTTCCCCGCCGACTGCCCGCTCAGCCACCGGCTGCCGGACGACCCGATCGTGCTGCCGAACCTGGCAGGCGCGTCCCACTCGCACGACTTCTTCGGTAACCACGCCACCAACGCGAACACCACCACCCACCAGCAGCTGGCCGGCGCCACCGGCAACTGCAACCCGGCCGTCGACATCTCGTCGTACTGGGTCCCGACCATGTACCGCAACAACCAGGTCGTGGTGCCGACCGGCGTCACGTTCTACTACCTGGGCGAGGGTGTGAACAACCCCGCCTCGATCAGGCCGACCCCGGTCGGCCTCAAGATCGTGGCGGGCAACGCCAAGGCCACGAGCGACGCCACGAGCATCGCCCGCTGGTCGTGCCTGCACGCGGGGCACGTGGCACCGTCGAAGAACTTCGTGAACTGCCCGTCAGGCACCCAGCTGGAGACCTACCTGGACTTCCCGCAGTGCTGGAACGGCACCTCGCTGGACTCGGCGGACCACAAGTCGCACATGGCGTACCCGGTGGCGGGCGGCTGCCCGTCGTCGCACCCCGTGCCGGTGCCCAAGCTGCGCATGGTGATCCGCTACCCGGTCAGCGGCGACCCGTCGGTGCTGCGGTTGTCGTCCGGGGACGGGCGCACCATGCACGGTGACTTCTTCAACGTCTGGCCCGCGGCGGAGATGGAACGCCGCGTGCGGGACTGCATCAACCCGGTGATCAAGTGCGGCCACGACGGCCGTCCACTGTGATTCGGCTCCTCGGACTGGTCCTGCTGGCCGTCACGCTCACCGCGTGCGGCTGGCAGGCCCCGCCACCGGCGCGGAACCCTGCACCGCAGGCCGGTCCCCAAGCGGTCGCGTCGGGGGCCACCACCCTCGACGCGACCGCCCGGGCGTTCGCGGAGCTCGTCATCTCGACCGACGGGCAGGCCGTCAAGCTCATGGACCTCGGCGCCCGGCGGGCGGCGGACCCGGCGCTGCGGGCCCTGGCGGGCGAGCTGGCCGAGAGCAGGCGGGCGGAGATCGCGGCACTGCGCGAGATCCTCGGCGCGGCGGAGATCCCCTACGTCGACTACCACGCCGGGCACGACATGCCGGGCATGCCCACGGAGGTCGAGCTGGCCGCGCTGGCGGGCGCGCCGGACTTCGACGCCGAGTTCACCCGCCTCGCGCGGGCGCACCTGGCGGAGTCGGCGACCGTGGCGGAGTCGGGGGCGGGGGCCATCACCCACGAGGGGACGAAGGCGGTCGCGGACTCGATGGTGCGGGAGCGGGCCGGGTCGCTGCGGTCACTCGACGCACTCGGCTGACGTGCTCGGGCAGGCGGGCAGCGGCTATAAAGAGGTCGTGCCGCGCCGCCCAGTGATCAAACGCGTCACCCTCGAGGAGGTCGCCAGGGCCGCGGGGGTGTCCCGCGCGACCGTGTCGAGGGTCGTCAACGGAGTCGCGAGCGTGGACGAGAACATCCGGCAGGCCGTCGAGGAGGCCATCTCCACGACCGGTTACCTGCCGAACCTGGCGGCCAGGACGCTGGTGACCCGCAGGGCGGACGCGGTCGCGCTCGTGCTGCCGGACGAGGACCGGATCCTCGGCGATCCGTTCTTCGGGCGGGTCGTGCGCGGCGTGATGACCGTGACCGCGCCGGCCGGGCTGCACCTCGTGCTCACCACCACCGGCGCGGGCACGAGCGAGCAGGTGGTGTCCGACCTCAAGCGCGGCAGGCTGGACGGGGTGATCCTCGTCCACACCTCGCCCGCGGACCCCCTGCCCGGCAGGCTCATCCTCGGTCACTACCCCGTCGTGCTGTCGGCGCGCCCGACCGCGCCCCTGCCGATCACGTACGTGGACGTCAACCAGACCGCGGGCGCCGCGCTCGCCGCGCGCCACCTGACGCGGGCCGGGTGCCGGCGGATCGCGACCATCGCCGGGCCCCAGGACACCCCCGCGGGGCAGGACCGGCTCACCGGGTTCCTCGCCGCCCTCGGCGACGTGCCGTGGGTGGCCGGCGACTTCACCATGCGCAGCGGCGCGGCCGCGATGGAACGGCTGCTGGCCACACACCCCGAGGTCGACGGGGTGTTCGTGGCGTCGGACCTCATGGCGCAGGGTGCGATCCCGGTGCTGCGGCGCGAGGGCAGGCGGGTGCCCGACGACGTCGCGATCGTCGGCTTCGACGACTCGAGCGCGGCGCTGGACTGCGACCCCCCGCTCACGACGGTGCGCCAGCCGACCGAAGAGATGGCGGCGGAGATGGCGCGGCTGCTGGTGCGGCAGATCGAGCACCCCGATACCCCGGTCACCTCGGTCGTGTTCGAGCCGTCGCTGGTGGTGCGCCGGTCGGCGTGAGGTGCTCCCGGCGGGCGCCGGGGCCCGCTGTGGCAGGCTCGGCGGGGTGATCGAGATCCTCGCGGCGGTGCTGACGTACGTCGCACTGGCCGCCGCGGTCTGGGCCGCCGTGCTCGTCGTGGTGAACAAACCGGTCCAGCTGCGGGAGTGGCACGGGCTCTGGCTCTACGGCGTGGTCGTGCTGCTCGAGGTGGGGCTGCTCGCACAGCTCGTCGGCGGGATCATCCGCCTCGCGACCGACGACCGGCAGGTCGCCGGGGCGGAGTTCGTCGGCTACCTGCTCACGACCGCGATGGTCCTGCCGCTGGCCGCGTTCTGGGCGCTCGCGGAACGGACCCGCTGGGGTCCGGCGGTGCTGGTGGTCGGGTGCCTCACGGTCCCGGTGCTGATCGTCCGCCTGGGACAGGTCTGGAACGCCCATGTCTGATATTTCGCAGCGCACCCGGTCCGGCCCCGGCCGCCTGCTCATCGCCGTCTACGCGGTCTTCGCGCTGGCCGCGACGGCCCGCTCGGCCGTGCAGCTGGGCACGCACTTCTCGCGGGCGCCACTCGCCTACCTGCTGTCGGCGTTCGCCGCGGTCGTCTACGTCGTGGCGACCGTGTGCCTGGCCCGCGGCAACCGCACGTCGCGGCGCATCGCCACCGTGTCCATCGTGGTCGAGCTGGTCGGCGTGCTGGCCGTCGGCACCCTCAGCCTGGTGTGGCCGCACCTGTTCCCGGACGCCACCGTGTGGTCGGACTTCGGGCAGGGCTACGGGTACGTGCCCGCGGTCCTGCCGCTGCTCGGCCTGTGGTGGCTGCGCTCGACGCGGTAGGGCGGCCGCTCAGCCGGTCCGGCGACGGCGCGGGGCCAGGCGCACGCCCGGCAGGTCGGGGGCGGGGATCCGGGCGCCGTCGTGCCCCGCGACCACGCCGAAGCGGTCGGCGCCCGCCTCCCAGTCGGCGCGGGCGGTGACGATCTCCTCGTGGTCGCGGCCCACGAAGTTCCACCACATGACGAGCTCGTCGGGGAACGGCTCGCCGCCGAGCAGGAACGCGCGGCCCGTCCCCGCCAGCCGCAGCTCCGTGCGGCCGGTGCCCAGGTAGAGCAGCCTGCCCGCGCCGACCTCGACGCCCGTGACCGCGAGCGGGTCGAGGGCGAGCACCGCGTGCTCGTGGTCCGGCCGCAGCGGCAGCACGGCGGCACCGGTGACGGTCACGTCGGCGCCGACGATCGGGGTGTGCGCGGTCGCGGGCGAGGTCACGCCGCCGACCGAGCCCATGAGGACGGTCGCGGTCACCCCCGGCGCGGCGTACACGGGCAGCTCGGCCTGCTGCTCGAACGCGGGTGCCGTGGCCGCGCTGCCCGCGGGCAGCGCGGCCCACAGCTGCAGCCCCCGCAGCGGCCCGGCGTCGCGGGAGAACTCGGAGTGCGCCACGCCGCGGCCCGCGGTCATGAGGTTGAGCTGCCCGGGCCGGACCAGCACGTCGCTGCCGAGGCTGTCGCGGTGGTGGATCTCACCGGACAGCAGCCAGGTCACGGTCTGCAGGCCGGTGTGCGGGTGCGGGAGGACCCGCATCCGCGTGTCGTCCGGTCCGAACGAGTCGAGGAAGCACCAGGCGCCGACCGTGGGCAGGAAGCGCTGCGGCAGGACCCGGTCCACCTCGATGGCCCGCAGGCCGCCGAGGGGGACGGCCCGCGGTTCGAACACCTCCGCGACCGCGTGGTCGTCCCCCTCGGCGTGGCACAGCGTGACGTCCGGGGCGGCCTCGAGATTGCTCATCGGCCGGGTGCCTGGACGTGCCCGTCGTACTTGTCGGTCTTCTTCACGTAACCGGCGATGAACTCGCACATCGGCACGATGACCTTGCCGTTGGCGACGACGTCGTCGAGCGCCCGGCCCGCCAGGACCTTGCCGAGGCCCTGCCCGGAGAACGCGCCGTCGATCTCCGTGTGGGTGAAGACGACCCGGTCACCGGTGCGGTAGTACTGCGTGAAACCGGCCGGCTTGCCGTCCGAGAAGACCTCGTACCTCAGCTGCTCGCGGTTGTGGGTCACTGTGGTCTCGGCCATCGCCCGCCCTTCCGTTGGTGCTGATGACCTTAAGCTCAACCGGCCAGCTTCGTCGCCAATTCCGCCTCGTCGGGCACGAACCAGATGTCCCGGCCCTTGTTGATCTCGTGCACGAACGCGCGGAACGCCTCGCTCGCGTCGAGGTGGCGGGTGATGTCGCCCAGGATGACCAGGCGGACGCGGTACCCGGCGAACTTGCGCACGACGTCCCCGGCGACCTTGCTGGCGAGCCGGTAGAAGGCGTCCGCTACGCGGTCCGACGGCACCACCACGACGTCGGCCTGCTCGCCGAACGCCAGGCCGATCAGGTCGAGCGCGTCCTGCTCGCTGCCCAGGGCGGGCCGCTCCGGCGCGGCCGTCAGCACCCGTTGCCCGTGCACCTCGGAGATCGTGTTCACACCGCGCAGTGTCCCCGGGGCGGGGCGCTCCCGCCACCGGATTCAGTCCCCGCGGGAGCGGCGCTGCGCCTCCTCGATCAGCTGGTGCAGCTCCTCGGTCGGGACGCTCGCGGCGGGCAGCGCGTTGACGCGGCGGATCTCGGCTGGGTCGACCTTGGGCTCGCGGGCCTCGGTGAGCAGGCCGTTCACCTCCTGCTCGGTGTCGGTGAGCTGGGTGTAGCAGTAGCCGGCCACCTGGTTGCTGCCCACCAGCGCCGACACCAGCCGTTCGTACGCGGCCAGCAGGTCCTCGGCGTTCGCGACCGTGCGGTAGCCGAACCAGCGCTCCCCCGCGGCCGGCGTGTAGCTCAGCCCGCCGAACTCGGTGACCATCAGCGGCTGGTCGCCGCGCACGGGGTCGGCCAGGTGGATGCGCCGCGGGCCGGGCCAGTCGTTGCCCATCGCCGCGGCGACCGCGGTCCCGGTGCCGTACCGGGACGCGAGCCCGTCGGCCGACGGGCTGTAGTCGTGCACCGTCCAGATGTCGCTGGTGGCGTGCTCCCAGCCGTCGTTGGAGATCACCGGGCGGGTGCCGTCGACGGCGTGCGTGAGGTGGTACAGCGACTCCAGGAAGTGGCGCTGCCGGGGGTCGGTCCACAGCGCGGGCACGCCCCAGCTCTCGTTCACGGGCACCCAGGTCACCACCGACGGGTGGCTGACGTCCCTGCGCACCACCTCGAGCCACTCGGCGGTGAACCGCGCGACGCCGTCGACCGAGTACTCGTACGCGTTCGCCATCTCGCCCCAGACCACGAGCCCGAGGCGGTCGCACCAGTACAGGAACCGGGGGTCCTCGACCTTCTGGTGCACCCGCACGCCGTTGAAGCCCAGCTCCTTGATCAGCTCGACCTCGCGCCGCAGCGCGTCCGCCGACGGCGCGGCGAGGTGCGACTCCGGCCAGTACCCCTGCGCCAGCACCATCCGCAGGAACAGCCGTTCGCCGTTGAGGGTGAACCGGCCGTCGCGGACCCCGGCGTCCCGCAGCCCGACGTAGCTCTCGACCGTGTCGACGACATCCTGCCCGCGCAGCAGCCACACCGTCGCCGAGATGAGCGTCGGCCGCGCCGGGCTCCAGGCGAAGTCGCCCCTCGGCAGCACGACCGTGCGCTCCACCGACGGCCCGTGCACGAGGTACCGGTCGTCGGCCAGCACGCGGTCGTCCAGTGACAGTCGCACGCGGACCGACAGCCCGGGACCGCCCGCGACCGGCCCGGCGATCGACACGCGCACCCCGACCGTGCCGTCCGCGGCCGAGGGCCGCCAGACCAGCCCGGCGATGTGGGACGCGGGCACCGGCTCCAGCCACACGGGCTGCCAGATGCCGGTGGTCCGGTGGTACCAGATGGCCGAGGGCTCGGCCTCCCAGTACTGCTTGCCCCTCGGCTGCGTCAGGTCCTCGACGCGGTCCTCGGCCCGCACCACGACGACCTGGGGACCGGCCTGCACCAGCGCGTGCGTGATGTCCACCTGGAACGGTGCGTGCCCGCCGACGTGCGACGCGACCTCCGTGCCGTTCACCCACACCCGCGCGCGGTAGTCGACGGCGCCGAAGTGCAGCAGCAGCCGGTCGGCCACCGGCGCGTCGAACGTCCTGCGGTACCAGACGATCGAGTGCGGCGACGGGTCGTGCACCCCGCTCGCGGCCGACTCCGGCGGGAACGGCACGGTGATGGTCCGCCCCAGGGGACGGTCACCGCGCCACCACCCGGCCAGGACGCCCCCGTCCTCGTCGTCGTGCGCGAACTCCCATTCGCCGCACAGGTCCTGCCACTCCGGTCGGGTCAGCTGTGGCCGCGGGTGCATGCCCGTCACGCTACCGCGCGACGGCCCCACGCACGTCCGTGTGGACGGTCCCGGAGGGGGTGGCGAACGTGCCGCGCACCTGAGAAGGCCCTGTGAATCGGGTTAGCCGGGCACATCGCGGTTATCCGACACGTTGTACCGGGCAGTACGACAACATGTGGAGGTGACCCCATGACGGCAGCGTTCGCTCCGGCCGGCAGCAGTCTGCCGACGATGCCGGAAGGCTGGCCGATCGGTTCCTACGACACCTACCAGCAGGCCCAGCGGGCCGTGGACCACCTGGCGGACAACGAGTTCCCCGTCCAGGACGTGACGATCGTCGGTGTCGAGCCCATGGTGGTCGAGCGGGTGTCCGCGCGGCTGACCTGGGGACGGGTCCTGTCCGCGGGTGCGGCGTCCGGCGCGTGGCTCGGTCTGTTCGTCGGGCTGCTGCTCAGCCTCTTCACGACCGCCGCGGGCATCGGGCCGATCCTCATCGGCGTGGCCGCCGGTGTCGTGTTCGGGCTCACCTCGGCCGCGGTGCGGTACGGCGCCACGCGCGGGCAGCGGGACTTCGTCTCGCAGAGCCAGCTCGTCGCCCGGCGGTACGACGTGCTCTGCAAGCCGCGCAACGCCGAACTCGGCCGCACGCTCCTGCTGAACATCTCCCAGCTCTGATCCCGCCGACCAGGGGGAGAATGGCACGGTGACCGATCCCGCGCCGTTCCCCCTGGGTGTCGCTTCCGGGGATCCCGACCACCGCAGCGTCGTGCTGTGGACCCGTCTCCCCGCGCCCGCGACCGTGGGCTGGGAGGTCGCCTCCGACGAGGCGTTCACGCAGGTCGTCGGGCACGGTGAGGCAGTCGCCGCCGCCGAGTGGGCCAACTCCGTGCACGTCGTCGCCGACGGGCTCGAGGCCGACCGGTGGTACTTCTACCGGTTCACGGCCGGCGGGGTGACCAGCCGGGTCGGGCGCACGCGCACGCTGCCCCCGCCGGACGCCGACACCGGGCACCTGCGCTTCGCCGTGGCCGCCTGCCAGCTCTGGGCAGGTGGGCCCTACCTCGCCTACCGGGACATGGCCGGCCAGGACCTCGACTTCGTCGTCCACCTCGGCGACTACATCTACGAGACCGCGGACGGCTCCCTCGCCGAGTTCCGCCGCCTCCACACGCTGTACAAGTCCTCCCCCGACCTCCGCGACGCCCACGCGCGCTTCCCGTTCGTCACCACGTGGGACGACCACGAGGTCCTCGACAACTGGGCCGCCCGGCACAAACCCAGCCCCGACGGCAGGCCCTTCGCCGCGCGGCTCGCCGACGCCTTCCGGGCCTACTACGAGAACCTGCCCACCCGCACCGCTCCCGCCGGCGCGGACTGGCCGGTCCACCGGCGGTTCCGCTGGGGCGGTCTCGCCGAGTTCGCCGTGCTCGACACCCGCCAGTACCGCGACGCGCAGGCGTGCGGCGACGGCATGCACACCCCGCCCTGCCCCGAGGTGTACGAGCCCGCGCGCACGATGCTCGGCGCCGCGCAGGAAACCTGGCTGCTCGACTGGCTCGGGGCCACCACCGCGCGGTGGAACGTCCTCGCCCAGCAGACGATCCTCTCCCGCTTCGACTACGACCCCGGCCCGGGGCAGGCCTACAACATGGACCAGTGGGACGGCTACCCCGCGGCGCGGCAGCGGCTCCTCGACGCCATCGCCCGGCACCGGCCGCGCAACCCCGTGGTCCTGTCCGGCGACTGGCACTCCCACTGGGTCAACGACGTCCTCGCCGACTTCGACGACCCCGCCGCGCCGGTGATCGCCGCCGAGTTCGCCACGACCTCGATCTCCTCGGGCATCGGGTGGGACGCCGCGGTGCGCCGGGGCCTGCCCGCCAACCCGCACGTCAAGCTGTACAACGGGAACCACCGCGGCTACGTCATCTGCGACGTGACACCCGAGCGCTGGCGGACCGAGCTGCGGATCGTCACGGACCGGGACGTGCGGACGCTCGCCACCTTCGAGGTGCGGGACGGCGTGCCGGGCGCGCGGCAGGTCGCAGGCGGCGACGGGCTCTCCGGCCGGATCTCCACAGTGGACGGTCCGCTGGCGAACGCGGAGGTCGTCCTCGGCGGCACCCGGGTGTACACGGACACCACCGGCGCGTACGTCGTGTTCGCGGCCCCCGGCACCTACCCCCTCGAGGTGCACGCCGTCGGCCACGAGTCCGCGCACCGGCAGGTCGCGGTGGGCGACGGCCACCAGGAGGACGTCGTCCTCACCCGCGTCACCGCGCCCTACGCGGGCACCGGGCGCCGCGTGCCGGGCCCGGTCGCGGAGGCCGGCCCCGCGGATGTCGTCCTGGGCAACGAACTGCTCGCCATGGCCGTGTCGAACGGCTTCGAGGACCCGCAGCTCCCCGGCGCCACCCGGGGCAAGCCCGTGGACCTCGCCGCCGTCGGCCGCCTCGACCAGCTGGACTGGCTGCACCTGCCCTACGTGTCGACGACCAGGCCGCTCGGCACCGAGGCGTGGCAACAGGGCCTGGTGCGCGCCTCGGCCGTGGACGTCGGCGCGACGGACACCGGTGCCGCCACCGTCCGCGTGACCGCCGCCGGCGGCGGGCTCACGGTCGCCACCACGTACGCGGTGGCCGCGGGCGAGCCGTGGATCACCGCGACCAGCGTGTTCACCAACCCGGCCACCACCACCGCCACCGTGTGGCTCGGCGACGTCATCGACCACGACGGCCCCGGTCAGCGCAGCGGCGTGGCGGGCCACGGCACCATCACGACGCCGTACGGCAGCCCCGCCGCCTACCCGCCCGCGGGCCGGTGGATCGGCATGGCAGGCAGCGACGCGCAGACCTACGGGCTCGTGTACGAGCACATCGGCTTCACCGCCTACGGCACCGGCAACTGGATCGCCAGCCAGCACGAGGTGACGATCCCGGCGGGCGCGGCGTGGACGCTCACCCGCCGGATCGTCGCCCTGCCGACCACCGGCGACCCGTGGGCGGCGCTGGACGGGCTGTAGGCGGCTCAGAGCAGCTCGAGGACCACCGCGTTCGCCTGGCCGCCCGCCTCGCACATGGTCTGCAGGCCGTAGTGGGCGCCGCGGTCGGCCATCGCGTCGACCAGCGTGCCCATCAGCCGGGTGCCGCTGGCGCCGAGCGGGTGCCCGAGCGCGATGGCACCGCCGTACACGTTGACCCTGTCGAGGTCGGCGCCGGTCTCCTGCTGCCAGGCCAGCACCACGCTCGCGAAGGCCTCGTTGACCTCGAACAGGTCGATGTCGGCGAGGGCCAGGCCCGCCCTGCGCAGCACCCGCTCGGTGGCGGGGACGATCGCGGTCAGCATGAGCAGCGGGTCCGCGCCGGTGACGGCGAAGCTGTGCAGCCGCGCCTTCGGCCGCAGGCCCAGGCGGGCGGCCGTCTCGCTGGAGGTGATCATGACCGCGGACGCGCCGTCGTTGATGGGGCTCGAGTTGCCCGCCGTCACCGACCAGTCGATCTGCGGGAACCGCGCGGCCACGCCGGGGTCGGCGAACGCGGGTGCCAGTCCGCCCAGGACCTCGACGGTCGTGCCGGGGCGGACCGACTCGTCGGCGGTGACCCCGCCGACCGGCACCAGCGCCCGCGCGAACCGGCCGTCGGCGTGCGCGGCGGCGGCCTTGTGGTGCGAGGCGGCGGCGAACTCGTCCATGGCCGTCCGGCCGATCCCCCACTTCGCGGCGATCAGCTCGGCGCTGATGCCCTGCGGCACCAGGCCGTCGGGGTAGCGCGCG
>WUUC01023776.1_pt1 | contig 12422 bp, 15 predicted proteins | sample 6278441 | NCBI WGS metagenome assembly WUUC01 (sample SAMN13675441, study PRJNA597444) | soil metagenome | isolation source: soil | place: USA: Washington | collected 2017-10 | reverse complement strand
CCGCGGCCGTGGGCGGCGGCACGGGCGACGCGCAAGATAGCGCTCTAAACGGCGCGCAAGTCACGTCGCTGTTGCAAGTAGTCACCGCGTGCGCCGGTGGTCAACTCCCCCGTGACTCGGCCGTCGCGATCATTGAACGCGCATTCTTAGTGCCGCGCGAAGTCGCCGACCGGTTGCTCGGGACCATTGGCGCGGGGTTCGTCCCCGCGTCGACCGGCCCGGCGCCCGCCGCACCCGCACCACCCGCGCCTGCCACGCCACCCGCACCGACGGAAGCGATAGCCGCATGACGAACTATCGAAGCGAGCGCTACGCGCGATCGAACACGGTTCTAGCGATCCACCCGAAAGCATTTTTCGAGCTGTTCCTATACGGCGAAGCCGAGCGCGAAAACACCGTCGTCGGTGACGCGTGTATCGTCGACGTGCAAGGCCCGCTCGAACAACACGCGCACCCGTGGTTCGACTCCTACGCGGCGATCACCGAACGCGTGCGTGCCGCATGCGCGACGCCGTGCCGCGCGGTGGTGCTTCGGTTCGACTCACCCGGCGGCGAAGCGGCTGGCTGTTTCGATTGCTCGCGCGAGCTCCGCGCGATCTGCGACGCGGCGGGGAAACAACTCCACGCGTACGTTGAAGGTGACTGCTGTTCGGCCGCGTATGCGATGGCCGCGTCGTGTCAAACGATCACCGTGGGCGAGACGTCAATCAGCGGATCGATCGGCGTGCTGCTCGCACGCGAAGACTATTCAGCGATGAACGCGTCGAACGGGATCCGCGTCGCGTTTATCACGAGCGGCGAACGCAAAGCGGACGGCCACCCCGACAATCCGATCACCGACGCCGAGCTCGGATCACTCAAGTCGTTAGTCGATGCGATGGCCGATGTGTTTTTCCAACACGTCGCCGCCACGCGCGGCCTAGCCGCGGGCGCAATCGAGGGATTGCAAGCGGCGATGTTGCACGGCGCGGCGGCGGTGAGCGCTGGCCTAGCCGACGCAGTGGGAACCCTAACAAGCGTGCTCGCGCTGATCGCGGGCGATGGAACCGGAGGATCTATGTCCACACCGTACGAGAAAGCGCGCGCCGCACTCGAGCAAGCCGCGCAAGGCGACGACGCAAACGCGAACGCGGCAAAAGCGGCGCTCGCCGCCATGGATGCAGCTAGCGGCGGCACCGGCGGCGATCAGGCCGACGACCCTGATAAGCAGCAACCGACCGAACCGACGGAGCCTAAGACCGCCGGCGATCCACCGGCGCCAGCGGACGACGATAAGAAAAACGACCCCGCGGCGATGGCCGCGTCGGCCTACCGCGAAGCGATCGCCGCGCGTCAGGAAGTCGCGAAGTACCGCGCCGAGATCGCGAAGCGCGACGAAGCCGAGGAACGCCGCACACTGATCGCGTCGCGCCCGAACCTGGACCCGTCCATGGCGGCGCTGTTGCAAAAAGCGCCGATCGCGCTCGTACGCGAAACGATCAAAGCCATGCCGGCCGAGCCGATCAATCCCGCGCTCGAGCGCGCGCCGCTTCGCGGTGACGGGTCGGGCGCGCCGGGTGGGCTACCGCCGGAGGAAAAGCGCCGACTTGACGAACGTATGGGCGTCGTCGCGCGCGCGCCCGCCGATCAGTCGAACGAGCGGCGTCTCGTACTCGGCGCCGGACGTCGCGCGGCCGCCACCGCCCCCGCCGATCCCGGCAAGCAAAACTAACACCCCGCCCACACTAACCACACACATACATCTAACAGTTAGGTCTAACGATGGATCGTCAAATTCAAGAGGACCAGGGCGGGTATTGGTCGTTCCCGCTGGCCAACGGCGAGCTCGCCGAAAAAGGCAAGATCGTTTGCATCGACACCGCGAACGCTGGTGTGATCGTCATGGGCAAAACCGGCGAGGATCTAGTGCCGATCGGCGTGTCCAACTCCGGCGGCTGGACCGGCGACGGCGTGCGCAAGATCCACGTGAAAATGTTTCACGAGATCAGCGGCTATTGGTGGAACAACGATACGACCACGCCCGTCGTGATCGCCGACCGCGGCAAGCTCGCTTACATCAAGGACACCGAAACCGTGTCGATCACCGCCACCGGTCGATCCGCGGCCGGCATGATCTTAGACGTCTCACCCGTCGACGGCGTGTTCGTCGTCATGGGGTACCGCGTCACACCGGCCGCGTAGCGCGCCCTAACACCTAACACTTTCAAACAGGACATAGGGACACAACGCCATGCCTACCTTGACCCCGAGTTTTTTGTGGGATCTCGAATCCAACATGCGGATCATTACGCTCCGCGAATACGACCGACTCACGTCGAACCTTTGGTATACGAACCTACTGAAGATCGGGCCGAAGTCCGAGTCGAAGCGCGAACGCGTGATCTGGATGCTCGACACCGCGCGCATCAAAGACACCGATCACGGCGGACACATTCCGTTCGAAGATCTCGTTTCGCAGACCACCGAAGTCGAAATGAAGTCGGCCGCGGCGGGTTTGAAGCTGTATAAAAACGACGTCGAAGATATGGACGGCCACGGTATCGACGCCGCCGTCGAGTGGTCGCGTCAAATCGGCTCATACGCCGCATACTGGCCGCAAAAGAAATTCGCCGAAGCGCTGAAAACGAACGGCAAAACGTACGACGGCAAGCCGTTTTTCGCGACGGACCACCCCGTGAACCCGTTCCGCACGCAAGCGGGAACATACTCGAACGTGTTCACCGGCGCGGCGTCGGGCGCGTTCCCCGGCGCGCTTCGGATTGACGAAGGTGTGTCGATCGAGCAAGCGATCGCGAACCTAGGTAAAGCGATCGCATACATCGCACAAATGAAAATGCCGAACGGTGAGGATCCCCGGTTCCTTACACCCGTAAGCAAGCTGATCGTCCCGCCCGCGCTCGCCGTGCGCGCGACACAGATCACGAACGCTAAATATATCGCCGCGGTGGCGAACGTCGCCGGCACACTCGCCGGTGCGTCCGACGTCGAAGCGGTGGTGCGCAATCTCGGACTAGGTCAACCGATCATCGCACCCGAGCTCGGCGCGGCGTTCGGCGGTTCGGATCAAGCGTTCTATCTCGGCATGGACGAAGCGACGTCGTCCGATCTCGGCGCGTTCATGTGGATCCCGCGTGAGGATTTCTCGGTGCGCTATTACGGCAACACCACCGAAGCGCAGCTAGATCGCATGAACCAACTCGAGTGGCACACGCAAGGCCGCTACGGTCTTATGTCAGGCCACCCGTTCTGTCTGTTCAAAGCTTTGCCGGCGTGATCGCGCGCGCTGATTCGCACTCTCGCGTTTGACACCCGGACATAGGGCGAGCAAGCGGCGTGCACGGTGGGGAACGGGTCTTAGTGGGATCCGCTCGGCTTCTAACGTGCACGCCGCCTATACGCCCCCGACCTAACACCCGACCTAACTAACACCCGCCCCCGACCTAACGCATGTCCTACACGATCCCCGCCGTCGATTTCGCCCGCCGCACGTTGCTGCCCGCACACGTGCTTACGGAAATCGAGCAACGATCGCCGGGGTGGCTTGCGACACAGATCGAAGCGGTGTCGGCGACGATCGACGCGCGGCTATCGAAGCGCTACCGCGTACCGTTCGCCGGCCCGCCATACCCCGCGCTGGTATTGAATTGGATCGTCGATATCGTGTCGTTCAACGCGTGGCTGAAACGCGGCGCGTCGCCGACCGATGAAATGATCGAGGCGTTCAAAGAAAAGCACGACGCCGCCGTCGCGCAAATGCAGGAGGCAGCCGACTCGGAAATCGGTCTATTCGAGCTCCCCGGCGCGGTCGGTGGTGCGGACCCCGGCGCACCCGGCGGCGCGACCACCGGCGTGTCACTCGGCGGGCCGCAATCCTATTCCGAGCAATCCCCTTACGTCGCTTCGGATCGCCAGCGCGAAACCGGTCGACGCGAGGATTTCAGCCGCCGGGGGTCCGGCGCATGAGCTCGGCCACGCACGCCATGATCGAGCTCGCACGTATGGGCCAACGCTTGCGCGAAGCGCCGAAGGTGCTCGACGCGGTGCTACCCGAGCTCGCCGCCGTGGTGCGTGACTATCTACTCGAATGCTACGCGCGCGGTGTCGACGCCGACGGTGTGCCGTGGCCGGCCACCGAAGCGGGCGCCGCACCGGCGATCACCGGCCAGCAAATGGAAGTGATCCACTTCGCGCGCAAGATCCTAGTGCGCTTGCGGTGGTACAACGCGCTGCATTCCATAGGCGGCGCCAAAGGCGGCGTGCAACGTCGGATGGTGCCGGCCGGCGAGCTCCCCGCCGAGCTCCGCGCGCGCATGGACGCCGTGGTCACGGCGCGCTTAGCGGAGGCGTTAGCACCATGACCACGCTAGCGCTCGAGCACGCTTATCAGTCGGTGCGCGATTCGTTCGCGGCCGACGGTTTGCTAGTCGATATTGATTTCGGCTGGCGCGAGATCAATCAACATAGCGAAACCGGTCGACCGCGGATCACGTGGGTTCCCGGCGACACCGGCGACTCGCTCGGCACCGTCGGCGGCGCGAATCAACCGGGCCAGATCCCGCGACCGATAGGCCAGCTACGCGAACGGTTCACCGTGTATCTGTTCGGCGTCGACACGCGCGACCCCGAAAACGAGCTCGCGCAATACCACGTCGCGCGCCAGCTGTTCGACGCATGGTATTGCGCCATGTACACCGCGGCGCACGGGAACTTTTGGATCATCGATCAGTCATGGCTAAGCGCGCAACGCGAACGCCGCCACGGCGCGACGATCCGCGCGGTGTGTGAGATCAACGCGCCGATCGTCGAGTCGCCGCCGGACGTGCCGCTGATAGCGGATCCCGCGCTCGCCGACGTGGTCGACGCCGTGGCCTACGCGATCGAACAGGGCGAAGTCCTTACGGCCGAGCTCACCGTCGCGGTCGAACCAAGCAACACCGCCGACGAAACAGTCGAGATCACACCGGACGACTAACGAACGGAGTCACGTATGCCAGCACCCGGCGTCACTATCAACGAACTAGACAATCAGTTAGGCGTAATAACCGCGGTAGGCGGCAAGCTGCTAGCGATCGTCGGCCCCGCGTCCGCCGGCCCGCTCAATACACCGTCGGTGTTCACACGCGGCAAAGACATTGCGTCGACCTTCGGTTCGGGCGCACTGGTCGAAGCGGCCGCGTACCACACCGAAAAATACCGCTTACCCGTGGTGTGCGTGCGGTCCGCGGCGAGTGTCGCGCCCGTGCTCGGCACGCTCACGTCGACCGCGACGGGGACGTCGGTGGTCGCTAAGGACGACGACACGCCGGTCGACGATTACGACTTGGCAGTCGAGATCCTCACCGGCGGCACCGTCGGCGTAGCGGGGATCACGTACCGACTCACGTACGACGGCGGACGGAACTGGTCGCCGCGCATGTCGCTAGGCACCGACGACTTTATCGCATGGCCGGGGGCCGGCGTATCGGTCGAGCTCGGCGACGGCACCATGGTTACGGGCGACACGCACGCGGTGAAAGCGACCGGCCCGCAATGGAACTCAACCGATCTGCTGGCCGCGCTCGAGCCGTTGTCGGTGACACAACTCCAATGGGAACACGTGTTGTTCGTCGGCGGCGTGATCGACGACAACACATTCGACACCGCCGACGCCGTGCGCACGTACCGCAACGGCAAACACATATGGACCGGGGCGCCGCGCATGCCGAACGTCGGCGAAACCGAAGCGGCCTATCGCACCGCGCTCGAGCCACTACGCGCCGCGAAAGCGTCGGGATCGGGTTCGGTGTACGCGGGAGCGTGCGACTTGGTTAGCGCGGTGTCGGGCCGTACGTACGTGCGCCCGTTCGCGTGGCCGGTCGCTTCGCGGCAAGCGTCGGTGTCTGAGGAAATAAACATCTCCCTCGAGGCACTCGGCCCGCTCCCCGGCGTGTCGATCCGCGACGCGAACGGTGCGCCGCGCCACCACGACGAAGCGATCTATCCCGGCCTAGACGATCTCGGATACGGCACCGCGACGACGAAGCCGCGCAAACCCGGCGTGTACGTGACACTCCCGCGCACGTTCGCGGTGGCGGGGTCCGACTTCGAAATCGTGCCGAACCGGCGCGTGATCAATCTCGTGTATGAGCTCATGCAGGACTACCTAAGCGAGATCTTGCACCGACCGATCCTCGTGTCGCGCAAAACGGGTTTCATCCTGCCTACCGAAGCGACCGCGATCGAAAAGGCGGCGGACGCGATCCTGTTCGCGGGTGTGCTCGCGAAGCCCAAAGCGTCGGGCGCGTATTTCAAACTGAGCCGCACTGACACGCTGTTGTCGCTGCCGAAGCTCACGTGCAGCGCGAAAGTGCAGCCGCTCGCATACCCGCGGTGGATCGAGCTCGATCTGTCGTTCGAAAACCCGGCCCTTTCAATCCAGGCGGTGTGACATGTCCGACGTGATCCGCGTGAATGGAAATCTCAAGTCATGGGGGTCGCTGACCTTCCATGCGCGCACCGAACGCTTCGAAGGTTTCACTTCGATCGCGTGGGGTGAGAAACGCGAGCGCACTAAGGGCTATTCGATGGCCCGACACCACGCGCCGTACGGCCGATCGGCGGGTAAGTACACCGTCGAAAACGTCAAGCTCACCGGCTACGTCGACACGGTGCGCGACATGAAGAAATACCTCGCGTCGCTATCGGCCGACGGACGGTCGTACGGCAACGTCGAATTCAACGGCGTATTGCACTATTTCGAACCGAACAACGAAGAGATCACCGTCGAATTCGATCGGCTCACGTGGGCGGCAAACACGCACTCGCACGAAGAATCACCTGATCCACTCAAGGTGGATTTTGAACTCGATTGCATGTTCGTCAGCGAAAACGGCCTGACGTTGTTCGATAGCTCGGAGGGTATGCCGTGACCGCCCCCGCCCCCGACCACATAGAGCAGTTTTTCGCGTACGCGCATCTACCCGTGGCGCTGCAAGCGGTGTCGAAGCCGTTTTGCGATCTAGCGCAACACGTGATCGCGACGCTACCCCGCAATCCGGAGCGCACCGTTGCGCTTCGGAAACTACTCGAGGCAAAGGACGCCGCGGTGCGGGCCGTGCTCGCCGTGCCGCACTCGACCTAACACCCCCGCGACTAACCCGCCACCACACACAAGGATCCCACTATGCAATCCCAAACCGACACGATTATCGACCCGAACACCACGAACGAAGTGCAAGCCGAGCTCGCCGCGCTTCGCGCCCGACGCGCCGAACTCGAAGCCGCACGCGAACGTAAAGCCGAGCTCACCGACGTCGAACAGCTCGAACAGGAACGCCGCGCGGTCGCCGACGCTGAGGCACTGCTCGCCGCGATCGACGAACACGGCCGCGTCGATATCGACATCGCTATCGTCGACACCACGATCGGAAACGTGATCGTGAAACGTGCGTCGCGTGCGCGGTTCCAGCGCTTTCAGGACGAAGGGAAATTCGACTTCAAAGCGGTATCGAAGCTGGTCGAGCCGTGCGTCGTGTACCCCGACGCCGCCGGGTTCGCGGCCATGCTCGAAAGGCAACCGGCGATCATGACCGCGTGCGGCAACACGATCTCGCGGCTGGCCGGCGTCAAGCGCGACGAAGTCGAAAAAAAATAGGTGAGCTTCGGATAGCGATGCACGACGAACCCGGCGTCGGGGTCGAGTGCTTACTAGAGCTATTCGGGGCGCACCCCGAATCGATCGAAGCGACGGCGCGCGCGAACGTCGGCGCGCTGTTGATCCTCGAAATCGTCATGTTGCTACGCGCGATCGTGAAGGGGTTATCGTCCAGTGGCTGACAAGCAAAAAGGCGCCGCGACTAACTACGGGATCAATCTCGCCGACGGCATAAGCGGACCCGCCGCGCGCGCGGCCAAAGCGCTCGACGATCTACGCAAGTCGATGCGATCGGACACCGACGAGCTCGCCGCTATGGAACGCGCCATGCGTAACCTCAAAAAAGGCGGCGCGGAATTCGAAGCACAAGCGGCGTCGATCGCGGTGCAAGTGAAAGCGAAGCGCAAAGCGATCGCCGACACGCAACTCGAATACCTGAAACTAGGCGGCGCGTACGCGAGGCCGATCAAGCCACCGAAGCCACCGAAGCCGCCGAAGGTCGACCCGCCGGACATGTCCGCTTTCACGCAAGTGTTAGGCGAGCTACGTCAAGGCTTAGAGCAATCGCAAACGGGCCTAGGCCGGTTCGCGTCGGGCCTAACGCGCGTACTAGGCCGCATGTCCGGCGTAAAGATCGTAGCGGTCGCGCTCGCCGCGGCGTTCGTCGCCGTCGCCGGTGCGGCCGCACTCGCCACGCGTAAGCTGTTCGACTCGGCCATCGCCGCGCAAGATGCACGGCGGTCGGAGCTCTTACACCTAGAAGCGCTCACACGTCGCCGGCACATGTATTCACGCACGGCGAACAGTGCCACCGACATGCAAGCGGCGATCGATCGCATATCGGCGTCGGTGTCGATCAGTCGCGGCGAAGTCGCGCAACTCGCCGCCCAACTCGACACGTCCGGCGTGCGCGGCGCGCGCTTCGATCAGATCTTAGAAGCGTCCGCGATCCAAGCGTCCGCGCTCGGGTCCGCCGCGGGGTCGGCGTTCGCCGGGTTCGGCGCGGCGGTGGGCGTGGCCGGCGGGTCGGTGACGCGTCTAACACAGGATGTGAAAAACCGCTTCGGCGGGATCGTCGCGGACAAAATGAAGTCGCTCGACGTGCAAGCGTTGAAGTTGAAAGAAAACTTCGACTCCATGTTCGGCGGCCTAGATATCAGCGGTTTCTTAGACGCTAAGAAAGGCCTGAACGACATGTTGTCGCAGACCACCGCGTCGGGTCGCGCGCTCAAGTCGCTTATGACCACGGTGCTGCAGCCGCTACTCGACGCGGCCACCGACGGGATCGTGATCGTGCGTCGGTTTTTCAAGCAAATGTTACTCGGCGCGCTGCAGATCCAGGGGGCGTATCTGCTTTGCAAGTTGTATTTCGTGCAAGCGTTCGGCGGTAGCGGCGAGTCGAAATCGACGCTTACGAAGTGGCTCGACCGTATGCAGCTCGGCCGCGTGTTCACTTACCTACTAGCCGCGGCGATCGGCGTGCTCGCGTTCAAAGCGATGGTAGGACTAACACTCGCGATCGCGCGTGCGTCGTCGGCCATGTGGCTGTTCGCGTTGCGATCTATGGGTCGATTCATCTTTATCGTGATCCGCGCGGCCGCGGCGATGGTGCCGCTGCTAGTCCGACTCGGGATCATGGCCGTCGAAATGCTGATCGCGACGTGGCCGGTGTGGGCGGCGGTCGCCGCGTTCGCCGCACTCGTCGGGATCTTCTATGTGCTGATCGACGCGTTTCAGCGGGTCGACTGGGCTGAGCTCGGCGATAGCATATGGCGCGGGATCGTCGACGGTCTGAAACGTGGCTGGACGGCGATCAAAAACGCGGCCGGCGAGCTCGCCAATAAGCTGAAATCGGCATTCGCGAACGCACTCAAGATCAGCTCACCGTCGAAGGTGTTTGAAAACCTCGGCTATGAGATCCCCGAAGGCGTGCGCGTCGGGATCGAAAGGCGCGCCGACGCCGCGAACGAAGCGGCCGCCGGGATCGTGTCGCCGACCACGCCGCGGATCCCCGCCGCGGGGTTAGGCACCGGCGGACCCGCACCCGCCGCCGCCGTCACCCGCGGCGCGGTCACCGTGTCGATCGGCAAGATCGAAATCACGGCCGGCGGCGACGCGCCAAAGGACATGGCCGTCGCGCTACGTCGCGAGCTCGAATCGGTGCTGGCCGGCCTAGCCGAACAGCTCGGCGCGGATCGCGAGGCGACGGCATGACCGCCCACGCGCGCATCGCGCACATGCCGATCACCGACTGGACGCCGCTACACCGGCCGATCAATTACGTCGAGTTTGCCGGCGTGCGCACCCCCGGCATGGCCGAAGTTGTCGGCGCGAGCTCGCCGCGCAAATGGGAAAAGGTCGAATCGGTCGGCTGGTCGGGCGCGTTTCTCAAGTACCACGGGTTAGAGCTGTCCAGCTTTAGCGTGCACGTGCGGCTGTACACGCGTGCGGAGTGGCTCGCGTGGCATCGCTTCGCGCCGCTCGTGCACCGCGTGCCGCTCGGCCGTTTCCAGAAACCGATCGATGTGTGGCACCCGCTGCTCGAAATGCTCGGCATACATAGCGTCGTCGTCGAAGACGTGACGCAAGCGACGCAAAACGAAGACGTGTGGGAAATCGAAATCAAGCTGATCGAATACCGCTCGCCGCACGTCGCGCTCGCCGCCGCGCGCGGATCGCAAGCGACGCCGGACGATCCGATCGAAGCGGACATAGAAGCACAACGCAAATGGAACGAGTCGATCGGCGCCGAGATTGAACGCGCCGCCGCGGCACGTTCGCTCGACCCCGCACATTCCATTGGCGATCAACTTTGGTCGCTGGTCGGGGGCTAAGCATGCGCGCACCGCTCGCACTCAATGGACACGCCGTGCACTCGATTCGACTCCACGTCGGCGAGTGCGGCGCGTGGTCCGCCGAGTGTCGACTCGCCGAAGCACCCGAGATCCCCACTACGCCGCGGGCGGCGTCACTCGCCGTCGGTGACACCGACCTAATCGGCACCGTGATCGAGTCGCACGTGTTCGGTTTGCAGCTCGGCGCGCGCGTCGTCGGCGGTGCCGGCGGGTGGGGTTCGACGATCAAGCGCGCGTCGTACGCGAACGACGCCGGTGTAAAAGCACGCTTGATCGCAGAAGACGCCGCACGTGAAGCGCGCGAAACGATCGCGACGTTCACACCCGGCGCCGACCGCGTCGGGGTGTCTTACGCGCGACGCGTCGCGACCGCGGCGAGCGTGCTCGAGTACGCCGCCGGTGGGGTCGCGTGGTGGGTCGATTACAACGGCGACACGCACGTCGGCGCGCGGCCGAGCTCGGCGGTTCCAGAAGACGCATACATCATGATCGCGTACGACCCCGCCGAACGGGTCGCGATCTTGGCGGTGAACGACTTCGCGGCCATCGCACCCGGCCGCGTGATCCACGCCGAAGCGCTCCCCGGTGGGTCGGCCGTGATCCGCGACGTCGAGCTCGAATCGGTCGCGGGCGGACCCCTACGCGCGACCGTATGGTGCGGCGCCCCCACCCGTCCCGGCGTCGGCCGACTCGGGTCGCTACTCCGCACGGTGGTGTCGCGGCTTACGGGCGCCCGTTTGCACGGCGTGTATCGCTACCGGGTGGTCGCTATGCGCGGCGACCGGCGGGTCGACTTGCAGGCCGTGCGCGCCGGCACGGGGTTACCCGACCTACCGGCCGTGTCGCAGTGCCCCGGCGTCCCCGGCACGGCGGCCGAGCTCACCGACGGCGTCGAAGTGCTCGTGACGTTCGTCGACGGCGACCCCGCCGAACCGCTGATCACGCACTATGCCGGCCCCGGTGCCACCGGGTTCGCGCCGGTGGGCTTGATCTTAGGCGGCGAGTCGGGCGAACCCGCCGCACGTCAAGGTGACACCGTCGAAGTGTTGCTCCCGCCGGCCACGTTCGTCGGGACGATCAACGCGCTACCCGCGACCGGCGCCGTGACTTTCCTCATGCCGAAAGCGAACGGCGTGATCACCGGCGGGTCTGGCCGCGTACGGGTGGCCACATGACCGCGGTGTTTGTAGGGACCATGGCGTTAGACGGCGCGATCCCCGGCGCGGGCGTCGCCGCCGAAGCGGGGATCGACGGGATCAACGCCGCGATCCCGGATCTGTCCGCGCGCATGGCATCGCTCGCCGCGGCCATCCAAGATCTAACACTTGCACCGCCGCCTAACTTCGCCGACATGTTGTCGCGCGCCGTCCAGCTGCAAACTCAAATCGCACTCGCGATCGCGACGCCGGGGCTTATCCCCCCGCCGGACTTCGGCCCCGCGCTGATCGCACTGCAAGCGCTACTTGGGTCACTGCAAGTAACGCTCGGCGACCTAGACGCGAAAGTGAACCTGATCGCCGGGTTTCAAGATCTGTTAGCCGCGGCTGGCGTGCACGTGGTCGCGTTCACCGGCCCGATCGGCTCGTTCGGTTCGGAGGTTTCAGCCGCACTCGGCGGCCCGATCCCGTCGGGCAACGCGTACGCGGTCGTGCTCGCGACGACGTCGGGCGCGACGTGGGCGGCCATGTCGCAAGTTTTACGGGTGACGCCATGACCATGAACACCGTGCTAGCCGACGCGATCGCGCGCCTAACAGCCGAGCTACCCGAGGGCACCGGCGCGGTCGACGTGTCCCTGTGGGGTCGCGAGCTATCGTGCGTGCTCGATTGCACCGACGGATTCGCGACGATCACCGACCCGCGGTTATTGCTACTGCAAGCGCTGGCGCGTCGGTGCGACACGCCGCGCGGCGCACTCCCCGCGCACGACGACGA
>WUUC01139136.1_pt1 | contig 12423 bp, 3 predicted proteins | sample 6278441 | NCBI WGS metagenome assembly WUUC01 (sample SAMN13675441, study PRJNA597444) | soil metagenome | isolation source: soil | place: USA: Washington | collected 2017-10 | reverse complement strand
CGAACCCCGTCGGGCACTCGTAGGAGAACACGACCGTCTTCATCGCGAGGCTCGCGTCGCAGTAGGTGTAGGTGGCGGTTCCCTGAGAGCCGAAGATGCTCGGCTTCGGGTCCTGGAGCACGAACCGCCCGACCGCGCCGCGCGGGATCCAGGCGGGCGGGCTGACCACGTACAAGCCCTGGGTCGCGGCGGCGCCGGTCAGCAACAGGTCGGACGCGCCCCTGGTGTTGTCGATCATCACGTAGCAGGAGAAGTCGAGTGGCAGGCCCAGGTAGTCCTCGATCTCGCTCACCCAGGTCGAGAACGCCCGCGCCACGCCGTTGAGCCAGCCCTCGATCGTGCTGCCTGCGACGCCGAACGCGTCCGCGAGCGCCGCCACGATCGACGACGCGGATTCGCCGGCCTCGGTCGCGCGCTGGGACACGGTCAGGCCGAAGTAGTCGGCGAGGCGCAGGATGCCGAGCCCGACGACGCTGAGGAACTCCGCTTCGACCTGGTTGGGGTCGTTGGTCGGGAAGCCCTGCGCGTTGTAGGTGCTGACGATCGTCTGGTTGGCCGCCTCGACCGCCGCCAGAATCTCCGTGGGCCTTGGCGGCTGGGGCACCGCGAAGGGCTGGTCGAAGGTGAATGACACCGTCGTGCCGTTCACCGCGAGGTTCGGGTACGGGCGCCCGGCGATGCCCGCCAAGAATGCGTCGCGCATCGCGTTGTCCTTCAGGGTGATGGCGACGTCGACCGACAGCTGGCTCGGATCCGACAGCACGCCCCACTTGAAGCCGGTCAGCCACCAGTGCAGCTCGGGGCCGCGCGTGAACAGCACTGCGCCGTCGCGGTGCAGCGTCGCCGAGAGCTGGAGCCGGTCAGCGTCGGCGGCGCAGTCGTAGAACAGGTTGTGGGACGGCACGCCGTCGCCAGGGCGCTGCCCGATCGTCGCGTCGAGCAATGCGTAGCCCAGCCCGGTCGACCCGATTGGCCGGGTGTAGACCCCGATCTCGCATCCGGTCTCCAGCCCGTACTGGCCCTTCCACAGCTCGATCATCCAGTGCTTGCCGTCATAGTCGAAGAAGATCGGCTCGCAGTCGATGACGGCGTTGATCCCGAGCGCGACCGCGTCGTAGCCAAAGGCGTAGCCGAGGTTCCGCTGCAGCGCATCCATGCGCGAGTAGATGATGTCCTGGTCAGGGTCGTACAGGAACCCGGCGGCGTAGACGGCGTACCCGAGCGCCGAGGTCGGCGTCCATGGGATCGGCATGATTGGGCCTCCTATCGTGAATTAAGAGCCAGCGACCTGCTCTACCTCCTCCAAGACGTCGAAGCGCAGATCGGCGACCGGCGGGGCGAGAAGCGGAAGCCGGCGTCTCTGCATCCACAGGATTGGCGTTGCGTCGGTGCGGCGGGCGAGCATCCAGCGCCGCTCGAGATGCAGGCCGAGGGTAGGGACGGTGGCGGGCTCGATCTGATGCGCGGGCCCGGCGGGCGGTGCATTCGGATCGGTGAGCATGGCTGCCTCGGGCTCGGGCAGAAGCTCGGGCGGGTCGGCGGAGAGGTCGGCGAAGCGTCCCTGCACGAAGCGTCTCCGGCTCCCGACGTCGGCGACCACGTAGGGGTGCCGGTTTGGCAGCCGCGGCGTGGAGGGCCGGTAGCGGTAGCGGCTCTGTACGGTCTGGTCGATTTGGCCGGCGCCGGGGGGAGGCTGCTCGGGCGGGGGTGCTTCTGTCTGGACGTCGCGTCCGCCGAGGCGGCGCTCGACGGCCACGAGCAGGTTCGAGTCCTCGTCGGTGCCGAGCAGCACTTCTTCGAGCGGATCGCCGGCGAGCGGCGTAGTTACGGTCGGCCAGAGCAGCAGCGCACCGGTGTCGAGCCCGTCAACCTGGAACAGCGACCAGCCGTCGGTGGGCGGCGACAGCTCCCACTCGTCCCCGAAGCTGTCGCGCACGTGCACGTCGTGCAGCCGGAGGACGGTTCCCGACCGGCCCGGGACGGGGAAGGTGAACCAGTCGTCCGAGTGCGAGACGATCAGGTCGATCAGCAGCATCGTGGCGAAGTGGCTGCGGTCGGGGGCGAAGCCGCCGATGTCGACTTGGGCATCCTCGATCGCCCACCAGCGGGGAAGGGGGGCGCCCGGGTAGCGAAGCCGACTGGAGATCGTCTCGGCCTGGGCCGGCTGCGGTGAGGGCGCGGGGAGCGGGCCGTCGGCATCGACCGACCACCAGTCGACGTCGCCGCCTCCATGCCGCTGCATGCTCAGGCTGCGTCCGGAGCAGGCGAACGTGGCGTCGTACGCGAGCTCGGCGGGGTCCCAGAGGTCCACCGGGTCGGCGGGCACCTCGTCGAAGACCGGGTTCCCGTCGAGGCCGAGCGCGGCCCGGCGCCGCCAGATCTCGAGGCCGTCGAGCCCCGCCCCGTCGAGGCCGTGGTAGGGAGCCGGCAGGTTGCTCAGCTGGAGGTCCGGGTCCTGACGTTGGGCTGCCGTCAGCAGCGCGCCGGCCTGGATCCCGAGCCGCACGCGGCGTCCCGCGGTCCACCAGTCGCCGGCCTCCGACTCGACTATCGCCTCCGGCGGCGTCGTCTGGGGGTCGTAGGCGGGGTCGCCTCCGAGCGGGTCGAGCTGGTCGTGGGAGGGATGGAAGCTGACCTGGACCGGCGACGCTGCGTCCTCGCCCTGGTGCTCGCCGAGCCGCCATTGGCGTCCGAGCAGCCAGAGCGGGTCCGCGATCTCGGCCCTGAAGCCGCGATCGAGGTCCGTCGTCGGCTGGGCACGCTCGAGGCGACGGTAGCGGTCGAAGCGGAGCATCAGACGGTGAGGTCCACGGCGGTGTCGCCGCTGGCGGGCAGGAACGCGGATGGGAGCGCGGCCGCGGCCGCGGCGAGCTCGCCCGGGTCCGCCGCCCGTGCCCGGGTGGCAAGCCGGGTCTCGGCGAGGATGTCCACGAGCGCGGCGGCGTCGAGCGACCTGCTCGGGTTCGGAGGAACGGCGAGGAGGATCGCCTGCGGCGGCCTCGCCGCCGGTGCGTTGAAGCCGAACGCCGCGGTGGTGAGCTGCTCCGTCTCGGGCACGGTCTCGGCCCAGGTGTCGACGAGCCCGAGCGCCACGTCCGTGCCCGACAGGACCCCCGGGGGTCCGAACAGCGCGAGCATCCGCGATGCCGGTCGACGACCGTCGGGACCGGGCGGAACGTTTGTCTGCCAGGGATCGTCGCGGCGGTCCGACCAGCAGCGGAACGGGGCGGTGGCGGGATCGAGCGCCGCCTCCAGCTGCAGCAGCTCGAGGCGCGCCATCGGCTGGCGCACGGCGGCCACCGTCGCGACCCACTCGTCGTCGAAGGCGGACAGACCGGTCGCGGCGTTCGCCGCGAGCGCCTGGAGGGCCGGAAGGTCCGCCGACGGGATGCGGGCGAGTACCGCGAGCCGGCCGTCGGGCGCGGCCAGCTCTGCCAGCGCGGTCGCCTCGGCCCCCGCGTCGAGCGCTGCCACGTCGGCGGGCGGCGCGGCCCGGTCGAGACGGGCGGCGAGCTCGGCGCGGGCGCGCTCGACCTGTGTACGCAGGTCGGCGTCGTCGCCCTCGATCGTGGGCACGATCCCCCAGCGGCGCACCGCGTCCAGCGCGCTCTGTCGCTGTGCGTCGGTCGCGCTGGCGGCGGCGGCCGCGGTCACTTCGTTCAGCAGGAGCTCGCCGACCTCGAGCAGGCGCTCGTGGCGGGCCGCGAGGTCCACCCGCGCGGAGCTGTCGTCGGCCGCCGGACCCTCCGCGACGGTCACCTGGGTCGCCGGGCGGGACGCGATGGTGTTCAGCAGCCTGCGCACGCGGGCGTGGGTGTCGGAGCCCGCGCGGCCGCTGATCGTGCTTCCGGGCGGAGCGGCCTCGCGGACGAGCCGCAGCAGCAGCTCCTCCGATAGCGCCGCGGTATCGATCGGGTCTAGGCCGAGGTCGTCGAGCGTGACCGGGTTGAGCACGCCGTTGTCGTCGGCCTGCCACGTCCAGGCGGCCGAGTCCGCCGCCCCGAAGGCGGTGTCGAGGTGGGCGGCCACGGCCGGGTCGGCGATCCGCGCGGGCGAGACATGCGCGCTCGCGGCCGGCAGCGCCTGCGGGGGGAGCGCCACGATGACCAGCGACTGCGCTGCGCGCCCCGGCCGTGGCGTCCGGATCGACTCGAGCACCGGCGGGCGCCCGAGGCCGGCCGCAGCATCCATCGCGGCGCCGGCGACGTCCCCCCTGCCCTGGACGACGTCGTGGACCGCCTCGGCGACGAGCAGGTCGCCGTAGGCGTCGACCGCGTCGCGAAGCGGCTGGAGCGCCGCCTGCTGCGCGGCGTTCAGCGGTAGCGCGGCGGGGTCGGCCGCGAGCACTGCAAGCCCGTCGCAGACCCGGCGGCCCGCCTGCTCGGTCCGGATCGGGAACGACTCGCGGAGCGACGCGATCGCCGCGGGGGCACCGACGAGCCGCTCGATCTCGCGGCCGAGCGCCTCGCTCGGGTGCGCTCCGAGGCGCACCTCCTCGCCCAGGCGGTCGGCTAGCCGCACGGACGCGGAGGTCAGGTCCATCTGCCAGCGCGCGGGCTCTGCGTCGTTCACCGCCTTGTCGCGGATGATGGCCGCGGTCAGCGCCTGTGCGTGCGAGGGGGCGTGCAGGAGCCCGCCCGCGGTGGGGCCCGGCGTCCCGGTGAAGGGACGGTCGACCCAGGAGTAGAGACCGAGCAGATGGCGGGCGCGGCCGCTCGCGAGGGTCGCCTCGAGCCGGCGCGTCGCGATGCCCGTGACGAAGGGATCGATCCGGTGCGAGGCGGAGTCGAGCGTCGCGCGGAAGGCCCGCTCCAACTCTTCGACCGGGTAGTCGAGCAGCTCGGCCGCCCGCGCCCTGACGGCGTCGAACATCAGCGCCTCCGGTGTGGCGGACGCCAGGTCCGCAGGCGCGAAGGCGCGGGCGTCGGCCGCCACGTCGGTGGGGATCGTGTTGTCCGCGGCGAGCGGCTCGAGACGCGCGACGCCGGGCTTGGCGACGGCGGCGCGATGCGCGTCGGCTGCGCTGAGGACGAGCGCGCGGACGAGGAGCCGCAGCAGCAGGCTGTCGGGAAGCCCGTCGCGGAAGACCTCCTTCAGCCAGTTCGGCCGGGTGAGCACGTCAGGCGGCGCGCCCAGGATGAGCTTGAGCGCGTCGTGGAAGCTCCTAGCGGTCAGCTTCACGGGCTCGACGAGCGGGATCTCGAGCGGCTGTGGGCTGCCGATCGCGAGATAGCGGCGCCCCGGCTCGCCGAGCACCGCCAATGGCTCACTGGCGGTCTTCTCCCACGTCGCACGAGCGGTCGTCGCGTCGATCGGCAGACCCGCTGACCACGCCAGCAACAGGAAAATCTCGATCCCCACGAAGTGACGCCACGCGTATCCGTTGGAGGACGGGGCGCCGCCGACCAGCTCGAGCAGCCGCTCGGAGTTCGCACCCTCGACGGTGCCGTCGAGCTCGGCGGCGGCGGCGAAGAAGTCCCGAACTCTCGCGAACGGCGCGGCGACCGTCGCCTCGATCGCCGGGTCTCCATGAGCCGCGGTCCAGGTGCCGAGCGACGTCGCCGGAAGCAGCCCGTAGGGCTCGCGCGCAATCCGCACGGCCGGGAGTGGACCTTCGGGGTAGACGGTCTCACCGGCCCAGAGGCCCGCCTCCACGACGCCGGGGCCCATGCCCCACACGTCCTTGAACGCGTGGCCCCAGAGGGCGGGCCACAGAGCTCCCACGAGCGCGCGCGACGCCGTGGTGTGATCGGCGTCGCCGCCCGGCAGCGGGCCGAGCGCTGCAGGGTCGCCCGCCAGCGCCCTCCCGAGGCGCGCCGTGGCCGCCTGGGCAGCGGGGCTCGCCTGGACGAGCGCCAGCCAGCCCGCGGGGTCCTGCCCAAGATCCGCGGCGGGCTCGCCGGCCACCGTGTTGGTGGGCGCTCCCGGCGCCAGCACCGCGAGCCGGCCGGCGGCTGCCTGGTTTGCGAAGAGCGGACCGGGGGGCGCGGTCCCGAGGCCGACCACGTAGACGGCGTCGATGTCGCTGGGCGACGACCCGCCCAGGTCGATCGTGGTCGCCAGGCCCGCATCCACTGCCACATCCCAGGACTGCCACCAACGCTCCTGATCCGGGTCGTCCGGGTCGCCCAGGTGGAGCGCGAGCTTCGCCGGGTCCACTGTCAAGGTGGCCTCCGGCGTCGGAGCCGCGCCGCCGCGGGCGATCCAGACCTCGAGCGTACGGGCCAGCTCGCCGAGCCGGTTCTGGCCCGCCTCCGCGCGCGGGCTGGCCGGGCGCTCCACCGTGGGCGGCACGGAGCCCGCCACGGGGGGGAACGTCCGTGCAAGCCACGCCGCGCGAGCGCCGCCGACTGATGCGGCCAGGCGGCGCCAGGCGACCTCGCCCTCCGGCGAGCCCAACCCCGGTCCCGCCGCCTCGGCCCAGAACGCGTCGAGCAGGTCCAGCTCGAGCGTTGTCGGCACCGGCTCATGGGAGTCGAACCAGGGCTCGTCCGGGATGATGCGCAGGCGCATCCGCCACGTGCCTGCCGCACCGGCGGGCGGGTCGAAGCGGGTCTCCAGGCGCGCCGGCAGCAGCACGCCGATCGTGGGCCGCGCGCGCGGCGGGGGGAAGTGGCCGCGCCAGAGCTCGAACCCCGTCCACCAGAGATCGGCGAGGAGCGCGTCGTCCACGCCCCGGACGCGGCGCAGGTCCTCCAGGCTCACGATCCGCGACGCCGGCAGCTTGTTCCTGTGGCGCACGAGCGCGGCGGCGAGCCGGGCATCGATGCCGCCACCGGGATCGCGCAGCTCGTTGGCCGGGTCGCGCACGAGCTCCCTGCGGAGCTGTGCTCCCGACTTCAGTCCGTTGAACCACTCGATCGCGGCCGCCTCCGCCCGGGCGAGCTCGCCGGCATGGAAATCCAGCCGGGCCAGCCCCGCATCGAGCCTGTCGAGCGCCGTCCGGCGGCTCGTCACCTCGTCGGCGAGCGCATCGAGGCGGCGGGCGGCCTTCGCCTGTACGGGAGTCAGGTCGGCCTGCTCCAGCCCCGGCCGGTACCAGGCGGGTGCCTCGGCGAGCCCAGCACTCGCGCTCGCGATCGCCTGCGCCTGCTCGAGGCGGGCCTCGTCGATGCGGCGGCGAATCTCTGACGCCGACGGCATCCTCAGACCTCCGGCACCAGGCTGTCGCCGCGGATCAGCACGCGGGTGGGGTCGGCGAACGCAACGTCGGCGAGATCCGCGCTGTCGGCCGGGTTCTGGAAGCGTGCGCGCTCGGCCGCCGACCAGTTCGGGTGCTCCGCGTTGCGGAAGCGATAGCCGGACTGGACCTCCTCCAGCACCACCCACAGCCCGCGCGCCGTGGCGGGCGAGACGTCGAACGCGAAGAAGGTGAGCTCGCCGCCGAGCCTGCCCTGGAAGATCGGCAGGCTCGCGCCGCCCGCGCTGAAGTCAGGGTCGGAGTCCCAATCGGGCTCGCCGCCGTCCGTGACCGGCGGGAAGAGGTAGACCAGCGTGTCCGGGTAGCGGTGGAAGACTGGGCTGCGGAAGACGAGCACGAGGTCGGTGCTCGACGCCGAGGCCGTCTGGTGGCCGGCTGCCCCGAGCTCCGAGGCGTCCGTCCAGTCCGCGATCGGGATTATGTCGCGCGCCCGGAGCTCGCCCTCGATCCGGTCCCAGAAGCTGCGGAGCGGGGTCCAGCGCGACAGCATCGAGAGGTTCCGCCAGCGCAGCTCCGCCAGGGCCTGGGTATTGACGCCCACGAGGAAGGCGTCAACGAAGGTCGGATTCGTCTCCACCGCCACCACGCCGTCGGGCTCCAGCTGGTCGGCGCCTGGCAGCAGCAGGTCGGGCCGTTCGTCGCGAAGCAGCCGCCAGAACGACAGGTCGATGTCGGGTGCTGCCTGCGGGGGCGTCAGCGCCTGCGCGTCGAGGCCGCCGATCGTTCCGAGCGCCTGCGTCGCCGCGAATGGCGCCGGGCCGGTGGGGTCGATCGCGTCGCCGACGCCGCCGGCGAGCGTGCCGAGGTTGACCGGCGCGCACGCCGGCGGGCGCTCCTCGGTGACGAGGCTTCCCGCCAGCTCCTTGAGCGAGCTGCCGTCGTCAAGACCCTCCCTTGCCAGCCGCTCGATCAGCTCGCGCACCTCGTCGTCCGTCGGCTTCGGCTCCCGCCGCCCGAGCAGGGCGAGCAGCGCGAGGAGGCCGCCGTACGGGATCGGGCGCCCCTCGAGCGCGTCGTTCAGCAGCTGGTCGAGCCACCCCCGGACCAGCTTCTGGACCGGCTCCGAGAGCACCGACATGTCCATCTTCCCGAGCTGCTGCAGGACGCCCTCGGGCTTCGGACCGCGCTCGTGAAGCACCGGCAGCCGCTTGTCGAAGCTGGGATCGAGGAGGTCGGCGTGCGGCAGGCCGTCCGGGGCCCGCACCGGCGCCGGCGGGCACGTGTTCGCGGCTTCGAGGAGCGCGTGCGGGGCGAGCGCCCCGTCGGCGGCCAGGCGCGCGCGGGCGGGCCCGGCGCGGAGGATTCTGCGCGCGGCGGACGAGAACAGCCTCGCCGGCAGCGGGCGGCCGGGCGTGTCCAGCCTCGCGGTGATCGTGCCGGTTGCGGTGACGATGCGGTCGAAGGCGGCCCCGAACACGACCAGCTTGTGATGCGGATCGGTGGGCAGCCGCCGGCGCCACAGGGCGCCCGCGCCCTGGAGTCCCGCGACCAGGTTGCGGATCCTCGCCGCCGCGGCGTCGATCGCCCCGGCCTGCGCTGCCGCCGCGTCGGCGATCTGCTGCTGCAGTCTGATCCCCGCCCACAGGCCGAGGCCCCCGATCGCCCGGTGGCGCGGATCGCCGCCGAGCGTCTCCGCCCAGGTCGCCGCCGCCGTGTCGTCGAGCCAGGCCGACCCATAGTCCGGCAGGGTGATCACCGGACGCCCCTTCGGGTCCGCGAGCGGCCGGCGGAGCTGCTCGACGTCGTCGGCCACGTCGTCGGGGAGCGGCGCGTCGGTGCCGCCGATCGGCCCGAGCGCCCCGCGTATCGCGAGCACGGCGTCGGGATCGACGCGGTCGTAGGTGACCGGCGCCCGGCCCAGCCCCGGGTCGGCGAAACCGGGCTCGAGCCGCGCGGCCAGGGATGCGAAGTCGCCCTCGGCGCCGGTGCGGAACCGCCAGCTGTGGTAGGCCGGGAGCACGGCGGCCGCTGCCTGGCCGGGCGTCCAGCGGTCGCCCGCGGCGTCGTCGAAGGCCGGGACCAGCACGGCCACGTAGTCGGTGTCGGGCAGCAGATCGCGCCGCGAGAGCAGCCGCGAGACGTTTCGGCCGGCGGACTCGTCGCAGTGCGCCCACGCCCACGACTGCGCCAGCGGGTGGGCGTCGAGCGCCGTGGTCGCCACCGTCGCCGTGCCGTCGCTCGAGACCGTGATCTCGTCCTCGGTCCCGACGACGAGGACGATCCAGGGGCGCAGCCGGTCGCCCGCCGCCTGCGCCGGCGTGTAGCGCCAGGGCAGGTCGAGCGCGTGGAAGTCCACATGCGGGCACTTGGTCTCCTCGGCGCCCGGCGTGAGGTGCGGCGGCTGTACGCCGGCCACGGCTCCGGGCTCGAAGCCGTCGACGTCGGCCGGGCTCATGATCCGGAAGGGCACGCTGCCGGCCACGCTGTCGCCGGGATTCGCACGATCGGCGACCGTGATCGGGACGCTGCCGCGCCGCCTGCCGCCGACCGTCGAACTGGTGAGGTCGTAGACACCCGAGCGGCGCCAGGCCTTGAAGGTGAGGTCGGTCATCAGAACGCCCCCACGTCGACGACGTCTCCGTCGGCCACGGCGACGCCGCCCCTCGCCTTGGCGGTCCGGAACGCGTCGGCCGCCGTGCGGCCGCTGTCGATGCTCGCGCCCGCCGAGTCGTAGACGGAGTACGCAGGCTGGCTGATCGTGACCTGGGCCGGCGCCGACTGGGCGGCCGGCTCTGCGCCGCGGGCCAGTACCGCCTCGAGGATCCCGGCCGGGAACCGGACCGCGACGAGGCTCACCGGCACGCGCTGAGGAAGCCGGATCGTCTCCGTCGTGACGGTGTGCACGCGCGTCACGCTCGATGAGCGCTCGTCGAAGCCGAGCCGGAGCCCGCTCTGCAGCCGCTGGAACGCGGGCAGGTTGAGCGCCTCGGCGTCGCTCAGCTCGAGGAACTGGCCCGGCGCGAACAGGTCATCGGCCGCCCCCTGGCCCACGGGCGAGCTCGCCCTGACCGCCTGCGGCGCCGCCAGCGGCTGCCCGTTCACGAGGTCGAGCGTGAGCTCGAGCGGCACCTTGGTCTGCGACCAGACAAGCTGGCCGTTGGGAGCCACCAGCGCCTCGCCGGCCGGGCGCTGGGCGGGCCGCAGCCGCACGTGGTTGTCGCCGCCCTCAGCGTGCACGTTCTCGGCCCGCAGCTCCTGGGACGTCGTCTGCACGGGCGACTCGGCCGCTTGCGGCGGCGGCTGGTTGTCGCCGCCGAGCTTGAGCTCGCCGGAGGCGCAGATCTCGAAGAAGAGGATCTCGATGCAGGCGCTGCCGATCAGCACAACCGGGCCGGGCCCGGCGAGCGTCCCCGACACCGTGACGCTCGCGAGGTTGATCGCCCGGAACCGGATCGCCATGCCGGCGCTGAACCGGATGTCGAAACGGAAGGGCGAGAACTCGACGAGCGCGTCGAACGCGATGAAGCCGATCACGTTCAGCGGGCCCAGCGCCACGCCGACCTCCATGCGCGTCCCGAGCTGGAAGCTGTTCGTCGTGATCGCGAGGTACGCCTCGGCGCGCACGAACATGCCCACGTCGAGGAAGCCCGGGTTGAGCGTCAGCGCCACGCGCGTGAGGTCCGGGACGATCACGTCCTTGGGGTCGAACTCCGGGTGGAACCCGCCGATCGACAGCAGCACGTAGGGCTCGTCGCCCCAGGACAGCCGGAAGGCGGCGTCGCCGGTGATGTGGAAGACGTCGAGCGCCTTCGAGTCGATCAGCGAGGCGTCGAACTCGAGCGTCCGCTTCTGCAGGTCGAGGATCCCGATGATGTCGATCCGCAGCTGCAGGAGCGGCTTGTCCTTGTCCTTGCCCGGGATACCGCCCCGCAGCGAGCCCATCAGGATCACCTTCGTCAGCGCCGGCCCCGTGAACTCCAGCACGATCCCGATGTCGAGCCGGGCGAAGCTCGTCCCGCCCGAGCTCAGCCACGACAACTGCGCGGTGGGCCCCGCCACCACGACGCCCTCGCGGGCGGGGAACAGCGCCCCAAGGTCGCCGATGATGATCGGCGCGTTGCGGATCGGGTCGTCGGGGAACAGCACGTTGCCCGCGGCGCCGCTCGTCAGGCGCTCGCGCAGCGCGTCGCCGTCGGCCCGCCGGTCGATCCCGAGCAGCCCGCCGAAGCCGGTGATCGCGAAGCCGTAGCCGATCTGGATGCCCGGCGAGAAGCGGACGCCGATCACCACGATGAACGACGTGTCGCCGGTCGTCTGGCGCTCCCAGATCCCGAGCGCCACCAGCGAAAACGTCTGGAAGCCGAGCTGCAGCACCCCGCCCCAGCGCTCGGCGCCGCTCGGGAGTTCCTTGCGCTCGACGTAGCCGCCGCCGGTGATCGGGCCGATGCTGATCACGATGCCGGCACCGGTCGGCGGGAGCAGACCGAACACCTGGCGCGGGCTGTTGGGATCGCCCAGGTTCTCCTTCCAGGTGAATCCGAAGCCCACCCACACGCCGGCCCCGTCGACCGTGGCCACCACGTAGGTGCTGACCTCGATCGAGGCGTGCAGGCGGATCTCGATCCGCGTGCGCGCCTCGCCGCCCGCCGCGTCGATCGGGATCCGCACGCGGATGTCGTGCAGCTGCAGCGCGATCGGACCGAACGCCTTCCTGCCCTTGTTGCCCGGGATGACGATCAGGACCTCGAACGCGCTCGACAGGCCGAGGCGGAAGCCCACGCCCTCAGCCCACGAGAGCGCCACATCGGCGTCGTACCGAAGACCCTCGCGGAACGTGGCGTCGGTGACCCCGAAGGTGCGGAACCAGCGGTTCGTCACGACCAGCGCCAGTCCCTTGACCTCGAAGCCGAGCTCCGCGATCGGCGACTGCTCGCGCAGCCTTAGGAAGGCGAACAGGTCGCGGATCTCGAGCCGCGTGTCGTACGGCGGGCCGAGCAGAACGTCCTCCACCCCCTCGGGCGGGTCGCGCCGGACCGTCAGCTCGACCGGATCGGCCGGCCCCGGCAGGCGGCTCGAGTCGACGAGGAACTGGCGGAACCCGCCGTGCCAGGTTCCGCCGACCTTGCCGAAGCCGCCGGTCACGCCGGGCTCCACCTTGAGGATCCAGTCGTTGCCGAGGTCGAGCTCCCAGAGGTCGCCCTCGATGCCGATCGCGAGCCACAGCTCGAAGTCGGTCCGGTGCCCGGCGCCCGCGGCCACGCGCGTCGCCCGGCCCGCCGCGG
>WUUC01067730.1_pt1 | contig 12426 bp, 8 predicted proteins | sample 6278441 | NCBI WGS metagenome assembly WUUC01 (sample SAMN13675441, study PRJNA597444) | soil metagenome | isolation source: soil | place: USA: Washington | collected 2017-10 | reverse complement strand
GAATCTTCCTGAGCCGCATCGTCGGGCTGGTGCGAGAGAGGGTGATCGCCACGTGCTTCGGCACGACGCTCTACGCGGACGTATTTGGCGCCGCGCTGCGCCTGCCCAACGTGCTTCAAAACCTGCTCGGCGAGGGAACGCTGAGCGCGTCGTTCATACCGGTCTATTCGGAATTGCTGGGACGCGGCCGGCATCATGATGCCGGAAAGCTCGCGGGCGCCGTGTTCGCATTGCTGCTCGCGATTGCGGGAGCCATCGCGCTGCTCGGCATGGCCCTGGCGCCGGCACTCGTCTCACTACTCACGCCCGGTTTCGAGGGGCAACGGCGCAGCCTCATGATCACGACGCTGCGCATCCTTTTCCCGATGACGGGCGTACTGGTGCTGTCGGCCTGGGCACTCGGAATTCTCAACAGCCACCGCAAATTTTTCGTTCCGTACTTCGCACCGGTTTTGTGGAACGTGGCCATCATCGTGGCGCTGCTCACGTTCAACTCGCGCGTCGCCCTCGATGAACTGCTGATCGCGGCAGCCTGGGGCGCGCTGGCTGGCGGACTGTTCCAGTTCGCATTCCAACTACCCTGGGTGTTCAAGCTCGAAAAGCACATCAGCTTGAAGCGTGGACCCGGCGATGGCTCGTTCCGCGAAGTGGTACGCAACGCCGTGCCTGCGATACTCGGGCGTGGTGTGGTTCAGCTCAGTGCGTATGTCGACCTCGTTCTGGCAAGCCTGCTGGCCATCGGCGCCGTCGCGCGCCTTCGATATGCGCAGACGCTGTACCTGCTGCCGGTGAGTTTGTTTGCGATGAGTGTGGCTGCCGCCGCGCTGCCGGAGCTCGCGCGTGAGAGGGCCGGTGCGGTCGATGCTCTTCGTGCACGCGCGCTCGCGGCGTTGGCGCGCGTGTCGTTCTACGTGGTGCCGAGTTTCGTGGCTTTTCTTTTGCTCGGTGATGTCCTGGTGGCTGGTGTCTATCAGTCTGGGAAGTTTGGCGCTTCGGATGTCACGCTGGTGTGGATCACGCTCATCGCATACAGCGCGGGGCTTTTGGCATCCACGCATGCGCGTATCTATCAATCCGCGTTTTTCGCCTTGCGCGACACGCGCACCACGGCGCGAATCGCCACGTTGCGTGTGGTCACGTCAGGGCTGGCTGGCGCCGCGCTCATGCTGCAGTTCGAACCCATAGAGTTGTTTGGTCGCGGCATTCCCGCCGGCGTGTTCGAGCATTGGCGGGTGGGCGGATTGCCATTGGGCCCCGTGGGACTTGCCGCGGGTGCCGCGTTGGGCGCGTGGCTTGAGTGGGCTTTGCTTCGGCGCGCACTGGCGCGACGCATCGGCGCTGTGGGCGCGGGCGCTGGTGCGGTCTTTCGCATGTTCATCGCCGCGTTGCTGGCCGCGGCGGCGGGTTACGGGCTGAGTCTCGCCTGTGCGCAGCTGCATGCGCTGATCACCGCGTCGGTGGTGGTGGGCGGCTTCGGCGTGGTGTACTTCATCGCAGCGCGCGTTCTCGGTCTCGAGGAAGCTCGCGTACTCACCGGCACGCTGGTGCGACGGCTGCGTCGCTGAGAGGGAGATGCCCAATGCCCGCGAAGAAGAAGTCAAAGCGCGCCAAAACTGCCAGAAAGCCCCGCCTGCTTTCCGGCGGCAATCCGCAAATAGCCAAAGCATTCGGCAACGCGCCGGTACAGGCATACATCGCGGCGATGCCGGGCTGGAAAAAACGCATCGGAAAAACGCTCGACGAGATCATCACGCGGTCGGTTCCCGGCGTGCTCAAGGCGGTGAAATGGAATTCACCGATGTACGGCATAGAGGAGAAGAATTTTTTCCTTGGCGTCCATTGTTTCAACAAGTACATCAAGGTGGCGTTCTTCCGCGGCCGGTCACTGAAACCGCTCCCGCCCGGCGAGTCCAAACAGAAAGAAGTCCGTTACCTCGATATCCACGAGGAAGACACGCTCGATGAAGCGCAGATAGCCGGCTGGGTAAAGCAGGCCAGCAAGCTACCCGGCGAAAGGATGTAAGGGGCGAGGCTTCCTCTTCAGGAACTCACGTCGCGCACTGACAGCCCCATCAGGCATCGACGCTCGAACTGCAGCGTCTCGATACATGAAACTCCCGCCATGGATAAGCTGCTTTCTCCCTCCCGACGCCGACTGCTGCAACGGCTCGCGGCCGGCGCGGCTCTCCCCATCGCCTCATCCCTCTTGCCGCTGATCGCGGTTGCAAAGGATCGTTCCATGCGCGTGTTCATTACCGGTTCCACCGATGGTCTGGGCAGGGCCGCCGCGGAGACTCTCATGCGGGAAGGGCATCAAGTGGTGCTTCACGCCCGCTCGAAAGAACGCGCGTCGGCGCTGGCGGATATCCAGCCGCGAGCCGCGGGCGTTGTCATCGGTGACCTGGCGAGCGCCTCCGAGACCCGCTCACTAGCCGAGCAGGTAAACAAACTTGGACGTATGGATGCCGTCATCCACAACGCTGGTGTCTATCGCGAACCCGGCCGCGGCAACACGCCGGAAGGCCACGCCAGGTTGCTGGCCGTCAACGTGCTCGCTCCTTACCTGCTCACCGGATTGATCGAGCAACCCGACCGGCTGATCTACCTGAGCAGCGGCATGCATCGCGGCGGTGAAGGCCCCTTGCGAGACGTCGACTGGAAGCAGCGCGACTGGGATACGAATCGCGCGTACTCCGAAAGCAAGCTGTACATCACGGCTCTCGCGTTCGCGGTCGCGCGTCATTGGCCGAAGGTCTTTAGCAACGCGGTGGATCCGGGCTGGGTTCCCACGAAGATGGGCGGCCGCGGCGCACCCGACGATCTCGAGCAGGGCCATCTGACGCAAACCTGGCTAGCTACCAGCAACAACCCCGCGGCCCGGGTGACCGCGAGATATTGGCACCACCGCAAACCGCGGCAACCGGCGGATCAGGCCTTGGACGCCGGTTTTCAGGATCAGCTCGTCGACACTCTGGCCGAACTCACCGGGTACAAATTGTTTTGAGCCTCGATGCCGACATCGTGATCGTTGGCGGCGGCGCCGCGGGTGTAGGCGCGGCACGTCACCTGGCAAGGAGCGGCCGGACCACGCTGTTGCTGGAGGCGACTTCAAGGCTCGGCGGGCGGGCATGGACCCAGGAAATGCGCGGGCTGCCACTCGACCTCGGCTGTGGATGGCTTCATTCCGCCGATCGCAATGCGTGGACCGGCATCGCCGCATCCGCAGGGCTCGCCATCGATCGAAACCCGCCCGCGTGGGGCAAACAGTTTAGTGATCTCGGCTTCACGCCCGCCGAACAGAGTGCCGCGCGCCAGGCCTTCGACTCCTGGATGGGGCGCCTCGTGAAGTCCCCGCCAGCCACGGACTGTGCAGCGGATGCGCTCGAAGCGAACAATGAGTGGCACGGGTACATCCGGGCGATCGCTGGCTTCATCAGCGGCGCGCCATTGGAAAAGCTGTCCATCGCCGACTACGTGGCTTATGACGAAAACTCGTCCGAGAGCAATTGGCGCGTGAGATCGGGCTTCGGATCCCTGATCGCCCGCAACCTGCCGGAAGCCGTTCGGGTACGACTGTCGACGCCGGTGGAGTCCATCGCCACGAACGCCGAGGGTGTGACCGTCGGCACGCCATCCGGCGACATCCGCGCGCGAGCGGCCATCCTCACCGTGTCCACGAACGTGCTCGCCGGTGATTCGATCAAACTACCGCCCGGACTCGATCCGTGGCGCGAAGCGGCCGGCCATCTGCCGCTCGGGCGCAACGAAAAACTCTTCCTCTCGATGGAAAGCAGTGGGCCGTTCGAAGCCGAGACCCAGGTATTCGGCGATCCGCGCGACGCGCGCACAGGCGCCTACTACATCCGTCCGTTCGACTGGCCGGTCATCGAATGTTTCTTCGGTGGCGAAGGCGCTCACCTGGTCGAACGAGACGGTCCGGCCGCGGGTTTCGCGTTCGCGTTGGAACAGTTGGGCAATCTGTTTGGTGCCGATGTCCGCCGGCAGTTGAGACCGCTGGTTGCCTCGGGCTGGGGCCAGTCGGATCGGATAGGCGGCGCCTACAGTTATGCGCATCCCGGACACGCCACGGCGCGCGAAACACTCTCACGCCCGTTCGAACAGCGCGTGTTCTTCGCCGGGGAAGCGACCAGCACGGCCGACTTCTCCACCGCGCACGGCGCTCACGACACCGGCGTGCGTGCCGCGAGCGAAGTGCTGCTCGCTAAGTAGATAGTCTGGACCGCGGCAGTCGCGGGGCCCCCCGTGCATGATCTGATCAAGCCACCTGGTTACGTCCGGCGCGCTTGGCGCGGTAGAGCTGCGCGTCCGCGGCATTCACCAGTTCGTCGATTTCGGCGGAACCATCCCATTGGGCGACGCCGATGCTGATGGTGATGCCTAGTTGTGGATGGACCGAGCGCCAATCATGATCCGCGATTTCTGATCGCAAGGCTTCGCAGAACGAGAGCGCATCGTCGCGCGACATCGCCGGCAGGATGAGCGCGAACTCTTCACCGCCGATGCGAGCGACCAGGCTGCCGTGCCGGGACACTCGCCGCATGAGGATCGCGCTTTGCCTGAGAGCCTGGTCGCCGATCGGATGTCCGAGCAGATCGTTCACCACCTTGAAATGATCGAGGTCGGCGATCGCGATGCTGAGCGGGCGAGCAAGCGCGAGTGCCACGTCGAACTCGGCGGCGAGTCGCTGCAGGAAACACCGACGGTTTGCGACGCCCGTCAGCGCATCTTCCTGGGTCTCGCGCTCGAGCTTGAGGCTGCGTTCGCGCAGCATCGCGATCAGCCGCTCCTTCTCGGCATTCGCCTTCTCGAGTTCGTCAGTGCGCTCCGCGACGCGCTTCTCGAGATGCCGGCGGTAGTTTTCGAGATCCTCGAACGCTCGCGCGTCGGCCAGCGCCACGGCGACCTGAGCGCCGAGCTGGCGCATCAGGTGCAAGTCGGCCGGCGCGTATGCGCCCGCCTGCGTGTGTTGCACGCTCAGCAGCCCGAGCACGATGCCATCGTTGACCAACGGAACGGCCAGCAGTGACCCGTTGAGCACGTCGGTAGCCTCGCCAAACTGCACCAACCCGGCCGGCGCGTGCCGCCAGTCTTCGACCAGCAATGGTTCCGCGCGTGCCACCAGCCACCCGAAGAGGCCGGCATCCAGCGCTCTCTCCCGAGGTGGCACTCGCAGGCCCTGGCGCTCATGTACGCGGACATCCAACACCCGGCGTTCGCGTTCCACGAGGACCAGGTAGAACTCGTCGAAGCGGAACAGCGCGCGCGTCTCCGCGAGGATTCGTTCGGCCAGGTCATCGACGCGGCGCGCGCCATGCAGTGCGCGGCCCACTTTGAACAGGCGCGTGAGCGGACCCGGGTCCGCCAGCACAGTGTCGCGCTGGGTACCGATGCTGTTGAAACTCAAAACGAACAGAAGCATGAGTCCGGTGAACAAGCCGAACACCGCCATGTGGCCGGTGTTGTAGAGCACCGCGGCGAGAATTCCCGCTGGCACGAAGATCAGGTCGGACAACGCGTAGCTAGGCGTCACGATGCGGCGCACGTCTCTGCCATCGAAGCCGAAAAACAAGGTCATCAGCCCCACGTTGATCGCTTGCGCAGTCATCGCCATCGCCAGCAGCGGCCACAAGTCGCCAGGTAGAAGCCCGGTGAGCGGGTGACGCCCGCCACACGAGACGTACACCTCCGCCGCGGCAAGCAACATCAGCGAAGTCATCGCGGCGTTGTGCACGGCTCGTATCGCAGCCACCTTGAGCGAGCCTTGGCTGTAGCGGCGGTTGATCAGCGGCCAGGTCAGCGAGGCCGCGGCACAGATGAGGGCGGCGACAGCCGGCTCGAACACCAGGAGCATGCCCACCTGCGGCAATCGCTCCATCGAGATGAGGCCAAGGCGTGGTGCACGCAGCCCGAACTGCCAGACGAACAGGCAGGCGCCGATCCCGAGTGCGACCACCCACCACGCGGGAAAGTCCACGTCTTGCGATGACGTCAGCGCGAATACGCCAGCCGCCACGCCTGCAAGCAGCAGCGAGTAGATGGCCAGGGCACCATAACGCGAGCGCATGCCCGACTGTGACACGGTCAACCAGGGAACACAGTGGGCGGATGGAGCGAGTCGCGCGGCCCGTCGACTGGTACCGCCCGCGCTGTCGAACTGAATGGGGAAGGGTGGACAACCACCCTTCCCCTGTCTATTCGCCGTCTTTACGGCGTGTTGCCGTAACCAATCGCTCCGTTGCAGTGCATCCATTCGCTGTTGCCGCCACCGCCGCAACGGCCATTGGCGTAAAGCCCCGTGTTGTAACTCTGCGCCTCGGATTGACGCGTCTGGCCGTTCACCACGATGTAGTCGACCTGCACGTCACGGTTGCCACTGTCATTCGTGTACGCCACGGTGATGCCGCCACTCAGGGTGGTCGACGCCGTGTAATTCTGCATGCCAGTGCCGAGCGTCCACGTCTGCACGTTCTGGTTGTTCACCCGCAAGGTGATGGATTCACCACCAGCCGTGCCGCGGGCGCGGACCGTGAAGCTCTTGCTTCCGCCACCACCGCTGCTGCTGCTGCTGCCACCACCGGACGACGAACTACTGCCACCTCCGCCCAGGGTGATATCCGAGCTGCCGCTGCTCTGGTATCCCTCGGTAGCCATGACCATGTAGTTGTGAGTGCCGAGGTTCAGCCCGTAGGCGGCCCAGCCATCGAAATGGTTGCCGGTCGTGATGGTTCCGCCCACGCGTTTCTGCTGACGCACGCTCCAGTATTGATAGAACGTCGCGTTGCCGATGATGGACGGCTGATTCACGCGCTGCGTGCGATAGACATCGTAGGTGCCGCCATCGCTGGTCACGGTGCCCAAGAACCCGGAGCCTGGCGGACGCCACGAACCCCAGCTGTCGACTATGTAGTACTCGACCAGTGGATTGGTCGTCCAACCATAAAGCGTCAGATAAGAATTGCCGTTGGGATTGAAAGTGCCGGAGTACGTCACCGTGCGTCGGCCACCGGGGTTCCAGCCCTTGCCACCTACCCAGTTGTTGATGTTGCTCCACTGCGATGTGTAACGACCACCCGGGTGCAGGCAGAACGTAACGTTGCCGCTGTCCTTCCAGAACGAGTAGTAATACCCGTCATGTGTGCCGGTTTGATTGTTGGTCAGGCAGGTCTGCGCGCCTGCCGAGAGTGAAAAGAGGCCGAGGCACACGAACGCCGCCGCAGCCTTCCTGAGACTGTAGAACATGGAAACTCCCCTTCGTTGACGCGCCGGACCGCGACCGCGGTGCGACGCAGTTTCAATGGTTGCTAGTCAAATCGACGTGGATTGTTCAGAAACGGATTTTCCGCGTCCGTTTCCGATGACACCTCCTTGTCAGCGGGGCCGCGACCTTGCGGCCCGCCCGTTATCCGCGCCACCAAAAGGGGTGTCAAGCTGGGGAAAATCGCTAGCGCTGCGAAGATAGGGGGCGGGCGGGCTGCCCGGCGCGGCCATTTTCTGCGAACGCCCGGCTCAAGCCCCGCAGGATTCCCGGATGATGAGCTCGGTCGAGAGCAGTTCTGGGCGGGCGTCACCAGTCCACTCGAGCAGTTTGGATACCAGCACGCGGCCGGCCTTGGAGATGTCCTGCTGAACCGTGCTCAGCGTCGGCGTGCTCAGGCGGCTGAGCAGATTGTTGTCGTAACCCACCACCGAAACGGCGCGTGGCACGTCGATGTCCGCGCGATGCAGGGCGCGGATCGCACCGAGCGCGATCAGGTCGCTCGCGGGGGCAGACTCAGCCTCGAATTCCACGCGCCCGATGATCTCGTCATCGATCGCAAGGCCGGCTTCCGGCAGCGCCTCCGTGTAGCCGCGGTAACGCGGCGTTTGCGCCAGCGAGAAAATACGGCCGGCGCCTGCCGTATCGTGTCCAAGTGCTGGAAGATGCGCGTGGCATTGGCCTGTGGCAACGCAAAGCCGAACTGGATGCCGAACGCGCCAACGCACAGCGTGAAGATCTGCCAGGGCGCGAGGTGCGGTTTTGATGCCACGGAGATGTTAGGCAACGGACGGGCGCGGCTCAACGAACACGTGCCTTTGGAAGCTTTCCATGACTACCTGCGCCGCCGGACCGGCCAATGCGGGTTGGACCAACACCAGGTAGAGAGGCATTTTCCGCGTCCCGCCAACGCTCAACGGCAACCTGCGCAACTCGCCCGCACGCAGCGGTTCATTCACCAGGTGTTCGGGCAACCACGCGAACGCCAGCCCGGCGCGCACCAGCGCGAGTGATGTTTCCACACTCGTCACGGTGCAACGCGTGTTGCTGCCGAGCCAGCCGGAGTCGCGGGGATGAAGCCGACCCGAATCGCGTACTACCGCCTGCGTGTGGTGCTCGAGGTCGTCCGCCGTGAGTTCACGCGCAAGTTCGAACAATGCGTGAGTGGGGTTCGCGACGGCCGTGAAGGTCACATCCATGAGCCAGGTGCCAAGCACACCCGCTGGCACCGCGCTCGTGACCACCACGTCGGCCGTGTTTTGCGTGATCGCCTCTTCCGCGCCCGAAAGCACGGCGTCTTCGAGTTGCAGCTGCGTATCGCCGCATCGGCTTTGCGCCTCGCTCACGATATCGAGCAGGCGCGATCGCGGAAACGCGGCGTCGACGACCAGTTTCAGCCGCGGCTCCCAGCCACGCTTCAGTACCTGTGCCAGCCTCTCCACTGTTTCCAGCTCGCGAAGCATGGAGCGCGCCCTCTTCAATAGTGTGTCGCCGTGCGCGGTGAGCACGGCACGCCGGCCCTGTATTTCCAGGAGCTGGACTCCGAGCGATTCCTGCAGGTTGGCGATGGCGTAACTCACCGCGGGCTGGCTGCGATGCAGTGCCTGGGCCGCCTTGGCGTAGCTGCCCAGCTCCACAACCGCCGACAACACGGCCCAATGCTCCGCCGAGGTCTTTGGCACTGCCAATGATCAGGTTACCTGATTATTCATATCCAGATACTGCGCTTTTTAATCTGGATTGTTGAGCCTATCGTTGCCGTCAACGGAGGTTCGCCATGCAAGAAATTCGACGCAGCAATGAACGAGGTTTTGCCGACCACGGGTGGTTGAAGTCCTTCCACACGTTCTCCTTCGGCGACTATTTCGACCCGGAGCACGTGGAGTTCGGCGCGCTGCGCGTGATCAACGAGGATCGCGTGGCGCCCGGCCAGGGCTTCGGCGCGCACGGTCATCGCGACATGGAAATCATCAGCTACGTGCTCGAGGGCGCTCTTGCGCACAAGGATTCCACGGGCAGCGAGTCCACGATCCGCCCTGGCGACGTGCAGCGCATGAGCGCCGGCAGCGGGGTCGTGCATAGCGAGTACAACCCCTCAAAGACCGAAGGGGTGCACTTCCTGCAGATCTGGCTTCAGCCGGATCAGCATGGCATCGCGCCGAGCTACGAGGAGAAACGATTCGCCGCGGAAGACAAACGCGGCAAGTTGCGCCTCATCGCATCCCCGGACCGTGCGGAAGATTCGGTGCTCATCCACCAGGATGCGCGCATCCACGCGGGATTGTTCGACGGCGGCGAGCGCGCGCAGCTCGCTGTGCGCGCCGGGCGGCGCGTCTACGTGCACGTGGCGCGCGGCAGCATCAACGCCAATGGGACGGCGTTGTCCGCGGGTGACGCGCTAAAGCTCAACGGGGTCGGCGAGCTGGTGCTCGAGGGTGGCGCGGACGCCGAGGTGATCGTGTTCGATCTGCCCGGGGACCCGGCCTAGGAAAGGAAAGGCGGGAGTGGCGCGCGCTCGCGCCACTCCCGCACATCGTCAAGCGAGACTCAGAACGTCCCGCGGATACCGAGCAGAACGGCCAAGCCCGGGTCATAGAACGCCCGAGCCGCGTTGCTGAACGCCTGGCTGTCGTTGCCCCACGTCTGGCGAATCGTCTCGCCCGTGATGTTGATCACGTTGAGCGTGATCTGCGGCTCCGATGGCAGGTTGGCGAACTTGTAGCTGGCCGAAAGATCCAGCTGGTTGGTCGCGTCGGTCCAGAAGCGCGCTCCGGTGATGCCCTCCTGGTTGGTGCCCGAGGAGATCTGCTCGTCGTTGTGCACGAATGACAGACGCACCGAGCCTGGGCCGTTGTCGTAGTACAGAGTGGCGTTGTACGTGACGGGCGAGATGCCCACCGCGACCGCCGGCTGTCCGGTGCCACCTTCCGTACTCTGCTTCACGTTGGTGTAGTTGGCCTGGAAGCCGAAACCCTCGGTGATGAAGTTGAGCGGCTGCACCCAGGTCACTTCATATCCACGGATATTCAGCTGGCCAGGCGCATTGATCTGGCGCGTCTGATTGACCGTCGCCAGCGTCGGGCCGCCGCGTGAAGTGATCGCCGTCTGCTGCGTCGGACTCAACGTATCGAACGTGATACCGAGCGGAGCCAGAGTGCTGAACGGCACCACGGTCAGTTCGCCCACGGTGAAGCCGGTGATCTGCTTCTGGAAGAGCGTGAGACCGACGTAACCTTCGTCGCCCGTGTACCACTCGCCACCCAGGTCGATATTGGTCGACAGGTAGGGTGCCAGTGCGGGGTTGCCGACGGTCAGCGCCTGCGCCGATGGATCGCTGAACTGGGCATTCGGCAACATGTCGCGCGGGCTGGCACGCGTGATGGTGCGTGAGCTCGCGAACCGCAGCACGACATTGTCGGTCAGCGTCAGCGCCGCGTTGAGCGACGGCAGGAACTGCGAATAGCTCGTATCGGTGCTCGCCTGCACGATGGAAACCGTCGTGCCGTTGTTGAGCGTCACGGGCCCGGCCACGAACTGGTCGGTGTCGACGAAACGACCGCCGAGGTTGTAGCGCACTTCCTTCCCGAGCAGCTCGCTCTTGCCGTTGAGCTCGAGGTAGTAGCCCAGGGTGTCTTCTTCGATGATGCCATTGGCCGCGCCAGTCGCCGCGCCGGTGCCTACCGGAGCATTCCGCGAGTACTCATGGTAGTTAGTTGCGGCGAAGAACGCATCGTAGTCCACGGTGATGAAGCCATCCGGCCCCGGCGTGAGATATTGCGCGAGATCGCCCTGCGCGACCGCCGAGCCCGCCTGGCCGTTGCAGCCTGGCGCCGTGCCGGGCGCCGGAATGTAGGTGCCACCACCGCCGCAGACGTGCTGCTGCCATTCGCGGCTGTTGTCGCGGCCGGAGATGCCGCGATGCATCTGGTCGTACGCAAGACCGACCTTGATGTTCTGCTGGTCGTCGCCGAAGGTGAAATCGACGTGGGCGCCCTCGTTGGTGACGAGTCGCTTCTCGTTCTGGATATTCACGCGACCGCCGCCGGTCCACACCCAGCCGAGATTGGGGTTGTTGACGTCCGCGCTCGGCGAGATGTTCACGAAGTCGCCGCCGGTGTTGTCGAAATCCGCGGTGATTCCCTGGCCAAGCGGGGTGTTGATCAGGATCGTCGGAGCTTCGCGGAAGAACCAGCTGCGGCTCTTGTTCAACGCGATGTCCATGCGGACCGAGTCGTTGATCTGCCAGCGGGCGCCGGGGTTGAAGCCCCAGAAGTCGACCTGCTCATCGTACGGACGGGCTTCGAGAAACCACTGCGCGTTCGCGATCGTCGCGCTCGTGACCACGTTGTTGTCGTCGACTTCCATCGCGGTCGGGATCAACGAGCCGTTGCGACCGATCAGCGCGAGATCGAGGCGATTGAAGACACGGTGCGCCTTCGAGTAGAGCGTATCGAAGTAGAGCTGCAGATCGTCGCTCGGGCGGAACTCGAACGAGACCAGGCCCGAATATCGGTCGCGGTTTCCATCGAGATAGGCGGGCCTGCCGAGGCGCGGGAACAACGCCTGGTCGATCTGCCGCAGCGACAGGCCCGGGTTGATCTGCTGTAGATAGGCGCCGTCGATCGGCGTACCCGCGACGAGGCCGGCGCCGGCGCCGGTCGGAACCGAACCCGGGATCACCCAGCCGTTGCCGCCACCGACGTTGCAACCACTATTGGCGCCAGCGCCCGCGTTCGGGCTGGTGGCGGGAGTCGTGACTGGCGGCGCGACGCCGCATTGCAAATAGCTGAGGTTCGGGTTGGTGTAGCCGATGGTTTCGAAACCAGTGGTGGTCGAATCGGTGTCCACTCCGGCGAAGCCCACGAGCACGCCGAACTTCTCGCCGGTCCAGCTTCCCATGAGGGAGCCGCGCGGGCTCGTGGCCTCGCTGGCGTCGCTGTAGCCAGCCTGGAGCTGGTAGTTGAAATGCGTACCGGGGTTGTCGAAGGGGCGCGCGGTGCGCATGTTGACCGTGCCCGCGGCGCCGCCTTCGAGCTGGCTGGCTACCGGCGACTTGCTGACATCGAGGCGCGTGAACAACTCGGTCGGGAACAGGTCCAGGTCGAGCTCACGGTTCTGGCCCTGGCTGTCGACACGGCCGGTCGAAGCCA
>WUUC01228604.1_pt1 | contig 12427 bp, 9 predicted proteins | sample 6278441 | NCBI WGS metagenome assembly WUUC01 (sample SAMN13675441, study PRJNA597444) | soil metagenome | isolation source: soil | place: USA: Washington | collected 2017-10 | reverse complement strand
GCACGGCCGCTATCGGTAGCGAATGGGCGGAGTATCTATTCGTACACGAGTTCGGTCATCATTTCGCGGCGTTGGCGGACGAATACTACACATCGTCGGTTGCCTACCAGCTTGGTGAATCGCGACCGGAACCTTGGGAGCCCAACATCACGGCGTTGCTCGATCCGAGGCAATTGAAGTGGCGGGCGCACATGAAGTCATCGACGCCGCTGCCGACGCCTTGGCCCAAGAGCGAGTTCGAATCGTATCAGCGCGATTATCAGAAGCGTCGTGCAGCGTTGCGCGCCGATCGTCGTCCCGAGTCCGAGATGAACGCGCTATTCAGAGAGGAACGCGATTTCACAAGGAAGCTGTTCGCCTCCGCACCCCAAACCCAAGCCATCGGCGCCTTCGAGGGCGCCAACTACGCGGCCAGCGGCTACTATCGTCCCGCAATGGAATGCATCATGTTCAATCGTATCGACCGCTTTTGTGATGTTTGTGCCCATGCGATCGAGCAAGTGATCGACCTGTATTCGCCGCGGTGACCGGAAGGTTCTTCTCCCAGGATTGCTTTGCGTGAGGATCTCAATGAAATTTTCGTTCTCGCAGTGGGTGGCTGTCTGTATTGCGCTGGCGATGCCGATTGCTTCGGTTCAAGCACAGGAGAGTTCGACCGTCGAACGCTTCGGTTTATATATCGCCGTGTCTGACTTGCCAAAAGCACAGCGCTTCTACGAACAGCTGTTGCTGAAGAAGCCCTATGTCACCAACGATCGACTGGTAGGGTTCGATGTGGCGGGCGGATTGTTCGCGCTCTTTGCGCAACAAGGGCTGGATCGGCAGCTGACACGCGGCGATAGCACGGTGCCCTACCTGCGAGTCAAGGATATCGACGCCGAATTCGCGAGACTGAAGAAAGCAAACGTGAAACTGCTGGATGCGGCAGTCGTCCGCGAAGGCCCCGTTGCGCTGTTCCGCTGCGCCGATCCGGACGGCAACGTGATTGAATTCTTCTCTACGGCCCCGCCTAAATGAGTCGCTTGCGACTCTCGCGTTAGCTTCTGAAGCTCGGATCGATCCGATCCAACTTCCTCAATAGCGCCGTCCACGCCAGTGTGTTGTTAATGTTGCCCATGGTCTCGTCCTTCATGAGCGCATTGTTCTTGTCGATGGCGCTCTGAGGGGAGACATGATCGTCGGTGCCGAGGATGCGCGTGCGAACCTGCATGGTGCAAGCACGCTCCAATAAGTACATCCGCAAGAAGGCTTCGGCGCAATTGCGACCCACGGTCAGGGTGCCGTGATTTTTCAGCAGCATGATGTTGTGCTTGCCCAAGTCTTGCTGCAATCGGGGACGTTCGCTGTGATCCAACGCCACGCCCTCGTAGTCGTGATACACCAAATCGCCGATTACAAGCTGAGCTGTTTGGTTGTTCGGACGCAGGCCTTCCTTCGATGTCGCCACGGCCGTGCCATCGGGGGTATGCAGATGGATGACGCAACCGGCATCTTCTCGCGCTTCATGAATGGCCGAATGGATGGTGAAGCCGGCGGGATTCACACGCACGTGCATCTGCTCGCCGACAGGCTTGCCCTGTAAATCGATCTTCACGAGACTCGATGCGGTGATCTCTTCGAACATCAGTCCGTAAGGATTGATCAGAAAGTGATGTTCCGGTCCCGGCACTCGCGCCGAGATGTGCGTGAAGATGATGTCATCCCAGCCGTACAACGCAACGAGCCGATAAGCGGCCGCCAAGTCGACTCGGATGGCGCGCTCGGCGTCAGAAATAGCTGGAGATTTAAGTGCGGCGGACATGGGAGGAGCCTCGAGGGAAGGGGCTGTAGGCCGTAGGCTGTGGGCTGTAGGTCAGACGAAAGAAGGATAGAAGCCTTAGTTGGCGATGTCGAGTTTCCGCTCGATGCTGATCTGGCTACAGCCTACAGCCTACAGCCTACAGCCCACAGCCTACCGCCTCTCCTCAATCCAACGTCTGCCTATACCTCTTCACCCCGATCGTCAGAACGATGGCGGTGAACAACACGATTGGCCAGAGTTCGTGCCAGATCTCAACGATTCCGTTGCCTTTCAGCAGGATGCCGCGCGCGATACGCAGAAAGTGAGTAATGGGCAAAACCTCGCCCAGCCACTGCGCCCATGTCGGCATTCCTCGGAAAGGAAACATGAAGCCGGACAGCAGCATCGAAGGTAGAAAGAAGAAAATGGCCATCTGCATCGCCTGCAGCTGGTTCTTCGCCACCGTGGAAAACGTCACGCCCATCGCGAGATTGGCGGCAATGAAGAACAGGCACGCCACGCACAGCAGCGTCACACTGCCTATCATCGGTACATGAAAGATAAAGCGTGCCGCGAGCAGGATGAGCGCGACCTGGACATAGCCCACCAAAATGTATGGCGCGATCTTACCGATGAGCACCTCGGTTGGGCGAGTCGGCATCGACAAAAGGTTTTCCATGGTCCCGCGCTCACGCTCGCGAGTGATGGCGAGCGCGGTGATAATGACCATCGTCATGGTCAACACTACGCCCATCAAGCCCGGCACGATGTTGTACTGCGTCACCATCTCCGGGTTATAGCGAGCATGCACCTTGACAGTGACCGCGCTTGCTCCCGAGGCAAGGTAGCCAAGCGGACCCTTGAAATCGTTCTCTAGCGCGCGATCGATCGATGCCTGTAGCGACGCCACGGCATTGCCCGTTGCGCCGGGGTCGGTTGCGTCGGCAGCGATCAAGAGCGAGGGACGCTCACCGCGCAACAAGTCGCGAGAGAAGTTGTGCGGCACTTCAACGACGAATTGTACGTCGCCCTGGCGGAGCAACGCGTCCGCCTCGGCTTCCGTGGTCACTTCGTGAACGAACCGGTAGTAGCCGCTGTTTTGCAACGCATTCAACACAGTCCTCGCCTGCGGCCCGGTGTCTGCTAACAGGACGGCGGTGGATAGATGCTTCGGATCGGCATTGATCGCGTAGCCGAACAAAAGCAGCTGCACCAGCGGGACTGCGACCATCATTGCGAATGTCATTCTGTCGCGGCGCATCTGAATGAACTCTTTCACGGTCATCGCCCAAAAGCGCGAGGGTGAAATGCGTCGAGCCGATTGCAATGCGCTCACGTTGCGCTCCGCCGCAGCTGCTCGTCGCGATGCGAGGTTGCCTGGCTCATGAAGCGCATGAAGGCATCCTCGAGACTCGAATCGATTTCCTGCCAAATATAGGGCGCGTGTCGATGCGGAGCGATGGCTTGTTCGAGCAGCGCTGCATTGCTGCCGCTGACGTGCAGCGTGTTGCCAAAGGGCACGGCTTGCGTGACGCCAGGATGCATTCGAAGTGCATTTCGAAGGGGAAGAAGATCTGGGCCGCTGACCGCCCAGGTTGTGAGATGCGCTGTCTCAATCACTTCTTGCAGCGAGCCCTGCACGAGTAAGTGCCCGTAGCCGATATACGCGAGGCGGTGGCAGCGCTCCGCTTCATCCATGTAATGCGTCGCAATCAGAAACGTCAGCCCTTCGCTGGCGAGTTCGTGGATTTGCTCCCAAAAATCGCGGCGCGCTTGCGGGTCGACGCCGGCAGTCGGCTCATCGAGCAACAAAAGTTTCGGTTCGTGCAACATGCATGCAGCCAGCGCCAACCGCTGCTTCCAACCGCCGGAGAGTTGGCCCGCCAGCTGCTTCTGTCTTGGCGCCAGCCCAAGACGTTCCAGGCATGCCTGCACTGCGGTCTGTCTATTCGGAATCGAATACATGCGCGCCACGAAATCGAGGTTCTCCGCAATACTCAGATCTTCGTAGAAGCTGAACTTTTGCGTCATGTAGCCGACTTGACGCTTGATGAGTTCACTGTCGCGAACGACATCGAATCCGAGGCATTGTCCGCTGCCTTCGTCGGCGCGCAATAAGCCACACAGCATCCGGATGAAAGTTGTCTTGCCGCTGCCGTTGGGCCCCAAGAAACCGCAGATTGTTCCGTATGGAACCTGCAGGTCGATGTGATCGACTGCGACCAGCGAACCGAACCGCTTGGTCATCCCACGAACATCGATGGCAAGTCCGCTCATGTTGCGGCAGCGAATCGAACGTCGACAGGCTGACCGGGATGCAATTGAGTCGCCGTTTCCGCATCGATCGCAATCTCGACCAGCGCTACGAACTTGGCTCGTGCTTCCTGCGTGTACACCACCGGCGGCGTGAATTCGAGCTTAGGCGCTATGAACGCAATTTTCCCATGAAGCGCTTCGGTGCGACCGGCCACGATCACGTCTGCATCCGCGCCGAGCTGCAAGGCGCTCAACATCGCCTCCGGGACGAAAACCCGCACTTTCACATTCCCTGGCGGCAACAGCACGACGACGGGCTTGCCGGCCACGACCCATTCGCCTGAGCGATACAGGGTGTCGGCAATCAGGCCGGCAGACGGCGCTGTCGCGCGCGTCTGCGCAAATTCCCATTCCGCCTGCGTCAGTTGTGCTTGCAGAGCGTCGGCATTCGCTTGAGCGGCGGAGACCTGGTCCGGTCGCGCTCCCAATCGTGCTGTTTTCAATTGCGCGTTCAACGCGGCAACCTGCTCCGTTGCCTGGTCGCGTGCGGTGCGCGCCCGATCGACATCTTGCTGCGAGCTGCCGATTCGGCTCGCGAACAGTTGCTGCTGCCTCGTATATTCCACAGCAGCCAGATTCTGAGCTGCGATCGATTGTTGATACTGCGCCTGCAGCGAGTCGATTTCCGTTGGCCGCTGGCCTTTGCGCGCATCGCGAAGCGAAGCTTGCGCCTGTGCGACCCGCGCAAGCGCGGCATCGCGCGCCGCAGTCTGCGGCGCAGCGTCAAGTTCGAACAGCGCCGCACCCGTAGCAACCTGCATGCCGCGCGCCGTCTGGAGCGTTTGCAATTTTCCGGAAACGGGCGAGGAGATATAGACGAACTCGCCTTCGACGTAACCTTGCAACGTGTTGTCGTCGCTACTGCAGGCGCTTGCGATCGACGCGACCGCCACGGCGATGATGAGTCTGTTCATTTCGGTTTTCCTCGCTCCGTGAGCGCGCCTTCCATATACAAACTGGTGATTGCCATCAAACCGGTCGCCGGAGACAGTTTCAGTTCCTGCATTTTGGCGGGGTGCAGAATGGCTTGAACGGTACCGAGCAGAATTTCGATGATCAGCTCGGGCGCAATGTCTTTGCGCACCAACCCCCGCTGCCGTCCCGCAGCAAACACGCGGCCAAAATGCAGTTGGATGAGTTCCTGGCGCAGTTGCTGCACCAAACCAAACACATCCGGCGCCTCGCGTTGGACATCTCGAACGAATGCCGGCTGGATTTCCTGAGCTTGTTCCTGCAGGCAGGCAAGCAGTCGCTGCAGCGTCCCGGTGAAATCGTCCTTTGCGCGCGGAGTGATCGCTTCAAGCGCTGCACCGATATTCGCGTGCTTATCGCGGATCACGGCTTTGACCAGCTCAATCTTACTGCTGAAGTGCGCGTACAGCGTCTTCTTGCTCATCCCCAGTTCCACTGCCACGTCGTCCATCGTCACGGTGCGAAAGCCGTGGGCAAGAAAATGACGCCTCGCCCCGCCGACGATGCGCTCGCGAACGGTTTCCGCGCCTGCTGGCTTGGTGGAAGCAATGGGTGACTTGCGCGGCATAGGAGGAAACCATGGAAACTATCTGGGGAGTTTAAGTTTCCACCTAGGCAAAAGGCAAGCGCAATCGGGCTTTGCGGCTAAATAGGGTCCGGCTTGGAAGGAAAGCTCCAGGCCGGGCCGGCCTGGAGCGCGAGGCTAGAACTTCTGGCCGAATTTCACACCGATGGTGCGAGGTTTGTTGGTGACCACGTAGGGCTGCGGGCCGCAGGTCTGCGTGGGGCACTCAACGTACCGATAGATCTCCACTCGTTCGTCCGTGGCGTTGTTCACGAACACTTCGAATGCAAAGCTGTTCTTATCGACGCCGGTCGACAAGTCGACTGTGGTGCTCGAGGGCAAATCGGTCAGGAACCGACGATCGGCCTCCAGCAAGGCAGCGCGACTGCTGCCGGTGTACACCACGGAGCCTTGCAGATGCGATTCGAACGATCCGAGATTGAACTCGTAGCGGGCAGTCAGGTTGCCTTTGAACTTCGGCGTGATCGGCAGCCGCGTGCCATCTTCAGCGGAATCCACCTCGGCGCAGGTGCCTCGCGGTTGCGGATTGCCGCTCGCGTCAAGTTGCTGGCAGAAGAAGTCGGTGAGCTCCGACTTCAAATAGGAGCCGCCGGCCGAAATGCGCAAGCCCGCTGTTGCCGCCCATTCAACCGTCGATTCGATACCGATGATGGTGGCGCCGCCCGCATTGGTAAGGTTGGTGAGACCGTTCTCACCCGTAAACGAAAACTGGAAGTCGTCCCAGTCCTGTTTGAAGACTGCACCGTTGAATCGAAGGCTATCGCCGGCCCAACTGGTCTTCCAACCTAACTCGTAATTGGTCAAGTAGTCCGCGTCATAGGGTGGAAACGTGCCGCGCCGATTCACGCCGCCCGGCCGGAATCCCTTCGAGTAAGTCGCGTAGAGCATGACGTCATCGATTGGTTTCAACGTCACGGTGGCTTTGGGCGAGAAGCCATCGTCCTCGACGGTCTTATCGAGATTGATGCACGGCGCCCCCGCGAACTGCACTTGCAGGAAACAGCCACCCTCGCCAGTTTGCGAACTGACGCCGGTGCTGAAGCCGAAGAATCCTTTCAAAGAGTTCTTCGCCTCGAAGTACCGGCCGCCAAGCGTTGCGGACACATAGTTGCCCATGTCGAAGGTCAATTCACCGAAGACGGCATAGTCGCGATCGACGCGTTGCTGCTGCGTGAGCCAAATCGTGTCTTCCCAACCCGTCACGGAGATGGCGCTAGCGATGTTGTCGATGATGTAGCGCTGTTCGATGTCGTGAACCTGCCGCTGCATGAAGAGTCCGGTGACGAAGCGCAGCGGCCAATCTTGCGGCGACTGCAGTCTTAGTTCGTGGCTGGTTCGGTTGTAGTGGTCGCGTCCTTTGATGTACTGCGATGGGTTGATGATGTTGCCGTCATCGTCGACGATGTTGGCGCCGGAGTCGGCATCGTAGAAGAACGAGTAGTCCGTATAGTCCTGATTCAAATCGACTTGGCGCTTCAAGTAGGCACCGGCGTACACGAGATCGAAGTTGCTGATCTTGCCTTCGACAGTGAGCGCGGCTTGTGTCCAGCTGTCTCGCGACGACTCGGGATAGAAATGCGTCACCGCCAAATCGCCAACCGCACGATCGGAGGCGAAGATGCCGTTTGCCTTCTGCTTCTGGCCCATGATCGTCGGTGTGACTGTCCAACTGTCCCCAAGATCGATCTTGAGCGCTGCACGCGCGCCGAACGTGTCGACATCGTTGTAGTCCCGCTTCGCGCGGCCGACATTGTTGATCGTCACGCCCGAAGTTGGGTAGGTGCGCTCGCCGTACGCATTGTCGATGTAGCCCGCTTCGTGTTCGGCCCAACCGACCAGACGGACAGCCATCATCGACCCCAGCGGAATATTCACGAAGCCTTCGCCGGCATACCCTTGATCGCCGTGCGCGACGGTATTGCCTTCGATGTTATAGCCCGCCTCGAACTTACTGGCATCAGGCTTGTTCGTGATGATGCGAATCGTGCCGGCTTGCGAGCTTGCGCCGTAAAGCGTGCCCTGCGGTCCCGCCAGGACTTCAACGCGCTCGATGTCGTAGATATGGATGTCGAGCGCGCCCTGAATCGTCGTGATCGGCTGTTCGTCCAAGTACATGCCGACGCTCGGCATCGAACCCGAGTGATTGCCGTTGTCGCCGCTCGACACGCCGCGCATGTAGACACGCGCAAATCCGGGGCCGATGGTCTGAAACGCCACGCTGGGAAGCATCTTGGCGTAGTCGTTGAAGTCGCCGATATTCAGCTCTTCCAACCGCTCCGTACCCATCGCCTGAATGCTGACAGGCACGTTCTGCAGATCTTCGTCGCGCTTCTGCGCCGTCACGATCACGCTGTCGAGTACCGCGCCATCGCGGTCGGCTGCCCACACGGGGACACCCGCGAGAATGGCCGAAATTGCCGACGCCAAGGGCACTCTTCCGATGCGCCGTCTGGCGTTAGGAACAGTGCGCTCTTTCTTGTGGCTGTGCGCCATATCAAACCTCCGCTGCAAGATAATGGGGAGCAAGAGACCGTTTTCGTTCTTCTCTATCTTTCTAACTCTAGAAGGCCGGCGCCGCCGGGTAGCGCTCGAGCACCGGATGTAGGGCTGTCTTCAACGGGCCAAGCCAGGGCTCAAAGTGTTTCCATTGCTCGACGCCTTCCCGGTAAATCGGCTGGCGCACCTGTTGGGAGCTGGCGGTACGAACTGCGCGATCGTTCTCGAAAAAGCGCAAACATCGCTCGTCGAACGACAGTCCGCAATAATCCAAAAGCCTGCGGACCTCGAGCTCGAAGTCGTCAATGAGCGTCTCATAGATCACGCGATGCACGCGTCCAGGCAGTACAGCATCGAAATGCGCCATCAACTCCACATAGTCGCGATAGTAGTGACCGATGTCGGTCAGATCGTAGGTAAAGTGCTGACCTCTCGCGAAGTGCTGTTTGAAACCGGAGAAGCAGCAGCCCAGCGGATGCCGGCGCGCATCGATGATCTTGGCGTTGGGGAGGATCAACTGAATGAATCCGACGTGCAAAAAGTTGTTCGGCATCTTATCGATGAAGAATGGCGCAGCGGTTTTGCGCTGAATACTTGTCGATTGCAGGTAGCGCGTTCCCAATTCGGACAGCTGATTTGCATCGAGGGCGGCCAGCACATCCAAATAACGCAGAGGCGAGTCGGTGGTTGGCGCCACCTTGCCGAGCGCCAAGTCGCGAACCAAGGTCGCGATGTCCGGCAACTCCATCGTCCCTTCGACCAAAGGATGGCTGGATAGTATTTGCTCTAAGAGTGTCGAGCCCGCGCGCGGCAGCCCAACGATGAAGATGGGATCGGCAGCCTGGCAGCCGCTGTTCCTGCGCTCGGCAAAGAGCTCGGGCGTGAAGAATTGCTTGAAGCGCCGCATTTTTCGAGTGGTGTCCGCTGCATCGTAGTCGACGCTCTGACGTCGCAGGCGATTGCCTAGCGCATAGTGCTTGAACGAATCCGCGTAGTCGGCCGTATCCTCGAGCGCTTTACCAAGCGTGAAGTGAAAGTGAAAACGATCTTCCTCGGACAGTTCGGCTCGTTGCAATTGCCGGCGCATCGTGTCGACATCGAGAGCGGAGAAGCGCGACGTCTTGAGGTTGGCGAGACTCCACCACGCCTCGCCGAGACCGGGAGCTAGTGCGATGCTCTTGCGGTAAGCGTCGATGCAATCGGCTTCGCGGCCCGCGGTCTTGAGCGCATGGCCGTAACTCATCCATACCTTGGCATGATTCGGATAGTCCGCCAACACGCCGGCATATAGGGCGATCGATTCGTCGTAGTTGCCGAGACGGCCGAGAATTGCGGCTTTGAGATTGCGAAACCCCGGATTGCGTGCATCGATTTCGAGAAGCTGATTCGCTTCACGCAATGCTTCTTCCGATTTGTATTGCCGATGCAGAATCATCGCGTAATTTTGTCGAGCCGCCGTGAAGCTTGGCGCAAGTTCGAGGCACCTCGCCAGCAGCTTCTCGGCGTCCTCGTAGCGGCCAATGCGCGCCGCCACTTCCGCCAACATGCGGATCGCCGCCACATCCGTCGGCGCTTGCCGCAAATGTTCGCGCAGCAGCGCTTCTGCTTGTGGGATGTCGTTATCGACCAGTGCCGCAGCGGCTTTGAGCAGCCGCGGATCTCGAGTTGAATACTTGAGGTATTCCGCATAGGCAGCGTCCGCCCCGACGGCATCGCCCACTGCAGATAGGTGGTCGCCCAACGCAATCCAGGCAGCCGGGAGATCGCGTTGCAACTCGATGGCGCGTCGCAGACTGGCGATCGCGGCTTCGCCGTTGCCGGCTTCACCGGTGGCGAGAGCGAACTCCAAGTGAGCGGGCGCCCATTCCGTGTGTCGGCTGACAACGGATGACAACGTGTCTAAGGCGTTGGCGAGATTTCCCGTGCGTCGTTGCGCGACGCCGAGCACCAACGTCGCGGTGGGATGTTGCGGTGCGACCTTTAAAATTTCGGCTGCCTGTTCGGCCGCCGCCGCCGGATCGCTATTCAGCAACCGAGCAGCGTGCTGGAGGGCGACAGCAAGCGTGCCGACAGGCTCTGCCACACTGTTCATCGAATACCCGAAGCTTCTTCGGCCCGGTCTGGCCCTTGCCGCGATTTGAGCACAAATCGCAGCGCGGTTCGACAAGCTTTCGTCCGGACATCGTTTGTCGTCTGCCGCTGATAGGCGTGACGCAATGGCCGACTTAGAATAGAGCCGACCGTAGTATGCTTGCCCTCTAATCCGAGGAGCCGATCATGAAACTGAAGATGCCCACCGCGGCGGTTTGGACGAGCCTGATCATCCTGGTCACCGCCTGCGGAACAAACCCGGTGACCGGCAAGCGCGAAATTCAGTTCGTCTCCGAAGGACAAGAGGTGCAGATGGGCCAGCAAGCCTATGCGCCGGCGAGACAAAGCGAAGGCGGCGAGATGGAGACGATGCCGGAGCTCACAACGTACGTGAATGAGATCGGTCAGAAGCTGGCGGCAGTGGCCGATCGAAAATTGCCGTACGAATTCAAGGTGCTCAACAACGGCGTGCCGAATGCATGGGCATTGCCCGGCGGCAAAATTGCGATCAATCGCGGGCTGCTGACCGAACTGAAGAACGAAGCTGAATTGGCAGCGGTGTTGGGTCATGAAATCGTCCACGCGGCTGCCCGTCACGGCGCGAAGGCGCAGGAGCGCGGCACGCTCATGCAAGGCGCGCTCGCCGCTGCGCAGATCGGCGCTTCACTGGGCGGACTTGACGAAAACGTCGCTGGACTTGTCGTAGGCGGCGCAGGCGCCGGGTTGCAAATGGTTCAAATGAAGTACGGCCGCGATCAGGAATTGGAAAGCGACGAATACGGCATGAAGTACATGAAGGCAGCGGGCTACAACTTGCAGGGCGCGGTCACGCTGCAGGAAACGTTTGTGCGGCTCGCGAACTCTCGCGGTGCCGCGAGCCAGGGTTTCCTCGAGGGACTATTCGCGTCGCATCCACCCTCGCAAGAACGCGTAGCGAAAAACAAGGAAACCGCCGCCGCATTGGGTGCGGGCGGAGATTTGGGCGAACAGCGCTATCAGCAACGGCTCGCCAAACTGACCAAAGCCAAGCCCGCGTACGACAAATACGATCAGGCGGCGGCTGCGCTTCAGAAGAAAGACTATGCAGCGGCGAGAACGGCCGCGAACGAAGCGCTGCGTCTGCAACCGCAGGAAGGCCGCTTCCACGAATTGTTGGGCGAAATCGAGCTTGCGCAGAAGCGCCCGAAGGAAGCGCTTGCCCACTATGAGAAAGCGATCAGCTTCAATCCCAGTTATTTCGGTTCGTACTTGGGCGGTGGCATTGCGCAGGTGCAGGCCGGCAACAAAGCGAAAGCGCAAGAATGGCTGAAGCGCAGCAACGATCTGTTGCCCACTGCACCGGCGGCCTATTATCTCGGCAACTTAGCGAAGGAGCGCGGCGATAGCGCCGGCGCTCTTCAGCACTACAAGTTGGCGGCCGGATCGGAAAGCAGCTACGGCCAAGCAGCAGCAAAAGAAGTGGTCACAATGGATTTGCCGCAGAATCCCGGCGACTACATCGCAGCGGCCGTCCGCGTCGATGCTCAAGGCCGCACCGTCGTCGTCGTGCAAAATCGTGCGCCGGTGACGCTCACCGATATTCAAGTGACGCCTGTGCTCGTCGATGCCAATGGCCGGATCGTGCAGCAGGGCGGCACGGTAAAAATTCCGAACGCTGTGCAAGCGGGTCAACAAGCAACGGTGGTTGCGGGTCTGGGCCCGTTGACGCCTGAGCAGTTGCAAACGGCACGAGTGAAAGTGGAGTCTGCGAAAGTAGCGCCCTAGCACTACGCGCGGCTAACCGGCTAGCTGGCATGCTGGCCTGCTGGTTAGAGGCACGGAAGCGTTTCGTGCACACGGTTGACGCTCCTCTTGTTCTGTCCAGCTAGCCAGCTTGCCGGTGGGCCCGCTTGCTGCGCGCTAGCGCATTGCCCGTATAAACGAGCAAGGCCGCCCAGATGAACGCGAAGCCGAAGAGGCGATCTGCCGCGAAAGGCTCATGAAAAATCCATACACCCGCCGCAAACTGCAGAGTAGGGCCTATGTATTGCAGGATGCCTACGAGCGATAGCGGAATGCGGCGTGCGCCGTACGCAAACAGCACGAGCGGGATCGCAGTGATAGGACCCGTCACTGCTAGTAGGAGATCGGTTTTCAATCCCATCGTGCCGAAGCCACCGGAACCCTCGACAGCACGCCAGCACAAG
>WUUC01139056.1_pt1 | contig 12429 bp, 13 predicted proteins | sample 6278441 | NCBI WGS metagenome assembly WUUC01 (sample SAMN13675441, study PRJNA597444) | soil metagenome | isolation source: soil | place: USA: Washington | collected 2017-10 | reverse complement strand
GGGTCGTTCCACTGAATCCTGTTTGACTTGACGATGCATCAAATACGATTGCTCCTCCGCCCGCGCTCCTGAAAGCCTTTCGTCTATGGGGAAGTGTTTGCGATTTCGCTACAATGATATTTAACCCGGCCAAAGTAACGGGAACAAACAATCCTCCCTTTTTAATAAACTTACGTCGATTCATCAGTTATTGTCTGCCTGTTCTGAGATTTTTGCGCTGATCGCGTTCTTGAGTTGCAACATAGTTCTATCACCAAGCGGAACGGTATTGCGATTTGTCGCCGACCTGAACGCCGTTTCATTCGTTCGGTCTAAATTCATCTGCGAGCGCAAGATGTTGATTTCGTCTTTAACAATTTCTGCGAATGCAGTTAGAACCCGACCGTCAAGATCCAATTTATTAATAGTTGCCAAAGCATTTGTCTTTGCGATGCGCTCTTGAAATTGCGCGTTCGCCAAAACTATCGCTGCCTGAGCCGATGCTATCGCGTCCCGCTCGGACTGGGTTAAAACTACAACCGCGCTTCCGTTCCACTTTAAATCAGACGCGTTGTTGGTGAAAACGTCACTCCATGAAACAAAAACGACGCTATTCGGTTGCGCTGCAAACGTGGTCGTGTCGACGCTCGGAACTATTCTGATCACACGATTCGCCACGCCCGGACTATTGGGATCATACGTGACGCCGATCCCCGCCAAGATCGGAACGGACGCTAAAACTAAAATAAGAATTTTCCTTTTCATAAATCACCAAATTGCAGGAGCCGTGGTTTCCTGGAATTGAAGCATTATGCCACGCAACTTAACATCTCCCACATGATCGGCCTCGGTCGCATCCTGGTCAACCTCGAATCCTATTAAATCACCGAGAGCGGGAGTGCCGCCCACTGTGATCGCTCCGGTGGCCGCTGTTACGTGTAAATCTCCGGCGGCAATTACATCGTCGCTCACCTCAACTTCCGATCCCCATGTTCCATCAAGCGCGTCGTCATTGCTCACCGCTCTAGCCTTAACTCCCCAGACCGCCGTATGGGATGTGGTCGCGCTCGCGGAATACCAATAAACTTTTACCTTGACGGTGCCGCGATCCCACTCGTCGGGCATCGCGATCCAGAATTGAACCGCTTCCGCCGTCGTGTCGTCAAACGCGAAGTAGTCGCTCATGATGTCGTTGCTCGCGAGTTCCTCGGTGCCGCTGGCCGCGCCCGCGGTGGTTCTCGAAACCATCGCGCCCGCGTCTACCCAAACAGTTCGGTAGCGAGCAAGAGGTGCTTTAGTATCTAACGCCGTTTGCGTTGGCGTGGAGATCGGTAACGCCCCGGCAGTAGTTTTCTTCTTCGCGTTGCTGGCCGCGCTATCCTCAATTGCAATTATATCGCCAGCCACCGGCGTCCCTTTGCTGGTCAGCGCGTTGAACTCGCCCGCAGTCGCCTTATGAAAAACGTCTGCGTCTGTGGCCTTCAAATCGAGTGCTGTCTGGGCCGGGGTGCTGATCGGTAACGTGGAAAGTAAAACATCCTTCTTCGCGTTGCTCGCTGCTGAATCTTCAATCAAAATATGATCCGCACCCACCGGAGCCGCCTTGTCCGCAAGCGCCACGATTTCACCGCCCACATTGTTGTGAATGACGGTGGAGTCCGTCGCTTTCAAATCTAAAGCCGCTTGCGTCAAAGTAGAAATGGGAAGAGTGGCTAGCGTCACTTTCTTCTTCGCGTTGCTCGCTGCTGAATCTTCAAGCGGAAGTATATCCGCTCCTACTGGAGTTCCCTTGACGGTCAAAGCATTAAATTCTCCTGCCGTAGCTTTATGAAAAACGTCTGCGTCTGTTGCTTTTAATGCGATCGCACTAGCGTTGGCGGCGATAGCTCCCGCAGCATTGGTGGAGCCTAGAAATACATCCGCCGTCATGGTGACGTTGCTTCGAAGAAGATAAGGAATATCGTTGGTGTATCGAACGTCATTGCCCGCGTTGGTCATCCTCCCCCCAAACGGTAGTTGGAAAACCATCGGGGTGGTCCCTCCGACACCGGACGAGATGCCGCCCGGTAAATAAAGATTTCCACTCGCGTCAGTTTTGAATCCAGTAACCACCTTGAGCAGCTTCCCGGTCGTGTTGTCGAATACCGCTATATCAAAATCAGTTGAACTAGATGGTCCCACCACATCTCCACTTCCTGCTGACAACGTCGCCCACTCCTGAGCGGTTGCGCCGGAGTTCATTTTAAAATACTGATTCGCCGCTCCTTTCGGAACCCGCACCCAGGTCGTGCCGTTATGCGCGATCAGATCTCCCTGAACCCCCGCGATCCCTGCCAACGCTGTCAAGTCTGGATCGCTGGCTTGCTTCGCGTCGAGCGCGGCTTGGGTGGCGGTCGAAATCGGTAAACTTCCGGCAGTAGCTTTCTTCTTCGCATTGCTCGCAGCGGAATCTTCGATCATCAGTAAATCGTTCGCCACAGGCGTCCCTTTACTGGTCAAAGAGTTTACCTCGCCGGCCGTGGCTTTGTGGAACACGTCCGCGTCTACCGCCTTTACGTCCAACGCCGACTGAGTTGCCGTCGAAATAGGTAATGCCCCCGCCGTAACTTTTTTCTTGGCGTTGCTGGCCGCCGTATCCTCAATCACTAGAAGATCAGAAGTTGTTGGTGCTCCCTTGCTGGTCATGGCGTTAATTTCTCCGGACACCGCCTTATGTAAAACATCGGCATCCACGGCCTTCAAATCCAACGCGGCCTGCAATCCAGTGACGTCGGCGATAGAGTGCGTGTGACCTAAAGGCGCGTATCCAGCCGCCACTTCCGCGTCGGTGGCGATGACGCTGGTGTCGATTCCGAACACGAACATGTTGGCGTTGCTGATGATCGTTAAGCCAGCGCTGTTTGTGACGGTGTTGAAGCGAAGATCCACCCCACTCTTGTCGTAAAAAAGTCTCCACCCGTTTCCCAAACTGCTGGCCGTGTTCGCTTCTCCGCTTCCGGCCTCGCCAACGTTATCCCCGTCATCCAGTCCAGCGGGTCTATTCAAAATCTTGTTCCAATCGATGGAGTCCAACGTCGCGTTGTCGTGGCTGTGAGTGAAATCGGTGATCTGACTCTTGGTGTGCGTGTGAACCGTGGCCGCTTTCGAATTTATGGCTTCCAGAAGATTTGTTCCCCCGACGTGAACCGCCGCGATAGCGAACAAGTTGCTGACGTAGGCGTCCCCCGCCACGTCGATGATCTTAAACTCCCCATCTAAAAAATATCCACGAGGGTGCATCGTTCCGTCCGGGTCCCACTGAACCTCCGCCGCGAAAAGAGGAAAGATCGAAAGTGCTAACAAAATAAATCTAAAAATAGTTTTCATAGGCTGGAGGAAAGGAGGAGGGGGAACGTGGAACCCCTCCTCCGTTTGTGGACTGGGCGATTATTGCGGACCCTGATGGTCCCGATAATTATCCTTTCTTGCTTGTTGGTGGGCCCTCGCCTCCGCCCTGGTGGGAACGGCGGGGTTGTTCTCGTTGACCGCCACGGCATGGTCTATCGGCCTCGCGCGGGTCTTCGACAATTCCAGCGGCTTGAGTCTCTTCGTGACCCACTGATTGAATATCTCCCTGATCGTGGTCGCCATGGACGCGGCTCCGGCCACATGCCACCAGGCGAGGTTCAGGGCGTTCATTTTATCCAACAGAATCCCCAGTCCCAGTCCAAGCGCCGGACCTATGATGGTCAGCACCGGACGGGGCAAGGCTGGAATCTTTCCGAGTGCTGCAATCAGCAACGGAGAGATCACCATGATGGCCAACAACCAAAGACCCTCCAGGTCCTTGGGAAGTTCGGGCGTCACTGGATCTAAGGGCGTCGCTCCTCCGGTATCCACGATGAGAGTTCCGTTGGTGGTGACGTTCGTTTCCTGCCCCAGAGCCGCGTGCAATAATGCCGCGAACACCAGAAGCACCATGAACCATGATTGCCAGTATTGTTTTCTCATAATTTTATATTTCGTTTTTGATCTATCTGGTCAAGCTTGGCCTGTTCTTGATTGCGCCGGTTTTCGTTGTAGACTCGTTCCGCTTCCGTGGCCCTTTCTCGATCTGCATCGGTGGCTTTGTCTCCGTTAGCGATGGTCCGAGCTAGTTCGGCCACGAACCGAAGCTGGACCGAATACTGGTCATTCACATGGACCAGAGTTTTATCAGTCGTGTCTTCGATCTTCACCATCCGAGTGGTGGCTTGTTCCTGATAGATTTTTAAACGCAACGCCGTCTCTTCAACCCTGGCTTTCGTCTCCTCCGCTTTATATTTCAACTGCTACTGAAAATAAGCCAAGAGACTGGTGACCAGAAACGTGAGGAATGAGAACCCAGCGATAGCCACGCTCACCCACGACGCCTCCCCTCCAACAATCGAAAAGACAGCGTTCATGTCAACGTCCGGACGGTTTCCATTCGTCACCGTCGAACGTGAAGTCTCCGGACTCGTCCCGGAGTTGCTCCATCTCGTCGGCGAGTTTCTGCTGGTCCGAGGCGGTCACTTGTCCACCGGCCACCTGCCCGCGAAGGATCGGAACCAAATCCCGAATCAGCGCGATGCCGGCTGCGATCGCACCGATGATCGCCACCGGGTTCGCTTGGGGACTAACGGCTGGAATGGTTTCCGGTGCCTTCACTGCCTTTTTCGATTTCGCTTTTGCCATAATACTTTTACCTTTCTCTATTTTCTGCGTTGCGGTTTCGAATCACTCAATCTTGACGGCTTGCGGCTGGGTCCGGGGATCTGTCACGGAGCCCGGAGCGTTCAGAGGTGCCACTCCGGACGAGTCCGGAAGCTGGTCTGGGCGAGGGTGGGATTGCGGAAGCGTTCGCCCGGAGGAGCGCAGGGTATGTTCGGGCGAGACGGTGGCGGGAACTCGAACAGGTTCGTGAATCATGGGCGCGACGGAGCGCGCTGGAGAAAGCGATCCTTGCTGCCCGTGCTCGGTCATGTGCTTCGTGATTTCCAAAAGAATGGCGTCCAAAAGATCCAGGGACTGATCCAATCGGGTCCTGCCTTCCTCGCTGGGGCTGGCCTCGTATGCGTCCCGAAGCGCGGTGGCGGTGTCGATCCAGAGCTCAGCCTTTTCCCGAACCTGGTCCGCCGCGCGGGACACTTCCACCGGCAAAGCCGCCCGGTAGGTTTTCTCCCACTTCACGAACGTGTGAATCACTTTATAGGAACCGGTGATGGTCTTGTCCGCGCGGAACAAAATCTCGCCATCCTTTTTCTTTCCATAAACCCCCTCCGGGTCCAACTGCAAACTCTTGCATCCGCTCCCGGCGAACAGGGAAACGGCCAACGCTAATAGTCCGAACAATTTACTCGCTTTCATACTTTTCTTTCTTTGTTTTCATCAGCATCCTTTCTGGGGATGTTAAATGCGAAAAATAACTGGCCGAAAAATCTCGTGTCGTATTTAACCGGCTTCTTCAGGAACATAACGAACCCGGCCGTGGTGCACTCATCTATCGTCTGGTCGTCTATGTGCCCGGAAAGAATGAGGACCGGAAGCCATTCCCAACGCTGCTTGATTATGCGAAACAAGTCTTTCCCGTGCTCCCGATCCCCAAGATTCAAATCCATCACCACCAAACGAAAAATCTTTCCATGCTTCTCCAGACACTTGATGGCGGTGTCGATATTCTTGGCCACATACCAGTCGATGTTGTAATCCCTGGAACCCCGCTCGATCAACTCCTGATCGTTCGGATCATCCTCCACCAGCAAAACGGGCCGGGGTCCGGAGACTTCCCGGAGCCACTCGTTGAAAAACCTATCCGAATCTGGATTTTCCTCGCTCAAGGTGATCCTTTCCCAAGGACATGGTTGAATACGAAATAAAGAAACAAACTGAACAAGGTGGTGCCACCAACGGAAACGCTTCCCAGCCAGATCCACTTTTTTACCTGGTCCAGGAGCTGGTCGTGGGCCACCAGAATATGCTGGATCTGAACCGTCTGATCGATCAGCCAGTCCAGCTTCCGGTTCATGATGTTCCGGTCTTTCGCCAAGGCCTGCTGTTCTTTCGTCATCCATTCCAGTTCCTGCATGGGGATGTTGTGTTCGTTCAGGTGGCCGGGTTTATCCAACTTATGTAAATCCGCCATTCGTCCTTGTTCCTTTCGAGCTGCTGGAGAAAACTAAATCCATCCAGCAGCCAAGTAAACCGGTCAAAATGCTACCTGGCCGGGCGATAAAAGCATTTAACGGTGTATTTCCCCGTGCCCTTCGACTGATCCGAGTGCCGAACCTGGACGTAGTATTCGCCGGGAATCAAGTCCGCGTGGACCACCGCGTTGGCGTCGATCCCGGAGTCATCGTCTTCCGCGATTTTGAGCGTCTGGGAATTCGGTCCGAACAATCGCATCGCCACGTTCGTGTTGCCGCGGGTGTCGATCGTGTATTTTCCCTGCTTCCCTTCCGGAACGGTGAACACGTAAAGGTCTTCTTCTCCGGGGCACTTGATCGTTCCCTGGGTGCGATACCGATGATTGGGAATGATGCGCTTCGCGGCCATCATCGGCGGCTGTTCGGTCTTCGGATACATCTCGCGCGAGCCGATGAACTCCCGGTCCTTCTCCGACAGCTTCTCGTTCTGCTCGGTGCCGATACCGTTCATGGTCCAGGCGGACGGAAAGAAGTAAAGCATGATAGAACTCGGATCGAACTTTGTGGCCTTGACCTGATCGTGGCTGTATTTCCGAAGCACGTTATGAAAGGTCGTGTCCCGGTCCCAGTAATTCGGAGGACCGGCCAGAGCCTGATACACGGCGTCCTCGTTCCACTGAATCCCACCTTCGGGGTTCTGGTGCTCATGCGCGCACCCTATGGCATGCCCGGCCTCGTGAGCCGCCGTTCCCCGGTCCAGAAATCCTAAGTTCATGGTAGGTTCGTTCAGCGATATGTTGGCGTTGTCCGTCCCGACATAGGACCAGGCGCCATCATTAGGATCAAACGCGATGCGGATGTCCGCGTTCGGCGCGTTGTTGAAATCGAACTTGATGTTCGCCGCTTCCATCCACCATCCAAACTCCTCCTTCACTATGTTGTGCTGGCCCGAAGATCCACCCATGAAGCGCACCTTCAAAATGGAGCCGTTGATCCACTGCTTCCGGAGGGGAGCCACGAGCCGCGCGGCCCCGAGCAGGGTTAAAGCCCTGAACCGATCCGTGGGCAACGTTCGGTCAAAGCAAACTTTGCATTGTTTCTCGCTCATTTATTTTCCTTTCAGCATCTGGTTCTCTCGCGCCTGATCTCCGGGAGTGGGCCCACTCGGACCGTCCTTGGGGATCTGGCTCACAAATTTATTTTTCTCCACCTCGGGTTCGGGTTCTTTGTCCGGAGATTCCAATTTCTTGGCGATTTGTCGAAGGCGACTTGCTGCGTGGTTCGGATTTCCGGAAGCCAGGGCGCGCAGAAATTCTGCGTCATCTTTGTTGTTCATAAAAAGGAATGGGCCCCGGAGGATCGAACCAGCGGTTGGGGCGCGAGAGGAGACCAACCTTGGCGTTTATGGAACGGAGACGATCCGCGAGGCCCAAATTTAATTTCTCATGCATTCGTAGTTGAATGATGAGGAACTATAAAACCGGTGCGGTAAAAGAGCCATCCCCCTAATTCTCGGGTGGCGCACCTTCGATCATCTCCGGAGGAATCTGGAACGGCTTGAGAACAGTGGCGTGCTTCGTCAGCCACGCGGCCAAGTCTTTCTTCTTCGGGCAGGAATCGATCAGCTTTCGCAACTCCGACACCTCGTAAACGTTCCCGGTGGCGTTCGCGAGCAGATCAATCACCTGGCCCATGACGAGATGCTGCTGGCGGAGAGCCCGGAACACCTCCAGGATTTCGTAAGTCCCGGCATTGTGATCGGTCTTCGCTTCCACCAACGCCCTCCATCTTTTTCGAACCTCCTGGATGGGCAGCCCGAGCTTGGCGGCGATGAAGTCATCGTCCTTTCCCAGACTCTTCAGCTGGGCCAGGTATCCGTCCTCCGTGACGGGATTGTCGATTCTCTCGCTCATAACTTTTTCCGGAACGCGAAGCTGAGAATATCCTCCCGGAGCCCCCAGACCACCTCGCTGCAGTTCATCTCGTAAAGGCGATACCCGCGCTGGAGCATCACTTCCCGGAATCCTTCCTCGGTGAAATACCAGCAATGCTCTCCGGGGCGGTAGTGCTTCGAACGAAACACATGATCCTCGTTCAGATAGACCGGCATGCAGACAAAGATCCACTCCGGATCGTTCTCCCGGATTATGTCGTCCACGTTCGGAATATGCTCGAACGTGTCCCAGAAGGTGAGAATATTCGCCTTGAGCGTCGGCGGAAGCAGCATCTGGTTTTTCTTCAGCCATTCGACGCCCTTCGGGTTCACGTCCGTGCCGAACAGGCGCCAATTCATCTTCCTGCTCCCCACGTAATCCCGGAGGCAGCGAAGAAATTGCCCCGAACCTATGCCGACATCGACCAGCGTTGATCCGGGAGAGTTGGCCCAGCGGGTCACCATCTCTATGCGAAGCCCGGTCAGGCATCCGCCGCGCGGCGTGGCGGCATAGGACACATATTTGTCGAAATACGCTTCATCGTATTTGACTTGCCGAAACTTGGTGAACGGGAGATAACCTACACCGTCATCCCACGCCCAATCTTTTGGCTTCTGGAATTCGTCTCCAGGGCCTGCTCCAGCGCTGTCTCTATTCTCCATAAATGGATTTTCTTGTCGCAATTGTGAGTGTGCTGTTTGCAGAGGCAATAGTTTTCCGGCAGAACGTGGATCGGTTTCCCTTCTCCCGGAGCGTCGATCAGTTCGGGCGCGTTCCAGCCCCCGGCTCCGCCGTGAAGGACCACGGCCGGCGTGGCGAACGCGATGCACATTGGAACCATGAACCCCACTCCGCCCACCACCAGCTTGGCGTTCTGAAAAAGATCGATCAGCTCATGAGTGTCCAATTCTCCATGTTCGAAATAAGCGGTGGCGTGCTCTGGCCTCGAACCGTCATAGAGTTCATGGGGATGATCAATGTCGGCCACGACCACCGTTTCGATTCCCCGCACGTTCAGCCAATCGATCGCATACTGAACGTATTCCATCCGCGGATTTCGAGACGGTGCCCGCCATTCCTCCCGGATCGTGGGAGGACGGATCACGGCGTAGTTGCGCTTGCGCGTCTTCCGGCGGGTTCCCAGCGAAAGATGATAGGGAATCCCGTCCAGGCCAGCGGATCGAATCAACGCTTGATGAATCGAAAAATCGCAGTGACCGTGAAGATGAGCGTAGCCGATGCTCATCGTCCTCGCGATGCCTCCTTTATGCTCGTAGTAACCCTTGAACCGCTTCGCGTTTCTAGACTGGGTCCGCAGCGTGGTCGTGGGACGCATGAACCTGAGCTTGCGGATGCCCTCGTAAAATTCCGGCCACGGGGTCTTGAGATAGACCGAACCGTGGTGGCGTTCCGCCAGCGCGGCCAGGATCGGCACCTGGTAGATATTGTCTCCCATTCCCTGCATGCCTTCCACGATCAACGTTTCCATCATTTTAAAGTATTCAGGTATTTTATCCGGCAGGCTTCGCACCTAAACCGATCTCTCACGATAAGTTTTCGGCATCCGACGCAATTTCTAAAAATTTCATTTCGAGGATTCGAAATGCTGCGCTTGAATCCAACTTGGCACGGCTGGCACCTTGTCCGATCCCCTTTGATCGTCGCCTTGCACCCGACGCATTCCTTGAAAAGATTTCTTTTCAAGAACACCTTCACCTCGGACCAGAACGCGGCCATCTCGTCATCGTTGTTTCTCCGAGCCTGGACGATCCTTTCCTTGATCGGTTTTTGAACGTCGCCCCAACGAGAGTTAGGGGGTAGTCCCATTCTCCTGAGCAAAGAAGCCTTCTTGAATCCTGTTCTTCCTATTTTCGCCAACTCCACCGTCATTCTTATCCTTTCGGACGCTTCGAAGGCTTGGCCCTTTTCTCTCCGGGCAACGGCACGTATGGCACCCAAGCGCATCTGCACTGCGGGTGGATCGGAATCAAACCTCTCGCGTCCTTGATCTTGTATTTTTTTCCTTCCATGGCGGAGCACCGTGGGCAGACCCGGCCATCTCCGGCCGTGGACCATTCCGCCAAGACTCCCACGTCCTCCACTCCCAGGGCCTCCATCCCATCCAGAGAACCTTCCGCGTGGGCGTTGATGATTTCAGTTCTCGCGATTACCCGCGCCCGGTTCTTGCTCATCCCCGAAATCGTGCGGCTCATTTCCCGCGCGATTTCCATCACCCCTTTCCCGTCCGCCATCCCCTGGGCCAGGATCCGATTCATCTGCTGCCCCATCTGGGAGCTGACGCCCCGGAGCTGCTCGAACGAGCGCGTGGAGAGCAGTTCGATCTTTGAAGTCATCTCGCCCGCGTTGAACGAATCCTTGAGAAAGTTCTCCAGGCCCGCGTCGAATGACCGCTCGTCCATCACCGCCTGGCGCCTGCGGCTGCGAATGTATGCGTTGTTCTTTCCCTTCTTGTAGGCGGACTCTATGTATTTGAACGTCCACGGTTTGTTCGGGTCCGCGCCCTCCTTCGGAGAAAGAATCCGGGCGTCGATCTGCTCCTCCAGCCACTCCCGGAAAGCCTTCACTTTCGCCGGGGAAGTCCGGAACTGAAATTCCCTGGGCTGAGGACGAGCTAGAACGGCGAAATTTCCTCTCTGGCTTTCGATATGGCGCTTTGTGATCCTGAAACCGCCCCGGAATAGTCCCTCGGGCGTTCCGGTAGGTGATCGAAGCCCCAGCGCGTCCAGGGTAATTAAGAAGTCCCACACGTCTTTCTTGAGCAGGTTGAACCTCCGGACGATCTCCGCCTGGAATTGACGTCGCGCGAGTCCTGTCCCTGTCGGATCAATCCGAAAAGGATCAGGCCGGGAACCAGCGTTGTGAGAATGGATCGGGGACAACGGCATCTAAATCAAAAACGGTTTGCATTTTTAGCCACTCCTCTGCGCCTGCCTTGTCGACGGTGGGCCAGAAGAATCGATTCATTTCGTTCCATTTAAAAAGTCCCATGTAAACCTTGCCGTCGATCCGAACCAAATAGGATAAATCCTTTGGAAGTTTTTGATTGAGCCGAAACGTCGCGGACTCGTCAAACTTTTTAATCTTCTCGGTCAGAGCCCGAACCTCGGTCAGCAAATCCGAATACTGCGTCATTTCTTTTTCCTCCCTTTCTTTTTGTTCCGGGAGAAAGCCGGGGGCTTGGCTGCCGGTTTCGGCTTGAGCTTGGCCTCCACTTCGATTCGCTCCAGTTCGCGCTCGTGTCCAATCTCCGCATCATCCTGCTGCTGCTCGCGTTCCGCTTCCGGATCGGTCTCCATGATCCTGTCTCCCACTTCTTCGATGATCGCGTCAGTTTCGTCCTTCGTGAACCCGATGATGTATTCCAGGAAGTGAGGCACGGCGATGACTTGGTCGCAACCTCCCGCCGCGTATTTGGCGATGGCGTTGGTTCGCTTCTCCGCCACGGAGGCCTTTTCCTCCGGGGAAGGTGAATGAAGACTGGGCCACCAGACGATATATTTCGGTTTGCCGTTGTCGGGACGCGGGTCATCTTTTCCCCCGGACGGAAACGGAAGAATGCCCATCACGATCAAACGGTCGAGCAGCGGCCGGATGACGTAAGGCGACACGTATTCCTCCCGGCGCTTGGCCAGCCGCTCGTTCCACGCCACGATGTCCTGCCCGGACGCGAGCTGACCCACTTCTGCTCCGACGAAGACGCGCCAGGGACACTGGAGCGTGATGCAAATGAGCTTGATCTGAAGTTCGGCGGACGCGGTTGGATCGGAAACCTGCGGAGCCAGGCTCTTGGCGGTCATTCCCTCCAGGGCCAAGTAGCGCTGAAGTCCCGCGTAGTATTTCTCCAGCTCGTCGGCGGTGGCTTCCTTGTCGATCGTGGGGGTGCCGCCGTCCTTGTCCATCTGGGTCTCCAGGGAAAGACCGGAGAACGCACCCTTGTAGAACATCTCCGGGGAAGATCCTGCGATTTTATGAAGACCAAACACGCGATCAAACACTTTCTGAAGCCTGGGAACTCCGAAGATGTCATCGGAAAGTCGATTGTCCGCCAGATGAATCACTCTGGTCCAGTGAACCTTCAGCGTGGTGCCGATTTGGCCGGCTGGGGTTTTCTGCTTGATCCCGGAAGTGAACGGGGTGATGTTCCCGGACGGGTCCAAACCTTCCTTCGCCATGTTGATCTCATACATGTCGGGCTGCCCGAACCTGGGAGAGTTCATGTCGGAATCGTAAGCCTTGATCAGAACGGTTCCTTCCGAGAAAGCGCGGATGTAAAGCAGGCGATGCATGGCGGTGGGACGTTCCCCCTCGTCTTCGCTTTCATCTTCATCCTCGTCGTCCTGAACGATGTCCCG
>WUUC01197945.1_pt1 | contig 12431 bp, 7 predicted proteins | sample 6278441 | NCBI WGS metagenome assembly WUUC01 (sample SAMN13675441, study PRJNA597444) | soil metagenome | isolation source: soil | place: USA: Washington | collected 2017-10 | reverse complement strand
GGGCTTGAGCAGGTCGTTCATCTTGCCAGCCGTAGTCACCTTACCGCCCTGCACGATCGCGACGTGATCGCAGAGCAGCTCCACGTCGGTCAGCACGTGGCTCGTCATCAGCAGCGTCTTGCCGCGCGCGCGCTGCTCGATCAGCGCGTCGCGGATGTCCTTGCGGCCGATCGGGTCGAGGCCGCTGAACGGCTCGTCCAAGATCAACAGCTCCGGGTCGTGCATCAGCGCTTGGCAAAAGCCCAGGCGCTGCATCATGCCCTTCGAAAATTTGCCGACCGGGCGATCGAGCGCGTGCGCGAGCCCCAGCCGGCCCGTCAGCTCGATCGAGCGCTTCTTTCGCTCACGCCGGTCGAGCCCGACCAAGCGCCCACACAGGTCCAAGAACTCGAGTGGCCTCAAGTACGAATAGATGTACGGGTTCTCCGGCAAGTATCCGAGGCGCAGCCGCGCCTTCGGGTCGCCCGTCGGCGCGCCGAACAGCGTGATCTCGCCGCGCGACGGAAAGATGAGCTGCAAGATCATCTTCATCGTCGTGGTCTTGCCAGCGCCGTTCGGGCCGACGAAGCCGAGCATCTCGCCGCGCTGCACCTCGAAGCTGATGCCGCGCACCGCCTCGATGCGCTTGCGAAAGAAGCCGATGTGAAAGGTCTTGTGCACGTCGCGCACGGTGAGCACCGAGTCGCTGGTCGTCATCCGAGCACCTCGCTGAGCGCATCGACGACGCGCTCCGAATCGCTCTCCTGCATGCCGGGGTAGAGCGGCAGCGCAAGACCGCGCCGCACGATGGCTTCGCTGTTCGGAAAGCTCTGCTGCTGTGCGCTCGGCAGCGCGCGCAGCTGCGGCAGCGCGTGCAGCGCGTAGCTCAAGGCGCCGGCCTGAACGCCGCGTGCGGCGAGCGCAGAGATCACCGCGTCGCGCTCGCGCCCCTCGGGCAGCAGCACGCCGAGCGTTTGATGGTTCTCATGCGCGCTCGGCGCAGCAGCCTGCAGCTGCAAGCCCAGCGCTTCGAGCGGCGCGCGGTAGCGACCCACGATCGCACGCCGCGCCGCTACGATCTCCGGCAAGCGCGTCATCTGCACGCAGCCGATCGCCGCCGACAGTTCCGTCATGCGCTGGTTGGCCGCCGCGCGGCCGAACACGCCCGGCCCGCTCTGGCCGTGGTTGCGCAGCTCGCGCAGCGCGCTGGCGAGCGCAGCGTCGTCGGTCAGGCACATGCCGCCTTCGCCAGTCGTGATCACCTTGCGCGGGTGGAAGCTCGTGCACGCGATGATGCCGAAGCGCCCGCACGGCAGCTCGTCGTAGGTACTGCCCAAGCTGCATGCAGCGTCGGCGATGATCGGTACGGGCGCGTCGTCCGGCCCCGCCGTCGCGAGCGCTGCGGCGATCTCGCGCACGCGCGCGGGATTACCGAACTGGTCGATCGCGATCGCTGCCGCGATCGGCCCGAACGCCTCCGCGGCTCCGCGCATCGCGCTCGGCAGCGCGTTCCACTCGGCGAGGTCCACGTCGACCAACACCGGCTCGGCGCCGAGCTCCAAGATGGCGTGGGCGGGGCTAGGCCACGTCAGGTTCGGGCACAGCACGCGGTCGCCGCGCTGGATGCCGAGCGCGCTCAATGCGAGCACGAGCGCGCTCGTGCCGTTGCTGACCGCGACGGCGTGCGCGCGGCCCGTGTACGCGCCCACCGCGTTCTCGAACAGCGCGACCTGCTCGCCCTGCACCAGCATGCCGGAGCGCAACACCGCGCTCACCGCCGCTTCTTCTTCCGCACCGAGCCACGGGCGAGTCAAGCGGATCATCATCCGTCAGTGTACTGGTTTATGCTCCGCGGCATGCGGTTCGTGCGCATGCGGCCAGGGAGTCGAGCGTGAGCGGTCTTGCGATTGTGATGTCGGGCGGCGGCGCTCGCGGTGCGTACGAAGTCGGCGTTCTCAGTTATCTGTACCGAGAGTTCCCGCAGCGCTTCGGGCGCGCGCCCAAGTTCGACTTCGTCAGCGGTACGAGCGTCGGCGCGGTCAACAGCGCGGTGCTCGCCGCCACGTCCAACGACCCGGCGACCGGCATGATGCTGTTGACCGATGTCTGGCTCAGCCAGGCGCTGAGCGACGTGCTGCACTTCAACCTACGCCAGGCGACGCGCCTGTACCGGGTCTGGCTGGGCGGCGACATCGGCGCGGGCATCTTCGACCCGACGCCGCTGGCGCGGCTCATCAGCCACAAGATCCCGTGGCGCCAGCTGGTGCGTAACCTCAAGGCCAAGCGCGTGCAGGCGCTGACGGTCAGCACGACCAACGTCCGCACCGGCCGCTCGACGGTCTACGTCGACCGAGCCGCCGGCGTACCGCTGCCGACCAGCAGCTCACGCTTGATCATCCAGCCCTCGCACATCCTTCCGCAGCACGTGCTGGCCTCGGCCGCGATGCCGCTGGTGTTCCCGCCTGTCCGCATCGGCAACGACTACTTTTGCGACGGCGGCATCCGGCTCAACACCCCGACCTCACCTGCGATCCACCTGGGCGCCGACCGCATGTTCGTGATCGGCGTGACGACGCCGGTTCGACGCACGGAGCTGCCCCTTGGCCGCACGCCCGGGGCGTCGTTTCTCTTGGGCAAGGCGGTCGACGCAATCATGCTCGACCATATCGAGCATGATATCGAGCGCATGCGTCTCATCAACGACATCCTCTCGGATTCGATCGAAGCGATGGGTCCAGAGTTCCTACCGAAGCTCAACGCAGCAGCGGCGACCCGAGGGCGGCCGCCGCGTCGCTTCATTGGTACCTTCGTGCTCCACCCGAGCGTCGATATCGGCTGGCTGGCGGGCGAGCACTTGCGCACCCATCGACCGAAGCTGAGCAAGGTGATGGGTCAGAGCCTGCTCCGACTGCTCGAGGTCGGCGAAGGTCGCGACGCCGATCTGGCGAGCTACCTGCTCTTCGATGGTGACTTCGCCCGTATCTTGATTGATTTGGGACGGCAAGACGCAGCGCGCAGGGCGGACGAGCTCGCCGAATTCCTCCTGAGCGACCCAACTCCGTCATGATTCGGCGAATTTGGCTCGCTTGCCCACAAGCCAGCCGAAACGCGGGGTTAGATTGTGGAAAAGGTTCTGTAAGCTCATGGAACCACACGGAAATTGTTGGATCCAGATGCGTTGATAAGTATCAGTTCGCACAACGCTTCGAATCGGATTCAGCCTACATTGTTTCACATGGGTGACTGGATGGACTGGGGGAACAACCTGTGCGGGTGAGGCGAGCTGGTCGCAACCCACAGCGTCCAACGGATCGCCCGTGACAGCAGCGATCGTGGAGCTCGGCGGTGGGTAGCACGGCGTTCCAAGTGCGCATCGCGAGCGCGCTCGCGATGCTGGTGGTCGCCGAAGTGCTCTTTCGATACGCGCGCCGCCGCGCCTTGACGCAAGCGTCGATCGAGCGGCTGGCGTGGGGCGCGTGGTGGGTCACGCGGCCAGGTCTCGCCTTGTTCGTGTTCCTGATACTCGAGCTGCCGGTCCGGACCGATGTCGCTCAACACTACCTGCCCCAAGCGCACGCGGCGCTCGCCGGCGGCCTTGTGTATCGCGACTTCCTGTCGAGCTACGGGCCCCTCTTTCCGTATCTCGCAGCGGCGGTGATCGCGCTTGGCACCTCGCCCTTGATGCTGGTGGCGGCGGCGATCGCGGCCGAGGCCATCGCCTTGCGGTTATGGCTTCGAGCCGCGCCGCCCAACACGCTCGAGCCATCGGCTCAAGCGGCCTGCAGCTATGGAGCGCTGGCCTACCTCTGCACGCCGTTCGTGGTCTGGGATGTCGCGCTCGCGGGGCACAACCAAGCTTGGCTGAGCGCAGGCGTGGCGCTTTGCGTTTGGCTCGGGCAGCGCGGGAGGTGGCTGTGGGCGGGTCTGGCGCTCGCGCTTGCGGCCGCAGCGGTGAAGCTGCTCGCGCTGGTGGTGGCTCCGGCGCTGCTCGCGCACGCCGGCCGGCCTGCGCGCTTCGCGCTGGGCCTGGGCCTCGGGCTGTTCGCGCTGCATGCGCCTTTCGTGTGGCTCGGCGCGGACGTGCTGCAGCCGCTCGAAACGCAGAGCGCGTACTGGACCAGCGGCAACCTGCCGTTCGTGCTCGCCGGGGTTTGGCCGGGCGTGCTCGCCGCGACGACGGGCGAGCGAGGCGTCGCGCTGCTCGGAGCCGCGCTGTTCGGACTCGCGCTCGCTGCCCGCCGGCGCGCTGGAGCGGCACAGGCCAGCTCGTCCGCGCTCGAAGCTTCGCTGTGCCTTGGCTGCACCGCCTTCCTGCTCCTGAGCTCGAAGGCGTACGCGCACTACGCGGTGATCACTTGGCTGCCCGCGTGCTTCGTGCTGGCGCGCGCGGGCCTCGGGCCGCTGCAGCGCATGCTGCTTTACCTGCTCGGGCTGCTCGCTACGGTCGAGCCTGCGCTGTGGTTCCACGCGCTCGACCAACGGACGCTGCCCGAAGCGCTGGCTGGGGCGTTTTCCATCGCCACCGTGAGCGTCTTTGTCGCGGTCGAGCTGGCGTTGCTCGCGGGCTACGCCTGGCTCTTGCGCGCGGCGTGGCAGGGCTTGGTACCATCGAAGCCCCCATGACCCAAAAGCAGCAAGGGCTCTCCGCGGTTGATCAGGCGCACGCGCTGAGGCTGCAAGACAAGCGCGAAGAAGCCCTGCGCTTGGCCGCTTCGATGCTGAACGCGACGCCGGACGACTTGGGCGCGCTGTGGCTGGTCGCGCGCTTGTTGCTCGACGCGGGTCGCGCGCAAGCGGCAGGCCCGCTCGCCGCGCATGGGCTCGAGGCGAGCCTGCGGCGCGGCGAGCTGCCGAGCGGCATTCTGTGCGCTCAGCTCGCGCTCGAAGCGGGCGGCTTCGCGGACGACGGCCTGCGCCGGCTCGCCGAGACGTTCGGCGCGGGCTCGCCACGGCTGTCGGATGAAGCGCTCTCGCCGCCGCCGTTGCCCGCGGGCAGCAGCGTCGCGCCGCTGTTCGCCAACGCCAGTGGCGCAGCGCTGCTCGACGCGGCCGAGAAGGTCGCAACGCGCATCGCACAGCAAGAGCAAGCGCTGCCAGCCGACGGCAAAGTGCCGCGCTTGCCGCTGTTCTCCGCGCTCGCGCCGGCGCAGCTGCTGCGCCTGCTCAACGTGCTCGAGCTGCGCGAGCTGAGCCCCGGCGATCACGCCGTGAAGCAAGGCGAAGACGGCCGCGAAGCGTTCGTGCTCGCGCGCGGCGTCTTGAACGTCGTGCGCGCGGACTCGAGTGGCGGTGCGCAGCTGCTCGCGGTGCTCGGGCCGGGCGCGCTGTTTGGCGAGATGGCGCTCGTGAGCGACGCGGCGCGCGCGGCATCGGTGGTCGCCGTCGAAGCCTCGCTGCTCTTGTGCATGCCGAAGTCCGCGCTCGAGGCGCTCGCGCAGCAGGATCCAGCCATCGGGCGTGAGCTCGGGCGCTTCTGCCACGATCGGATGCTCGCGAACCTGATGCGGCACGGCGCGCTCCTGAGCGCGGTGCCTGCGTCGAGCCGCGCGGACTTGCTCGCGCGCTTCGGCACCGAGGTGTTCGAGCGCGGCGATCCCTTGATCCAAGCCGGCGAAGACAAGGGCGTCCTGTATTTGATCGCGAGCGGACGGGTGCAGGTGAGCAGCAACGACGCCGAAGGCGACAAGGTTCGGCTCGCCGAGCTCGGCGCGGGCGAGGTCGTCGGCGAGATCTCGCTCGTCCTGCGCCGCCCTGCGAACGCCGACGTGATCGCAGCCGACCGCACCGTGTGCCTGACGCTCACGCGCGAAGCGCTGCAGGAAGCGATGCGCGAGCACCCGAGCTTGTTGGCTCAGCTCTACGACATCGCCGTACAACGCGACGACGAGACGCGCTCCGTCGTGGCACAGGGCGCGGTCGAGATCCTGCTGTAATGCGCGGGCCTTCGTCTGCACATCTCGCGCAGTCGCGAGATGAATCCCTGGGATTTGGCGCCTTCGACCCGCTTCGCAAGTGAATGCTGGCGTTTACCTAGGTCACGAATAGAGTAGGCGATTCGTTTCGCGGCTGATTGCTCGCTGCGTTCACTGGCTTGAATCCTTAAAGGGGGAGCTTCTCGAGGTGCTTGAGCTCGAACAACCCGGCCACCGCAAGTGGAAGGCCAGGGGCGTTGGGTCTTGGCCCGCGCTCGGCCACGTCGAGCGGCTCGCCTTCGGCGGCGTCGCGTTCGAGCTGTTGTCTACCGCACCGTTGCAGCGCGAGGGCGAAGCCGAGCGCTATTGCTTGCCCCCAAGCGCACACCCGGTCCTCGCCGATGTCCTGTGCGCGGTCTCGATCGACGCGCCGTGCTTCGAAGGCAGCTCGCCGTTCGGTCCGCTCGAGATCGAGCGCGCGGGCGACGGTGAGATCTTGCTGCGCGCGCCCCGCGTCCTTGCTTCGCTGCGCGAGGTCGGCCCTTCACGCTATGCGTGCTCGGCGCGCATCGCGCAGCACCCGAGCGCGCTGAGCTCGCTCTTGCGATCGATCAGCGCGGTGATCCTGCAAGCGCACGGCGGCGTCATCGTCCACGCAGCCGGCATCGAGCTCGATGGCCGCGCGATCCTTTATACGGGCCCGAGCGGCGCGGGTAAGAGCACCGCGGCGGCGCTCACCGAAGGCGCAACGATGTTCGCGCACGATCACGTCGCGCTCGTCGCGCGCGATGCGACGGTGATGGCGTACGGCCTGCCCGGTGGAGCCTCTGCACGCATGACACAAACGTGTGACGTCGTGCTGCCCCTCGCAGGCGTCTTCAGGATCCGGCGCGGTGAGGCTGTTGCGCGCGGTGAACGATTGCAGGGCGCGCGAGCGTTGTTCGCACTGCGCGAGTCGGTAGAATCCGCCGACGTGTCGATGCACGACGAACAAGCGCGATTGCAAGCCGTGAGCGCGATCGCAGCGAGCGCGAACGTCGGTACACTCTTCACGGTTTTGGGCAAGCCGCTCGCCTCGATCGTGCGCGCGCTGTCTGAAGGAAGCACATGACGATCGATCAGAACCTCGTGCCACGTCGCAGCGAACGCCTCGCCGCGCGCACGATCGAAGGCAAAGCGGTGTTGGTCGTGCTCGACGCGCACGCGCTGCATACGCTGAACGAAGTCGGTACGCGCGTGTTCGACTTGGTCGACGGTACGCGCGACGTGCAAGCGATCACCGACGAGATCGTGCGCGAGTTCGAGGTCGAGCCCGCGATCGCGCTGCAAGACGTGCGTCGCTTCTTGCTCGAGCTCTCGAACGCGGGCGCGCTCGCGCTGGGGGACGCTGCGTGAGCGACATCCTCCACACGCAAGCCGACTTGATCGTCGCGCGCCTCGAGCAGCGCACGGGCAAGACGATGCGGGCGATGTTGGAGGTGAGCGATCGCTGCAACGAGGTGTGCGTCCACTGCTACCAGGTTCAAGGTCAGAAGGGCGAGCTGAGCACCGCCGAGCTCAAGTCCGTGATGGACGAGCTGGCGCAGATGGGCGTGTTGATCCTGACGCTCTCGGGCGGCGAAGCCACGCTACGCCACGATTTCATCGAGCTGCTCGAGCACGCGCGTAAGCTCGGCTTCGCAGTCCGTCTCTTCACGAACGGGCTCAGCATGACGCGCGCGCTCGCGATGGAGATGAAGCGCCTCGCGGTGCACGTTGTGGAGATCAGCTTGTACTCGCACCGCGCCGAGCTGCACGACGTCGTGACCGGCGTCAAAGGCTCGTTCGAGCGTACGGTCGCGGGCATTCGCCACTTGGCCGAGCTCGGCGTCGACGTGCACGTCAAGACGCCGCTGATGAGCGTCAACGAGGACGAGCGCGACGCGTACGTAGCCTTCGTGATCGGCCTTGGCGCGAGTTACACGTTCGATCACACGCGGCTCTTGCCGCGCGAGGACGGCGACAGGCAGACCGAGCGCTTGGCGCGCAGCCAAGCGGCGTACGAAGCCGCGAGCCTCGCGGCTGCTGCCGATGATCCGAGCTACGGCCATGAATCTCCTCTGATTGGGGAGCTTCCGCCGCGCAGCAGCGAAGGGCTCGACGCGATGCTGTGCGGCGCGGGCGACGCGGTGCACATGGAGCCCAACGGCGAGCTGCGCCCGTGCACCATGCTGCAGGTGAGCTTGGGTCACGCGAAAGACGGCATCGCCCACGCGCGAAAGAACAATGACGTGCTGCGCTCGATGCGCGCGCTGACCTGGCGGGACGCGCACGGCTGTCGCAGCTGCGACCTCGCGAACGACTGCGGCCGCTGTCACGCCGCGGCGCTGGCCGAGGTCGGCGATGCGCTCGCGCCGTACGCAAGCGCGTGCGCCGACGCGCGCAGCAACTACCGCGTGCGCACGGGGCACGTGGCGTTGATCGATGTGACCACCGCGCGCAGCGCGGCGCTCGGCCCGTACCGCGCAGTGCCCGAGCTCGGCGCGCACCGCTTCGAGACGATCGACGACGTGATCACGCCGCACGATGAAGCGCTCGCTGCCCGCCTTGGTTGGGTTCGACGCGCAGGCGGCGCGCTGCCAGCGCCTCTAGCTGCGGTTCGCCCCGGGCAGCTCGTGCAGCTGCGCCGGCCCGGCGCCCGCAAAGCCCGCACGCTCCAGATTCCTTCGTCGCCTCGCAGCGATGATGCTCCTGTTTCACTCGCAGTTAGTTTCACTCGCAGTTAGTTCCCGCTCGGTTTGAGTAGTGGTTTGGTGTGAGTGATGTCGCTTGCGTTGCGCTCGGGTGCGCGCCGCAAGCGGCCTCAATGCGTTGCGTCCTGCGCTCCTCGGAGGCTCTTGGTATGTCGAACGCTATTGGTTCCTTCGCGTCTTCTGCGTGCAAGTTGTTCATCTCGACGGCGTTGCTGTCGGTCGGAACGCTCGGCTGCGGCTCGGATTCGAGTCGGGTGAACGAGCTGAAGCTGCTCACGCCAGCGCCTGATCAGGTGCTGACGATGGCAGACGACATCGATCCGAACGCCGAGGGCTTGCAGCTCGACGTGACGGGTCAGTCGGTCGGGCTGCGCGAAGGCACACCGATCGATCTCTATATAGATGGCGACGACTTCGGGGTCGAAGGCGAGATCGGTGACGACGACACCATCACGCTGGAGGCGGTGACCTTGCCGCCGGGCGAGCACCGCATCCACCTCGTGACCAGCGTCGGTGAGGTCAAGAGCGACGACATGCAGAAGTACACCTTCCGCGCGCTCGTCATCGACTCGCCCGACGACGGCGATGTGGTGGCTGACAGCGACGGAGACGAAGAGGGCGTGCAGGCGCGCGTCGTCGTCGAAGGCTTTGCGCTCGAAGGCGACGGCGAGGTCACGCTCTTCGTCGACGATGACGAGCTGCGCAGCCTCACCCTCGATGGCGCGGGGCGAGCCGTGTTCAGCGGCGTGACGCTCGCGCCCGGCTCACACACGCTGCAAGCGCGCAGCGGTAGCGGCGACGGCGCGATCGAGTCGGAAGAGATCGACGTCCAGGTCACGGCGGAGAGCTGCCCCAGTGTGAGCTTCGTCGCGCCGGTCGGGCTCGACGATGGTGACGTGGTGCTGGGCGGCGCGCGCTGCCCGAGCAGCGGGCCGTTCACGACGCGCTTCGAGATCGCGACCGAGGCGCGCGACGGTACGAGCATGCAGCTCACGCTCGGCGGCGAGGTGGTCGCGACCACCGAAGTCGAGGATGGCGCTGCGGTGTTCGAAGACGTCGAGCTCTCGACGGCCGAGCCGAACCAGCTGGCGGTGAGCTTCGAAAATGTGAGCGGGATGGTCTGCGCGACGGCGTTTCCCTCCGACGTCCTCGTCGACTGCGACAGCCCTTCGTGCGCGTTCCGCGCGCCAGTGCCCTACACGACCGACGGCGATGACACCTTGTATTTGGGCGCGGCGCAGGTCGGCGACGATGGCATCGACATCGAGGTGCAAGCCGGCGAAGGCGCGGTCGGTGAGACGGTCACGCTCGTCATCGACGAAGAAGAAGGCGACGCGCTGACGGCGACCGCCGAGAACGACGGCGGCGACGCGGTCGCGACGTTCGACGGCGTGGATCTGGCAGACGGTGCCCACACGCTGACCGCGCGCTGCCGCGACAACAGCGGCAACGTGACCTCGAGCAGCGTCAGCTTCGTGGTCGACACCGCGGCTTGCGGCGTGAGCATCACGAGCCCGGAGGACGGCGCGCTGTTCTTGCCGGACGACGACGCCGACGCTGATGAAGGCAACGGCGTGCAGGTCGCCGCGACGACCGCGGTCGATGGCGACGATTGCACCGGGCGGCGCGTCGCGCTGTGCGACGGCGAGCTTCCGGACGGCGACTTCGCGAGCTTCGACGGCACGACGCCGTTCGACACGAGCCTCACGCTCGAAGACGCAGGCGAGCTCGAGGTGTGCGTCGAAATCCAAGACCGCGCCGGTAACGTCGCGCGCGCGAGCCGCTCGTTCGTCTTCCGCGACGCCGCGCCGCTAGTGCAGATCGAGAGCCCCAGCGACGGCGATGACTTCAACGCCTTGGGCAATGGCGACTACGAGCGCGACAACGATCGTTCGGACGGCTCGCTCGCCGTGTGCGACGCAGAAGTGTGGGTCGCGTGCACAGAGATCGGCACCGACGTCGCGCTGCACCGCGACAGCGCGGAAGGCACCGTGTTCGCGACGGGCGAGTGCGAAGCGCCCGACCCGAGCGATGCCGCGCCGCCCGACGGCTTCACCGGCCGCGCCAAGATCCAGACCATCTTGGACGACGGCGACGAGGCCACGACGATCGTGGCGACGCAGACGCTGATGGGCTCGAGCTCTTCGCTACGCGGCGACTCGACCAGCATCGATGTCGGTACCGACTGCTTGGTGCCAGGCCTCACGGTCGTGCAGAGTCCGTGCACGTTGCACGCGAGCATGCAGGTTCCGTTCAGCGAGGCGGACGATCTCACGGTGGTGGTCGCAGACGACAACCTCGTGCCGGACATCGCCGCCGCGTCGCTCTCGTTCACGAACGACGCGACGTCGGTCGGTCCGCTCGAGCCCGACGCCTTGAACAGCGGGACGGTGTCGTTCGACGAAATCGACTTCACGCAAGGGCTCACGCCGCCCGACGAAGGCCCCCTCACCGTCACCATCACGGTCGATGACAACTTCGCAAACCGCGCCGAGCACGTGTGCGCGAGCGCGCTCGTCAACGACCTGCCCGAGGTCCTCTCGTTTACCGAACCGCCGGACGAGTCGGAGTTCGGGCCGGGCGAACAGACGTGCGGCACTACGGTGGCGGGCGAGTACAGGCTCGCGGTGCTCGCGACGATCGATCAGAGCGCCGACCGCACGGTGAGCGTGCTCGTCAACGGCGAGGTCGTGCTCGCGGACGTCACGCTCGAGGACACGGCGATCGACACCTGCGTGTCGATGCCCGACGACATGGAGAACGACACGCCCGGACCGAGCACCATCACGGTGCGCGCCGATTCGGATCTCGGCATCGGCTTCGACCTCGCGACCCACACCGTGAGCGTGAACACGCTCGCGATCCTCGACCCGCAGCCTGACGATCTGATCACCTCGGCAGACGATTGTCCCGGCGGCGCCTTCGACTACGAAGTGACGATCGCAGTCGATCCGCTGCATGACGGCGCGGAGTACACGCTGAGCAGCGGCGCTGGCGACGTGACCGGCACGGTGAGCGGCAGCACGATCGTCGCGTGCGTACCCTTCGACGTGGGCGGGCCGCGCACGCTGACCGCAAGCATCGACGGAACCTCGATCGAGTACAGCGTCGACGTGGTCGTGGTGGACGACACGCCGCAGATCGTCAGCTTCGAGGCGCCGGACGACGAACAGGAATTCGGCGTGGGTGACGCGACCTGCGATCCGGCCGGCGGCGGCTTCGGCGTGCTGGTGCAGGCGACGATCGACCAAGCCGACAACCGCGAGGCGACGCTGCTCGTGAACGGTGTGGCGCTCCCGACCGCGATCGAGATCGATGAGGACGACGCCACGATCGAGGTGTGCGTCGCGCTGCCGGACGACTTGAACCACACGCCCAACGGGCCGAGCACGATCACGCTCGAGCTCGACGCTGTGCTCGGTTCGGGCAACGCGACCGAGAGTGTCACCGTCATGGTGGACACGCTCGACATCGTCGACCCCGAAGCGGATCAGGTGCTCTTGTCGGGCGACGATTGCGATGACGGCCCGGGCTTCGGCTATGAGGTCGAGCTTGCGGTCGATCCCTCGCACGAAGGTCGCGGGTACGCCTTGAACGGTGGCGCCGGCATGGCGGTGGGAACGATCGACGACAGCGGCACGATCAGCGATTGCGTGTCGCTCACGGTCGGCGGCGAGCGCACGATCATGGCGAGCATCACGGGGACGACGATCAGCGAGTCCGTGTCCGTCGAGACGCTCGACGACACGCCGTCGATCGTCTCGATCACGGCGCCGACATCGGGCGCGAGCTTCGCGATCGACGGTTC